>Ga0307513_10002067_pt1 | contig 28186 bp, 38 predicted proteins | sample 15_EM_MG_FD_202174 | JGI IMG/M metagenome (GOLD analysis project Ga0307513, IMG submission 202174) | Populus trichocarpa ectomycorrhiza microbial communities from riparian zone in the Pacific Northwest, United States - 15_EM | ecosystem: Host-associated > Plants > Roots > Unclassified | place... | reverse complement strand
TCTTCGGTAGGACTCTGAAGAGAGGGTGTAGACAATGCAGCAAAGCCGAGTTTGTCGATGACCTTTTCTACTGATATTGCAAAATCTTCGGCATGTCGGAAGGTCTTAATGACCTCGGGTAGAGCAGCCGAACCATAAAATTCGGCAAGACCGGTCAAGCGTAGGGAGAGGGATGGTGATAAGGCATCGAGTGTGGATTGGACGAATGCAGATAAGGTAGTTTGGGGCTCAGAAAAAATGGATGACGCATAGGCCCGTTCTTCGTTGACGAGCGCCAAAAAATCGGCAAAAAATCGGGAAAGCAGTTCCGCGAACTTGAGGGCGTATGGTATAGTGTCTGAGCGTTCTTGCTCTCCGCTCACGTCCGACAACCGCACAGTCTGCCACATCTCTATCAGCTTTGTTCTCCGCGCCCCAAAGTAATAATTGCGGAATTCGGAGTCGCGCTGGATGTTCGTGAAGATGACATGGTAATGTCTGCAGGTCGTTATGTCACGAGCATTGACTGCGGATACCAATGCCGCACTCAAGACCGCCTCCAACTGGTTTTGAAGGTTGGTCATCAACGTTCGGCGGGTTTCGAATTCGGCGGTGTTCTGGAATACGACCATACTCTTGCTCGCTTCCGCTAGGCGTTCCGCAGCCTTGTCGTATGCTCCATCTCTGAGCAGGGCGGTCACTTCTGGTTCGAGCGTGCTCCAGTTTTCTGCCTCTTTCAATACCTCTCTCACAGCTTCCATCCCCTTCTTGACGGAATCAAGGAAGCGCAATTGCTCCAAAGCCTTTGCTGTCTCCTCATCCACCGCCACGCTCGGTCCCGATGTTTCGTGGATCGAAGTAAGAGCAGTCTGTAACGAAAGTGCGCTTGAGCGCATAAATTGTATATCATAAGCCAGTCTTGGCATGCTGCGAGAGATATCTTCAATGCTTTGCTCTAGCTGGCTGGATGTCGCCTGACAAGCTTTTTCGACGCTTCTTGAAAGTTGGCCAACGCGTCGGTCCAGCTCTGTCAAGTCAATGGGACGATCAGCAGAACCTTCTTCATCGTCCCCAAGCGAGACTTGGAGGTCGCCTTCGATCAAATCGTTGATCCAATCTGCGAGGTCACCCGGGTATTCGTCCAGAGAGCTGGCGATCTCGGCGGTAGAAGAGAGTACAAGGTCAGGTTGAGCATCGGCAGTGGACTACATAGGGAGTCAACGGATAGGCATTGACACGTCTTCGTCATACCCACCATCTCTTGTCAGAAGATTCTACAAGACCGCTCTTAAGTGCTTCGCGACGCGAGTGGTAGTCGCTCTTTGAGTTCACGTCGTAAATACTGCCTCCGGCTTTCGCTTTGGAGAAGTCGCCAAATCAGGCCGACGCGGACAGGTCCAAATTGCACTTGGACCCAACTATGGCGCGCGGAGACGGCGAATACGTGCAAACCAGCGACGACGACTCGGACGTCGATATAGGCGTCCTAGATGAAGAATTGGAGCCTAGTCGTGGTCCTAAAAGGTCGTTAAAAGGGACCAAAAAGGGCTCCAAATCTAAGGGCAAAGGGAAGGCGAATGAGGTCGGTGCAAACCTCTCCGTCGCCTTTTAGAAATCTTGGTTGAATTGAAACGCCATGTAAAGCAAAATTACTCGTGGGAAGCTTCCTATACTCGCTCTTGGGATACCGTGCAAGAAGATGAGAGCGGCAATCTTGCCGTGGAAGAATTTTTGACGCGTCGAAGACGACGAAGGTACGAAAAGGGACCATACTGGTCAATGGGTGGGGTATTGAGAGCGCGTATAGACTGCAGGCGCCTACAGACGCTATGAGGCGGACTATTATACGGCACATGGTCCTCATACTCGACCTCTCACAATCCATGATGGATAGAGATATGCGACCATCGCGGTATGATCTCATGCTCGAGTATTCGCGGGAGTTTGTTAGCGAATGGTTTGATCAAAACCCCTTGGGTCAAATTGGAATCGTAGGAATGCGAGAGGGTATCGCAGAAAAAATTTGTGGGATGTCTGGTCAGTGTATTGGTGCATTTCCACCAACTTAGACTCAAAGTACTGCAGGCACTCCCCAGGATGTACTGAAGACCATTGCGGACCGGCGAAAGCTTGAGCCCTCGGGAGCACCTAGCTTACAGAATTCATTGGAGATGGCCCGTGCACATATGAGGTACCCCTTCTCTGCTCTGTCCGGAGTTTGCCTCTTACGTTTGTGCAGCTACCTCCCCACCCACTCTTCTAAAGAGGTGGTCATGATATTTGGTTCGCTTACGACCGTCGACCCCGGTGACATCCACGACACTCTCAAGAGTTGCATTAAAGACAGAATACAGATATCAGTGGTCGCCCTTGCAGCCGAGATGAAGATTTGTCGGGATGTCTGTCACGACACCGGCGGTAGGTAGAGCATACACCTCCAGTAGCACCTGATATATGCCACCCTCTTAGGCACATTCGGGGTAGCAATGAACGAGGGCCACTTCAAGGACATGCTCTTTGAACTCGTCCCACCCCCGATCGCCCCAGGCGGAGGGGCCTCGGGCTCCGCCGCAAATGGGCCAGCAGCAGCAGCAAGTGGAGCAGAACTCATGATGATGGGCTTCCCCACACGTCTTCCTGATACATCGTCGCTCTCGCTTTGCGTTTGCCACACCCAGCTCAAGAGTGAAGGCTACCTCTGCCCACGCTGTGACAGCAAAGTCTGCGATGTCCCTACCGACTGCGGTGTATGTGGACTTATGATCGTCAGCGCTCCCCATCTGGCGAGAAGCTACCACCATCTGTTCCCCGTCAAACCATTTATTGCGGTGTGAGTCCTATAATTGTTCTTCTTCATTGCAGTCTCAAATAACACTGTCGTGCAGGAAAATGCTTGATGCGCTAGCAGCGAAATGTTATGACTGTCAGGGATGCTCGAATCTCTTCCCACTCAATCCGATCGCTCTGCCAGCGGGAAGCACGAGTGACGAGGGATTCAGTCGATATGGACGATATCGCTGCCCAAATTGCAGCGAGGACTTTTGTTCGGACTGTGATGTTTTCATACACGATGTATTACACGTCTGTCCAGGGTGTGGGATGTGATCGCTCTTGCCATCTTTGCTTGTTTGCAGGTCTTATGTACCATTTGATGTAATACCCGGGAGGGAAGGGTTTAAGCGGCCAAAAGTGACTGAGGAGGTTCAAAACCCGTTTACTCGAGCGGCGGTGCTTGAGGAATTTTTGTTTCCTTTCCGGAAAACGTGGGGCTTGTCCTGGATTTTTTGCGTGTCCCTATGCGCCTTGCACGCTGACCGAGATCATTGGTGCTTTAATTTTCACATCCGACCTTGACAGGTGCAGTGGATGATCAGCACAATGCATGGAAATGCATGGCAAGAACTCCTGCATCCGCTGGTCAGAAGTGATATAGAATTTGATATCGTGGTTCCCAACGCGAGTGCACTTGTTTGGGTATCGAATGTAGTGAACAAGTTAAAACTTTTGAATGCCAAAGTGCCACAAGTGCCTGCTGGACCAAGTGAAAGCCTTTGGCACCATTTCACTGGGTATGACTGCAATAGCAGTGTTGCCAATAATCCCTATATGAGAACAATTTGGATCACCCACTAAGAACAACTTATTTAAGTAATGAATATTACATATATCAGAGTGTTCAACTGTTTATGGGTCGCCGCGGAGCACCGGCGGGAGGGGTTCGCTTATTGGGTTCCACCGCCAAGTAAGGTGCAGGTGACGCGGGATCGTAGCGGGTATCTTTGTTGTAACCGGATTTGGGTCCGCCCGGCGACCACGGCCGCTACTTTTGATTTCCTTTCACGGATGAATGTCGCGTCGCGGACCTATTGTGTTGCTGAACGAAGCAAACGAAGCAAACGAAGCAGACTTTTTGGCTCAACGCCACTGACATCGCGACACCACGACAGCCGACCTCCCGTCCTTCCTTTCTCTCAACCTTTCCTCCCAACCTTTCCTCCCTCCCTCCCGTTCCCTTGGCTCCTCTCCTCCTCTCCGCTCTCCTCCCTCCCTTTCTCTAGTAGCCGTACGATTCACTTCAACGACCGAGACGACAGCCAGTAATGTCCACGACTACATCCGCACCCCGATCCACCCTCAAGCCATACCTTTCCCTCTGGCACCTCATTTCCTTAGCACCTCTCGCTCCACCGATCATTGCCCTCATCTTTATTGCTTTTCGAATCAGCAGTGCCACCACCGACGCTCAGGACCGCGTCGCCGATGCTAAAAACGCTCTCCAAGCAAGCTGTCTAGCCGCAGAGCATGCCGCAACTGTTGGCGCGTCTTTACCCCGTTTCTTAGCAGAGCGTGCAAATGCCCAAATGACCAGCGCAGTCCGCGGAACCATGGAAGGTGCACGCATCGCGTTGACTCTCAGGTGAGTGCCACCTTCCGAGTGTGACCACGCACTGACCGGCACATTCTTCCAGCTTGACTGCAGTGCAGGGCATTATTGAGTTCATCATCGACCTATGGCGATCAACCCTTCTCTGCTTCATCGAGCTTATCATTCGTGGCGGTCTTGCAGTCGCCATTGCTGCCGTTTCAGAGGTAGTCCATCAAATATAATCATTATGACTTATATTTATCCTTCCCATTAGATTACCGATTTTCTGAACAAGACGCTTGCCACCATCACCTCTGGCATCACATCAGACGTAGAGAAAGCAAACTCTGTCATCAAGACGTTGGTGGATAGTTTCAACTCAATCCCTTTTGTCCCGGATGTCACGGCTCCGACGCTCACTGTTCCCTCCGCCGCCCAGCTCGCCAACATCCAGATTCCAACGGATTTCGAGGATTCCTTAAGGACTCTCAATAGCACTCTTCCTACTCTGGATGATATTCGCGAGAAACTCGACCAAGTCCTCGGCATACCTTTCAGCTTATTGAAGAAAGAAATCAACGAGACGTTCATTAATGCTCAACGGTCCTTCGTAGCGACACCTCTTCCCGTCCCCGATGGATCAAATATTACCTTTTGTAACCAAATGAACCTTACCGTGATTGATGATCTCTCAAGGGACATTGCTGGGCTCGCACGCATTGGTCTTTTCATCCTGGTCGGCGTCATCCTTGTCCTGATCCTCGCCTACGCCGCAATTCAGTGGTATACGCAGCGTTCCCTCCTGCTGACCCTCCACCGTGCCCGAGATCGATGGTTCGTTGACAGTGTCGTGCATCACTCCGAGAAGTCCACTCAACGATGGGAACCCACGGACGAGAACCTCCTCATCATGCACGCATACATCGAACATCCTCTTTGGAGTCGTTTCATTTACGCGCTCAGCGGCCGGTTCAACTGGTCACGCGAAACTACCAACGCGCTCGGCTGGTTTGGAGCATACGTTTTCCACCAAGCGGCCATGGTCTGCTTGATGATAGGGGTCTTGGGTATCCTCGCCGTCGAAGTCCAGCTCTTGGCTGCCAGGCCGCTCCAGGCGCAATACTCGAACCAGGTTGCGGCCGCGATCAGCGATCTCTCCACCACCATCGCCTCCAACGTCAACGCCACCATGGTGGCACATTCGAAGCGATACGCTGATGATGTCAACACGCGCATCGATGTGGCCCAGAGCACGATTAATGACGACTTGTTCGGGTGGGTCAACGGGACTACCACTCAGCTGAATGCGACACTCGCAGCGTTCTACGAGGACGTACAGGATGCAGTTGACAAAGTCTTCGGCAACACCCCTCTGAGCGCGCCAGCCCAGGAGTTCCTCCGCTGCATTTTGGGCAGCAAGATAACCTCTATCGAGAATGCCCTGACGTTCCTGCACGACAACCTCATCATCGATATCCCGCGCGTCCGCGATGATGTCTTGATGCTCAGCCAGGGGAGCGTGGACGAGGTCGTCAGGCCCATCTCCGCTGCTGCTGTTGGCTCTGGAGGTGACAGTGGCGACGAGGGCGTCGTCAGCAAGCTCGTCAACGCATACATCAGGGCTCTGGAAAAGGAACGTATCAAGTTTGTTATATTCCTGCTCCTGTGGCTGGGAGTTTGCGCTGTAGCATGCGCAGTTGTTGCTTGGCATCTTTGGGGCCAACAAATCTGGTGGGTGGCAAGGCGGAAACGCTGGGGGAAGAACTCCCGAGATTTCAGCGGTACGCCGTCCTTATTTTGTTCGAGCACCACTCCGTTCTGACGCAGGATTCGCAGGTGGCATAACTCCATGGCAGCCCAATAGCGGACGCGACAGCCCTGCTTCGGCTGGCTCCAAGAATGGGAAGGCCACTCCAGAAGGCCTCATATCCTTCACTCCCTTCCGAGACAAACGTCCCTTGTTATCTCTTCGTCGCGGCCAGCAAGAGCAAATACGCCAGCGCCGTACAAGCAATCCCAACGTCCCTCGTTCTTGGGACGACATGTTGGACGAGCAGGAAAAGCGGCGAGATGGAGGTAGCGGAGGTAAACTTATGACACTCATGAACATGGGCAAGCGGGCGACTCGGGTTGGCAAATCTGCGGACTTGACCTTGCCTATCGTCCACTATGGGAACGTCCCGCCGCCGCCGCCGCCTCCTCCGCTGGCTGATAACGACGACAGCTCAAGCATTTGGATCAAGCGACTGACATTCTGGAAGAAACCTGATGTCCCGGATGTTCCAGTCGGAGTCACAGTCCCCCACTCACGAAACGGGTCCTTTGACGACGGCGATGACTTTGGTGTTGCGCCACCGCGGAGGCACCGAAGCAAGCCAAGCCTCACCATCGATACGCAGCGAGCATCCAACGCTCTCGGTCTCTCCGTACCCGTACCAATTCCAGTCGCCGGGGATGTCACTCCCGACTCGTCGAAAGGGGTGCTCTCTGCTACTAGCGTGGGCCCGCAAACTGCCAAAAGTGGGAACATATGGGATATGGTGGTCCCACTTGTGCCACCTATGCCCGTCGCCGATCCGAAGAAGCTCGTCATCTCACCGCCGCGACCGCTCCAGCCAAGGAAGCCGACTCTGCCCAGCAGGCCGAACCAACACATCCCGCTCAAACTCGATCCCAGGTCGTTGCGATCTGGGGATACGTTGATCCCGTCGTCTTCTGCTTCTGCTTCTGTGGGCAGTGGACCGTCGAGCAGCCAGTCGGCTCCCCCCAAGGTCCCCGCTTTGCCTTCAATGAGCACCACGATAATGCCGGTCCCGCTCCACCACAACTTTGCCAACTCCTCTGCTCTAGCCCCGTCCCCAACGCCACCATCTTCGAACCTGAGACCGTTCCGCACTCCAGAGACCCCCCGCCACGAGCGCAAGCACCAACGCACCCCCTCCGCCGCACGACTCTTGACGCCCTCGCAATCTGAGAAGCAGCCACAGCCACGGCCACAGCCACAGCCAGCCCGGCACTCGTCAATCGCTGTTGATCCTTTTGCCGACAACGCGCCCATTTCTCCCTATACGCCCAGCGCGAACCCATTTTCGACGCCCTTTGACGACTCGAATGCCCTCATCACGTCGAAACCACAAACCGCCAGACGGTCACCCTCATCCCCCGGGCCCAGTCCGTTGTACCGCTCGATACCCGGCACACCGGGCAAGGCCCTATGACAGTAATGGGTTGCTGGATATATCCCTCCTCTCTCTCATGAACCTCACAACCCACTTCGAACATTCATTTTCATCATTACTACTGAAGGGAACTCTCTGTCTTGCCCCTCCATTTTTTCCCTCTTGCGTGCATGCACACACGCAACACACACACGTTACTATCATCTTCACTACCTTAGCAAGGGAAGGGACTTCTGGAGGGCTCTCCTTAATCTCGGATCGGAACACAACCTACTTCACTTCACCTGTTGACCCTATCGTACCCAATGTAGCCTTACGTACCACCCTCTTGAATCAATCGAGCTGTGTTCGAAACTTACGTGTTGACACAGTGTTTACATTGCCTAATTCTCCTGAGGCCGGCGAGGGCATGGTAAGGTCCTTCATCTTCGACATCCTCCAGGGGTTCTGGATACGTGAAGCCACTTTGCATGCGCATTTTATCCATCACCTCCATCACGAGCAACGATTCCTCCAACGACATTGTGGAACATTCGATCTGTCCATCCCAAATGGCACGAGCTGCCGGGCAGCGTCCGCCTCCCAATGGAGACCCGATGCGGAATATTTTTCTATGTGTACTTGGGGCTCTTCACCATTGATACGAATTTCGTATCCCCTTGGTCTTGGGACTGATGGCATGAGGACTACCTCGCCCTGGGGTACGAAGTAAGCACCAGCATTTTGTGTGTCCATGCAACACAACGCACGAGGCTGACGCACTTTCTCTCCCCGAATAGTGATCGCAGACGGTGTAATTGTCCGCGCAGAAAACGAAGTCGTGCAATAAGCAACGGCGTGCAGCCGCTTAAATATGAGTGTGATGCTCGTAAGCTTGTCGACCCCCGTTTCGGGCGTCTTGATCATGGTACCATGGAGCCAAGAGCATTGCAGCTCGGTTCCTGGACACTGTAAGACTGAGATCGAATCTGCTTTTGCCACAACTTTTGGTGCAAAGTACTTGTACTCGACAATTAGCAGGTACGGTCAAGAAGCAGCAGGCAGCGGGCTCATGAGGAGCAGCTCCATCTATCCAGCGCCCGTCGCGCATCTGGCTTGGCTCTTCCTCGGTGCTGGCTGCTGACTTTGTTCGCGAAGCGGTAAACTGCATAGGCCAGTTGGACGGTATTACCCGTCAGAGATGGACATGCGACACAAGCGCCCTGTTATTTCTGAAGCGCCCTGGACATCTTAGACGCGCTACGAACCTTTCCCCTCTCATCGACTATGGCAGAGTTCGGGACAGCATCTGCGGCAATAGGGCTTGCTGCTACCATATTCCAAACAGCGAAGGGAATTCGCGATATTATCCGTCTCGTCAGTCTCTCTGCCTTAATCCCAGAAAAATTCATCATGCTCACTCGTTCGGATACCTGCAGGCGATGTCTGAGGACGAGGAGATCGCCGCCCTTCTTAAAGCGAATAAGGCGGAAGTAGGTTTTCTCATCGAAATCTACAACGACCACAAGGAAATCCTCGATCAACACCAGCTCACAGAGGACCTGGAAGAGCTTCTGACGTACGTCCCCGCTACCGCGCCTGCAAGTGGACATCACCTTATCACTTCTATACAGGACGGTGGTCAACTTGCACAAATTTCTCATCGAGTCCAAGGACGAGACACCTGATCGAAAACGACCTAGCCTGAAGGCGGTCTGGAAGGCGGGTGACCTCAGACCTAAACTTGAGGCGCTGAATGGAGAAATCGTGCGCATTCGTACCCACTGGAAGGTCTGATCATGTCTATCAGAACCCCGACTGACTCGAGCGGATGGCTGAATATCCACACAGGAGCGCATTCATATCCGAACTCTCGCCCTTCTTTCAAAATCGAACAGAGAAACAATGGAACGGCTCGAGCACCAGGACCGCATGCAGACCAATGCGACCTTGACGGTTGTGGAGACGATCCGAGCCGAAGCTACAGAGGTCATGAAAGTGATCCAACATACAACCGTTCAGACACGCGCTCGCTCGCTCTCGATTCATTCCCAGATCGAGCCAGACGGCTTCACAAGCTCAACCACGAGAGTGCGTCGCCCCCCTGCTGGCCAATCACACCACTAACCGTATCGTTAGGTGGCCGTCGACACAGGCTCCTCTGTCGTCAGCTTCTCTATCCTATCAGCCGACGCTTCGCTATCCTATGACCAAATCAAGATGCGTCTCGAAGAATACTCCCAGCTCCTCAAATCCGACTCTCCAACCATCGAGTTCTCCACGAAGCACGGCAAGATGATAGTATGCTGGAAGCAAGCAGACGAAATGGAGGAGCAACTTCAGGAGGCCAAAGACCTTCTGCAGGCCATGATCGAGGCAAGGGATGTACCGACCATAGAAGTCATTCATCGGCTCTGCGATCTGGCTACGGTGCTTGACCAGTTCAAGCTCCAAGAGGAGTGCCTCGTAATAGGTGACTGCGCCATAAAGCTCGCTCAAGCACTTGGCTTGCGGGCTCTAGAGTTCCAGAAGGAGCAGGCGCAGACGATTGCGCTCATCGCCGGTTTGGATGCATACGAATCGCGGGCCCGCCATCTCTTCATCCAGGCAATCTCCGTATGTGAGGCCTTTGCGATTGAGGACGGTTCAGACTCTGCCAAATTTACACTCCTTGAAGTATTAAGGTATTCCGGCTTCCGTGGATACGCTTATCCTGTTTTGTGTGCCCAATGGCTTGACCGTGCTGTGGACCTTATTGCAGAGCTCCCATCAGCCATGGTAACTGATGTACACCGTGCTAGTATCTACACCAGTTATGGGGCTTCTCTTATTGCCCTCAAGGAGCACTCCAAGGCTCTTGCAATCACAGAGAAAGCAATTGCATATACCCGTTCTCTGACCTCAGGGCATGGTCATGCCTCGCACAACGGGACTCTTCCCTTTACTCTCCATAACTATGGAATCATACTTAGCGAGATGGGCCGTCATGAAGATGCACTCAGTGTCAGACAGGAGGCCGTAACTCTGTACCGTACCCTCGATGTTGATGGGCAGGGGCGAAACAAGCATTTTACTAATGCTCTCCTCAGTTATGGAACCACACTTTACAAGATGGGTCGTCATGAAGATGCACTCAGTGTCAAACAGGAGGCCGTATCTCTGTACCGTGCCCTCATTGTTGATGGGCAGGAGCAAAACGAGGGCCTTGCTGATGCTCTCCACAATTATGGAAACACACTTTCCTGCATGGGTCGTCATGAAGATGCACTCAGTGTCAGACAGGAGGCCGTATCTCTGTACCGTACCCTCAATGTTGATGGGCAGGAGCAAAACAAGAATCTTGCTGGTGCTCTCCACGGCTATGGAATCACACTTTCCGAGATGGGTCGTCATGAAGATGCACTCAGTGTCGGACAGGAGGCCGTAGCTCTGTACCGTACCCTCGATGTTGATGGGCAGGAGAAATGTCTTGCTGATGCTCTCCACATCTATGGAATCACACTTTACGAGATGGGTCGTCATGAAGATGCACTCAGTGTCGGACAGGAGGCTGTAGCTCTGTACCGTACCCTCGATGTTGATGGGCAGGAGCAAAGTCTTGCTGATGCTCTCCACATCTATGGAAACACACTGTCCGACATGGGTCGCCATGAAGATGCACCCAGTGTCAGACAGGAGGCCGTATCTCTGTACCGTGCCCTCATTGTTGATGGGCAGAAGCAAAACAAGGATCTTGCCAATGCTCTCCACAATTATGGAATTACACTTTCCGATATGGGTCGTCATGAAGATGCACTCAGTGTCGGACAGGAGGCCGTAGCTCTGTACCATACCCTCGATGTTGATGGGCAGGAGCAAAGTCTTGCTGATGCTCTCCACATCTATGGAAACACACTGTCCGACATGGGCCGTCATGAAGATGCACTCAGTGTCAGACAGGAGGCCGTAGCTCTGTACCGTACCCTCGATGTTGATGGGCAGAAGGAAAACAAGGATCTTGCCAATGCTCTCCACAATTATGGAATTACACTTTCCGATATGGGTCGTCATGAAGATGCACTCAGTGTCAAACAGGAGGCTGTATCTCTGTACTGTGCCCTCATTGTTGATGGGCAGGAGCAAAACAAGGATCTTCCTAATGCTCTCCACAATTATGGAGCCACATTTTCCGATATGGGTCGTCATGAAGATGCACTCAGTGTCAGACAGGAGGTCGTTTCTCTGTACCGTACCCTCATTGTTGATGGGCAGGAGCAAAACAAGGGTCTTGCTGATGCTCTCCACAATTATGGAGTCACACTTTCCGATATGGGCTGTCATGAAGATGCACTCGCTGTCAGACAGGAGGTCATATCTCTGTCCCGTACCCTCAATGTCGATGGGCAGAAGCAAAACATGGATCTTGCTGATGCTCTCCACAATTGTGGAGTCACACTTACTGGAACACCGTAGACGCTACCAGAACCCACCACCACCCCAATCTTTTTCCCCCTTCTTTCTTGCTTTGTACCCCTTGTGCCCCTTCCAGAACATTCCGCCGCTTATGTAACCCATGCTTACCAAGACTCCCTCTGCTACCTTCTGGGCTGTTCTGCCATGTTCCGCCTCTAAATGTACATAAGGAGCCCCTCCCAGGTTGTAGTCCCTCACTTGACCTTGCAGATATACATCTCCCCAAAGTCATCTCTCCACTCCTGAGTCTCCCTCAGAACCAGTGGGCCCCTTGTCGTCCTGTCTGAAACCTTTACACATTACACTTTCCGAGATGGGCTGTCATGAAGCTGCACTCAGTGTCAGACAGGAGGTCATATCTCTGTACCATACCCCCAATGTTGATGGGCAGGAGCAAAAATGGTGTCTTTCTCATGCTCTCTACTATTATGGAATCACACTTTCTGACATGGGCCATCATGAAGATGCACTCAGTGTCAGACAAGAGGCTGTATCTCTGTACCATACCCTCGATATTGATGGGCAGGAGCAAAAACAGCACCTTGCTAATGCTCTCCATGACTATGGAAACACACTTTCCAACTTGGGCTGTCATGAAGATGCACTCAGTATCAGATGGGAGGCCATATCTCTGGACCATACCCTTAATGCTGATCCAGTCAATCATCACCATTCTTCAAACACATCATCACCTCTGCCTACCAGTCAGACTCCCACACCCCCAGCTGTCATTCAGGATGACTCCATGTGAGGAAGGGTGACAAAAAGGGAGAAGGCATTAACTTGGGTCAAGGATAAGCTGAGGCTCAAGAGGTAGATTGCTGGGGTGGTTTGTAGCCCATCTAGTGAGTGAGGTATTCCCCATTTCTAACATGATTGCTTGCTATGCTCTCTCCTGGTTCAATTCCTGTAGACTTCTTGTCTTGATGCATGTATGCTCCCTAATTGGTAGTACCGATTATAACAGACCCTCTGCATTTATTGGTGAATATTAGAGGTGTTATTTGAAAGCATGCAGAAGGTTGGTGAAGTATAGGATCAGCTTGTCTCTGTATAAACCACTGGCCACTTGTCCTATCTAGGTCAGGTATTGATCAGCCTTGCACATTGCTCTAGTGGTGATCAGTCCTGGTTTTATCTCATCCCTAGTTGGGGATATTTGGAAACTCATCTTGTTAATAATTTCTACACATTTGAGTGGACCCTTGCATCACTTGGTGGGTCATGTAAGGAACTATTGAGCCTCATCTTTACCTCTTACAGGCGACAACTCCTCAGAGAAATTGAACAGCACCCTGCTGTATGACCGATGTGCCCAATAAGAAGTTTTAATCAAGCTATTAATCACTGTATGTGGTTCCCACTGATGAAACAAGCAACTAAAATAGTTATTCAACCTAGGCACAGGAGAAGAAAGATAGTGTGATCATTGATCAGGAATTCTCCTCATGGATAGCGGCAGCTTCCACCTTGCCACATACACACCAAAGTTGTATCTGATCTGGAATTGTTCATTCGCATCCAGCTCATCCATACCCCGCACCGCAGAGCACAGACCGGGAGGTCTGTTTGTAATACTCAAAGGTATGTAGGAAGTATTTTGTGTACAGAACTGCGGTCGGTCCCCGCAAATTGTTTCAAGAGCGATGGAAATACATCCGCCTGATCGGCGGCGACAAGATTATCCTTCGCAAGTTGCTCCACCTACTCAGGAGTCAGAGGGTGCACCGAAACCGTACTTAAACTGACCTGGTCTCGCGACAGGGAGAGAACGCTCCCGGGCAGTCGCTCGAGAACTGCCGCTTGCAGTCGGCCAACAGCGAATGGAACGGATACGATAGGCCGGTAGCGGTTCGTATACTTGAGTACGAGCTCCATAATTTGCCTATACGTAAAAACTGCGGGGGTGCCATCAGAACCACCGTTAGCTTCGTGCACTGTGCACCAACCGTCCGGTCCGCCCGCTTCAATTATTTTGCCATTGGTGAGTGGTTCTATGTCTAGATCATGTCTGGCGCTGAGTTCGATAGCACGAGCCAGGTCCCCTACATAGACAGGTTGGAATTTAGAGTGACCGCCCCCGAAGATAGGCATGAAGGGCAGGAAACGGGAGAGTGTAGCAAAACGCTTGACTGCATTCAGATCGTCCACTCCAGTGCAATGATAGTACTCTTACTATAAAGAATGAGTCCCCCGGTCCGAATACAAGAGATGGACGAAAGATAGTGGCATTAGGACAGGCTGCTAAAACTGCCTGTTCTCCAAGAGCCTTTGTACGCGGTGAAGGCAGGGGGCTATTCGGGTCCGCACCAATTGCACTCAGGTGGATGAGTTTGGCATTCTGTTCGCGGGCTACAAGTGCGACGTTTTCGGCGCCCATCCATTGAACCTGATCGAACTCTGCTGGAGATCCCATGAGAATGCCAACGAGTGAAACTACCACGTCCGCCCCTTCAAATGAATTTCGTAATGAGTCTCGTTTTGTAATGTCGACGGCGGCGGGAGGGGCAAGCAAATCTGGTATTTCTTTTAAGAGTTTGCCGTGAGTTGAGGTGGGATGTCGTGAGGCAAGCACAATCTGTGGGCCTTTCAAGACGGGAGAAGATGCGAATGCACGGGCGACATGACTTCCTACACCCGGGTTTCTGTATATGCTCCTATAATAATTAATAACAAGGACTTACCTATAAATCCGGCCCCACAAATAACAATCCGTCTTGAGCACATTTCCCGAGTTTCCTGAGTTCAGGACAAACAAAACCCAACTCAGCCACGGTCTTCGCCTTCCCCTGGAATTGCTGCAGTCAGGATGGCTGATGCCAGCTCATCTGTCGAACCACCCTCAGACCGGGCAGTCAAGAAGGCTCGCAGGCAGACTGCCTTCTATCCAATCGTTAATTCTACCAACAAGCAGTCGAAACCTTTCTCAAGAAGTGCCGCAAAACGTGAGAGCGTACTTGCTCTGGGTAGCATAGAACACCTCCAACATTACTTCACCAAGGCTGGCCTCTCTGCAAAATCAAAGTGCGCATAGCCGCCGCCTCTCTCTTCGTCCTGCTTGCTGATGACTGTCGTGGCAGGCCGGGAAGAGAACTCAGGGGAAAGGGCTATGTATTGGCTATCGGAGGTCATGCAAAATCATCCTCTGTCACAAGTAGCGGCGTCCCCGAAATCCGTTTCGAGCTGCCACCGTCCCCGGCTGTCCCAGTTCCACCCCGCAAACCGTTCCACGAACGCGTCAAGTCGTACGAGACAGATCCAGATGAGCTGCTTCCTGTGCTTGTCAAGGACCTCGAGGCCATATCAGACGTGTGGGCGCTGGGTACATCAGACCAGCGCGTCGAGCAAACACCGGTGGCCGAATCCAGCTCAGCCGCGCACTTAGAGAGTCCAACCCCGGCAGCTCGCGCCGTTATGTTGTCCTCTCTCGATATCCTGGCAGTCCTCAGATCAACTACAACAGCGATTCGTTCTGTCCGAAACTATCTCGTTGTGTTGCCGGACGACTATGACTATAGTTCATCTCCCCCCAACATTTTCTTATCCCCATCGCTGTCACCACGCAACAACCCGGTGCCTTTGCCCCGGCAAAGTAGCGACACGCCGTTGACCCTCATTCGCCAGATCGCGCTTGAAGTGCTAGGCGTGCTTCGAGATATCGAGGAGAAATATCGCCTTCCTATAACGGAGGAGACGTCAGATGTACATTCGGACTATGGTTCAGGATTTACTCGCTCCCGCGTTCCTTCGCCAGGCTCCGATGGTTCGGAATCTGGGACGTCGTTTGCGTTCTCCCTGGTCAAGGCCAAGGCCATCAGCAGAGAAATTTTAGTCTACTCGGATGATGAGGACGATATCAACAAAGAAGAGCCGGAGGAGAAGCGGGAAACATGGGACGAAAAGCTCGTTTTGGGCGGCGGATGGCTATATCGACAGAATGTCACTCTTCTGGACCTGGAGAAGGAACGGGAGGTAGTAGCGCACTATTTGGAGACAGTGGACAAGTTGATATTCGGTGGTGAGACGCCTCTTCACCAAAGAGGGTGGGCCTTTACCCTGCAGCGGCTACATGCTAGACAAAGGAGGTCTGCAAATGCCGAAAAACTGTCGCCTAACCCTGGAGAAATCCGAGCTGGGCACGTTCGTGGTAATCGGGTCGTCTCCAATGGCTTGATAGATGCGATGAAGGCGATGGTTGTGAGCGAAGAAAGCGAGTCACAACTCTCCTCCCCAGTGTCGCATGAATCTTGGGACGAAGACCATCTTCCAGATTGGGCAAAAGTAACTTGCTTTGTGGACGATTTGCTAGGCGAGTATTTTATTCCACGGCCCAGTCCCTTTGCTCATACTGTTCATAGGTCGAGCTCTGGCAGTCCTGCACCACCTTCTTCCACCGGAATTATCCAAACATCTACCGCCTCTCGACCTTCCCCCCGACCGCGAAGCCCTTCTGCTCGCCCTGTCTTCTGGTCAATTGCTTTGTGTGGCATATAATACTGGCGTACGGAGATCAAAGAAGCCATGGGGATATATCAACAAGATCGCGATCCACGACATAGCAACACTAGAGGCCGAGGCGCAAGCCAAGAACGCCCAAGAAGAGGCAAATGGAAAGAAGAGGACGTGGACGTTCAGAAGGACAGAAAACTTGCGTTTGTGGGCTGCGTGCGTACCGTTGCCTCCTCGATTATTCATGACTCACCAAGTAATCTGCAGCGCTCTCAAACTGCGATACATGCTCCCACTTGTTTCTAGCTCCCAGCTCAATGAGACATCCTCACAATCAAATACCCCTCTCCCTTCACCGTCGATCACCACTATCGCATTCCATCAAATGGTCCCGCCCACGCTGTTCGACGCGCCCACGGTCGCAAAGCGCGAGGAACAGTGGGAGGACATGCTCGAAGCTTCACTATTCAAGTGGGTCGAGGCGGTCGTCAACGAAAAGCGGGCCGAATAGGGTATCAACAGCCCGCCTGCACATTTGCTTTGCTTTTTCTGCCTTATCCGAATGACAGTCTCTGGCTAATATGTCCATCTTTTTCTCACGCTACGCCAATATGCATCTTGTTTCCACCGTTGGAGGACGGAATGTCCCACCCACAGTACCAATACTTATTTGCTCATTCTCGTCGCGTTAATAGCTAATACCCTCGTTCGACTTCCTACACATGGACCGGTCTATTATTTCCTGGCGTTATTTATTCAATAGTATGCTTGTTGGGTCCTTCACCTCTCGTTGCAACAGTGTACTATATTGGATACAGTTTTACTGGTCATATTCGATCGTACAACTCGCGACTGTATTTCAGCAGATGAGGGCAATGATCAAGGCTGTGATTGTTGAAGAAACGAGGTTCACCTGCAAGAGGTGGTCAGTATACGAAGGAAACAAGATGAGGGACGACGCGCTTGGTTGTTGGTGAGCCAGTTTCGACCAGAGATGACTTTGACCTGAGAGTTTGGTCGGATTTCGCTATCATCCGTTAATATTTTCTTTAGCGTGTTGGAGTATTTGGTTTCTTGGACCGTTGCACCGAGGAAGGAGTCAATCTGCCACAGATATGATCAGCCAGCCATACTTGGTGAGAGCGTAGAGGACGCACCAACGACCCCAGTCCACCAGCTAATAGACCCCATGCGATAATTCCTGGGGCCCAATCCCAAACACTTGCGCGACAGGCCGGGCTCTCCGCTAGTAGGTCGGTGACAAATGTGAGACCGATAAAACCCCCGCCCAGAATGGAGACTGTCGTTCCGAGGACGGACATGGCCCCATTCGTCCCTGGGGGTACACGCTTGAAGGTGGTTATGAGCAAGGGAGGAGACTTTGAGAGGATTCCCAGTTCAGATGCAAGTGTATCTCCCAGGCAGCATGCCAGTTGCCTATTTGTGGTTCGTGAATTTGAATACATCGAAAGCAAATGGAGACGAACCCAAGCGCCGCAAAGATGAGCGTACGGCTCCACCCGTGCCCATACGAGGGAGAAATGGGACAGTATTTCGTGGCGTCGAATGGCACGCCATGGGCAAGCCACGAGGGAGGCAAGAGCACGACATCGACTGTCGATACGAACATCCCACTCCACATCCTGGCTGCAACAAACGCAGGAAGAGAGTTACACAGAACCTATCATAACCATCAATATGCGCCCACTACATAACCAGAAACGTGTCCCAACCTGAAAAGCAGTTCTGTAACCAGCCTCCTCGCTCGTATCCTCCAATCTGCCCTTGATGGCCTTACCGACCTTGGTGGCACGAGACCCAGCAAGATAAAACATTATCAATCCTACGCCGAACACGCGCAGCTTCACACTCATCATTCCAAACCCAACAACGAACGCGGTTACCGCGCCTGACGGCGATAAGGATCTCTTTCTTAGACCATGCACAGAAAGTAAGGTTGCAAGCAGGAGAGCGAACCACGGCAAGTCAAATGCCATGGGATGGAACGAGTACAACGATGACTTTCCATTCATTAATGACTGAGAAGACGCGCCGCGCTCTCCCCGTCTCCCTCCAACGATGGAGCAGACTTGCGGGTTCATGACTGCTAAATAGATGATTTCTCGCAATCGTAGATTCTCCCCTTACTCGTCTATGGCTACTCTCGCAACGAAATTGAAGTCTATGTGGAAGCATTCCGACGAAATGGCCATCCTAGGAGAATCTATTCAATTTCACGAACTCCAGTGGAGAGACCTGGCTGACACATTAGCTCTCTTAGTCCAGCAATTGCAGGTGATTCCTTGTTAGGGCCGGTGGCCGACATCAAGCTTCACGCTGACGGTGCAAATATCGCCATAATACCCTTACTCATCTCTCATAACCTCGAACATACCCCCTTTAACTCCGGAGTCCTTCAGGATTCTCCGCACGAGAGCCACTGTGAGTATTCCCCTCTTCCTCGGTTTTATGTTCATACAAATGTCCACATTTTCTCGTCACATTCGTTAAGAGCTATGTTAGGTCGAGAGTTTGTTCGTGACTCGAGGTCATATAACGCTGTGAACCTGGGTGCAGGAGAAAAACCGCGGAAGAGCGACGTATTTGCGGGGCGCTAGGTATGGATATGATATAACGCAGTCGCGGTAGAAGTCATTTTGGACAGTTTTGGGGGCGTAACTTGGAACATTCTGTCTCGAGGCCATTTTTGGAGACCGTTTTTCGATTTTGGTGCCTAATGGTAGCGATGACTCGCTCAGTGCTTTTTCTCAAAGACCGATGACTTGGTAGGATCATAGATCTGTCCATGACCGAAGAGCATACTGGGGAACTGTATTAGACAAGTTGGATGAACGAGACAACGAAACGCACTCGAAGAGCGACATGATGGTCCACTTGCGGTTCTCCGCTTCAGGGAAGACAATTGAACGGGGTCCGTAGAAAACCTAAGGCATCAAGCACCGTGAGCGGGGTGTCCGTGAGTTGTCCAAGCGCATTGTTTACCTCGTCGTCCACTTCGTCCTGCTTGCGAGGCAAGCAGTGCATAAACTTCCAACCTGTCTTTGCGCCTCCTTCTGCGCAGAGCTTCTCGGTGACCTGATACCCTTCGAAGTCCTCTAATCGCTGAGCCTTTTCGGCTTCTTGACCCATCGAGATCCTGGTTCTGAGTCAGTGCCAGATAAAGCGCAGGACAGGTTTATGTACCATGTATCTGTGATAACAAGGTCGGCGCCGTGAACCGCCTCTCGCGGGTCGTCGGTCCAGGTGATGTCCTTGTCGCAGCCAAGCTCCTTTACCCTATTCCAAACTGGAGCTGGGCAGTGGTATTGTGGGTTAGGAGGTGTGGCTACTCGCACCTTGTGTCCTAGCCGGGGAAAGGTGACGAGCATGTCGTGCAGAACGTTCGAGGAATCACCCAGCCAAGTAATCGTGAGAGGTCGCAGAGGAGTGAGAGAAGGAATGTTAAGGTGTGGTGAGTGTGTAGTCTTGGATGGGTCCTGGAAGTAGGGGTCTTCGTGCATCGTAAGGAGATCAGCGAGGATTTGGGTAGGATGCCAGTAAGCGGACAGCGCGTTGATGACAGGTACGCCTGAGTGTTGTGCAAGTTCCTGGAGCACATTGGGTCAGAGTCCTGACTGTCGACTGTGATCGAATGACTGACTTCGACTTCCGAATGTGCTCCGACTCGAGCAAACAACCCTTGACACATGCTACTAAGAACGCGCGCCGAGTCTGCAACAGTCTCATTGACACCAAGTTGAATATCCTCTCGGCCGAGGAATAGGGCACGGCCCCCCAAAAGCACAGCAGCAGTCTCGGCAGCCACGCGAGTTCGGGTACTTCGCTTGGAGAACAGGACAGCAACGGTGCTATATGCTAGGGACTGCGTAGGGACAAGTAAAGCCGCGCGAGACCCAGGCTTGGTCGGGTCGAGGGGCTTGTGGAGTTTTTTCGATGCCTGCTTGAGGATGAGGGAATGGTGGAGGACGTGATTGATCTCCTTGACAGAGAGGTCTGCGAGGGTCATCAAGTGGCGAGGCGATGGCATCGGAGGGAGCGAGTCGAGTGACAATTCGAACACAAACGAGTCCAAGGTTGAAGATTATGTTTTGCGTGTGGTTGATATTTCCAGTAAATGAATGGGTACTACCAATATTGAAATCGAGTTCTGACGAGTTCTGACGCCCAGATCAATTGGGTTGGGATGAAGCTGGGAAACAAAGACAGCTTGGGTTGTTCCAGGTTTCGACCCTCCTCTCACTTCGTTGCTGTTTCTACTCTCGTTCGTTGCAATGTCGAGTGGTATTGGTATCGCAAACCTGCCCAATCAGGTTGGTCTGCACCGCTGGGTCCGTCGTCGCCGCCGCTCACTCGTCCGTTTTCTCAGAGGCACAGAATTATCGCCAAACGCGGCGCTCACTTCACAATTATGGTCGTTGGTCAGTGTAATGTCCGCACGAACACTTGAGACCCGCTGCTTACGCCTGTGTATTGCTGCAGGCGAGTCTGGGCTAGGCAAGACCACTCTCATCAACACGCTCTTTGCTACCGAACTGTCTCCGCCAAAGAACTACAGCAGGCGTCACGTTAAGCAGCTCGACAAGCTCACTGAGGTATCTTGGTCTCTCGACCCCCCACTTGCTCGTTGCCGCAATTTCTGACACGTCTTTTCGTGTTACAGGTCGAAATCATTAAGGCCGAGCTCGAGGAAAAGTCGTTCAAGGTCAAGCTCACTGTCATCGACACCCCCGGCTTTGGTGATTATGTCAACAACCGCGACTCGTGGGGCCCAATTATCGACTTTGTCGACGACCAGCATGAAGCGTACATGAGACAGGAGCAGCAGCCTGACCGTGGAGAGAAGACCGACTTGCGTGTACATGCTTGCTTGTTCTTCATTAGACCCTCTGGTCACACGTACGTCTGGTCACTCTTCCTTCCCTTCAAAGCTAACTCCGCCATGCTTCAGCTTGAAGCCTTTGGATATTGAAATCATGAAGCGCCTTGGCACTCGCGTCAACTTGATTCCGGTTCTTGCAAAGGCCGACACCCTCACCCCGAACGACTTGCTCGTCTTCAAGCAACGCATCCGTGAGGTTATCCACGCTCAGGGTATCCGCATTTACACTCCCCCCGTGGACCCTGATGATGATGAGACCACCGTCGAGCACGTTCGCAGTCTCGCGGAGGCCATGCCTTTCTCTATTATCGGCTCCACCGAAGACATCGTCACCCGCGACGGAAGGACTGTCAAAGGCCGCGAGTACCTCTGGGGTGTAGCCGAAGGTAGGTTTATATCCAGGTCTCGAAACTTTCAGTTTACTCACTCGTGGTTACAGTTGAGAACGAAGCGCACTGCGATTTCCGCAAGCTCCGTTCCCTGCTCATCCGCACCCATATGCTCGACCTCATCCACACTACTGAGGAACAACACTACGAGAACTACCGCTTGGAACAGATGGAGACTCGCAAGCCTGGCGAGGCTCGCGTCAAGAAGCCAGACAACCCGAAATTCAAGGAGGAAGAAGAGGCACTCCGCAAGCGCTTCACCGAACAAGTCAAGGCCGAGGAGGCTCGTTTCAGGCAATGGGAACAGCATGTATGTCTCCAGTCGTCCCGATTCCTGGTCACTCCTAACCCTACTTTTAGCTTATTGCCGAACGCGACCGCCTCAACAAGGATTTGGAAATTACCCACAGCTCCATAAAGGGGCTCGAAGCCGAGCTCGACAATATGCAGATGGGGTACCGTGGTTCCCAGAGGACCAGGTGAACGACCCACATCACTAGATCCACACAGCGGACTCCTATTTCGACAAAACAGTCCTCTTAGTTTCTATACTCCTCTCCCCTGCTTGCATTTAGATGCGGCGTCCGTTTTTTTTGTGCGAGTAGCTCCGTTGTCGCATAGTTCGTCCCTTTGCTGTGATCACTCTTTTATATCGGCCAGGTTTTTTCTATTTCGCCTCCCTTGATAATACATCGTTTCTCGTTGGACGATTGATCGGTGATCCTTAAGTGACCAGATTAACAAAAATGAACACGACGAGACGTGAATGATCAGAAGAACCCCAACAGTGTAAAACATCAATAACAGACGCCCTATCCCTCAGTCGTCGTCGTCTTCTTCCTCCTTCGAACCATGATCGCCCGCCTCTCCCTGCGCCTCTTCCATTTTGACGCTTTCGTCCGCAAAGCTCAGAGCCATGTCATGCGGTTTGCCATGTTCGTCCATCAGACCCGTGACAATTGCTCCCTTTCCCTCCTTCTCAAATAATGTCTTGTCCTCTCCAGCCTGCGGATACCAACTCCCTACGAGCACGGTCGACTTTCTGAAATGCTCCGGCGGAATGTCGTCAAGTAGCGCTCCGTTAATCCCTCGTCCTCGCTGCATGGGATCCCATCGCATACCGATGAAGCCGCCGTGGTACCCCAGCAGGCGCACGACGGTTTGCACAGTGAGCTGCCGTATGCGGGAGATACGTAGTGTGCGCATACGCCCGCTGTAAGAGAGAACACACTTCCTGTCCTCTGCCGCAAAGGATGCATAGTATGCCAGACCCCTGGGAAGGGCCTTTGCTAGTCGCAGGATGGTCTCCGCCAGCGGCCGACTGGGGACTGTCACGGCGAGCAACGGTCGCCAAAATGGTCGTTCCTTCAGTGTTGGAATATATACCTTGCGCAACTGGTACGCCGTCCCCTTGAGCTCGTTGTCCACGACATCAGGGTTTTGAAACGGGTTGTACTTCAGCTCTGCGGCGGGCTTGTAGTTGGATCGGTATGGCCACCAGCTGCCAATATCTGGGCTCAGAGATTCAGTCCACAGGCGCAAGAGGGGGCGGTTGGAGATGGCTTCGAGCTGGTCGGCATCAGGATTGGAATTGCGTTTGTAGAGCGGCTCGCCGTAGCCAATGAGGAATTGGGGTACGTCTGGTAGGTGTTTCTCGCCCGCTAGCCAGCGCTTCCGCCGCTCGGCTTTTAACATTGCGCGCACGGCTTCGTCCTTCACGAGATCGTCATCGTAGGGATCCCAATCCTCCAGTGGAACATCCTTGGTCGACTCCTGACCCACTTGTATTTCATTCTCCGGGTCGTCCTCCTGTATTTCTACTCGCTTACCACCGCCTTCCACGGGCTCTCCCACTTCCGATGGTTCTAGGTCCTCCCCTGTCAGCGCAGCTTTGCGAATCGCCCTGGGATTTTGGCCACTCGACCACCATTTTGTCCTTCTCAGCGCTGTTGGATCCTTGTTGTCGATATTAGGCCAGTACGCGTTGTCCATTTCCTCGAGCAAATTCGTCGGCGCGTATCCGCTGTTGACGACTTGCATATACCGCTCGAAATTCTCTGCTCGTATTGACCCTGTCATATACTCGTAGCAACTGACGCGTCCGACACCTTTCTTGACCATGTATCGGCTTTCGAGAAGGAAGACGGTGTACGGTTTGTACGCGGTTGGGCTGGGCGTTTCGTAGGTTTTCTTTTTCTGGATATATGCACCCCCTGGGAACCAGTTTGTCGCCCGTAGGTCGCGTGGTCGCGTGAAACCACCCATATAGCTGTACCACACAAAATGGGTGTCAAATTACCATGCCGGTAAGCAGTAGAAAAAGGAGTTCAGGATATCTTTGCAATACATACGTCTTTGCAGGTGTTAATGACATGGAGATATCCATTCGCTCATCCCGTTCAGCCTTTGCTATCCGCCGTAGTCGCTGCCTCTCCAGCTCAGCGGGAGGTACCTGAGGTCGAGATTGAGGTCGAGACGGTTGACGAACACGTCCTGGTTTCGCTCTTGCTACAGTTGAAGCCTCCCTTCTAAATATTCGTGGAGGCATTTTCAAAACAGCAAAATCACAGTAACGCCGGAATAGAAAGGTAGTGGCTTTGTCTCCACTTTGGATTTCTCCCTTTTAGCTCCCTCTCATGTCAAAAACCTCGCAGAGCTCCAACATCAAGTAAGAATGGTTCTTCAAACACCGATCACCCACCCTATTGACCAGGCGCAGGCCGCAACAAGCCGATGGCAAGCCCGATGTGTTTGACAATGTTGACGGCAATCATTTCGCGTCGAACGAACACCATCGTGTGCAATCGAGTAAACCATGCACGTATCAACAGTAAGTGGAAGTTTCCTGTGATCATCACGCGAGCCTGACCGGTTGTGTTCTCATAACAGCTCCAAAGAAGCCAGGACTCCCTTCACTTCACGAATTGAGTCAACAAACTACGCTAAGACGTCACTGAAAGAGCTCTGTCGATCCGTTGAAGTTGTCACGACACCAGCACGGCCAAGCCATTCACGGCTTGGTTCGTTTTCCCAGCCCGCCCCTCCAGGAACGACACTATACGAGGCTTTATTAGAAATCAAGCGACTGGAGGAGGAGAATGAAGCCTTTCGTATTGAAGTTGAGAAGCTTCGACCTCCCGACACAATCAATGAGACGCTCCGAGCAGAGAATGCGAGTCTACGAGAGACCAATGATGCCTTTCAGGCAAAAGAAGAAGCATATAAACATGAAGTGGAAAAGTGGCAAGGTAGGAAACATCCACTCCATGTGGACCAGACCCTGTCAATGACTATAATCCTCCAGGCCGCGCCTTCAGATACCAAGAAAAGTACAGAGACTACAGAGCCAAAGTTAACCGTAGTATTGCAAACAATCAACTCGGTGCGCTGGAGATACCGGCTCGCGGGCTTGTAACTTCCACGCCACACAGGCGAGGGGGAAATGGAAGTGATGAGGAGGAACGAGGAAGAGCAGACAGAGACCTTGAACATGGGCTCGGTTACTGGGAAAGCCTTCAGAACTCAGTTCGGTTGAAGAGGTCCGCGATACGACCACAGACAGTGAGCGTCGCAGATGTGTACGTTTCATGGGTCCTCCTCTGCGACCCCCCCCCCCCCAATTCACTCACACCCCTATCAGTACCAACGCGCATGTATTGGGCAGGACGTCTGCCCTTCACAAATCAGGGCGCCCACAACCGCAGTTTCATATTATCGAGTATGCGATCCAACCTGAATTGAGCCCTGACCTCCTGACCAGCTTCTCAGTCCCTTGACGCCCAGCAAACCGGCCCGTTCCCGACAAGGTTCGCCTACAAAGAAACCGGCCCGTACTGTACGGACTCCCTCGCCTGAGAAGACACCATGGAGGATTTAGAGTATTTGATATGATCCGTACAGCGAGAATGGCATGTCCAAGAAATATACTGGTGACTATGTATAGTGACTCTATGGAGTAACCGCGCAATAATGCGATCGGTATGGGAACTACAAGCAGGGACCGAGCAAGAAATGCGGGACGGACGGGGAGCAGATCGATCGTGAGAAATAATTGACGAGGCGCTATTCCCTTGGTGTGGGAGTGTTAGTTGACACTTTCTTCAAGCTGCGCGTCGTTCTGCGTCATTCCTTGGACTGTTCGACTGAGAAGTGGATCATACATGAAACACCCAAGGAGGTAGGGCTAGTCGATGGGGAAAATGTAAGCACCGGAAACACCGCCGGCCGTTTCACCCCATGGTTACGAACGTCCCCAAGTCTCATCCCCAAGTCTCATCCACCGGAACATTCTCGCGAGCGAGACTGAGGTACCCTCCCGGCATGCGCGACCCCACCTCCATTCAGGTGCCCCCAGTCCACTTCTCCGACCGATCCACTTGGCAGCGTTTGGATAGGCGTCAGAACTATCCGGGAGCAATGGACTATCATCGTCGTCCTCTCTACCGAAACCTAACAAACATCTCCAATGGCCCAACTGGTGCTACTGTGAATGCAACTTCTTTCCATTCTGAGATATTGGCCGCACGCATAGGATCGCTCGGGGGCAGCGCAAACATTTCATCCAGCAACTTCTTGGCCTTGTCATCTCCTTTCCATATCTCCGTGAGAGCAGCTTGAGTGCATTCCAAAACATCGACCAGGCCGAATGCAAAAGCAAGGAGGTTACGACCGCGCCCAAGGGTCTTCGCGGCGGCTTGAAGAACGAGGTAATCCCTGGGCTGAAAGAGATGTCCTGCATTCTTTATCATCTTTTCTGCGTCACCAAAGAAACGATACGCCAAGAAGACGCGCAGTGCACAGTTGGCAGCATTGCGACTATGAATCATGTCACTTCGGAGGTATCGACGTATAAGTTCCTGATAGTCGGGGTCGAATCCATGGGTGACTTCAAACTTCGCATACGACGGGTCACCCTTGGACTGCTCTATGAGCTACTCGACAAGACACTTGAGGGGCAAGTTCGTCCCAAGGGTCCAGTGCAATGGATAGTCGACATCGGGAACTTCGTCATCACCGATCCAGACTTCATGGTCAACGAAGTCGATGTCTGTCTCTATGTGCAGCTCTGACAGATCGGCCGAGTCAGCAGCACTCGCAGAGGAAAGGACGTGCGCACCGGTAGGGCCCCCTTTGATTGTGGTGTTCAAGTACATGCCTGCATCGCGTAATTACTGAAGTAGGTGGGAGTCGCTCCACCTCTGCACGACTTTGTCTCAGGTCCAATAGCTAACTTCTCCAAAGAAGGATCCTCCTTCGCGGTGCCAAAATTTCACATTCTTGCCGTCACGATCACGAAAGTGGAAATCGATGTAGGCGTTGAAATCACAGATGCACCTGGATGTTCAATTAATCATTTTACCTCAAGTAGGGTCATCTGTATACTTGACGGGAGGGCTGAGTGATAAGCTATAGGAACCAAAACGTGTGAGGAGAACCTCAAAACCTTGCTCCAAATCGATGCCATGAACACAGCACATACCCCAGATACGAAGAAGCCAGGATTTTGACGATTCAGCGATTTCCTGCATGAGAATGACTGATTGTCAACACGAACCTCCTCGATTTCTGGTTAGGTCTTACCTCCATGACTTCTGCTCGCTTCTCAGCTTCCCTCACACCAACGGGCTCATCTTCTAAGGGTGGGTTGTTGCAGCGAAGAGCGCGGACGGGCGATACAAACCCCGAACGGCACGCATGATTGTCGAGCCTAGTGATGGACTTGAGAGACTCTGCGATCCCCACCACGATACGATGGACAGAAGGTGTCGATTCTGGACCTATCATCGGTAGTAATACATCGCGGGCGACGTTGAAAAGTGTCTCAACCGGCTGTCCTAGCCAAGGAGCGTTAATACGATTCCGCGTGTATGTGGCTCAAGCACGATTCACAAGGTGACATCGGTGGTGTCCCCAGAACGTGTCCCGTCGCGCCTCGTGAGTTCCAGTCCTATGGCAGGAGGTGGCAAGTCAAAGCGTTGTCCACCCGATAATTCAACTGCAATGGTAACGAGCTGCACCCGGTAGCTTGAGGGGAATGACGGTTGTTTAATGCATCATGCCTCGGTTTGCACAGGTTTCCTGGGAGAGTCCATTCGATCATCAGGCAGCTGGGGCTGCGTTCGTAACTATATACACTAGCAATAAAAAGTTCGTAAGGTCGTGTACCGGGTATTCGTGAAGATCGTCTCGTAGGGCTGAACGTGTTGGCATGCAGATAGCCGATGGAGGAATAGTTTGAGGGGTATCAAGGTCCCCTCGTCAGGCCAGCCCGTGCTCTTTATTCCGGTGTCTACGGGACCTATTCGCATTGGTCAGTCATAGAATCATCAAGGGTCACGAGAGCCCTTGCATACCTGCAACAACAGAAGCAAGACGCCAAGCAGGAGGGCACTTCGACTCTACCACATCCGCCCATTTCCTCGGCCGAGCCTCCCCCTCCCGCTGCCCAAGTAGGGTCCCGACAGCCCATGCAGCAGGTTGGAGAAGCATAGGG
>Ga0307513_10002066_pt1 | contig 28187 bp, 22 predicted proteins | sample 15_EM_MG_FD_202174 | JGI IMG/M metagenome (GOLD analysis project Ga0307513, IMG submission 202174) | Populus trichocarpa ectomycorrhiza microbial communities from riparian zone in the Pacific Northwest, United States - 15_EM | ecosystem: Host-associated > Plants > Roots > Unclassified | place... | reverse complement strand
GCCGCGCTCGGGGTTGAAGTAGGCGTCCAGCAACTCGGCCTGCTTCGGCGGCGGCAGCCGCGCCCAGACTTCGGCGGCGGCGTCGGTGATCGCCCCGCCGATGCCGAGCAGCGTCTGGTAGGTGCGTTCGCGGTCGACGAAGACGGCGATCTGGTTCTCGAACGGCTGCCGGCTCGGCGTGGCAGCGGGTGTCGGCGTGCGCTCGAGGCGGCGCGGCGCGCCTTCGGCCGTGGTGTGGACGTGCATGGCGGGCAAGGGGGCGGTGGAAGAAGCTTCGGCCTTGTCTTGACCGAGGGCAGCGGCGGCGACGCTGCACGCGAGGCCGGCGATGAGAGCGCGGGTGGTCGCGGTCATGAACGGGGGCAAGGCAGGCATGGTCAGGCGCGCGCGATGGGTGCGGGACGGGCGCGGCATTGTTGCTGCACCGCGCGCTGGGCTCCCATCGGGACAGCCCGCGTTCCGCGCCTCGCTTGGGTGCGGTAGGCGCGCGCGAGGGCGCGCGACCTGCTATTCCTGTCAGTCTGACGAGAGCTACTCAGCGACGACGACGCGGTTGCGGCCTTCGGCCTTGGCGCGGTACAGCGCTGCGTCGGCGCGCGCCGACAGCTCATCGGCATCGAACGGCGGCGTGCTGGTCAGGCCGACGCTCAGCGTCACCGTCAGCCCCGGCGCCAGCGGCTCCCAGTGATGGGCCGCGACACGCTGGCGCAGCCGTTCGCAGACCTCCAGCGCACGCTCGCTGCTGGCGTCCGGCAGCACGAGCAGGAACTCTTCGCCGCCGACGCGGGCCACGATGTCGGCCGAGCGCGTGTTGTCGCGCAGCAAACCGGCCAGTGCCACCAGCACGCCGTCGCCGACGGCATGACCGAAGCGGTCGTTGATCTGCTTGAAGTGGTCGAGGTCGACCATCGCTACGGCCAGCCGCGTGCCATGGGTCTGCGCGCTGGCCAGCAGCTTGGGCCAGCGGTGTTCGACCTCGCGCCGGTTGCCCAGGCGCGTGAGCTGGTCGCGGCGCGCTTCCAGCCGCACCTGTTCGGCCTCGGCGCGGGTCACGAACAGCTCGGATTGCGCGCGCAACTGGTTCAACGCGCGCTGGCGTTCCAGCTGCAGGTAGGTTTCGAGGTGGTGCAGCGCGTCGCTCGGCCGCTGCAGCGCGCGCGCCGTGCGCCACAGCGCGTGGTGCAGGCGCAGCTGCGTCATGCGCAGGTCGGTGCCGATGGCGGCCAGGCGCACGCTCTCCAGCGTTTGCCAGGCCTGTTCGGCGCGGCCTTCGAACAGCGCGAGCTCGCCGAGCGCATAACCGATGCGCGCAGCCTGCGCCGATGAGCCGATCTTCCGCGCCAGCGCGAGCGCCGCGTCCAGCAGCGGCCGTGCCTCGTCGAAGCGGCCCAAGTGCAGCAGCAGCTCGCCGAGGTTGCCGCCGGTGAAGACGAGGTAGAAGTTCTCGCCGATGGTTTCGGCCATCGCATGCACTTCACGCGCCATCGGCAGGGCGCGGCGCAGCGCCTCGCGCGCCTCCTCGGCCGGCGCGGCGTCGCGCAGCTGGTGGTACATGCCGATCAGCACGGCCGACAGGTTGTTCAGCGTCACGAACAACGGGTGCTGTTCGCCATGCTGGCGCGCGATGCCGAGCGCATCGTGCATCAGCCGCTCAGCCTGCCAGGGGTCGCCCATGCGCTCGAAACAGCAGGCCACGGCGTTGATCGCCAGCGCCATGCGGCCGCGGTCTTGCATCTGCGCGGCCAACGCCTGCGCTTCCTGGGCCAGCGGCAGTGCGACGTCGAAGCGGCCGACGTCGCAGCCGGCCAGCGCGATCTGGCGCAGCAGGTCGAAGAGCTCAGCTTGCGGGCTGCCGGCGCGCGACAGCGGCAGCAGCACGAGGCCGGTGTCGATCAAGGCCTGGAGGTGGCCGCCGCGGTACTGGAAATGCGCCACCAGCAGGCCGGCACGCCGCCGCTGGTCCGCGTCCGTCGCCTGTGCAAAGGCCTGGCGTGCGGCGATCAGACCGTCGTCCAGCGCGCCGCTGTCGCGCGCGGCTTCGGCGGCGGCCAGCAGAGCGGCAACGGATTCCAGGCCATTCATGTGCCGATGATGCGCCCGTCGGATTTCCGCACTACCACCGTGGCCGACCGCCGGCGGGGCCGGGCTGCGGGTGAGTAACATCGCGCAGCGATATACTTAGCCATATGGCTAACCAAATCGCCCAGCTCTCGGAAGTGTTCTACGCCCTCGCGGACCCCACGCGCCGCGCGATCGTCGGCGCCCTTGGAAAAGGGCCGGAGTCTGTTTCCACGCTGGCGGCGCCGTTCGCGATGGCGTTGCCGTCGTTGATGAAGCACCTCTCGGTGCTGGAGCGCAGCCGTGTGATCCGCTCGAACAAGGTCGGGCGGGTGCGCACCTGCGAACTCGTACCCAAGACCCTTTCGCAGGCCGAGCGCTGGATGGCCGAGCAGCGTGCGACGTGGGAAGCGCGAAGCGATCGCATGGCCGTCTTCGTCGAAACCCTTCACCAAAAGGACTTGTCCCGTGGCAAATGAAACCGTCGTCAACCCTGAGCATCAGGATCTGATCATCTCGCGCCTCGTGCGCGCGCCCCGAGCCAAGCTGTGGCGAGCCTGGACCGAGCCCGAGTTGCTGAAAGAGTGGTGGTGCCCGAAGCCGTGGACAACCGAAGTGCGGGCCTTCGACCTGCGCCCAGGCGGCGGCTTTCACACCTTCATGCAGGGCCCGGACGGCGGCACCAGCGACAACCCGGGCTGCTTCCTGGAGATCGTTCCGCAGGCGCGCATCGCCTTCACGTCCATGCTGACCGCCGGCTGGCGGCCGGCGACTCCGTGGCTGGCGTTCACCGCCATCATTTCGATGGCCGATGAAGCCGACGGCACCCGCTATGTCGCCACCGTGATGCACCCGGACAAGGCGACCCGGGACCGCCACGAAGAGCTCGGGTTCTTCGATGGCTGGAACACCTGCATCGACCAGCTCGAGGCGTTCGCTCAGGCGTCGCGCTGAGCGGCTCTCAGCGCGGCGACGTCAACTGCCGCATCGCAGCCACGCCATCGGCGACGAAGGGGTCGGCGTGGTAGTACAGCAGTTGCGCGCCCTGCGCGACCAGGTGCGCCGCGTCCTGCTTGACGACCAGCGTGCCGGCCACTTTGCCGGCGGCGCGGATGCGCTGCAAGGTGCGGTCGACGAGATCCAGCACCTCCTGCGCGCGCCGGCCGCCCGGCGGCACGGCGGGTGAATAGCCCATCGACTGCGACAGGTCGCCCGGCCGCACGATGCCGAAGCCGCCGCCGTAGCGCGCGGCCTTGGCCATGTGGTGGATGTCTTCCCAGCTCGCCAGGCCGTGCTCGCAGTCGATGAACACCGAGTCGGCACCCGAGCGCACGAGCTTTTCGCACAGCGTCGGCGAGACGTGATTGGGGTTGACCATCAACACCGGCGTGGTGCCGGCGAGGCGTTCTTTCAGGGTCTTGTTCATGATGTCCTCAGGGCTTGCCGGGCCAACCATCGGGGGCGCCCATCCAGCGGCTGATCTCGTTGTCCGGCCCCTGGTCGCGGGCAAACGTCGGGCTGATCACCAACTGCTCGATCGTCGTCCGCGCCGGCAGCGTGCAGGCGAGCAGGATCGCCTGCGCCACGTCGTCGGGGTCGACCATGCGGGCGCGTTCCTCGGTGCTCGGCGGGCGCACGCGGGTGTCCATGATGGGCGTGTTCACCTCGCCGGGCAGGATGGTCGTCGAGCGGATGTTGTGGTTGCGGAAGGTCGCGTGCAGGAAGGTCATCAGGTTGCCGACCGCCGCCTTCGCCGCGCCGTAAGGCGCGCCGCCCAGCAGGCCCGGGGGCGCACGGCGGCCAATGACGACACTGTCACCACCGTGCCGCCGCCTTTGGCCAGCATGCCGGGCAATACCGCCTGGATCAGCACGTAGACCGCGTTCAGGTTGACCGCGAGCGTCGCGTCCCAATCCTCCTGGTCGACCCACAGCACGTTGCGCGCGCGGCTCGTCGCGCCCGCGTTGTTGATGAGGATGTCGACCGTGCCGAGCTCGGCTTCGACCCACTTCACCAGCGCCTGCAAAGCCTCGCGCTGCACGAGGTCGGCGCTGCGCGCCCAGGCCTGGCCGCCGGCCGCGCAGATCTCCGCCACCACCTCGTCCAGCGCTTGCTGGCGGCGCCCGGTGACGACGACTCTGGCACCCTCGCGCGCCAGACGCAAGGCCGTCGAACGTCCGATGCCCGAGCCGCCGCCGGTGACGATGGCAACCTGCTTGTCGAGTGCGCCCATGATCAGACGCCCCGCCAGCCGTAGACCGCGCGCGCTTTCTCGGCGCTCACCAGGCCTTCGCGCAGGTCGTTCTCGACCAGCTCGCGTGGCCGCTCCAGCGGGTTGCCCCAGCCGCCGCCGCCGGGCAGCTCAATCTCGAGCCGGTCGCCGGGTTCGAGCGTCAGCTTGCCCTTCGGAAACACGTCTTCGCCGTTCAGTCGCACCGCGCCGCGCTCGCCGTGATGCCCGCCGACGACACCGAAACAAGGGTGCTTGACTCTTTCGGTCGACAGATAAACGTTCATCGGCCGGTCCGACAGGTTGCGCAATATCCCGCGCTGGCCCAGGCCGCCGCGGTACTTGCCGGCGCCGCCCGAGTCGGCGATCAGCTGCTTGCATTCGGTCAGCACCGGCACCGCCAATTCGTACATCACGATCGGCGTCACCTTGCAGTTGGACGGGAAGCTCAAGGTGTCCAGGCCGTCCATCGTCGAGCGCCCGCCCTGGCCGCCGTGGAAGTTCTGCGCGCTGCCGTAGGCCTTGCCATCGGCGGTGTGGCCCTGGCAGTTGATGCCCCAGATCGGCGCGCCGCCGCTGTCGCCCATCACGCGGTCCGGCACCACGCCTTGCAGCGCGCGGAAGATCAGGCTCGGGATCACGTGGCCAACCAGGTTGCGCGCGGCGCCGGCGGTATGCGGGTGCGGGTTCAGGATCGTGCCCAGCGGCGCCTCGTCGGTGATCGGCAGCATGCAGCCTTCGTTGTTCGGCGTCTCCGGGTCGAGCAGGCACTTCAGCGCGTAGACGGTGTGCGCGACGCGGTAGTGCGGCACGACGTTGATGCCGCGCGCCACCTCGGGCGAAGTGCCCGTGTAGTCGACGTGGATCGAATCCTTGCGAACCTGCACGTCGACGCACAACTTGACGTCGGTCTCGAAGCCATCGATCGTCACCTCGGCCTTGTAGCTGCCCTGCGGCCAGGCCGATATCGCCCTGCGCATGTGGGCTTCGGAACGGCTGTGGATCGCCGCGCCCAGGCCTTCGACATCGTCGAGGCCGTACTCATCCATGAAGCGGGTCAGCTCGCGGCTCATCACCTCGTTGGCCGCGACCATGCTCTGGATGTCGCCACGCACTTCGTTGGGTAGGCGCACGCTGGCTTCGATGACGGCGAACACATCGGTGTTCGGCTGGCCGGCCTTGTAGAGCTTGAGCATCGGGATGCGGATGCCCTCTTCGAACATGTCGGTCGAATCGGGCGACTGCGGGCGCCCGCCGATGTCCGGCAGGTGCGCGATGCTGCCGGCGTAGGCGACGATCTTCCCGCCGCGGAAGATCGGCGTCAGCATCACCATGTCCGGCAGATGGCCGGTGCCGATGACGGGGTCGTTGGTCGCGAGCACGTCGCCGGGCACCAGCGTGTCGGCCGGGAAGGCCGGCAGGAAATGGTTCTGCGCCGCCATCGGCAGCGAGGTGATGAAGACCGGGATCGACCAGGTGCATTGCGACAGCGCCCTGCCCTTGGCGTCGAGCACGACCGTCACGTAGTCGTGGTTCTCGCGCACGATCGGCGAGAACGCGGTGCGGCCGAGCGCCGAGTCGGCCTGGTCGGCGATGAAGACCAGGCGGTCCCACATCACCTGCAAGGTGATCGGGTCGTCGAAATCGACTTTCATGACTTTCCTTCCAGAAGCATGATCAGGTTGAACTGCGCGTCGAGCCAGGCGTGCGCCTTCGGTCCGACGACGACGGTGGACTCGCGCTGTTCGATGATCGCGGGGCCCTGCACCGCCACGCCCGGCGCGAGCGCATAGTGGTCGTAGACAGGGGTGTCAACGAAGCGGCCTTCCTCGGCGAAGAACACCGGCCGGCTGCCCTTGCGCGGGTTGCGCACGGCCTTCGCCTCGCCGCGCATGCTGCTCACCGAGACCGTGCCCTTGGGCCCGCTGGCGCGGATGCGCCAGGTGATGACCTCGGCGTCGGTGCCCGAGACGTTGCGGCCGTAAAGCCTGACGTAGGCATCGTGGAAGCGCAGCAGCAGCTCGTCGAGGAAGGCCTTCTCGCCCGGGCTGCCGAACGGGTCGGCTTCGGGCAGCGAGACCGAGATCTCGTGCCCCTGGCCGACGTGGCGCATGTCGACGGTGTACGAGCAGCGGATGTCCCGCTCGGCCACGCCGCTGGCCAGCACCACCTCGCGGCCCTGGGCGGCGAGCGAGTCGAGGATGCCCTGCACGACCTCGGCGTCCCACTTCGGCATGGCCATCGGCAGGCTGGTCGACAGGTCCGCCGCCACCGGCGCGCCGAGCAGGCCGATGGCCGACGTGACCCCCGCCCCCAGCGGGCAGATGACCTTGCGGATGCCGAGCTTGCGCGCGACGCCGTAGGCATGCACCGGGCCGGCGCCGCCGAACGCGATCAGCGGCAGCGAGCGCGGATCGACGCCGCTGTCGGTGGCCTGCATCGCGGCGGCCTCGGCCATGCTTTCGTTGACCATGTCGTGGATGCCGAAGGCGCAGCGCTCGATGCCGATGTTCAGTTGGTCGGCCAGGCGCGCCAGCGCCGTGTTGGCCGCCGGCCGGTCGAGCGCGAAATCGCCGCCGAGAAAGGAGCGCTCGTCCAGGTAGCCCAGCAGCAGGTCGGCATCGGTCACCGTCGGCTCGGTGCCGCCACGGCCATAACAGGCCGGCCCGGGGGCCGCACCGGCGCTGCGCGGTCCGACCTGCAGCGTGCCGAGCCTGGTGCGCGACGCGATGCTGCCGCCGCCGGCGCCGATCTCGATCATGTGGATCGACTGGATCTTCAGCGGGAAGCCGCTGCCTTTGCGGAGACGCTCGAAGCGCGCCACTTCCAGTTCGTTGGCGATCTGCGGCTGGCCGTTCGGGATCAGGCACAGCTTGGCGGTGGTACCGCCCATGTCGAACGACAGCACGCTCGGTTCGCCGGCCATGCGGGCGTACTCCGCCGCGGCGACGGCACCAGCCGCCGGGCCGGATTCGATCAGCCGCACCGGCGTGCGCGCCGCGCTCGAACTCGGCACCACGCCGCCGCTGGATGTCATCCACAGCAGCTGGCTCTTCACGCCGCGGGCGCCGAGCTCGCGTTCGAGGTGGTCCACGTGCTGCACCATCATCGGCCGCGTGTAGGCATTGGCCACCGTGGTCGAGGCGCGGTCGTACTCGCGCACCTCGGGGCAGACGCCGGACGACAGCGACACCGAAACGCCCGGCGCGTACTGCGCGAGCAACTCGCCGATGCGCTGCTCGTGCTGCGGGTACTTGTAGGCATGCAGCAGGCACACGGCGACCGATTGGATGCCGAACTCGACCAGCTTCCCGGCGATCCGGCGCACGCTGTCTTCGTCCAGCGGCGTCATCACCCGGCCATGTGCGCTGATGCGTTCGACGGCGCCGAAGCAGCGCTCGCGCGAGACCAATGGCTCGGGGTACTGGAGCGCCAGGTCGTAGAGGTCGTAGCGCCCTTCGGTGCGGATGCGCAGCATGTCCTGGAAGCCGTCGGTGGTGATGAACGCGGTGTCGACGCCCTTGCGTTCGAGCACGGCGTTGGTGACGACCGTGGTCGCGCCGAGGATCTGCAACGCACCTTCGCCCGGCCGTGCGGTCTTGCCGCCGCGCACCCTGGCGAGCAGTTCGTCGACGCCTTTCAGCACGGCGCGTGCCGGTGCATCCGGAGTGCTCAACACCTTGTGCAGCAGGATCGTTCCGTCGTCGTCGGAGAAGGCGAAGTCGGTGAAGGTGCCGCCGGTGTCGAAAGCCAGTTTCATGGTGTTCCTGTTCAGTGGATGCCGTGCGGCGCGGCGGCCGCGGAGCGTTCCTGCACGCGGCCGGTCATGAAGAGTTCGCCGAGGTCGGTGTGGCTCACCTCTTTGGCGGGGCTGTCCCAGATCACCTTGCCCCCAGGCGCAGCACGACGGCGCGTTCGGCCGCCTCCATCGCCTTGCGGGTGTTCTGCTCGACCAGCAGGATGGTCCGGCCGCCCTGGTGCAGGCGCTTGAGTTCGTTGAAGACCAGCGTGATCGCCTGCGGCGAGAGGCCGACCGAAGGTTCGTCGACGAGCAGGATCTCCGGCCGACGCAGCACGGCCATCGCCATCTCGAGCAACTGCTGCTCGCCGCCGGACAGGTTGCCGGCGAATTCGTTGCGGCGCTTGTGCAGGATCGGAAACAGCCCGTAGACGTACTGGCGCTCGCCATCGATGTCGCCGTCCTTCAGCGTGTAGGCGGCCATCTCGAGGTTCTCGTCGACCGACATGGTCGGGAAGTTGCAGCGCCCCTGCGGTACGTAGCCGAAGCCCTGGGCGAGAAAGGCTTTCGGCTTGTTGCCGGCGATCTCCTTGCCCTTCCAGGTGATGGAGCCGCCCTTGTGGGTGGTCATGCCGTACAGCGTCTTCAGCAGCGTCGACTTCCCCGCGCCGTTGGGCCCGAGCAGCGCGACGAACTCGCCGTGCCGTATGGAAAGGCTCACGTCGTGCAGGATGTCGAGGTGGCCGTAGCCGGCGTGCAGGTTGGTGATGGTCAGTTCAGGCTCCCGCCGGGCCGCCCCAAGGGAGCCGGCGCCCCCCTGGGGGGCAGCGACCGAAGGGAGCTTGGGGGTCTTATCCACCAAGATAGGCCTCCACGACTGGCCAGCGCCGCCAGCGCGACGCCGGCCGCGCCCCAGCGAACGGCCGGCAGGTGCGGGCTGGGCGCGTGCGGGGTGTCGAGCGTGACGGACATGGTCAGAACCTCGCCTTCTGGCTGAACAGCCCGTGCGGCCGCAGCATCAGCATCAACAGCAGCGCGATGAAGCCGACCGAGTCGCGGTACTGCAGTCCGATCAGGCCCGAGACCAGGGCCTCGACGACACCGAGCAACATGCCTGCGAGCAGCGTGCCGCGCACGTTGCCCATGCCGCCCATCACGATCACGGCGAAGGTCTTCAGCGTGATCGACTCGCCCATGCCGCCATAGACGCTGACGTTGACCGGCGCGGTGAGAATCCCCGACAGCGCGGCCAGCGCGGTGCCGAGCAGGAAGGTGCGGCGCACGACCGACTCGACGTCGATGCCGTTGACGTGGCAGCACTCGATGTTCTGCGACACCGCGCGGATCGCCTTGCCCATCCGCGTCTTGCGCACCATCCACTCGAGCGCGGCGAAGATGGCGACGGCGGCAACGATCAGCACGATGCGCTGCTGCGCCATGCCGATGCCGGCGAACTGGACCGGCTCTATCCAGCCGCCTTCGAAGACCTTGTAGCCGCCGCCGAAAGCCAGGATCACCGCGTTCTGCAGGATCAGCGAGATGCCGATCGTCGCCAGCACGCCGGCCTGGAACGGCGCGCCGACCAGGCGCTGCATCACCAGCCGGCCGATGACGGCAGCGACCAGCGCCGCCGCGGCGACGCCGAGCACGATGGCGACCACGTAGCCGACCGCGAACTTCTCGATCGCATACCAGGCCGCGAAGGTGCCGATCATGTAGTACTCGCCATGGGCGAAGTTGATCGCGCGCAGCACGCCGAAGATCATCGTCATGCCGGCCGCGATCAGCGCGTACATCGAGCCGCTGATGATGCCGTTGACGACCTGCTCGAAGAGGAAGCTGCCCATCGCCGTTCCGGTGCTCGCGTGCTCGGGGCCAGGTCAGGGTTGCTTCGGGTATTCGACCTTGGTCGCGATCGCGCTCTTGATCACCGGTTTGCCGTCGGCCACCTCCAGCAGCACCATCGGCAGCACGGCCTGGTTATGGTCGTCGAAGGTCACCGGGCCCATCGCGCTGTCGTACTTGATCTTCACCAGCGCATTGCGGATGTCGTCGTTCTTCAGGCTGTTCGCAGCCTTGATCGCGGCGGCCAGCAGGTGGGTCGTCTCCCAGTGGGTGTAGGCGTGGTTGTTCGGCATCTCGCCGCCATTGGCCTTTTTGTATTCCTCGACGAACTTCAGGCTGCGCGGGCTGGTCCATTCGGGCAGCCAGGCCGCGGCTTCGATCGAACCATTCAGCACCGACGGCGCCGAGGCGATCGTCTTCGCGGTGTTGAACTCGGCGTTGCCGACCAGCACCACCTTGCCGGCCAGCCCCATCTCCAGCATCTGGCGGGCGACGATCGGCGTCGTGTCGGCCTGGCCGTACATGAGGATCGCCTGCGCGCCCGAATTCTTGATCTTGCTGAGCACCGGGCGGAAATCGGTCTCCGAATCCTTGTAGTAGTCCTCGCTCAGGATCTTGGCATCCGGGTAGCGCGGCAAGTACTTCTTCGTGAAGTTGATCGCGCCGCGGCCGTAGTCGCTGTCGACCGACAGCACGGCGAAGTTCTTCAGGGCGCGGTTCTTCACCGCGTGCTCCAGCACGATGGCGGCGCGCGCTTCGTCGGTCGGGTAGTTGCGGAAGGTCCACTTGTAGCCGCCGACACCCGCCTTGTAGGTGATCGCCGGGTTCGACGACGCGGCGTTGATCAGCAGCACGCCGGCCTCTTCGGCCAGCGGCTGCATCGCCAGCGTGACCGAGCTGCAGACATCGCCGATGATGACCGGCAGCTTGTCGAAGCTGATCATGCGCTTGGTCGCCGACACGCCTTCGGCCGGCACGCACTGGCTGTCGCCGCTGACGAATTCGATCTTCCTGCCCATCACGCCGCCGGCCGCGTTGATCTCCTTCGCCGCCAGGGCGGCGCCCTTGTTGGCGAACGCGCCGTAGCGCGCGTTGGGGCCGCTCAAGGGGCTGACGAGGCCGATCTTGTAGGCGTCCTGCGCCGAGGCGCCGCCGGCGAACAGCGCCGCTGCGGAGCAAACGGCCAGACAGGCGAAATGGCGGATCGTTCTGGGCTTCATGGAGGGCTTTCGGTGATGCGGTTGAAGGGCGATATCAGACCAAGCTGGCGACGGCGGCCGCGATGCGCCGGCTAGCCTCTTCGATGACCTCGACACTGGTCGCGATGGAGGCGCGAAAGTACGGCGACAGCCCGTACGACGTGCCGCCGATGACGGCGACGCCGGCCGATTCCAGCAAGTACAACGCGACGTCGAGGTCGCTGTCGAGCCGTTGTCCGGCCAATCCACCGGCGGGCGTGCGCTTGCCGATCAACCCGGCGCAGTTCACCCACAAGTAGAACGCGCCATCGGGCGAATAACAGGCCAGCCCCGGAATCGCGTTCAGCCGCTGCATCGCGATGTCGCGCCGCTCCTCGTAGCTGGCCACCCAGTCGGGCAGGAAGCCGGTGTCGCCGCGCAGGGCCGCCAGCGCGGCCGCCTGGCTGATCGAGGAGGCACAGCTCGTCGACTGCGACTGCAGCATGTCCATCGCGGCGATCAGCTCGCTCGGGCCGGCGGCATAGCCGATGCGCCAGCCGGTCATCGCATAGGTCTTCGAGACGCCGTTGACGACCAGCGTGCGCTCGCGCAAGGCAGGCTCCAGCGCCACGATGTGCGGGTTGTCGGCAGCGCCGAAGCGGATGTGCTCGTAGATGTCGTCGGTGAGCACCGCCACCTGCGGGTGGCGCAGCAGCACGTCGGCCAGGCCGCGCAGTTGCGCTGCGTTGTACGCCGCGCCGGTCGGGTTGCTCGGCGAGTTCAGCACCAGCCAGCGCGTGGCCGGCGTGATGGCCGCTTCCAGCGCCGCGGGGGTCAGCAGGAAGCCGTCGGTCTCTGGGCAGGGCACGATCACCGGCGTGCCGTCGCAGGCCAGCACCATGTCGGGGTACGAGACCCAGTACGGCGCCGGAATGATGACCTCGTCGCCGGGCTCGACGCTGACCGACAGCGCATTGAAGATCGCGTGTTTGGCGCCGACCGTGACGATGATCTCGCGCGGGTCGTAGTGGAGGCCGTTGTCGCGCGCGAACTTGGCCGCGATCGCCTGGCGGAGTGCCAGGGTGCCCGAGGTCTGCGTGTAGCGCGTCTGCCCGCTCTCGATGGCGTCGATCGCGGCGCGGCGGATGTGCTCGGGCGTCTCGAAGTCGGGTTCGCCGACGAGCAGGCTGACGATGTCGCGGCCTTCGCGGCGCAGTTGTGCCAGGCGGTCGGTGGCGGTGCTGCTGGGCGACAGCTTCACGCGGCGCAGGCGGGCGGCGATTCGAATGGCACTCAAGGCGGATTCCCGGCGGTCTGGGACACGACGGGACCTTAAGCGGCGCTGCCCCCGTGCGCCAAGAGGACTTCTGTCTGGACGGATAGCCGGCGCTTATGGCGCGGCGTCGGTTGACCCCTGCCGGCTCCCGCCCGCCTTAAACTGGGTCGTCCAAGCTTCTGCCGCCGCCAGCACCATCCATGTCCAAGCTGCAACTGTCGGTCGCGATGGGCGACTACGACCGCACCCGCGCGCTGCTCGATGGCAGCGTCCAGATCGACGGCGTCGACCCGGTCTGCATGACGCTGTCGCCCGAGGAGACCTTCTTCCGCGCGTTCCGCGGCCTCGAGTTCGACATCAGCGAGCTGTCCTTCTCGAGCTACCTGGTCAAGGCCAGCAAAGGCGAAAGCCCGTACATCGCGGTGCCGGTGTTTCTGAGCCGCGCCTTCCGCCACACCAGCATCTGGGTGCGCAAGGACCGCATCCGCAAGCCCGAAGACCTGAAGGGCAAGCGGGTCGGCGTGCCCGAGTACCAGCTCACCGCCAACGTCTGGGCGCGCGCCCTGCTGCAGGACGACTTCGGCGTCAGCCCGGCGGACATGCGCTGGGTTCGCGGCGGCATCGACACGCCGGGGCGGCCCGAGAAGATCCAGCTGCAGCTGCCGGCCGACGTGCAGCTGGAAAGCGCGCCCGCCGGCGTGACGATCTCCGACATGCTCGACCGCGGCGATCTCGACGGCTTCATCGCGCCGCGCCCGCCCGGCGGCGCCGCGCTGACGAACCCCGCCGTCGGCTGGCTGTTCGACGACCCGACCGCGGCGGCCAAGGACTACTACCGCCGCACCGGCGTCTTTCCGATCATGCACGTGGTGGGCGTGAAGCAGGAACTGGCCGCGCGCCACCCATGGCTGCCGGGCGCCGTGCTGAAGGCCTTCACGCTGGCCAAGGCGGTGGCGCTGGACCGGCTGGCCGACACCTCGGCCACCAAGGTCACGCTACCGTTCGTCGAAGAACAGCTCAAGGCCGCGCGCGAGACGCTGGGCGACGACTACTGGGCCTACGGTGTGCAGGCCAGCCGGCGCACGCTGGAAGCCTTCGTGCGCCACCACTATGCGCAAGGCCTGTCGGCGCGGCTGATGTCGGTCGACGAGATCTTCCACCCCGCGACCTACGAGTCGTACAGCATCTGATCGAAGCGCCGCGGCGCCGAAGCCGCCGAGCCGTGAGCCGGACTCATGGGTCCGCCTGCTGTGCCGGCGCGCCCAGATGCTGCTGCAAGAACGCCACCACCCGCTGCAGCGCAACGCGGGTGGCGTGATCGGCATCGCCGGCACGGTCGTACTCTTCGGTCAGCAGCGCATGCGGTGGATCGAACAGCCGCCGCAGCCGTGACGGCTCTTCGTAGGTGTGCACCTCGGCCTGCGCGCCGAAGGCCGCGGCGATGCGCTCGATGCGCTCGCGCGGGCACAGCCTGTCGTCCGCAAAGTGCTGCACGAGCAGCGCCTTGTCCTGGCTGCGCGCGGCGTCGACAGCCTCTTGCAGCTGCTCGTCGCTGATGTTGAGCTGCCGCATCCACGGGCCGGCGCCCAGGCCGGCAGCGCGGTAGGGAATGCTGAACGGAATCGACGGTTGCGACACCACGCCGGCGGCCACCCACGGGTCGATGACGAGCGGGATCACGAACGCGCCGGTCATGCACATCCCGATGCCGCCCACCTTGTGCCCCCCGTGGCGCCGGCTGATGTCGCCCGCCAGCGCGCGCAGCCAGTCGGTCACCGGCGCATGTTCGCCGGCCTTCAGGCGCGCAAATTCAGCCGAGATGCACAGCCGGCGCAGGTTGCACAGCGCCGCGTCCTGCAGCGGCCGGCCCACCAGCAGCGGAAGGTAGACGTGGAAGCCCGCGGCCACCAGCCGGTCGGCGAAATCGACGCAAGCCTGGGCCAGGCCCGGCAGTTCATGCAGCACCAGCACCGGCAGGCCGGGACCTTTGTCGAACACCGCTCGCGTGGCGCCGCCATGCGCGAAGCTGCGCTCGCCGAAACCTTGTTCGGCCATCGACGGCGGCTCCCGCGCGGCGGCCACGCCTACTTGCCGTCGAACTCGGCCGGGATCTTCGCGCCTGCAGCCGCCCCATTCGGGCCCGACAGTTCACGACAGATGAAAGACCAAAGCTCGGCGACGATCGGCTTGGGGCTGGTTGCCGATCGGTACAGGCGGACTTCCAGGCTCGTCGTCCACGCGCCCGGGCCTGCCGACACGAGCTTGCCGTCCTTCAGTTCGTTGGCCACGCAGCTTTCAGGCAACCAGCCGACGCCATGGCCGGCCACGACCATGGCTTTGAGCGCTTCGGACATGTGTGTCTCGAAGCAGCGGCGCAGGTTGTAAGGCTCCGGCGCGTTGAGCAACATCATCTCCACCACGTTGCCGAGGAAGGCGCCGGACGAATAGGCCATGAATGGCAACGGCTCCGCGGCCGTCCCGGGCAAACGAAAGATCGGGCGCCCCTGGCTGTCGGGCGCCGAGAAAGGCAAGACCCGTTCGACGCCCAGCAACAGAAACGGGAAGCGGTTCGGATCCAGCAGAATGGGCAACTGCTGATGGTGGTAGCCCAGAAGAATGTCGCAGTCGTCGTCGACGAGTTGCTGCACACCTTCCGGGACATTGACGGCGAGCACGCGTGCCGTCAGCGAGCCCATGCCGTCGTGCAAATGCTTGAGCCAGTTCGGAAAAAACGTGAAGACCAGCGTGTGCGCCACCGCGAACTGAACCACCTTGGTACTGTCGGCCAGCGGCTGCTGGCCACTCAGCAGCGTTCGCGCGGCATAGGCGTCGCGCAGAAGATCGGCGGCAAGGCGGCGGAACAACCAGCCTCCCGACGTCAATGTGGCGGGGTGCACGCTGCGGTCTACGAGGTTCACGCCGAGCCATTCTTCCAGCGCCATGATTCGCCGGCTGAACGCCGACTGCGTGATGTGGCGATCCGACGCAGCGCGCGAGAAGCTGCGCGTTTCCGCCAGGCACAGAAAGTCCTCGAGCCACTTTGTTTCCATTGGACGGCCGGCCCGACGTCGAACGGACGGCGAGGACCGTCGCGGATGGTACCGCCTGCCTGCAATATCCTTCGCATGAGCGGATCGTGAGGCGCGGGTCCGCATCGCTCGGCCGCGGCGCTGTCGATATGCGCCGTTCGCGCGGCGTCATGACAAATGCGCATCAAGCTCGCGTCGTCTCGAGTTGTTCCCCTAGCCTTGCGTCCCTGTCCTGTCCTGAACCCTTGTGCGAGGTGCATGTCGATGGCTGCTGGATCCTTTAGAACCGAACATGACCTGCTGGGCGACCGAGAAGTCCCGGCCGAGGCCTACTACGGCGTGCACACCTTGCGGGCGGTGGAGAATTTTCCGATCACCGGCACGCCCATTTCCATCTACCCCGAGCTGATCAAGGCCTTGGCCTGCATCAAGCGGGCTGCCGCGCTGGCCAACCATGAACTCGGCCTGCTCGACGAAGCGCGCTGCGACGCCATCGTCAAGGCTTGCGCCGAGTTGCTGGACGGCAAATTGCACGAGCAGTTCGTCGTCGACGTGATCCAAGGTGGCGCGGGAACGTCCACCAACATGAACGCGAACGAGGTCATTGCCAACCGCGCGCTCGAGTTGCTGGGCCATCGGAAGGGCGAGTATCAATACCTGCATCCGAACGAGCAGGTCAACATCGGTCAGAGCACGAACGACGTCTACCCCTCGGCCCTGAAGATCGCGACCTGGTTCGGCATCCTGGGTCTCGTCGATGCCATGGCCGTGCTGCGCCATGCCTTCGAGGCCAAGGCCGACGAGTTCAAAGACGTTCTCAAGATGGGGCGCACGCAACTGCAGGATGCCGTGCCGATGACCCTGGGCCAGGAATTCGGCACCTATGGCGTGATGCTCGGCGAGGACGAGGAGCGGCTGCGCGAGGCGGCCCTGCTGATCTGCGAGATCAACATGGGCGCCACGGCCATCGGCACCGGCATCACCGCACACCCCGACTATGCCCCGCTGATCCTGAAGCGCCTGAAAGAGGCGACCGGCATTCCGCTGGTGACTGCGCCCAACCTCATCGAGGCAACGCAGGACTGTGGCGCCTTCGTGCAATTGTCCGGCGTGCTGAAGCGGGTGGCCGTCAAACTCTCGAAGACCTGCAACGACCTGCGGCTCCTGTCCAGTGGCCCCCGGGCCGGGCTGGGCGAGATCAACCTGCCGCCGATGCAGGCGGGCTCCAGCATCATGCCCGGCAAGGTGAACCCGGTGATCCCTGAGGTCGTGAACCAGATCGCCTTCGAGGTCATCGGCAACGACATCACCGTCAGCTTCGCGGCCGAGGCCGGGCAACTGCAGCTGAATGCGTTCGAGCCGATCATCGCGCACAGCCTGTTCAAGAGCGTCAGCCACTTGCGCAACGGCTGCCTGACCTTGGCCGAGCGCTGCGTCAAAGGCATCACGGCCAACAAGGAACACCTGCGCGCGACGGTGGAAAACTCGATCGGCATCGTGACGGCACTGAATCCGTACATCGGCTACGCCAACGCGACCGCTGTCGCGCAGGAGGCGCATGCCTCGGGCGGCAGCGTGTACGAGATCGTGCTTCGCCGGGGCCTGTTGTCCAAACAGCAACTCGACGAGATCCTGCGGCCGGAGGTGCTCACCCGGCCGACGCCGATCAATCTGCCGCGCTGATCCATATTCTCCACTCGACTGAAAGAAGGAAATACATGCAAACCGTCAAATCGCTCCATCGTTGGCTGACCCTCGGGTTGTGCGCTGCATTCGTTGCCGGTGCGCCAGCGCAGGGTACCGCCGAGGGAACCGCTGCCAAGCTCCCCAACGTCGTGATCCTGGCCACCGGAGGAACCATCGCCGGGAGCGGCGCCACGAGCACGACCACGGTGGGCTACACCTCCGCCACAGTGGGCGTCGAACGCCTGATCGCGGCGGTGCCGGAGCTGAAGAAGGTCGCCAACGTTCGTGGCGAACAGGTGTTCCAGATCGCGAGCGAAAACATGACCAATGAACATTGGCTCAAGCTCGGCAAGCGGGTCAATGAACTGCTGGCGCAAAGCGACGTCGACGGTATCGTCATCACCCACGGCACCGACACGATCGAAGAGACCGCCTACTTCCTGGACCTCGTGGTCAAGAGTTCGAAGCCGGTCGTCGTGGTGGGCGCGATGCGCCCATCGACGGCCATCTCGGCCGACGGACCGGTCAATCTGTACAACGCTACCACCCTCGCCGCCAGCAAGTCGGCGGTAGGCAAAGGCGTGCTGGTGGCACTGAACGACCAGATCAACGCCGGGCGCGACGTCACCAAGACGAACACCTCCACGGCCGACACCTTCCGCACGCCGGACCTCGGCTTCCTCGGCTACATGCAGGACAACCGGGCGCACTTCTACCGCGCACCGACGCGCAAGCACACGGTGGAGACCGAGTTCGACATCGCCAAGCTCGACAGCCTGCCGCAGGTGGACATCGTCTACGGCTATGCCAACGCCAGCCGGGTGCCGGTCGATGCGCTGGTCGGTGCCGGCGCCAAGGGCATCATCAATGCCGGCGTCGGTGATGGCAGCGTCCACAAGGACGTGATGCCGGCGCTGACCGACGCGCGCAAGAAAGGCGTGATCATCGTGCGCAGCGCGCGGGTCGGCAGTGGCATCATCGCCCGCAACGGCGAGGCCAACGACGATGAGCTGGACTTCGTCGTCTCCGACACGCTGAACCCGCAGAAGGCCCGCATCCTGCTGATGCTCGCGCTCACCCGAACCAACAGCACCAAAGACATTCAACGGATGTTCGCCACGTACTGATCCTGCCGTCGCCTGCCTCAGGCTAGGCCGGGTCGATGTTCCCGTGACCCGCCGAAAGGACTTCGATGAACGACCGTATCGAACACGACACGCTGGGCGACGTCCGCGTGCCCGCCGACCGCTACTGGGGCGCCCAGACCCAGCGCTCGAAGGAAAACTTCAAGATCGGCGGGCAGCGCATGCCGAGCGAGGTCATTCATGCGCTGGCGATTCTGAAGAAGGCGGCCGCGCTCACCAACCGCGACGCGGGCTTGCTGAGTGCGCAAACCTGTGCGCTGATCGGTGATGTCTGCGATGAGATCGTCGCCGGCGGCCTGCACGACGAGTTTCCGCTGGTCGTCTGGCAGACGGGCTCCGGCACACAGACCAACATGAACGTCAACGAGGTCATCGCGCGGCGCGCGCATGTCCTCGCGGGCGGCGCGTTGGGCGATGTGAAGACGCTCATCCACCCCAACGACGACGTCAACAAGTCGCAGTCGTCCAACGACACGTTTCCCACCGCGATGCACATCGCCGCCTACCGGCTGGTCGTGGAGCACACGCTGCCGCGCGTGCAGGCATTGCGCGACACGCTGCAGCACAAGTCCGAGCAGTTCGGCGGCGTCGTGAAGATCGGGCGGACGCACCTGATGGATGCGACACCGCTGACGCTCGGCCAGGAGTTGTCGGGCTTTCGCTCGCAGCTCGACCACGGCATGCGCGCCGTCCGCAACAGTCTCGGCCACCTCGCCGAACTCGCGCTCGGCGGCACGGCCGTGGGCACCGGGCTCAACACGCCGCCGGGGTACGCCGAGAACGTGGCACGTCACATTGGCGAACTGACCGGGCACCCTTTCGTCAGCGCGGAGAACAAGTTCGAGGCCCTCTCCGCAAACGACGCTGCGGTGGAAACATCGGGGGCTCTGAAAAGACTCGCGGTGAGCCTGATGAAGATCGCGAACGACATTCGCCTGCTGGCTTCCGGCCCGCGTTCGGGCATCGGCGAGATCCTCATTCCGGAGAACGAACCCGGCTCGTCGATCATGCCGGGCAAGGTCAATCCGACCCAGGCCGAGGCCATGACCATGGTCTGCGCTCAGGTGATGGGCAATGACGTGACGATCGGCATTGCCGGCATGAGCGGGCAGCTGCAGCTCAATGTCTTCAAGCCGGTGATCATCTTCAACCTGCTGATGTCGGCACGGCTGCTGGGCGATGCCTGCGAGTCGTTCGATCGCCACTGTGTCGCCGGCCTCGAGCCGAACCGGGCGACCATTGGCCGCCATCTGGAAAACTCGCTGATGCTCGTCACCGCGCTCAACCCGCACATCGGCTACGACAACGCCGCCCGCATCGCCAGGAAGGCCCATGCGGAGAACAAGACGCTGCGCGCAGCCGCCATCGAGCTCGGTCTGCTGAGCGACGAACAGTTTTCGCAATGGGTGCGTGCGGAAGACATGGTAGGACATCGCGGCTGAGGCATTGCGCAGCCAGGCAACACACGCGCGGCGGCGACTTGCTGTTCATCCAGGACCCCAGATCGCCGGGCTTGATCCCCCAAGGGTTTGCTCTAGGAAGCCCATCCGGGAGCCCGGACGACGCGAGCGCCGGAAATCTGGATCCCCGGCGACTCGCCGGACCAGCGCCGAGCGCAACTTCAAGCAAATCAACGACTTGGGCATTCGCTCGGGCACCGCACGAGATGGCATGTGAGTTGCGATCGTTGAGCGGCAGGGCGCGTCGGCAGATGCACGACAAGACGACAACGGACAGGAGACAACGATGAGCACGATGGGCGACCTCGACCCCACCGAGACCAGCGAATGGACCGATGCGCTCAGCGCCGTCCAGCAACACCGCGGCGCTGAGCGAACCAACTACCTCATCAACCGCCTGGTCGACCAGGGCCGGCGTGATGGCGTCTATGTACCGCGCTCGCTGACCACCGCGTACTGCAACACGATCCCGCCCGAGCGCGAGGAGAAGAGCAGCGGCGACCGCGCGATCGAACACCGCTTGCGCTCGATCATCCGCTGGAACGCGATGGCGATCATCCTGCGCGCCAACAAGGAGTCGTCGGAACTCGGCGGCCACATCGCCAGCTTCCAGTCGGCGGCCACGCTGTACGACATCGGCTTCGGCCACTTCTGGCACGCACCCACCGATGCGCATGGCGGCGACCTGCTGTTCATCCAGGGCCACAGCTCGCCCGGCATCTATGCGCGCGCCTTCCTCGAAGGCCGGCTGACCGAAGCGCAGTTGCTGAACTACCGGCAGGAGACCGACGGCCAAGGCATCCCGTCGTACCCGCACCCGTGGCTGATGCCCGACTTCTGGCAGTTCCCCACCGTCTCGATGGGCTTAGGGCCGCTGATGGCGATCTACCAGGCGCGCTTCCTGAAGTACCTGCACGGCCGCGGCCTGGCCGACACGGCGCCGCGCAAGGTCTGGGCCTTCATGGGCGACGGCGAGATGGACGAGCCCGAATCGCTGGGCGCCATCTCGCTGGCCGGCCGCGAGAGCCTGGACAATCTCGTCTTCGTCATCAACTGCAACCTGCAGCGCCTGGACGGCCCGGTGCGCGGCAACGGCAAGATCGTGCAGGAGCTGGAAAGCGTGTTCCGCGGCGCCGGCTGGAACGTCATCAAGGTCTTGTGGGGCAGTGGCTGGGACGCGCTGCTGGCCAAGGACAAGAGCGGCAAGCTGCTGCAGCGCATGGAAGAGTGCGTCGACGGCGAATACCAGGACTTCAAGAGCAAGAGCGGCGCCTACGTGCGCGAGCACTTCTTCGGCAAGTACGACGAGACCAAGGCTCTGGTCGCCGACATGAGCGACGACGAGATCTGGAGCCTCACGCGCGGCGGGCACGACCCGGTGAAGGTCTTCGCCGCCTATGCCGCCGCCGTCAAGCACACCGGCCAGCCTACGCTGATCCTGCCGAAGACGGTCAAAGGCTACGGCATGGGCGAGTCGGGCGAAGGCCAGATGATCGCCCACCAGGCGAAGAAGATGACGCAGGACGCGCTGCGCGGCTTTCGCGATCGCTTCCAGATTCCGGTGAGCGATGCCGAACTGGCAACCATTCCGTTCGTCAAGCTGCCCGAAGACAGCCCCGAGATGAAGTACCTGCGCGAGCGGCGCGCGGCCCTGGGTGGCTACCTGCCGCAGCGCCGGCGCAAGTCCAGCGCGCTGGAGATCCCGCCGCTGGCCACCTTCGAGCGGCTGCTGAAAGACACCGGCGAACGCGAGATCAGCACCACGATGGCCTTCGTGCAGATGCTCGGCACCTTGGTCCGCGACAAGGCGATCGGCAAGCACGTGGTGCCGATCGTGCCGGACGAATCGCGCACCTTCGGCATGGAAGGCATGTTCCGGCAACTCGGCATCTGGTCGTCGCTCGGCCAGCTGTACAAGCCGCAGGACGCCGACCAGTTGATGTACTACCGCGAGTCCAAGGACGGCCAGGTGCTGCAGGAAGGCATCAACGAAGGCGGCGCGATGTCGAGCTGGATCGTCGCCGCCACGTCGTACAGCACGAACAACGTGCCGATGATCCCGTTCTACATCTACTACTCGATGTTCGGCCTGCAGCGCGTCGGTGACCTGGCCTGGCTGGCCGGCGACATCCGCGCCCGCGGCTTCCTGCTCGGCGGCACCGCCGGCCGCACCACCTTGAACGGCGAAGGGCTGCAGCACGAAGACGGCCACAGCCACATCCTGGCCGGCACGATCCCGAACTGCATCAGCTACGACCCGACTTTCGCCTACGAGGTGGTGACGATCATCCGCGACGGCATGCGGCGCATGTATGCCGAGCAGGAGGACGTGTACTACTACGTCACCCTGATGAACGAGAACTACCCGCACCCGGGCATGCCCGAAGGCAGCGAGGCCGGCATTCTCAAGGGCCTGTACCAGCTGAGCGACGGCGGCAAGACGCCGAAGAAAGGCCAGCGCGTGCAGCTGATGGGCAGCGGCACGATCTTGCGCGAAGTGATGTTCGCCGCCGAGCTGCTGAAGGCCGACTTCGGCATCGCCGCCGACGTCTGGAGCGCGACCAGCTACAACGAACTGCGCCGCGACGGCATGGCCGTCGAACGCTGGAACCGGCTGCACCCGACGGCACCGGCGCGCAAGAGCCACGTCGAGACCTGCCTCGAAGGCCACGACGGCCCGGTCATCGCCGCCACCGACTACATGCGCAACTACGCCGACCAGGTGCGCGAGCAGGTCCAGGCCGCCGGCCGGCGCTACACCGTGCTCGGCACGGACGGATTCGGCCGCAGCGACTACCGGCGCAAGCTGCGCCGCTTCTTCGAGGTCGACCGCTGGCATGTGGCCGTGGCGGCACTGAAGGCGCTGGCCGACGACGGCGTCATCAAGCCGGCCGTGGTGGCGGAAGCGATAGCCAAGTACGGGCTCGATGCCGAGCGCGCAGCCCCCTGGACGGTGTGAGGCCCGACATGAGCACAACAATCGACATTCCCGTGCCCGACATCGGCGACTTCAAGGACGTGCCGGTGATCGAGATCTTCGTCAAGGTCGGCGACGTGGTGAAGGCCGAAGACCCACTGGTCTCGCTGGAGTCCGACAAGGCGACGATGGACGTGCCGGCGCCGCGCGGCGGCAAGGTCCAGTCGATCGCCGTGAAGGTCGGCGACAAGGTCAGCGAGGGCAGTGTGATCATGGCCTTCGAAGGTGAAGGTGGCGCCGCTGCGGCCGCGCCTGCCGTGTCGGCCGAGGCCGCCAAGCCCAGTGTCACGGCGCCGCCGTCGGCGGTCAGCGCGCCGGCCGGTGTCGCCGATGTGCGCGTGCCCGACATCGGCGACTTCAAGGACGTGCCGGTCATCGAGATCTTCGTCAAGATCGGCGACACGGTGAAGGCCGAGGACCCGCTGGTCTCGCTGGAGTCCGACAAGGCGACGATGGACGTGCCGGCGCCGCTGTCGGGCGTCGTCAAGGCGATCACGGTCAAGGTCGGCGACAAGGTCAGCGAAGGCTCGGTGATCCTGCAGCTTGCCACCGGTGACGCCACGGCGGCAGCGGCCCCGGTTGCGGCCGCCGCCGCTGCCTCGCCCGCTGCCTCGCCCGCTGCGGCGGCCGCACCAGCCGCATCTGCCGCAGCGGCCGCTGCCATCGATGAGTCGGCGTTCGCCCTGGCCTACGCCGGCCCGGCGGTGCGCAAGCTGGCGCGCGAACTCGGCGTGAACCTCGGCCATGTCAAGGGCACGGGCGAGCATGGCCGCATCGTGCGCGAGGATGTCGAGTCGTTTGCCAAGGGCGGTGCACCGGCAGCGGCTACCGCGGCCCCCGCAGCCGCCAAGGCCGCGCCACCGCCGGCCGGTGGCGGTGGCGGCGGACTCGACCTGCTGCCCTGGCCGAAGGTCGACTTCGCCAAGTTCGGCCCCATCGAGCGCAAGGAGCTGTCGCGCATCAAGAAGATCTCGGCTGCCAACCTGCACCGCAACTGGGTCGTCATCCCGCACGTCACGACACACGACGAAGCCGACATCACCGATCTCGAACCCTTCCGCGTGCAGATGAACAAGGAGCTGGAGAAGTCGGGCGTGAAGATCAGCATGCTGCCCTTCATGATGAAGGCGGCGGTGGCGGCGCTGAAGAAGTTCCCCGAGTTCAACGCCAGCCTGGACGGCGACGCCCTGGTGCTGAAGAACTACTGGCACATCGGCTTCGCCGCCGACACGCCGAATGGCCTGGTGGTGCCGGTGATCCGCGATGTCGACAAGAAGTCCGTGCCCGAGATCGCCAAGGAGATGACCGAACTCGCCAAGCTGGCGCGCGACGGCAAGCTGAAGCCCGACCAGATGCAGGGCGGCACCTTCACGATCAGCTCGCTGGGCGGCATCGGCGGCATCTACTTCACGCCGATCATCAACGCGCCCGAGGTCTCGATCATGGGCGTCTGCAAGAGCTACTGGAAGCAGGTGTCGAGCGACGGCAAACAGTACCAGTCGCGGCTGATCCTGCCGCTGTCGCTGTCGTGGGACCACCGTGTCATCGACGGCGCCGCCGCGGCGCGCTTCAACGTCCACTTTGCCAATGTGCTCGCCGACTTGCGGCGCGTGCTGTTCTGAAGGAAGCCGAAAAATGGCCACGTTGGTTGAAGTGAAAGTCCCCGACATCGGTGACTTCAAGGATGTCGCGATCATCGAACTGCTGGTCAAGCCGGGCGAGGTGATCGCGGTCGAGACGGCTCTGATCATGGTCGAGTCCGACAAGGCCTCGATGGAGATCCCGTCGACCCACGCCGGCACGGTGAAGGAGCTGAAGGTCAAGCTCGGCGACAAGGTCAGCGAAGGCTCGGTGATCCTGGTCATCGAAGCGGCCGGGGCCGCGGCATCGGCAGTAGCGGCACCTGCGCCAGCGCCTGCCGCGGCCGTTGCAGCGCCGGTGGCTGCGGCGCCAGCGCCTGTTGCCGGCAGCTTTGCCGGCAAGGCCGACGTTGAATGCGAAGTGCTCGTGCTCGGCGCCGGCCCCGGCGGCTATTCGGCGGCTTTCCGCAGTGCCGACATCGGCATGAAGACTGTTCTGGTCGAACGCTACGCCACACTCGGCGGCGTCTGCCTGAACGTCGGCTGCATCCCGTCGAAGGCCTTGCTGCACACGGCCAGCGTGATGGACGAGGTCAAGACGCTGGTCCACCACGGCATCAAGTACGCCGCACCCGAAGTCGACATCGACGCCTTGCGCGGCTTCAAGGACGGCGTCGTCAAGAAGCTCACCGGCGGCCTGGCCGGCATGGCCAAGGCGCGCAAGGTCGAGGTGATCACCGGCGGGGGTAGTTTCGTCGATCCGCATCACGTCGAGGTGGTGGGCGCCGACGGCAAGAAGAAGGTCGTCAAGTTCGCCAAGGCCATCATCGCTGCCGGTTCGCAGGCGGCGAAGCTGCCCTTCATGCCCGACGACGAACGGGTCGTCGATTCGACCGGTGCGCTGCTGCTGAAGAGCATCCCGAAACGCATGCTGGTCGTCGGCGGCGGCATCATCGGGCTGGAAATGGCCACCGTCTATTCGACCCTGGGCACGCGCATCGATGTCGTCGAAATGCTCGACGGCCTGATGCAGGGCGCCGACCGCGACCTGGTCAAGGTGTGGGAGAAGTTCAACGCGCCGCGCTTCGGCAGCGTGATGCTGAAGACCAAGACCGTCGGTGCGAAGGCGACGAAGGACGGCATCGAGGTCAGGTTCGAAGGCGAAAAGGCGCCCAGCGAGCCGCAGCTCTACGACCTGGTGCTGGTGGCGGTGGGCCGCAGCCCGAACGGCAAAAAGATCGCTGCCGACAAGGCCGGTGTGGCTGTCACCGAACGCGGCTTCATCGAGGTCGACAAGCAGATGCGCACCAACGTGCCGCACATCTTCGCCATCGGCGACATCGTCGGCCAGCCGATGCTGGCCCACAAGGCGGTGCACGAAGCCCATGTCGCGGCCGAAGCCGCGCACGGCGAAGCGGCGTTCTTCGACGCAAGGCAGATCCCATCGGTCGCCTACACCGACCCCGAGGTCGCCTGGGCCGGCAAGACCGAAGAGCAGTGCAAGGCCGAAGGCATCAAGATCGGCAAAGCGGTGTTCCCCTGGGCGGCCTCCGGCCGCGCGATCGCCAACGGCCGCGACGAAGGATTCACCAAGCTGCTGTTCGACGAAGCCACCCACCGCGTCATCGGCGGCGGCATCGTCGGCACCCACGCCGGCGACCTGATCGGCGAGGTCTGCCTGGCCATCGAGATGGGCTGCGAGCCCGCCGACATCGGCAAGACGATCCACCCGCACCCGACCTTGGGTGAATCGATCGGCATGGCCGCCGAGGTCTTCGAAGGCCATTGCACCGACCTGCCGCCGCAGAAGAAGAAGTGAGCGCGACCGCCGTGGCCCTGAACCTGGCATTCGAGACCGTCGGCAGCGGCCCGCCGCTGCTGGTGCTGCACGGCCTTTTTGGCTCCAGCAGCAACTGGCGCGGCGTCGCGCGGCAACTGGCGGCTACGCACACGGTGCACAGCGTGGACCTGCGCAACCACGGTGCGTCGCCGTGGGCCGACTCGATGGACTACACCGAGATGGCCGCCGACGTGCTGCAACTGATCGACCGCCTGGGCCTGAAGCAGCCCGCGGTGCTGGGCCACAGCATGGGCGGCAAGACCGCGATGGCGCTGGCACTGCGCCACCCGCAGCGCGTCAGCCGCCTGCTCGTGGTCGACGTGGCGCCGCTGTCGTATGCCGACACGCTGACGCCGTTCGCCGAGGCCATGCGCAGCGCCAACGTGATGGCCGCCGCCAGCCGCGCCGAGGTCTACGGGCGCCTGCAGCGAGCCGTGCCGGACTCCGGCGTGGTGCCGTTCCTGATGCAGAACCTGGTCGCGCACAACGACCACTTCGACTGGCGCATCAACCTGATCGGCATCAGCACGGCGATGCCGCAGCTGTGCGCCTTCCCGAGCGAATTGCTGGGCGCGCGCTTCGGCGGCCCGGTGACGGCGATCGCCGGCCAACACTCCGAGTACGTCGCGCAGCGCGACGGCTCGGCATTCCGGCCGATGTTCCCGCAGGCCGAGGTCGACGTGATCGCCGACGCCGGCCACTGGGTGCATGCCGACCAGCCTGCCGCGTTCCTGGCCCGGGTGCGGGGCGCGCTGCAGGCGCAGGCCCGGCCCGCCCACTGTGCCCAAGCCACCTGATTCTGCCAAGACCCGAGGAGAGCCCCGATGACCGAGAACCTGCGCGAAGCTGCGCTCGACTACCACCGCTACCCGACGCCGGGCAAGATCTCGGTCATGCCGACCAAGGCGATGGCCACCGCGCGCGACCTGTCGCTGGCCTATTCGCCGGGCGTCGCCGACGCCTGCATGGCGATCCACGATGACCCGCTCGAGGCCGGCAACCTCACCGCGCGCAGCAACCTGGTGGCCGTCATCACCAACGGCACGGCAGTGCTCGGCCTGGGCAACATCGGCCCGCTGGCCGCCAAGCCGGTGATGGAAGGCAAAGGCTGCCTGTTCAAGAAGTTCGCCGGCATCGACGTGTTCGACATCGAACTGGCCGAGAACGACCCCGATGCGCTGATCGAGACCATCGCTCGCATGGAGCCGACCTTCGGCGGCATCAACCTCGAGGACATCAAGGCGCCGGAGTGCTTCTACATCGAGACGAAGCTGCGCGAGCGGATGAAGATCCCGGTCTTCCATGACGACCAGCACGGCACGGCGATCGTCGCCGCGGCGGCGATCCTCAACGCGCTGAAGCACGTCGGCAAGAACCTCGCCGAGGTCAAGCTGGTGGCGTCCGGCGCCGGTGCCGCCGCACTCGCCTGCCTGGACCTGGCGGTGAGCCTGGGCCTGAAGCCGCAGAACATCTTCGTCAGCGACGCCAAGGGCGTGGTCTACCTCGGCCGCACCGAAGGCATGGACCCAAACAAGTCGCGTTATGCCCGCGACACCAGCGCCCGCACGCTGGCCGATCTGATCCCGGGCGCCGACATCTTCCTCGGCCTCTCGGCCGGCGGCGTGCTGACGGCCGAGATGGTCAAGACGATGGGCCGCGACCCGATCATCCTGGCGATGGCCAACCCGGTGCCGGAAATCATGCCCGAGGAGGCGCTTGCGGTGCGCCCCGACTCGGTGATCGGCACCGGCCGTTCGGACTACCCGAACCAGGTCAACAACGTCTTGTGCTTCCCGTTCATCTTCCGCGGCGCGCTGGATGTCGGCGCGACGACGATCAACGAAGCGATGAAGCTGGCGGCCGTACGGGCGATTGCCGAGCTGACCCATGCCGAGATTCCCGAAGTGGTGGCCCAGGCCTATGGCGCCAGCGGCCTGCGCTTCGGCCGCGATTACCTGATCCCCAAACCCTTCGACCCGCGCCTGATCGAAGTGGTGGCACCAGCCGTGGCGCAAGCCGCGATGGACAGCGGCGTCGCCACGCGGCCGATCGCCGACATGCCGGCCTACCGCCAGCGGCTGTCGCAGTTCGTCTACCAGTCGGGCAGCAGCATGCAGCCGCTGTTCTCGGCGGCCAAACGGGCA
>Ga0307513_10002065_pt1 | contig 28204 bp, 25 predicted proteins | sample 15_EM_MG_FD_202174 | JGI IMG/M metagenome (GOLD analysis project Ga0307513, IMG submission 202174) | Populus trichocarpa ectomycorrhiza microbial communities from riparian zone in the Pacific Northwest, United States - 15_EM | ecosystem: Host-associated > Plants > Roots > Unclassified | place... | reverse complement strand
GCGTCACTGCCGCGCTGGCCCGGGTCCGCGCGCGGACCGTGGCCGTCGGCATCTCGTCCGACCGGCTCTACCCGGTCGAGGAGCAGGACGTGATCGCCGCCGGTGTGCCTGGTGCCCGGCTGCAGACGATCGAATCGCCCTACGGTCATGACGGTTTCCTGATCGAGTGGGCGACGGTCGGTCGGCTGCTGGGCGACCTGCTGGACGAGTGACGGTCCACTGGACCGGCCGGTGCGGCACACTGGGGGATCGGTTCCCCCGATCGGCGCAAAGGTCGCGTCAAGGATCGTCGTAATGAATCCGATACGAGATCCGACGTCTTGCCAGGAGACGATGGCGCTCTTACGAGTAGTGACCGCCCGACGGGACCCTGTGCGAGGGGTCCGCGACGGGTTACCGTTCTTGAAGGTGGTGAGATGAACCCGTTCCTGGAGGTGTGGCGCCAGGCCGGCGCGGATCTGGTGCAACTCGACGGCGACCGGTTGACGGTCGGCCGCGCCGAGGGCAATGACATCGTGCTGGCCGAGGACGGGCAGGTCTCCCGCGTCCACGCCGTCTTCGAGCGTCTGGCCGGCTCGTGGAGCGTCCGTGACGTGAGCTCCCGCAACGGCACCTTCGTCAACGGCAACCGCGTGACGGGGGAGGCCCGGGTCAGCCCCGGCGACGAGGTGCGCATCGGGCGCACCCGCATCGTCGTGCGCGGCGACCGCAGCCACGACACCGCCGACGTCACCGAGGCCCAGGCGCCGCCGCCCCAGCTCACCCCGCGCGAGCGGGACGTACTGATCGCGCTCTTCCGGCCGATGACGGGTGCGGAGATGTTCACCGAGCCCGCCTCCACCCGGCAGATCGCGCAGGAGCTGTGGGTGAGCGAGGCCGCGGTCAAGCAGCACCTGTTGCGCCTCTACGACAAGTTCGGGGTCGGCGGCGAGGGCGAACGCCGGCGCACGCGACTGGCCAACGAGGCGCTGCGGCGCGGCGCGATCACGCTCGCGGAGGTTCGCGCAGCAACCACCGGCAAACCGACGACCTGATCGGGCATCCGACGTGGCTACCGACTACGAGCAACCGCCAACGGCAGGCGGCCGACCGGCCGTCGTCGTCGATCTCGCGCGCGCCGGCTTCACCGATGCGGTGGAGGTGGGCCGCGGTGGATTCGGCGTGGTCTTCCGCTGCCGTCAGGAGGAGCTGAACCGCACAGTCGCGGTGAAGCTGCTGCACACCGATCTCGACCAGGTCAGCCGGGAGCGGTTCTTCCGCGAGGGCCGCGCCATGGGCGGGCTGTCCGGGCACCCCAACGTCGTCGACGTGCTGCAGGTCGGCGTCACCGGCAGCGGCCGGCCGTTCATCGTCATGCCGTTCCAGTCGCTCGACTCCCTCGCTTCCCGGGTGCGCAAGGAGGGCCCCATCGGCTGGGCCGAGGCCACCCGGCTCGGCGTGCGGCTGGCCGGGGCGCTGGAGAGCGCGCACCGCGTCGGCACCCTGCACCGTGACATCAAGCCCGGCAACATCCTCATGTCGGACTACGGCGAGGCCCAGCTCACCGACTTCGGCATCGCGCGCATCGAGGGCGGCTTCGAGACCGCCACCGGCGCGTTCACCGGGTCGCTCTCCTACAGCGCGCCCGAGGTGCTCAACGGCAACCCGCCCACCGCGCAGTCCGACATCTACGGGCTCGGCGCCGCCCTGTTCTCGATCATCGCCGGCCGCGCGGCGTTCGAGCGCCGGGACGGCGAGGAGATCATCGCGCAGTTCCTGCGCATCACCGGCCAGCCCATTCCCGACCTGCGCGGGCACGGCGTGCCCGATCCGCTCTGCGCCGTGCTCGAACGTGCGATGGCCAAGGATCCGGCAGTGCGGCCCGCGTCGGCCGAGGCATTCGGCCGGGAGCTGCAGGACGTGCAGCGCGGCACCGGCCAGATGGTTGCCGAGATGGCGCTTCCCGCCGTCCGGCGACCGGGCTCGGACAACACTGAGACGGCGATCGTGCCCGACGACCGCTCGCCGTCGCGGGTCTCCCGCTCGTTCGAGCTGAGGGAGCGGCCGTGGGGTGCCACAGCGGGCACCGACGCCGCCACCCAGGTCGTCCCGCCCCGGCAGGCGACCGGTCCGTATCGCAACCACCCGTCCGGGCCGACCGGCGGCGGCTGGCCGACCGGCGGCAACACGTCCGGCCGGATGCCACCGCCCGGCGTCACCATCCCCGACCAGCCGCCGCCACCGCCCGAGCCACCCGCCGGCAAGCGTCGGCGGGCGCGGGTGATCGCGCTCGTCACGGTCGCGGTGCTGCTGCTCGGCGGTCTCTCGGTGGCCGGGGTCTACCTGCTGAGCGGCCCGACCACGCCCGTCCAGCAGAAGCCCGGGCCGCCGACCATCGGCGTCCCGTGGACACCGCTCGCCGACACCCCGACCGCCCGCCAGCAGGTCGCCACGACCATGGCCGACGGCGTGGTCTGGGTCATCGGTGGGCTCACCGACAAGGCGGCCACCACGGCCGTCCAGGGCTACGACGCGGCCATCAGCTCGTGGAAGGACGCCACCCCGCTGCCGGTGCCGCTGCACCACCAGATGGCCACCACCTACAACGGTCAGATCGTCGTCCTCGGCGGATGGCAGCCCACCGGCGCCCAGCTCAACGCGATCCAGAACACCAAGGTCTTCGCGCTGCAGAGCCAGAACTGGACCGAGCTCCCGGCGCTGCCCGGTCCGCGCGTCGCCGGCGGGGCCGTCACCATCGGCAACCGGATCATCGTCACGGGCGGGCAGGCGAACGGCCAGCTCGTGCCGACCACGGAGATCTTCGACGGCACGAAGTGGACGCGCGGCGCGGACATGCCCACCCCGCGCGAGCACCTCGCCTTCGTCACCGACGGCCGGTTCGCCTACGCGATCGGCGGGCGGGCGCTCTCGTCGGACAAGAACAGCGACGTCGTCGAGCGCTACGACCCGGAGGCGAACGTCTGGGAGAAGATGGCCTCGCTGCCCACCGCCCGCGGTAGCTTCAGCGGCGTCTTCGTCGACGGCCGCATCGTCGTCGCCGGCGGCGAGGCGCCGGCCGCCGTGATCGACCGGGTCGACCAGTACGACATCGCGTCCAACACCTGGTCGCCGCTGCCGAAGATGAACACCCCGCGGCACGGGTTGGCGGTCGCCGCGGTCGGCAACACCGTCTACGCCTTCGACGGGGCGGCCAGGCCGAGCCACGAGGCGTCCACCGCGACCGCCGAGTCGCTGGTGCTGCCGCCGCGCCGGCTCGGTCCCGCCAGGCAGTGGCGCGCCCTCCACGATGCCCCGGTGGCCCGGCAGTTCACCGGATCGGCCGTCGTCGACGGGCGGCTGTGGGTGGTCGGCGGGCTCACGACCAACGTGGCCACCGCCGATGTGTACGCCTACGACGCGGCGATCGACACCTGGACCAAGGCTCCCGACCTGCCGATGCCGCTGCACCACGTGACGGCCGTCAACTACAAGGGCGAGCTGTGGGTGCTGGGCGGTTGGACGCCGGCCGACGGCAACCAGTCCGGGCGCAACTCCGACCAGGTGTTCGCGCTGCGCGACGGCAAGTGGGTCGAGATGCCGAAGATGTTGCGCCCACGCGTGGCGGCAGCCGCCGCCGTGGTCGGGGAGAAGATCGTCCTGTTCGGCGGGCAGACCAACGGGCAGCTCGCTGCGCAGACCGACGTGTTCGACGGCAGCGCCTGGACCGAAGGGGCGCCCATCCCGACCCCGCGCGAGCACCTCGCCGGCAGCGCAGGCGGCGGGTTCGTCTACGCCATCGGCGGCCGGCAGCTGTCCTCGTCGAAGAACCTGGCGACGTTCGAGCGGTACGACCCCGCCACCAACACCTGGACGTCATTGCCGCCGATGCCCACGGCCCGCGGCGGTCTCGGTGCGGCTTGCTTCGACGGCCGGCTCGTCGTCGCCGGTGGGGAACTGCCCCGCGACGTGCTCGGCACGGTGGAGGCCTACGACGTCGACACGAGTCTGTGGACCACCCTGGCGCCGCTGACGACCCCTCGGCACGGCATGGCGTTCGATGTGCTCGGCAACTCCGTCGTCGCCGTCGGGGGTGCGCAGAAACCCACCCACGCCGAGTCGACGGCCAAGGTGGAAGCACTCGACTTCAACTAGATCTTTCTTGTCGCGCCTGCGGCGCTCCGGCTCGCGGCCCCTGTGAGTCGCTGAGTTGTGGTTGCACCGGGCGGGTGAAGTCGGCGGATCTGGTGAACGGCGACGTCGGCTCGTCGGTCCGTGCCGCGTCAGGCAGGATCGGGTGCGTGCCTCGGCCGTATGTGCTGCTGTCCGCCGCCATGAGTCTCGACGGCGCCATCGACGACACCTCGTCGTCGCGGCTCATGCTGTCCGACGCCGCCGACCTGGATCGGGTGGACGCGGAGCGGGCCGGGGTGGACGCGATCATGATCGGGGCGGGCACGTTGCGCCGGGACGATCCGCGGCTCGTGCTGCGCGACCGGTCGCGCGGCGCGGACCCGGTCAAGGTCGTGCTGAGCGGCTCGGGCGAGCTCGATCCGTCGGCGCGGTTCTTCACTGTCGGTGACGCTCCGCGGTTGGTGTACACGTCGCGCCCGGAGCGGGCGATGGCCGGGCTCGGCGGATCGGCGACCGTCGTCGACGCCGGGGACCCCATCGATCTCGACCGGGTGTTGACCGATCTGTCCGCGCGCGGCGTGGCCCGGCTGATGGTGGAGGGCGGCGCGCAGGTGCACCGGTTGATGATCGACGCCGGTGTGGTCGACGAGCTGCAACTGGTGGTGGCGCCGCTGGTGGTGGGCGACTCGGCCGCTCCCCGGTTCGGCGGGACGGCGACGGGAGGGCCGGTCGGGGCGGTCGCGCACCGGCTCGACCTGCACCTGGTGGAGGCACGGCCGATGGGCGACCTGGCGCTCCTGGTCTACCGAGCGGGGTAACCGGCGCGACCGGACGCCGACGACGTCGCTACCCTCGTCGCGTGTTGACCCGGATGTCGTCGCTGTTCCTGCGTACCCTGCGTGAGGACCCGGCCGACGCGGAAGTACCGAGCCACAAGTTGCTCGTCCGCGCCGGCTACGTCCGTCGCGTCGCCCCGGGGATCTACGACTGGCTGCCGCTGGGGCTGAAGGTGCTGCGCGCGGTCGAGGGGATCGTCCGCGAGGAGATGGACGCCATGGGCGCCCAGGAGATCCTGCTGCCGGCGCTGCTGCCCCGCGAGCCGTACGAGCAGACCGGCCGCTGGACCGAGTACGGGCCGAACATCTTCCGGCTCAAGGACCGCAAGGGTGGGGACTACCTGCTCGGGCCGACGCACGAGGAGATGTTCACCCAGCTGGTGAAGGGTGAGTTCAGCTCGTACAAGGACTACCCGGTCTCGCTCTACCAGATCCAGACGAAGTACCGCGACGAGTCGCGCCCGCGGGCCGGGATCCTGCGCGGCCGCGAGTTCCTGATGAAGGACTCCTACTCGTTCGATCTCGACGACGAGGGTCTGGAGCGCTCCTACCAGGCGCACCGTGCGACCTACCAGCGGATCTTCGAGCGGCTGGGCCTGGAGTACGTGATCGTGTCCGCGGTGTCGGGTGCCATGGGTGGCTCGGCGTCGGAGGAGTTCCTCGCCGTCGCCGAGACCGGCGAGGACACCTACGTGCGCAGCGCGGGCGGTTACGCGGCCAACGTCGAGGCCGTCACCACGCCGGCCCCGCCGGCCCGCCCGCTCGACGGGCTCGCCGAGGCGCAGGTGCACCACACGCCGAACACTCCGACGATCGCGTCGCTCGTCGCCTTCCTCAACGGTGCCGGCCTCGACCGCGAGTTCACCGCGGCCGACACCCTGAAGAACGTGCTGCTCAAGACCCGCGCGCCGGGCACCACCGAGTGGACGTTGCTCGGTGTGGGCGTGCCGGGCGACCGCGAGGTCGACATGAAGCGCGTCGAGGCCGCCCTGCACCCCGCCGAGGTGGCGCTGCTGGACGAGGCCGACTTCGCCCGCAACGGCTTCCTCGTGAAGGGCTACATCGGTCCCGGGGCGCTGGCCGCGAACGGGGTGCACTACCTCGTCGACCCGCGCATCGTCACGGGCACGGCGTGGGTCACCGGCGCCGACAAGGCCGACCACCACGTCGTCGACCTGGTCGCGGGTCGCGACTTCACCCCCGACGGCACGATCGAGGCCGCCGACGTGCGCCCCGGCGATCCGGCGCCCGACGGCTCCGGCCCGCTCGAGGCCGCCCGCGGCATCGAGATCGGGCACGTGTTCCAGCTCGGCCGCAAGTTCGCCGACGCGTTCGGACTCGACGCGCTGGGCCCGGACTCCAGGCCGATCCGCGTCACGATGGGCTCCTACGGCGTCGGGGTGTCGCGGCTGGTCGCCGTGCTCGCCGAGCAGAACTACGACGAGCACGGCCTGGTGTGGCCGCGCGTGGTCAGCCCGTTCGACGTGCACGTCGTGATCGCCGGTAAGTCCGACGAGATCAAGGCGGGTGCCGAGCAGCTCGCCGGCGAGCTCGACGCTGCCGGGCTGCGGGTGCTGCTCGACGACCGCAACTCCTCGCCGGGCGTGAAGTTCGCCGACGCGGAGCTCATCGGCGTGCCGACGATCCTCGTCGTCGGTCGCGGGTTGGCCAACGGCGTGGTCGAGGTCAAGGACCGCCGCAGCGGTGAACGCGTCGAAGTCGCGGTGGCCGAGGCCGTGGCGCACGTGGGCGACGTGATCCGGACGGGCTGACCGAGCCAGCTGAACCGGGCAGTCGGGGAGGGCGACGATGCAGGGGCCGACAACGCAAGGGCCGAGGATCGGGCGTCGCCCCGGCGCACGCGCGCGTGGATGCGCTGCGTGGGCGACCGCGCACACCCCGTACTCGTCGGGGTTCGTGCAGGTCGGCGGGCTGTGGCGCGCGTCCTTGCCCTCTCCGGCGGCCCCGGGGATAGTCGGATGGCTCCGGACGGACGTACCGGTGTCGTCCGGGCCCGTCAGGGTCCGGGGGAGGGTGGTCTGATGGAGTTCGACGCGGCCCGCGTGGCGGTGCTGTCCGGCGACCCCGGAGAGGTGGTCGCGCGGTTCCCCGGTGTGCTGTGCGTGGCCCGCTGCCCGGAACCGGACCTGCTCCGTCGGCTCCTGCGCCTGTGCTCCGACGCCGCCGGGCCCGACCCGGGGCGCATCCTGGCCCGGTCGCTGGCCCGCTGGTTGGCGGGGGAGGACGACCTGCCCGATCGCATAGTCTTCGGCACCGTGGCCCCGGCCGGCGAGCAGCTGGCCGTGTTCCTGTCCGGTGCCGCCGCGGTGGAGGTCGGCGACGTCGTCCTGTCCGGCACCGACGCGGCCGCCTGGACCGACCGCCTGCTCACTGCGCCGGACGGCCCGATCCGGCTGGCGCTGCACGGCGCACCGAGTCGCGTCGCCGGCGTGCCTGACGTGCTCGACCTGCGTGCCGGCGTCGTGCCGGGGGCGGGCGTGATCGTGCAGCCGGGCGGCCTGATCGGCATGCGCCCGACGCAGCCTGCTGCGGCCCGCCCCATCCAGCAGGAACCGCGGCGGGTCACGTCGCCGCTGGACCGGTCACCGTTGGCGCCCGATCCGAACCCGCGCCCGCACGGCAACGGCGTCGCCCCGGCGCTCGACATCCGCAAGCCGGTCGCCCCCGACGGGCCGCCGACGCCGCCCGCACCGGTGTTCAGGTCGGTCTCCGCGCAGCAGCCGCCGCCCGTGCAGCCGGTTCAGCCTCCGCAGCCCGTCCAGCAGGCCCAGCCCGAGCCGGCCGACGACCCCGGCGCCGACGAGGAGTTCAGCTCCGGCGAGTGGTTCGGCGCCACGGGCACAGGGCCGGAAGCGCCCGGCGCGGATCCCGGCCACGACGGCCGTTCGCCATGGGTCGCCCCGCCGCCGCCGGCTCCACCGGCCCTGCCGTCGGGGCAGCCGGGGCGGCACTCCGTCCACACCCGGTCGGATCCGGCCGAGGTACCGCCCGACACCCTCGCGGCGAGCGCCGACGAGCCGGCCACCCCGCGCGAAGGCAGCGAGGCGCTGGTCGCCTCCGTCGCTGCGCCCCCCGAGGTTCACCAGCCTCAGCAGAGTCAGCAGGCCCAACCCGCTGCTGAACAGGCCACGCAGGCGTCGCCCGTGCCCGAACGGGAGCCGTCCGGCCCGGTACCGGCGCCCCGATCCGCGCCCGTCGAGCCGACGACCGCCCGCAACGGGCACCTCAACGGCGAGGCCCTCACGGCGACGGCCACAGCGACGGCCGAGGCCCCGGAGGTGCAGGGCCACCTGTGCCCGCGCGGGCACCTCAACGACCCGCGGTCGCAGTTCTGCAACCAGTGCGGCGCCCGCATGGACGAGCGCGGCGCGCTCGTCGTCGGTGCCCGTCCGACCCTGGGCGTGCTGGTGTTCGACGACGGCGCCTCCTACACCGTCGACTCCGAGTACCTGGTCGGCCGGATGCCCGAGTCGGACCAGCGCGTATCGGCCGGCGACCTGGGCTCGATCGTGGTGGAGGACCGGTCGGGCGCGGTGTCGCGGGTGCATGCCGAGATCCGCATCGACGGGTGGGACGTGCTCCTCGCCGACACCGGATCCCGCAACGGCACGTTCGTCGCCGGGCCTACTCAGCAAGGGTGGTCGCCGCTGCAGCCCGGGCGATCACGGCGCCTCGTGCCCGGTACGCGGGTTCGCATGGGCGGGCGGACGTTCGTGTTCGAGGCTCCAGGGGCGCACTGACTTCGGGGCTCCGCCCGAACCCTGGCGCCTCCCTCCGGTGGTGCCTTTTCACACGGTGGAGCCGCAGTCATCCCGCATGGTGGGATCGTTCGGCGATAACGCACTCGAACGGCACACCACTGCTGTTTTGGGCACCGGGAACAGCAGTGGTGTGCCGTTCGAGCGCGTTATCAGCCGCAAGGTGTGTGAGGTAGCCGGGGCGACTGATCGAGCTATCCGGCCAGGAACGACAACCTCACCTGCCGCACTGGGTTGTCGCCGTTCGTGTCGACCAGGCAGATGGACTGCCACGTGCCCAACGCCGGGCGCCCCCGCAGTACCGGCACCGACGCCGACGGGGCGATGAAGGCCGGTAGCACGTGGTCGCGGCCGTGCCCGGGGCTGCCGTGCCGGTGCCGCCAACGGTCGTCGACCGGCAGTACGTCGCGCAGCGCGGCGAGCAGGTCGGTGTCGCTGCCGGCTCCGGTCTCGATGATCGCGACGCCTGCGGTGGCATGGGGGACCCACACGTTCAGCAGCCCGTCCCCTGCTCCGACGGACTGCAGGAACTCCTCGACCTCCGCGGTGAGATCGACGACGGTCTCCCGGGTGCCGGTGCGAATCTCGATGACGGTCGACTCCATGTCGACCATGATGCGGGATGTGCGTAAAGCGTTCGGCGAGCAGTTCGACGTCCCCGACGGGTATCTGAACACCCCGAGCATGGGCATCCCGTCCACGAGCGTCGCCGACGCGGTCGCGACGGCGGTGGACGACTGGCGGCGGGGCGCCGCCGCCCCGCCGGACTACGACCCGGCGATCGCCATCGCCCGAGCGGCGTTCGCCGAGCTCGTCGGCGTGCCGCCGGGGCGGGTCGCGATCGGCAGCGCGGTGTCGCAGCTGATCGCGCAGGTGGCGGTGGGCCTGCCTGCCGGGGCCAGGGTGGTGGTGCGTGCCGGCGATTTCACGAGCGTCACCTTCCCGTTCGCCGCGCAGGTCGCCCGCGGCGTGGTCGTCGACGAGGTGCCCGACGCCGAGCTGGCCGCGCGTGCGGCCGCTGCCGACGTCGTCGCGGTGAGCGTGGTGCAGTCCGCCGACGGCGCGGTCGCCGATCTGGCCGGGCTGCGTGCCGCCCAGGCCGGCGGCACGATGGTGGTGCTGGACGCCACCCAGTCGCTGGGCTGGTTCGACGCCGATCTCGGCTGGGCCGACGTCGTGGTCGGTGCCGCCTACAAGTGGCTGCTCAGCCCGCGCGGCGCGGCCTGGATGGCGATCGGGGACGCGCTGCGGGAAGACCTGGCAGAGGTGCCGCATCAGGCCGGTTGGTTCGCCGGGGACGATCCGTGGGCCACCGTGTACGGGTTGCCGCTGCGCGTGGCCCCGGACGCGCGGGCGCTCGACATCTCGCCGGTGTGGCACGCCCATGTCGGTGCTGCGGTGGCGCTGCCGTGGCTGGCCGGGCTGGACCGGGCCGCCGTGCACGCGCACTGCGTCGGGCTGGCCGACGCACTGCGGGGCGAGCTGGGCACGCCCCCGGCCGGTTCGGCGATCGTGTCGCTACCCGGCTCCGACGTCGGAGAGCGGCTGGCCGCCGCCGGGGTGCGGTCGAGCGTGCGTGCCGGCGGGGTGCGGGTGGGATTCCACCTCTACAACGACGCGAACGACCTCGATCGCGTGATCCAGGCGCTGCGTTAGCGGGCGGTCTCGGGGGCCCCGGGCAACTCGGGGACCGCCGGAGCGGTGCCGACGACACCCCGCCAGCGCGCAGCCCGCACGGTCGCCGAGGTGAGCGCGTCGAGCGCGGCCTTGCGCAGCGCGCGGTCCGTGGTGCGCTCCAGCACCGACCGCCACGACGTCAGCGTGTCGGTCTCGGCTACGACGAGCAGCTTGGCCGCCGATGCTGCCGTGGTGACCGGTTCCGGGGTGGAGTACCCGGGCTGCGCCGACACCGGCTGGGAGCCGAGGTCACTGAGGGTGCGCGCGATCTGGCCGCGCAGCTCGCGATGCGCGTCGGCGTCGGTGCGGGCGGCGGCGCGCTGCTCGGGCCCGAGGAACGCCACGGCCAGCGAGTAGCACCACACGGCGGCGTGCTCGGCCCCCAACGCCCGTTGGACGGCCGCGACCGCGGTCTCGTCGATGTTCGCCGGGCGCGGCGGGCGGGGTGCCGGGGTCCGGCCGGGAGTGGTCACAACAGCGCCGCATACGTGGAGCAGCAGGCCGCGACGGACGCGACGAGCCCGACCTTCTCGGCCGGCAGGACGAGCGCGGCGTCCGCTGCTGCGGTCGCCGATGCGGCGATCGCGTCGTGCACCTGCCGCACGCCGGGGGCGTCCTGGCGTGGGGTGCCCGAGAGCGGGCTGGAAGTGGAGGCGGCGGACCGGGGAGCAGTGCTCGTCGGCGCCGGGTTCGCCGGGGCAGCCGCCCCGGCCGTGGACGGCGGGCGACCGAGCATCCGGTCCAGCTCCGTGGCGTGCGTGGCACGGGCGGCGCGCAGCGGTTCGAGCCTGGTCCGCAGGCTCGGGTCTGCCGCGATCGCCGCGGCAGCGAGCGCCGCGTCGGCCCGTGCGGCATCGGCCAGGCCGGGCAGCGGATCGGGCGCCTTCGCCGTGTTCTGCCCGAACACGGAGCAACCGCTCACGACGGCCGGGAGCACGACGACGGCGGGGAGCACCCTGGTGAGCACGTGCCGCCTGGTCAAGCGGGGGCCGGAGGGCCGGTGCAGCGGATCCACGGGCCTCCTCACCACGTCGCGTTGCCGGTGCGCGGCCCTGTCGTGTGCCTGTCGCACACCCGAGCCACCGGCCCGCCATCCTGCCAGGCCGGCACCTACCGGCCTGCGGCGGTCGACGGTCGGACGGGTGACCTGCTGCGGCGCGCTACGCTGACGGACCGCACCGCGTCCGCGGTCCGTCCCACGCCCGAGGATCCCCGCGTCGCAGGAGGAGTTCGTCATGCCGTCGTCCCGAGCCGTACAGCCGGATCCCGGGCCGTTGCCCGGCCAGCTGTACGGCGTGCTGGAACCGGTCGTCACCGGTGCCGGTTTCGAGCTCGACGATCTCGACGTGCGGGTGGCGGGCAGGCGGCACACGGTCAAGGTGATCGTCGACGCCGAAGGCGGCATCGCCCTGGACGACCTGGCCGGGCTCTCCCGGTCGGTCTCTGCGGAGCTGGACCGCCACGACCACCTGATCAACGGCTCGTACACCCTCGAGGTCACCTCGCCGGGTGCCGAGCGGCCGCTCACCAAGCAGCGGCACTGGCAGCGCGCGCACCTGCGCAAGGTCGCAGTCACCACGAACGACGGTGCCAAGTTCACCGGCCGCGTGGGCACTGCGGGCGACGAGTCGGTCGTCGTGCTGGTCGACGGGAAGAAGCGCGACCTGCGCTACGCCGAGGTGCGGCGGGCCGCGGTCGAGGTGGAGTTCAAGCCGGCTCCCGAGGCGGAGCTGCGCGCCCTCGGCGCCGCCCGTCCGGCGCCGGCGGAGGAAGGATCATGAACGTCGACATCGCGGCGCTGCGCGCCATCGAGCGGGACAAGGACATCCCGTTCGAGACCGTGATCGAGGCCATCGAGACGGCTTTGCTCACCGCCTACAAGCACACCGACGGGCACCAGTCGCACGCGCGGATCGACATCGACCGCAAGTCCGGGCTGGTCCGGGTGCTGGCGAGCGAGACCAGTGAGGACGGCACCACGAGGGAGTGGGACGACACCCCGGAGGGTTTCGGGCGCATCGCCGCCACCACCGCCCGCCAGGTCATCCTGCAGCGGCTGCGCGACGCCGAGCACGAGCGCACCTACGGCGAGTTCGCCGCGAAGGAGGGCGAGATCGTCGCCGGTGTGGTGCAGCGCGACGCGCGCGCCAATGCCCGTGGTGTGGTGATCGTGCAGCTGTCGCCGCAGACCGAGGGCGTGCTGCCGCAGGCCGAGCAGGTGCCCGGCGAGCGCTACGAGCACGGTGAGCGGATCCGCTGCTTCGTCGTCGGGGTCACGCGCGGAATGCGCGGTACCCAGATCACGTTGAGTCGCACGCATCCGAACCTGGTCCGCAAGCTGTTCGCGCTCGAGGTGCCGGAGCTGGTCGACGGCACGGTGGAGATCGTGTCGGTGGCGCGCGAGGCGGGGCACCGGTCGAAGATCGCAGTGCGGTCCACGGTGCCCGGTGTGAACCCCAAGGGTGCCTGCATCGGTCCGGTCGGCGCGCGGGTGCGCAACGTGATGAGCGAGCTGGCCGGCGAGAAGATCGACATCATCGACTGGTCGGAGGATCCGGCCACGTTCGTCGGCAACGCGCTCTCGCCGTCGAAGGTGGTGTCCGTCACCGTCGTCGACGAGAAGCTGCGCAAGGCGCGGGTCGTGGTGCCCGATTTCCAGCTGTCGCTGGCTATCGGCAAGGAAGGCCAGAACGCCCGCCTCGCCGCCCGGTTGACGGGTTGGGGCATCGACATCCGCAGCGACGCCGGTCCGCGCGCAGGGGTCCCCACCGGCGCCGATCCGGGCGGGGCGGGTTCCGGCACCGACTGAGGCCGCAGGTTCACCGTTGCCGCGGAGGCCCGGCCGTGGGGCTCGCATGTCTCGCGCCGCGCCCGTGTTCGGTGCCGGTGATCTGGCGCGGCTCCTGGAAGGACGGTCGATGGGCCGGGGTACGGCAGGAGGGCCGGGGTGGGTAGAGACGGGCGCAGGGGCACGGCCCGTGAGGGTGCTGCGCTACACTCAGGACCGGCCCACGATCGGGCGAGGGGTCCGGTGCGTACCTGCATCGGATGTCGCATCCGGTCAGCGGCCGGCGTTCTCCTGCGTGTCGCCGTGGTGGATGGGGTTCTGACCCCGGACCCGCGTCGGCGGCTCCCTGGACGAGGTGCTTGGTTGCATCCCGCTCCGGAGTGCCTCAATCGAGCTGATCGCCGTTCGGCTTTCCCGCGCGCTCTGCGCGTCGCGGGTCCGCTGCCGGTCGATGCAGTGCGCACGTATCTGGACGAGCACTTCGGGGCCCGGGATCGACCCGGGTCCGGCACAGCCGAAAGCAAGGTCGACCCGTCATGAGCCAGTCGTGAAGATCGCACCATGATCGTGCTTCGACACCAGGCCTAGAGGTCGTGCGGGTATTGCCGCCGGCCTCCGATATCAAGGAGTGCAGTGGCAGGCAAGGCCCGCGTGCACGAGCTCGCAAAAGAGCTCGGTATCAGCAGTAAGCAGGTCCTGAGCAAGTTGCAGGACCTCGGGGAGTACGTGAAGTCCCCGTCCTCCACCGTCGAGGCCCCGGTCGCCCGCAAGCTGCGGGAGTCCGTCGCCGGCGGTTCCAATGACAGCAAGGGCCGCCCCGGTGGCGGTGCCCGCCCGCAGCGGTCCGGCGCACCCACCCCCGGTTCCGGTCAGTCCGGCCCGCGCCCGCAGACACCGGGCCCGCGCCCGGGTCCGCGTCCGCCGGCTCCTGGTCAGGCGCGCCCGTCGGTGCCCGGGCCCGGTCCGGCTCCGCGTCCGGCCGGCCCGGCCGCCGGCCCGTCGATCAGCACGCCCACCACGTCGTCGTCCGGCCCGTCCGCGCCGAGCACGAGCGGCTCCAGGCCCGGCCCCGGGCCGCGGCCCGGCCCGCGCCAGCAGCCCACGCCGCCGGCTCGCCCGGCGGAGGCGCCCGCTGCCCGGCCCGCTGCCGCTCAGCAGGCCCCTGCACCGCAGGGTCCCGCGCAGCAGGCTCCCGCAGCTGCGGCCGACGCCGGCACGGTGCCGCCGCGCTCGCAGTCGCCGAAGCCCGGCCCGCGTACGCCGCGGGTGGGCAACAACCCGTTCGGTGTCGGTTCCGGCGCTCCGCCGCGGCCGACTCCGCCGGCGCGCCCCGGCCCGCCCGCGCAGGGCACCGGCCAGGCGCCGGCGCAGGGTGACCGGCCCGGTCCGGGCGGTCCCCGTCCGGGCCCCCGGCCCGGTGGTCCGCGTCCGGGAGCTCCCGGCGCCGGTGGTCCGCGCCCGAATCCGGGCAACATGCCGCCTCGGCCCAACCCCGGCATGATGCCGGCCCGTCCGGCTGGTCCCGGTCGTGGTGGTCCCGGCGGTCCTGGTGGCCGCGGTGGCCCCGGCGGCGGTGGTCGTCCGGGTGGTCCCGGTGGTGGCGGTCGTCCCGGTGGCGGCGGTGGCGGTGGCTTCCGCCCCGGCGGTGGCGGTGGCGGTGGCTTCCGTCCCGGTGGTGGCGGTGGCGGCGCCGGTGGTCCCGGTGGCGGTGCCCCGGCCGGTGGCGGTTTCCGCCCCGGTGGCGGCGGTGGCCGTCCCGGTGGCGGCGGTGGCCGTGGTCGCGGCGGTGCCGCGGGTGCCTTCGGGCGTCCCGGTGGTCCGGCGCGCAGGGGTCGCAAGTCGAAGCGTCAGAAGCGTCAGGAATACGACGCGATGCAGGCTCCCTCGGTCGGCGGTGTGCGTCTTCCGAAGGGTTCCGGCGAGACGATCCGGCTGCCTCGCGGCGCCTCGCTGACCGACTTCGCCGACAAGATCAACGCCAACCCGGCCTCGCTGGTGCAGGTGCTGTTCCACCTCGGTGAGATGGTCACGTCCACCCAGTCGGTGTCCGACGAGATCCTCGAGCTGCTCGGCTCGGAGATGAACTACGTCGTCCAGGTCGTCAGCCCGGAGGAGGAGGATCGCGAGCTGCTCGACAGCTTCTCCCTCTCCTACGGCGAGGACGACGGCGACGACGACGATCTCGAGTTCCGGCCGCCGGTCGTCACGATCATGGGTCACGTCGACCACGGAAAGACGCGCCTGCTCGACACGATCCGCAAGGCCAACGTCCGCGAGAGCGAAGCGGGCGGGATCACCCAGGCCATCGGTGCCTACCAGGTCGTCACCGAGCTCGAGGGCTACGAGCGGCCGATCACCTTCATCGACACCCCGGGTCACGAGGCGTTCACCGCCATGCGTGCCCGTGGTGCGCAGTCCACCGACATCGCGGTGATCGTGGTCGCCGCCGATGACGGCGTGATGCCGCAGACGGTGGAGGCGATCAACCACGCCCAGGCGGCCGACGTGCCGATCGTGGTCGCGGTCAACAAGATCGACGTCGAGGGTGCCAACCCGGCGAAGATCCGCCAGCAGCTCACCGAGTACAACCTGGTCGCCGAGGAGTACGGCGGCGACACGATGTTCGTCGACATCTCCGCCAAGCAGGGCACCAACATCGATGCTCTGCTCGAGGCCATCCTCCTCACGGCGGACGCGTCGCTGGACCTGCGGGCCAACCCCAACATGGACGCCCAGGGCGTCGCGATCGAGGCGCACCTCGACCGCGGTCGTGGTCCGGTGGCCACGGTCCTGGTGCAGCGCGGCACGCTGCACGTCGGTGACTCGATCGTCGCGGGCGACGCCTCCGGGCGCGTCCGGCGGATGCTCGACGAGCACGGCGGCGACATCATCGAGGCCTACCCCTCGCGTCCGGTCCAGGTCATCGGGTTCACCTCGGTGCCCGGCGCGGGCGACACGTTCCTCGTCGTCGACGAGGACCGGGTGGCCCGCCAGATCGCCGACCGGCGGCGCGCTCGCGAGCGCAACGCCGAGCTGGCGAGCCGGCGCAAGCGCGTCAGCCTCGAGGACCTCGATGCGGCGCTCAAGGAGACCAACCAGCTCAACCTGATCATCAAGGGCGACAACTCGGGTTCCGTCGAGGCTCTCGAGGACGCGCTCATGAAGATCGACGTCGGCGACGACGTCGAGCTGCGGGTCATCCACCGCGGTGTCGGTGGCATCACCGAGGGCGACGTCAACCTGGCCACCGCGTCCGACGCGATCGTGATCGGGTTCAACGTCCGCGCCGAGGGCAAGGCCACCGAGAACGCCAACCGCGAGGGCGTGGAGATCCGGTACTACACCGTGATCTACAACGCCATCGACGAGATCGAGCAGGCCCTGAAGGGCATGCTCAAGCCGGAGTTCGAGGAGATCGAGCTCGGCCGCGCGGAGATCCGCGCGATCTTCCGGTCGTCGCGGTTCGGCACGATCGCCGGTTGCCTCGTCATGAGCGGGATCATCCGCCGCAACGCCAAGGCGCGTCTGCTGCGCGACAGCAAGGTGGTGGCGGAGAACCTGACCATCGCCTCCCTGCGTCGCGAGAAGGACGACGCCACAGAGGTCCGCGAAGGCTTCGAATGTGGCCTCACGCTGGGCAACTACTCCGATGTCAAGGAGGGCGACGTGGTGGAGACGTACGAGATGAAGGAGAAGCCGCGCGCCTGACCCGCGCGTGGTGTCCGGGACGGGTGGTGCTGAGCACCGCCCGTCCCGGACACCTCGGCAGCCACACATGTTCGTAGGGGCACTCGAGCTGGACATCCTGCTCGGCGACATCGCGTCGCTGAAGCAGAAGCGCTCGGTCGTACGGCCGGTCGTGGCCGAGCTGCGCCGCAGGTTCGAGGTCGCGGTCGCCGAGGCCGGGCATCTCGACCTGCATCGCAGGGCCCTCATCGGCGTGAGTTGTGTGGCTGCCGACTCGGGACACGTCACCGACGTGCTCGAGCGGTGCGAGCGGCTCGTCGCCGCCCGTCCCGAGTTCGAACTCCTCTCTGCCCGGCATCGCATGCTCGGCCCTGAGGACGAGTAACTACTTCTTTCTGCACAGGAGCACGCCATGGCCGATCAGGCTCGCGCCCGCAAGCTGGCGAAGCGGATCTCCCAGATCGTCGCCGGAGCGCTGGAGCACGAGGTCAAGGACCCGCGGCTGTCGATGGTCACCATCACCGACACCCGCGTGACCGGCGACCTGCGTGAGGCCACCGTCTACTACACGGTGCTCGGCGAACGCGTCGACACCGAACCCGACATGGCAGGTGCCGCCGCGGCGCTGGCCAGCGCCACCGGCGTGCTGCGCTCGATGGTCGGGGCCGGCACCGGGGTGCGCCACACCCCGTCGCTGACCTTCGTGGCCGACCTCGTGCCGGCCACGGCACAGCACATGGAGGACCTGCTGGCGCGCACGCGGGAGGCCGACGCCGAGCTGGCGCGACTGGCCGCCAACGCCACACCGGCCGGCGACCCCGATCCGTACCGCAAGCCGCGGGAGATCGAGGACGACGAGGACTCCGAGCGCGAGTGACGTGTCACACGGTGTCCGGGCAGGACGCGGTGGATGCCCGCTGCTGGTTACGGTGACCGCATGACGCGCACCGGGGGACAGGCCACCACGACCGACCAGCGGGCGGCCAGGCGTGCCTTCTTCCGGGCGGCGCTGCGCGCGCCGGGCACCGTGGGTGCGGTGGCGCCCAGCTCGCCGCAGCTGGCGGCGGTGCTGGCATCGATCGTGCCGCGCACCGGCACGCCGACCGTGGTGGAGCTGGGCCCCGGCACCGGCGCCGTCAGCGTGGTGATCGCGGAGCAGTTGCCCGCCGGCTCCCGGCACATCGCGGTGGAGCTCGACGCCGAGATGGTGGAGTACCTGCGCCGGACCCGGCCGGGTCTGGAGGTCGTGCCCGGTGACGCGCGGAACCTGTCGTCGCTGCTCGCCGAACGCGGCATCGACCACGCCGACGCCGTCATCTGCGGGTTGCCGTGGGCGCTGTTCGACGACGCCACCCAGCAGGCGGTGCTCAGCGAGGTGAGCCGCGCGATCGGCGACACCGGCGCGTTCACCACGTTCGCCTACCTGCACGGGATGACGCTCGGCGCGGCACGGCAGTTCCGCCGCACCCTGCGTGGATCGTTCGAAGAGGTACTGGTGAGCGCCACCGTGTGGCGCAACGTGCCGCCCGCGTTCGTCTACGTCTGTCGCCGCCCGATCGCAGGGTGACCGCGACCGGGTCGCGCGGCTCGGCGCGCGACGTCCTGCGGTTGGCCGCCCCGGCTGTGCCGGTGCTGGCGGCCGAACCGCTCTACCTGCTCGTCGACACCGCGGTGGTGGGCCGGCTCGGGGCCGTTCCGCTGGCCGGGCTGGCCGTGGCCGGGGTGCTGTTCGCGCAGGTCACGAGCTCGTTGACCTTCTTGTCGTACGGCACCACCGCGCGGGCCGCCCGGCTGCACGGTGCCGGGCAGCGGTCCGCGGCCGTCGCCGAGGGCGTGCAGGCGACGTGGCTCGCCGTCGCGGTCGGGCTGGTGCTGCTCGCGATCGGGCAGCTCGTCGCAGTGCCGGTGACGGCGGCGTTGGGCAACGGGGGCGCGATCGCCGAGGCCGCGGTGTCGTGGCTGCGGGTGGCGCTGCTGGGCACGCCGCTGGTGCTGATCACGCTCGCCGGCAACGGGTGGATGCGCGGCGTGCAGGACACCCGCCGGCCGTTGTACTTCGTGCTGGCCGGCAACGTGGTTTCGGCGGTCCTGTGCCCGGTGTTCGTGTTCGCGCTGGACTGGGGGTTGGTCGGCTCGGCGTGGGCGAACCTCGCCGGCCAGGTGCTCGCGTCGGTGCTGTTCGCCGGGGCGCTGGTGGTCGAGCGGTCCCGCGGCCACATCGGGCTCCGGCCGCAGCCGCGGGTGATGGTCGCGCAGTTGCGGCTGGGTCGCGATCTCATCGCCCGCAGCCTGGCCTTCCAGGCGTGCTTCCTGTCCGCAGCGGCCGTCGCCACGCGGTTCGGTGCCCAGACCGCGGCCGCGCACCAGATCGTCCTGCAGGTGTGGCTGTTCGTCACGTTGCTGCACGACGCGCTCGCGATCGCCGCGCAGCAGCTGGTCGGGGCCGCGCTGGGCGCGGGCGACGGCGAGCGGGCCCGCGAGCTGGCTCGGCGGATCCTGCGCTACGGGATCGCGATGGGACTGGCGTTCGCGGTCGTGTTCGCGGCGCTCGTCGGCGTCGCGCCCCCGCTGTTCACCCCGGACGTCGCCGTGCTGGCCGTGGTGCCGGTGGCGTGGTGGTTCCTCGTCGGCATGCAGCCCGTGGCCGGCGCGGTGTTCGCACTGGACGGGGTGTTGCTCGGCGCCGGCGACGCCGCCTTCCTGCGCACCAGCACCCTCGTCGCGGCGTTGGTCGGCTTCCTGCCGCTGATCTGGGCGAGCCTGCTGTGGGGCTGGGGGCTGGCCGGGATCTGGTCGGGGCTGGCCCTGTTCATGGTGCTGCGGCTCGTGGCCGTGGGCCTGCGCGCTCGCAGCGGCGCCTGGGCGGTGCCGGGCGCGGTGCGCTGACAGGCGCTCACGTTCAGGACGAGCGGGACTCTCGTACGCACCTAGCAGACGAGAGTCCCGTTCGTCGCGGAATCAGCGGGCACAGGCGGTCGCTGGCGCGGCCCCGCGCTGGGCCCGCGCGGGGCCCGACGCGCGACCCCACTCCTGCGCGACGAGCGGGACTTTCGTACGCACCTAGCAGACGAGAGTCCCGTTCGTCGCGGGAGACGGGGCGGGCCGGGGTGCCGCGCGCCTCAGCGGCGGGGCGTGCTGAGGCCCTTCGACACCTCCCACACCGGCTCGTCGGTCTCGACGACCTCGCCGTCGCCGCCGAAGAGCAGGAACCGATCGAAGCCGCGGGTGAACCAGCGGTCGTGGGTGACGGCCAGCACCGTGCCCTCGAAGACGTCCAACGCCTCCTCGAGCGCCTCCGCGGAGGCGAGGTCGAGGTTGTCGGTGGGCTCGTCGAGCAGCAGGAGGGTGGCGCCCGACAGCTCCACCAGCAGCACCTGCAGCCGCGCCTGCTGCCCGCCCGACAGCGACTCGAACCGCTGCTCGGCCTGGCCGGCCAGCTCGTAGCGGGCCAGCGCCTTCATCGCGTCCGCGCGGGTGCGGCCGGGCCGGTCGGCGTCGCCCGACACCAGCACGTCCAGCGGGGTGCGGCCGGTCAGCTCGGGATGGTCGTGGGTCTGCGAGAAGTGCCCCGGCCGCACCCGCGCGCCCAGCCGCGCGCTGCCCCCGTGGGCGACGGGTGCGAGCGCCGCGCCGCTCGCCGGCACGGTGCCGGGCTCGGGATCGGAGCCGCCGCGGGCGAGCAGCCGCAAGAAGTGCGACTTCCCGGTGCCGTTGGCGCCCAGCACGGCCACCCGGTCGCCGAACCACACCTCCAGGTCGAACGGGAAGGTGAGGTCGTCGAGTTCCAGCTGCTCGCAGATGACCGCGCGCTTGCCCGTTCGGCCGCCACCCAGCTTCATGCGGATCGACTGCTCGCGCGCCTTCTCCTCCGGCGGCCCGGCCTCCAGGAACTTCGCCAGCCGGGTGCGGGCGGCCTGCAGCCGCGACGCCATCCCGTCGTTGTGGCTGGCCTTGACCTTGTACTCCTGCACGAGCCGCTCGAGCTTGGCGCGCTCCTCGTCCCAGCGGCGGCGCAGCTCGTCGAGCCGTTCGTGCCGGGCGACGCGCGCGGCGTGCCACGACGCGAACCCGCCCGGATGCACCCACGCGGAGCCGCCCTCGACGGTGACGACCCGTTCCGCGGTGTTGGCCAGCAGCTCGCGGTCGTGGCTCACGTAGAGCACCGTCTTGGGTGACTCCCGCAGCCGCTCCTCCAGCCAGCGCTTGCCAGGCACGTCGAGGTAGTTGTCGGGCTCGTCGAGCAGCAGCACCTCGTCGGGGCCGCGCAGCAGCAGCTCCAGCGCGAACCGCTTCTGTTCTCCACCCGAAAGGGTGGCCACCCGCCGGTCGTGGACGCCGTCCCACGGCAAGCCCAGCGCCGCCACCGCGGCGGTGTCGAACTCGACCTCGGCGGAGTAGCCGCCGGCCTCGCCCCATGCGGCCAGCGCGTCGGCGTAGCGCAGCTGGGAGGCCTCGCTCGTGTCCAGCGCGCGTTCGGCGGTGCGCAGCCGGCCACCGGCCGCGGCCACGACGGGTGGGGCCAGCGACAACGCCAGGTCGGCGAGGGTGCGATCGTCGGAGATCGAGCCGATGAACTGGCCCATCACCCCGAGCCCGCCGCTGCGCACGAACGATCCGGCGTGCGGCGCGAGCTCAGCCGCCACCATCCGCAGCAACGTCGTCTTGCCGGCGCCGTTCGGTCCGACCAGCGCCACCTTGCGCCCGTCACCGACCCGGAACGACACGTCGGCGAGCAGTTCGCGGCCGTCCGGCAGCACATAACCGACCGCCATGGCCTCCACATGTCCCACGAAGAAGGAATGGTGGCCGCCCGGACGGGCAGCCGTCGAGCGAGATAGGGAGAATCGGCGGATGCCTGCCGAACCTGTACCCGGACTGGTCGTCGTCGACAAACCGGGCGGGATGACATCGCACGACGTCGTCGGTCGGCTGCGCCGCATCCTGCAGACCCGCAAGATCGGGCACGCCGGCACCCTCGACCCGATGGCCACGGGCGTGCTCGTGTGCGGGGTCGGGCGGGCCACGAAGCTCCTGGGCCATCTCGCGCTCGACACCAAGAGCTACACGGCCACGATCCGGCTCGGCGCCACCACGACCACCGACGACGTCGAGGGCGACATCGTCGAGACCGCCGACGCCCGCGGTGTCTCCGACACTGCGATCGACGCCGGCATCGTGGCGCTGACCGGCAAGATCCAGCAGGTGCCCAGCTCGGTATCCGCGATCAAGGTCGACGGGCAGCGCGCCTACGCACGGGTCCGCGCGGGGGAGGAGGTCGTGCTGCCCGCCCGTCCGGTCACGGTGTCGGAGTTCACCCTGGTCGCGCGGCACGGCACCGATCTCGAGGTCGTCGTCGCCTGCTCGTCCGGCACCTACGTGCGGGCGCTGGCCCGCGACCTGGGCGCCGGGCTCGGCGTCGGCGGGCACCTGATCGCACTGCGCCGCACGCGCGTCGGCCCGTTCGATCTCGGCCACGCCCGCACCCTGGAGGAGCTGGAGGCCGATCCGCGCCTGTCGCTGCCGCTCGACCGGGCCGTGGACACCGCGTTCGCCCGCCACGACCTGAACGACGTCGCGGCCACCGACGTCTCGCACGGCAAGCGCCTCGCGCCGTTCGGCACCGCCGGCGTCTACGGCGTGTTCGGCCCGGACGGGCACGTGGTGGCACTGATGCACGACGAGGGCGGGCAGGCCAGGCCCGTCGTGGTGCTGGCCCCCGCGACGACGTAGCCGCCGCAACCGCTGCGTAGGCTCTGACTCGTGCAGCGCTGGCGGGGACTGGAGGCCGTGCCGACCGGGTGGGGACGCAGCGTCGTCACCATCGGCGTGTTCGACGGGGTCCATCGAGGGCACCAGGAGCTCATCGGCCACGCCGTGGCGCGGGCGAAGGAGCGGGCCCTCCCGGCCGTGCTGATCACCTTCGATCCGCACCCCGCCGAGGTGATCCGCCCCGGCTCGCACCCGGCCCGGCTCACCACGTTGCGCCGCCGCGCCGATCTCGTCGCCGAGCTGGGCATCGACGCGTTCTGCGTGCTGCCGTTCACGGTGGCACTGGCGCACACCGAACCGGCCGCGTTCGTGCACGAGGTGCTCGTCGAACGGTTGCACGCCGCCGACGTGGTGGTGGGCCGCAACTTCACCTTCGGCCACAAGCGCGCCGGTGACGTGCCGATGCTCGACGCGCTGGGCCGCCGCTTCGGTTTCGGCGTGGTGGGGCTCGACCTGATCTCCGATCACGACGTCACGTTCTCCTCCACCTACATCCGCTCCTGCATCGACGCCGGTGACGTGGCCGCGGCCGCGACGGCGCTGGGCCGCCCGCACCGGATCGAGGGGGTGGTCGTGCACGGCGCGAAGCGTGGCCGCGACCTCGGCTTCCCCACCGCGAACATCTCGACAGCAGCGTTCACCGCGCTTCCGGCCGACGGGGTGTACGCAGGCCGGTTCGTGATCCACGGGCGGGAGCTGCCCGGCGCGATCTCGGTGGGCACCAACCCCACGTTCTCCGGCCGGGAACGCACCTGCGAGGTCTACGTCCTCGACGTCGACGAGGACTTCTACGGGTTCGACGTGGCCGTCGACTTCGTCGCCCATCTGCGCGGCCAGGAGCGCTTCGACGGCATCGAGCCGCTGATCGCCCAGATCGGGCGAGACGTGCAGCGCACACGGGAGATCCTGTCCTGACCGGTTTCGCCGTTCGGCCACGCGCGGGTGGTCGTTGCTGCCACCATCCGGTGGTGACGGTCGAGTCCCAGCGGGAGCGCAACGCGCTGAACCAGCAGCGTCAGCGCGTGCTCTACGGTGCCCCGCTCGGGGAGCGGGTCCGGCGGCTCACCGCGGTCCTGCAGATCTCCCAGGCCCGCCTGGCGAAGGCGTTGGGCATGAGCCCGGCGATGCTCAGCCAGCTCGTCAGCGGCCGCCGGGTGAAGATCGGCGACCCGACCGTGCTGGCCCGGCTGCTCGAGCTCGACCGGCGGATCGGCGGGCTCTGCCGGCCCGTTCCCGACGACGCCGTGGAGGCGCTGCTCGACGAGGTGGCGTCCGCGCGTTGGCCGTGGGCCGAGGATCCGGCGCGCCTGCGCACCGCGCGGGCGGCTGCCGAGGCGCTGCGCCGCGTCGCCGAGCCGGGCCGGTTGGCCGCCGCGGCCGATGCCCTCACCGCGACCTTCCCCGAGCTGGCCGTCGTGCTGCGCGAGGCGGCCGGTGCCGAGTACGACACACCGGCCCCGCGTCTCGTGCCCACGCAGGTGGCGCGCCCTTGATGCGGTTGTTCGCCGCGCTCGTCCCGCCGGCGGAGGCGGTGGTCGAGATGGCCGCAGCGCTGGCCTGCCCGGCACCGGCCGGGTGGCGGAAGGTAGATCCGGCGACCTGGCACGTCACCCTCGTCTTCCACGGGGAGGCCGAGCCGATGGTGGTCGCCGCCGCTCTCGACGAGGCTGCCGGCACGCCTGCTCCGCGCCTGCGGATCGACGGCACCGGCGCCTTCCCCGGGGTGCATTTCGCCCGCATCGTCGCCGAACCGGTGGACGCGCTGCACGCGCTGGTCACAGCGGTGGGCGGGGACCCCGCCGGGTTCGTCCCGCACCTGACGGTGATGCGCCGCCGCGGCCGGGCCCGCCTCGAGCCACCGGTGCAGTTGCCCCGATTGTCGGGACCGTGGTGGCAGGTCGACGAGGTGGTGCTCATGGCGAGCGAGCGGCGACCCGAGGGCCCGGTGTACGCGGTCGTGCACCGCGTGCCCCTTGCCGTTCGGTGACAGGGCCCTTACCCCGCCCGTGCTGAGCTGTGGCTGTCCGGGGGAGAGTTTCCGGCGGCGGATCCGGCGATCCTTGGTGTCAGTCACACGGAAGGGTGATCCCGATGTCCGCTCGCCGCGCTGCCGCCGCAGTCCTGTTCGCCGCACTCGCCGCTGGTGCCCTGTCCGGGTGCAGCACGGGCCCGGCACGCATCACACCCGTCGTGGTGTCGTCTCCGGTCGCGCAGGTGGACGAGTCGGTAGCCGACCCCGCCGCTGCCGCGGCCGTCGTGCCCGACGCTGCGCCCGCGGAAGCCCCCGCGCCGGCCCCCGCGCCCGCGCCCGCACCCAAGCGCGCATCCGCACCGGTCGTCCCGGCCGCTCAGACCGAGCACGAGAGCGACAAGTACGACGAGGCCAAGAAGCACGAGGAAGACAAGAAGCACGAGGAGGAGAAGAAGAAGCACGAGGAAGAGAAGAAGCACGAAGAGGAGAAGAAGTCGGACGACAGCCACGAGTCCGACTCGCACCAGTCCGACAGCAGCAACTCCGGCTCGTCCTCGTCCGACTAGTCGATCCGCGCACACCCCGGGCCCTGCCGCACGTGCGGCAGGGCCCACCGGTGCGGGGTCGATGCATCGTGGCTGGTAACGTGGTGTCTCGGGTCCGGCTGCAGTCCGTGGCGGCCGCGACCGTCTTCCACCCGCCTCGGGATTCGCCCGGGTCTGCGGGCAGGCCACACGGCACAGCAGAACGAAAGAGGAATACGTGGCACTCGACGCCGCAACCAAGAAGACGATCCTGGAGACGTACGGGATCCACGAGGGCGACACCGGCTCGCCCGAGGCGCAGGTCGCGCTGCTGACCAAGCGGATCAGCGACCTCACCGAGCACCTGAAGCTGCACAAGCACGACCACCACTCGCGTCGTGGGCTGCTCCTGCTGGTCGGGCGCCGCCGCCGGCTGCTGAAGTACCTGGCCTCGGTCGACGTGGCGCGCTACCGGTCGCTGATCGAGCGCCTCGGCCTCCGCCGCTGAACCTCTCCGGCCCGGACCGCCTCCCGCGGTCCGGGCCGGTCTCATAACTCAAGATCCATCAGTCATTGACGCCACGCCGCCGGCAGCCGATCCGCCGGTCCTCGGTAGTGGTCCCCGGGCCCCAGGAGACGATCCTGTGGCCCCGAGGGCTTCGATCGAAGACCGGCTCGCGCCGAGGATCCGAAGACGGTGGCGTGGGGTCTCCCCACAGGAGAAACCACAACACATGACAGACCAGATCGACACCGTGCACGAGACCAGTGCCGTGATCGACAACGGGAGCTTCGGCTCCCGCACCATCCGGTTCGAGACCGGGCGCCTCGCGCGCCAGGCCGCCGGGTCGGTCGTCGCCTATCTCGACGACGACACCATGCTGCTGTCCGCCACCACGGCGTCCAAGCAGCCCAAGGAGCACTTCGACTTCTTCCCCCTCACGGTGGACGTCGAGGAGCGCATGTACGCGATCGGCAAGATCCCCGGCTCGTTCTTCCGCCGGGAGGGCCGCCCGGGTACCGACGCGATCCTCACCTGCCGCCTGATCGACCGGCCGCTGCGCCCGTCGTTCGTCGACGGCCTGCGCAACGAGATCCAGATCGTCGTGACTATCCTGAGCCTCGACCCGCAGGACCCCTACGACGCGCTGGCGATCAACGCCGCGTCGCTCTCCACCCAGCTGTCGGGCCTGCCCTTCAGTGGCCCGATCGGCGCCGTCCGCGTCGCCCTGATCGACGGCCAGTGGGTCGCGTTCCCGCAGTACGAAGACCTGCAGCGGGCCGTGTTCGACATGGTCGTCGCCGGTCGCATCGTCGGTGACGACGTCGCGATCATGATGGTCGAGGCCGAGGCCACGACCGAGACGAACGAGCTCGTCGCCGGTGGCGCGCAGGCGCCCACCGAGGAGATCGTCGCGCAGGGCCTGGAGGCGGCGAAGCCGTTCATCCGCAGCCTGTGCGTCGCGCAGCAGGCGCTCGCCGACGTGGCCGCGAAGCCCGTCCGCGAGTACCCGACGTACCCGGCCTACCAGTCCGACGTGCTCGAGGCCGTCACGGCCGCCGCGTCCGACGACCTGGCGTCGGCGCTCACCATCGCCGGCAAGCAGGAGCGCGACTCCCGCACCGACGAGGTCAAGGCCACCGTGCTGGAGAAGCTCGGTGCGCAGTTCGAGGGTCGCGAGAAGGAGCTCGGCGCCGCGTTCCGGTCGCTGAACAAGAAGCTCGTGCGCCAGCGCATCCTGCGCGACCAGGTCCGCATCGACGGCCGTGGGCTCACCGACATCCGGCCGCTCTCGGCCGAGGTCGAGGTCGTCCCGCGGGCGCACGGCTCGGCGCTGTTCGAGCGCGGCGAGACCCAGATCATGGGCGTCACCACGCTCAACATGCTGCGCATGGAGCAGCAGATCGACTCGCTCGGCCCGGAGACGCACAAGCGCTACCTGCACCACTACAACTTCCCGCCCTACTCGACCGGTGAGACCGGCCGGGTGGGTTCGCCGAAGCGCCGCGAGATCGGCCACGGCGCGCTGGCCGAGCGGGCGCTGCTGCCCGTGCTGCCCACGCGGGAGGAGTTCCCGTACGCGATCCGGCAGGTGTCGGAGGCGCTGGGCTCCAACGGCTCCACGTCGATGGGCTCGGTCTGCGCGTCCACGATGTCGCTGCTCAACGCCGGTGTGCCGCTCAAGGCGCCGGTCGCGGGCATCGCGATGGGCCTGGTGTCCGACGATGTCGACGGCTCGACGCGCTACGTCGCGCTGACCGACATCCTCGGTGCCGAGGACGCCTTCGGCGACATGGACTTCAAGGTCGCCGGCACGCCGGAGTTCGTCACGGCGCTGCAGCTCGACACCAAGCTCGACGGCATCCCGTCCGAGGTCCTGGCCGCTGCGCTCGCGCAGGCCAAGGACGCCCGGATGACGATCCTCGAGGTCATCGGCGAGGCCATCGACCGGCCCGACGAGATGAGCCGGTTCGCGCCGCGCGTCGTCTCGGTCAAGGTCCCGGTCGACAAGATCGGCGAGGTCATCGGCCCGAAGGGCAAGATGATCAACTCGATCACCGAGCAGACCGGTGCCGACATCTCGATCGAGGACGACGGCACGATCTACGTCGGCGCTGCCGACGGCGATTCGGCCGAAGCCGCGATCGGCATGATCAACGCGATTGCCAACCCGCAGCTGCCGAAGATCGGCGAGCGCTTCCTCGGTACCGTGGTGAAGACGGCCGCGTTCGGCGCGTTCGTCTCGCTGGTGCCGGGCAAGGACGGTCTCGTCCACATCTCGAAGCTGGGCAGCGGCAAGCGCATCGGCAAGGTCGAGGACGTCGTCAAGGTCGGCGACAAGATCCGCGTCGAGGTCACCGACATCGACAACCGGGGCAAGATCAGCCTGGTGCCGGTCGTCGAGGAGAACGCCGCGAACGGTGCCTCGAACGGAGAGGCTCCGGCCGCCGCCGCTGAGGGTGCCGACCCCGTGGAGACCGCCGAGGTCCCTGCAGGGTGACCGAGCTTGCGAGGTCACCGATAGGCACAGCGACTGTCACTCGCGCGACGAGCGCCAGCG
>Ga0307513_10002064_pt1 | contig 28219 bp, 19 predicted proteins | sample 15_EM_MG_FD_202174 | JGI IMG/M metagenome (GOLD analysis project Ga0307513, IMG submission 202174) | Populus trichocarpa ectomycorrhiza microbial communities from riparian zone in the Pacific Northwest, United States - 15_EM | ecosystem: Host-associated > Plants > Roots > Unclassified | place... | reverse complement strand
TCGTACGCGGTTTACGAAGACCTCACGGCGAAGATCAACGCGCAGTTGAAACAACTCGACGCCGTGTTGAAGACAGACCTCCCGACCTTCAACGCGCTCGTGCGCGAGCAAAACATCCCCGCCGTGATCGTCAAACCGCCCGCGCCGCAGGGGAGCAGGCCATAGAAGCTCGCATGAATAAATTTCATCTCGGCGAAGAAGTCGAAACGGCGTTGGGCGCAGGCGGTCCCGTCGTCGCGCTCGAATCAACGGTCATCGCGCACGGTCTGCCGCGCCCCCTGAATCTCGAAACCGCGCGACGGCTCGAACAGATCGTGCGCGAAGAGGGCGCGACTCCCGCCACCATCGCCATCCTCGGCGGCAGGTTTTGTGTCGGACTCGACGACGCTCAACTCGAACACCTCGCCAACAGCGGCGACGTGAAAAAGATCAGTCGCCGCGACCTCCCCATCGCCGCCGCGCGCCGCTGGGACGGGGCGACGACCGTAGCCTCCACGATCTGGATCGCAGAACGTGCGGGGCTGAACGTCTTCGCCACCGGCGGCATCGGCGGCGTGCATCGAGGCCAACTGCCCGACGTGTCCGCAGACTTGCCCGAACTGGCGCGCACGCGTCTCGTCGTCGTCTGCTCCGGCGCGAAAATCGTGCTCGACCTTCCGGCCACGCGCGAGTGGCTGGAGACTTACGGCGTCACCGTCGTCGGCTACGGCTGCGACGAGTTGCCCGCCTTCTACGTGCGCCGCAGCGGCCTGCCCGTTGACGTTCGCGCGGACACGCCGCAGGAGGTGGGCGCGATAGCCCGCGCGCAGTTTGAACTGGAGAAGGACGGCGCGCTGCTCGTCTGCGTCCCCGTGCCCGCCGCGAGCGAAGTCCCGGCGGAAGTCCTCGACGAAACACTGGAAGCGGCTCTCGCCGAAGCCGGACGCGAGGGGATCAACGGACGCGAACTGACGCCCTTCCTACTCTCGCGCATGTCCGCACGCAGCGGCGGCGCGACGCTCCGGGCCAACATCGCCCTGCTCGAACAAAACGCGCGCGTCGCCGCGCAGATTGCAAAGACTGTCAGTGGTCAATAGTCAGTGGTCCGTTCTTCTTCGTGCGCAGACACCTGATTTTACCGTCAGCAACTTGCTTCATGCGGCACAAACAACCGACAACGTTTATTTATTATGATTGCTACCGAAGAGAAGAAACGTGCCGGGAAGATCATCGGCCAACTCAAGCGCGCGTACCCGGACGCGCATTGTTCTCTGAATTATTCGACGCCGCTTGAGTTGTTGATCGCGACCATCCTTTCGGCGCAGTGTACGGACGAGCGGGTCAACCTCGTGACCGGGGAGTTGTTCGTGACGTACCGGAGCGCGGAAGATTATGTGCGTGCCGTGCCCGCCGAACTCGAACGCGCCATTCATTCGACGGGGTTTTTTCGCAACAAGGCGAAGGCGATTCAGGGCGCGTGCCGGATGATCTGCGAGCAGCACGGCGGGCGCGTGCCGGAGACGCTCGAAGAGTTGATCGCGCTTCCGGGCGTGGCGCGCAAGACGGCCAACGTCGTGCTCGGCAACGCCTTCGGGATCGCGTCCGGCGTCGTCGTCGATACACACGTCTCGCGCGTCTCACAACGTCTGCGTCTGACCACACACGAACAGCCCGAAAAGATCGAGCGCGATTTGATCGACCTCGTACCGCGCAAAGACTGGATCATCTTCCCGCATCTACTCATCGCGCATGGCCGCGCCATCTGCAAAGCCCGCACGCCCCTCTGCGCCGAATGCCCCGTCGAACCGCTCTGCCCGGCGTCAACATTAGGGATGAATAAGAATTGATTCATTGATTCATTGATTCAAGGAAGAAATAGAAATATTGAATCAATGAATCAATGAATCAATTCTTAAATCTCCGGTTCCTCCCTCATCCCTTTGTTTCGATCCAATCGCGCGTCATGTCGCACCAGAGGGCGAGGCCGCGCCACTCCTGAAAGCGCGCGTAGTGGCGTGCGATTTTGCGGTCGTCGGCGGTGCGGCCTTTGTTGTGAAGGCGGGAGAAGGTGGCACGCACCCATGAGTCGAGCGCGAGGCAGTCGTAGCGGCCTAGAAGTTTCAGGAGATTGTCCGCGGCATACTCGCCGACGCCCTTGACGCGTTTCATTTCGCGTTTGAGTTCGGCGGTCGAAAGCTCGCTCGTCATCCAACTCTCCACATCGAGTTCGCCGGAGACGACGCGTTCCGCCAGTTCCTTGAAATAATTTGCGCGGTAGCCCGCACGCACCACGTCGCGATAAAAACTCTCCGGCTCGGCGGCCATCGCTTCGGGCGTGGGAAACGCGCGGCGACCGTCCTCCGGCGCGGGGCGTCCGAGATGTTTGACCATCCCTTCGACCATCTTCGTCGTCAACGCCCATGAGCAGTTGGTCGTGCAGATGGTCTTGACCAAATCCTCGTAGACGGTCGGCGAGCGGAGCAGGCGACCCGCGCCCTCGCGGACGATCCAGTCGAACTTGGGATCGTCTGCGACGGCTGCGTAGAAGACGCTCATCTCGTCGTCGAGCCGGAACATGTGGCGCACGTCGCGCGTGATTCCGGCGGCGTCGCGCTTGCCGAGTTTGCGGCGCGGAGTGTTGACCGAGAGCGCATCGTCGAGGGCGGTGATGTGGACGGTGACGGGCGCGCCCTCGCCGTCGAGATCGAGCACGCGCGTGATGCTCCAGCCCGCTTCGTCAAACTCGAAGGGCAGAAGCGCGCGCCAGCCGTGGCTCATGGCGGTGCGTTTGAAGTTGAAGGCGGGCGGAACCGGAATTGAGATTTGCACGAAAGGTTTAGGCGTCCTCTGAAGAGTGTCGGAGCGGGAGAGAGTGTAACAAATCGGGCGCGGGTCGTCGCACGTGGTAAGCGTGATCGCGGAGGGAGGAATCGAACCTGCCGTCGCTCGATTATCGGTCGAGTGCTACTGCCATTGAGCTACTCCGCGTGAAAAGTTGGTTGACCCGACGGGACTCAAACCCGCACCTCGCAGATTAAAAGTCTGCTGCTCTGTCACTCGCGCTCCGGGTCAACATAAATTGGCTTGAGTTGGCTTCGGCCACAGTAAAAATTCTCCGTCCCCGAACGAGGGCGGGAAGGCGCACAGGCCGACCGGGAGGCCGGGACTGTGCGCCTTTGCTTGGGGTGGGGAACTCGGGGAGTTGAAAACTGGTTGCGGGGGCAGGAGTCGAACCTGCCGTTAAGTCGTGGCTTATGAGGCCACGGAGCCGCCCTTGCTCGATCCCCGCGCCAGGCAAACTATTACTGCGGCGACGAGAGTCGAACTCGCATCAACTCGTTTACAAGACGAGTGCTCTTTTAGCCGTTGAGCTACGCCGCAAAATTTTGGTGGAATGGGAGAGACTCGAACTCTCACCTAACAGTTTGCAAGACTGTCGCTCTGCCGAATTAAGCTACCATCCCAACTTTTACAACTTTCGGAAAACTGGTTGCGGAGGCGGGAGTTGAACCCGCGCACTTTCGCTTATGAGGCGAATGCTCTGCCCGCTGAGCTACTCCGCAAGACGAACACTGTTCAGGCGGGTCTGGCAGGACTCGAACCTGCGCGGACTCGTTTAGAAGACGAGCGCTCTGGTCCATCTGAGCTACAGACCCGCATCGGAAGCGTATGGAGGCAACGGAGGGAGTCGAACCCTCAACCTACTGTTTACGAGACAGCCGCTCTGCCGGTTGGAGCTACGTCGCCGCCGGAACATTCGCCGGACACATTTTGGCCGGGGCGTGAGGCAAGCCGCGCCTCGATTCTCCACACACCCGCACAGTCGCCGTTCTGGCGGGTTGAGACACGCCCCGAAGAAATTTTGGTAGCCGGTGAAGGATTCGAACCTTCGACATCCTCTTTGTAAGAGAGGCGCTCTGGCCGTCTGAGCTAACCGGCTGCGGGTTGAGATAGGCTGTGGCGGTGGGACTCGAACCCACAACTTCTTCCTTAACAGGGAAGCACTCCACCAGTTGAGTTACACCACAAAAAATAGATTTGTTGATGGTCGGAGTTGGAATCGAACCAACCTCTCCGCGTTTTCAGCGCGGCGCTCATCCGTCTGAGCTACCCGACCGCGTGTGGTTTTGCCCGTCTCTACGCTTGCGCGAGGTGTGAAGGGCGGGTCACGCCCGCCCTTCATATATAGGCAGTGTTCTTCTCACCGCGCGATGCCGCCACGCTGTTGCCGTCGGCCTCGTCGAGAAAGAGGTACTTCCGCCACTCGGGTCGCGCCTCTGCGTAGTGGCACAAGACCACGCGCTCCAACTTCACGCGCAGAGCGGTCTGCGTCGTCAGGAGAGGCATGCGCGCCTCTTCGGGCGTGCGGTTGCCTTTGCGGTTGTTGCAATCGAGACACGCCGTCACGATGTTGACGGGCGAGTTGTCGCCGCCGCGCGAACGCGGGTAGATGTGGTCGAGCGTCAGGGTCGCGGGCAACTTGCGCTCGCCGCAATACTGGCAACGGTACTTATCGCGTATGTAAATGCGCAGACGCTTCATCCCCGACGCTTCGCGGCGGCGACGCACGTTGATGTAAATCTTGCGGCGCACGACCGACGGCACGGGATACTCTTCGCGCGGTGTGCGCAGCACGCGTTCGCCGTCCCACTCCTCGACCGTCACGCTGTTGTTGAAAAGCATCACCATCGCACGCGCGACGCCGACCGTGCCGAGCGGTTCGTAAGTCTGGTTGAGCAAGAGAACTCTTCCGTTGATCGTCATCCGATGTGTCACCTCCTTTCTACGTGAAATGGCCGCCCCCAAAATTGTTGGCGCGCGGCTCGTCTGATGGCAAGCACCCGGCGGGAATCGAACCCGCGTTAACAGTTTTGCAGACTGTCGCCTTCCCACTTGGCTACGGATGCGCGGCGAAAGTTTGGAACGAGAGACGGGAGTTGAACCCGCAACGCCGGTTTGGAAGACCGGGGTGTTAGCCGTTTACACCACTCTCGCAAAAAGAAGGCGGTACAGGACTCGAACCCGCATCGATCACGTTCGAAGCGTGACGCTTTTCCGTTAAGCTAACCGCCCTTGAAAATTTGGAGCATCGTGCGGGAATCGAACCCGCATCTCGGCGTTGGCAACGCCGCGTCTTGAGCCTTTGGACTAACGATGCGTGAATGGTCGGGGTGGACAGAATTGAACTGTCACCACAAGTTCCCAAGACTTGGATGCACGCGTTACACCACACCCCGTGCTGACGACCGAGCCGCCGTGCTTCGCTCCGTCGTGAAAGTCGATGCGCCGTCAGGGCCTCGAACCCCGTCTCCGTCGCTTAAGAGGCGACTGCTTCACCCGTTTAGCTTACGGCGCGCGAAAGAGCGGAACTGGAGGGACTCGAACCCATCATCGGCTTGCTTGACAAGCAAGTGCCTCACCTCTCGGCCACAGTTCCAAAAAATTGATAGCGCGTCACGGATGTGAACCGTTGATCTCCTGATCGAGAATCAGGCGGCTTGAACCGGACTCGCCCAACGCGCCCCGCATGAAAAATTGTGGGTCGGCTGGCGAGAATCGAACTCGTCGTCTTCGCATCCACAGTGCGACGCTCTGCCGTTGAGCTACAGCCGACACGAACTTGATAGGGATGGCGGGACTCGAACCCGCAAACGCTTGATTGAAAATCAAGTTGCTTAAACCAGTTTGCATACATCCCCTCGGAAAATTTGGTGCGCGTGGCTAGTGCGAGCAAAAAGTGTCGAACTTTCACCCGTGCAGTTTTTGAGACTGCCGCCTCTGCCAGTTGGGCTACACGTGCGTGAGCGTCGAATGCGGAAGGTGGGAGTCGAACCCACACCCCGGAGGATCAGTTTTTAAGACTGACGCGTTTGCCCCTTACGCCACTTCCGCTTGAAAGTTGAAATGCCGACGAAGAGAGTCGAACTCTTACTGACTAGTTTCTAAGACTAGCGCCTCTTCCAGTTGGGCTACGTCGGCGGAAAAGAAAGCTCCGGGGGAAGGAGTCGAACCCTCATCTCCTGATTCAAAGTCAGGCGTCCGTGCCGGTTAGACCACCCCGGAATATTTTGCAAGAACCCGGCGCGATTCGAACGCGCGACCTCAAGCTTCGCAAGCTTGCGCTCTTATTCCGCTGAGCTACGGGTTCGGAAGTAACGATGAAGGAGGAACGATGAACGATGAACGAAAGCAAAACTGCTTTTGTCGCCAACTCATCGTTCTTGGCTTCGTCGTTTCATTTCTCACGAAGGCAACGCTCGCTGCCTTCGTCCGTACAAAAATCAATTCAGTTATCAAACAACAAAAAGAGCGGGCCTTTGGCTTCGACAGGGAAGCCGGCCCGCTCCTTCAATTCTCTTAAAGCTATTTTCGAGATTTTGGGAGCGGGAGGCCGCTCCCGCTTTTTAAATTAGATTCACCCGACGATCAGAATTCCAGAGGTTAATCGTGGAATTCGCGCCTTTACGCATACGTTCGCCGCCGGGCAGATAGGTCGGTAACGAACCCGGACACAAGACCGCCGCGCCGCCTGTGGCTTCGCTAAACAGTCCGGCATACGTCCGTCCCGCAGCCCTCTGGCCTCTGGCGGCTATGCTGTTTGAATGTGTCCGGTTCATCGACATTGAAGTTCTCACTTTTCCTCGCGCGCATTTCGCATTCCCGGCGCGCCAGACATATATAAACTCGACAGGAAATATTGTCAACACTTTTTTTGTCTGTATCTCTCGGATAACTACATCGGGGCGCGGGGTTGCCCTGCGAGTCGCCAATATTATCAAGCGAAATGCGGCGGCGAGCACCCGTCTCGACAAGACAAAAGGCTTTTGTTACAGTCTCGCGAGCCTTGAACGCGCACTCTCGGCGAGCATGCGCGCGACTCGTCCGACTTCGATCATCTGCTCGTGTTCATCCCGGAGAAAATCATCTTGGAAGCCAAAGATAAAATACGCCCGGAGGCGTCCGAACATTTTGCCCCGGCTACCGCGCCGCAACTGTGTGTTGAATGTTTGGAGACGCCGACGGAGACTGTCGCGGGGCGTCGCGGCGAAACGCTGTGCCCCGCTTGCGCTAAGAATTACTACGTCGCCTGTGCGCTCTGTCGTGGTCTGATTCCGCAGGACGAAGCGTTAACGCATGGTGACGCCGTGTACTGTTCCGATTGCAATGCGCAGGCGGCGCAGGTTCAGGCGGGCAATGCGCCGGACGACTCGGAAGTCGAATCGCTCGTCTCGGAATACATCGGGCTGCACGCCGAAGAGAAGCGCATCAAGGATCGTCTGGACGAGATCAAAGAACAACTGAAGGCAGCGGCGGCGGCGCGCGAGCGCGTGGCGGGCGCGGTGACTTTGAGCGGCGAAGAGGGCGCGGTGAAATGTAGTTTCAAGACGAGTTTGAAATGTGTCACTGAGAAAGTGAGCGCGCTCGAAGGGCAACTTGAGCCGGACGAATTCGCCGCGCTCTTTGAACGCAAAGTCAGCTACAGCCCCGTCAAAGATCAACTCGAAAAGTTTCTGTCTAACGACGCCGCAACGGGCACTCCCTTGCGCGAACTGATTCTCGCCGCCGTCGAGCGGACGGAGACGCCGACGCTCACCGTGGTGCGTCCGAAGAAATAGGCGCGCGTTCGTCTGAGACGAAGCACGTCGTACACAGTTTTCAACGTCAGTAACGCCGCCGAAAGAAAGTTCGCCCCCGCTCCCTCGCATGTCGCAAGACCCCGCACCCACCAAAAACATTTTCACCGAGCGCACGCTCGGCGCGCACCGTCTCGCGCAATATGTCTCGCGCAACCGCTGCGAACGCTACTTGCGGCTCGCGCTCTTTCCGTCGGAAGCGAAGCGCATCGCGGCGCGTTATCGCGTAGGCTTTGAAACTCTCTCGCCGCTGCTCTCCGAATCGGGTCAGCAATTCGAACGCGATCAGGTGGCGGAGTTAAGCGCGCGCGCCGACGTGCGTAATTTGCAGAACACTTCGGCGGCGGCCTTCGTCTCCGCTTTGAAGTCGCAGGGCGCGGGGCAGCGCACTTTCTACTATCAGGCGCGGCTCGAAGGACACATCGGCGGGTGCAGTTGCGAAGGTTACCCCGATCTGATCGAGATCGAGCGGCACAACAACGGCGACGACGGCGGCGGCGACGACACGGTTGACGTGACCGTCATCGACATCAAGGCGAGCCGCCGGGAGACGGTGGGCTTCCGCCTGCAAGTCGCTTTTTACGCGCGCCTTCTCGGCGACGCGTTGCGTGAGGCCGGACTCAAGCCCGCCACGTTCAAAGGCGCGATTGCCGCGCGCAACTCCGAGCTTGCGCCCGACCAGATCGAGCGGTTCGACCTCTCGATCTATCTGGACGAGATCGAGCAACTCGTCGCAGCCGCCGATTCGGATGTCGCGCGCGCGTCGGCGCGTAGTTTCACAGACGCCTCTTATCATCTCGGCGCGCACTGCGACGGCTGCCCTTACAACTCGCTGTGCTTCATTGACACGGCGGAACGCGAAGACCTCTCGCTCGTCCCTTCGCTCACGGCGACGGAGAAGGCCGCGCTCGGGAGCGTCGGCGTGAGGACGACGCGCGAACTTTCGCGCCTGATGGATTATGGCAAGGGCGCGATGCTGCCCGCGCCTGAAAGGGAGAGCGACATCGAAAGGATCGGCGCGCGCTGGCCGCTCGGCAGCCGCTTGCCCGTCCTCGCGCAACGCGCACGCGCCGCGCTGCGAAGGCTCGACCGGAACGTAGAGGCAAAGCCTTACATACTCGGCGCGGATTGGGGGTCGCTGCCGGACGAGGCGCAGTATCCGAATCTCATCAAAGTTTACGTTGACGCCGGGCGCGACCACCTTGAGGACAAAGTTTACCTGCTGGCGGGCGTCGTCGCGGGGCCGGAGGGTTCGGTCGAGATCGTCGAGAACACTTCCGGCAAGCCTGACGAAGACAGCGAGCGCGCGCTGCTCGTCGCGTGGGTCGCGCGTCTGCTCCCGGCGATTGCGCGCGTGGCCGATTCAAATTCCGCGCCCGTCCACGTCTACCTCTACGACCGGCGCGGCCAACGCTCTCTGCTCGACGCGCTCGCGCGCCACTTCGCGGCCTTGTGCGCGATTCCGGCCTTCTATGATCTGTTGACCTCCACGCCCGCGCTGACGCAGGGCATGATCTCGTTTCTCGCGGAAGAGGTCGGCGAACGTTTGAACCTCGGCGCGGTCTGCCAGAACTTGTACGAAGTCGCGCGCGAGATGGGCTTCAAGTGGCGCGACGGGGAACGCGAGTTTCTCAAGACTTTCCGCACGCGCATCTTCGACAACACGCGTGCGTTTACGCGCGACGCTGAGACGGGCGAGTTCGTCGCTCCGGCGACTGACGAGAAGGCGGGGCGTGCCATGTGGGTTGAATCCGCCGCGCGCTTCGGGACGGAGATTCCGCTCGAATACGTCTACGCCGCGTGGGGGCTGCTCAAGGAGTCTGCGGAGATGCAGGCGCAGGAACGCACGCAGGTGCGCGCCTTTCTCGGCACGACGATTGAAGACGTTCGCGCGCTCGCCGTCGAACGCTGCCGCGCGTTGCGTTTCATCGAAGAGAGTTTCAAATACAAGAACCGGCAGGTCGAGAAAGAACCGCTCTCGCTCGAACGGCTCGACCGGACGGAACTTGACGCGAACGCCGTCGTGCTCCATCGCGCGCTCGAAGATTTCTTCTACCTCGAACACCACGCGAAGATGCAGGAGTTGCTGCTGCACTTCTCGTTGCCGCCCGAACAGCGCGCGACGGGCGGGCGCACGCTCGTCGTGCGTTGCGACTCGTACGAGCGGACGGAGGGTGGCGAAGACCGCGCCGGGTTCAGTTTCTCAAAAACTGACGGCGAGTTGTTGACCGTCGCAGACATGGCCGCGCTCCGTTTTCGCGAAGGCGACTGGGTGGTCTTGAATCCGCTGTTCGGCGAGACGGGCAAATTCCTGCCCGCGAGCAAACTCGTGCGCGGGCGTCTGGCGGTCGTCGAAGAGTTGGGCGACGCGCGCGTGCGCCTGCGTCTGCTCTCGATGAATTTCAAGAACTCTGATTTTCGTTATCCGCACTGGTCGTTCAAACCGGAAGCGGGCGCGGTCTGCACGATTGACGAGATGGCCGACGACCTCAACGCGGACAAGTTTCTGGAAGCCTGCCGCCACGCCGCGTCGAATCATCTCTATCACTGGCTGACGAACGCGGAGGAAGGGAAGCGCCCGCGCGGCCTCCGTCCTAAACGCCTGCGCGACGCGTCGGAGATCGCCGCGCTCGCATCGCGCGCGCAAGCCCCGCACGGGCTAACAGAGGCGCAGGCGCGCGTGGTCGGGGGTTGCTTGCAGGAGCGCGTCCTCGTGTTGCAGGGGCCGCCGGGGACGGGCAAGAGCCACACGCTCGGTTTCGTCGTGCTCGCGCGTGCGCTCGCGCTCGCAACTCCGGCGCGCCCGTTTCGCGTCGCCGTCGCGGCCAAGACGCACGCGGCCAGTTCAATCGCGCTCGCCAGCATCGCCAGCCGCGCGCGGCAACTGTCGCGTGCGGGCGCGGGCGACCTGCGACTCGCGCCGCTCGAACGCCTGCGCGTGGCGAAGATTTGTAACGACGCGGGCGAGGTATTGGCGGATGGGGTCGAGCGGCTGTTCGCGGGCGGGGACGATGAGTTGAGCGCGGGCGAGCAGTGGGCGATGCTGCTCGGAGAGCCGCTGCTGGTCGTCGGCGGCACGCCGGGCGGTATTTATAATCTGGTGAAGAAGGGCGCGTCGAAGGGCAAGGCGATTGACTGGACGCAGGAGTTGTTCGACCTCGTCGTCGTGGACGAGGCTTCGCAGATGGGCATCGCGGAGGCTTTGACGGCTGCCGCTTTCCTGCGCGGCGACGGCCAGTTCATCGCCATCGGCGACCACCGCCAGATGCCGCCCATCCTCGCGCACGCGTGGGACAGGGAGAGCCGCCGCGATCTCAAACACGCGCAACCGCACCTCTCCATCTTCGAGACGCTGCGCGCGCTCGGCTTCAAGAGCGAAGCCCTCGATCAATCGTTCCGCATCCCCGCAGAGATCGCGGGCTTCCTGCAACGCCACATCTACGCGGAAGACGGCATCAACTTTCGTTCGGACAACCGCGAGCGCATGGCTTCCGACGATGCGTTGGAGGGGTGGCTCGGCGCGGCCTTTGCCCCCGAACACTCGCTCGTCGTGATCGAACACGACGAGAGCGGTTCGCAACAGTCGAACGAGTTCGAGGCCGCGCTGGTTGAACGGTTGGCGCAGGTGGCGTGCGAGAAATTGGGGTGCGGCGGCGAGGGCGGCCTCGGCGTCGTCGTGCCGCATCGCGCGCAGAAGTCTCTGTTGCGCGCACGCCTCCCGCAGTTGGCAAACTCGATTGACACGGTGGAACGCTTTCAGGGCGGCGAGCGCGAGTTGATCATCCTGTCGGCCACCGTCTCCGACCGCGAGTTCGCGCGGGCTGAGAGCGGCTTCCTGCTCGAACCACGACGCCTCACGGTCGCCATCTCGCGCCCGAAACGGAAGTTGATCGTCATCGCCTCGCGCGCCATCTTCGATCTCATCCCCGCCGACCTTGACGAATACGAGCGCGGCGCGCTGTGGAAGTATCTACGCCACGAGTGCGGCCAGACTACTCTCTGGGAGGGTGACATCGGAGGGCATCGCGTGCGCGTTCGCACACTGTGCGATAAGTGATGCCGCCCGTCGAAGCTCAACGCGAAAGCCCCGCGCTGCGAACAGGCGGGGCTTTCATGCGCGGGTTGAAGTCGTGAAAGTTGTTACTGCTTGACGAAGACGCGCTTGGATTTCTGCACGCCCTGTTCGCCGCTGAAGGCCATCTCGATGGTCAACGTTTTGCCGTCGGCGGCGAGCCACCACTTGCGCGTGGCCGACACTTCGGCGGAACCGTCCGGGCCGTCGAGCGTGGCGGCCTCGCTTACTTCCAGCGCCGCGCCGTCGGCAGACCATTTAGCCGTGCGCTTGCCTTTGCCCATCGGACCCTGCGGGCCTTGCGGGGTGAAGTCCACCTCTTTGCCGTCGGCGGTGTAGCTGTCTTTGATCACACGTTCGCCCTGCGGCGCGGTGATCTTGGTTTCCAACTCGATCTTATCGCCGGTTTGCGTGATGGTCATGGTCTGTTCCATGCCTGCGGGCACGCCCTCGCTCTTCGTTTTGTCCATCACCCACTTGCCGCTGAAGTCGGCCTTCGCCGCCGCCGCTGTAGCGACGACCAGACTCAAAGCGACGAGCGCCACGGCAACGCTGCCTGCTGCGATCTTGCGTTTCATGTAAAACTCTCCTTTTCGCGGGGTCAAATCTAAACTTGCGGGAACTGCACACGGTAATACGCGAGGCGTCGGAAATCGTTTCGCCGGTCAACAACAAATTGCGCGCGTGTCAACGAGAGATCGCAGGGGCGGACGAAGAAGGGATCGCGTTGTGAGCCGCGCGCATCACGTCGTTACGTTGAATGCGCGCGGCTGGTGTGTGTGCGTAAGATTGCGCGGGTTGCGATGTGCGTCTGAGGCGTCAGCCGGTAGGGCTGACGCCTCGGGTTGATTCTCGACGCACAGCCGCGCGTTCCGGTCGGTTGCGTCTGAACGGAACGCGCGCCATGCGTGCGGCTTACTGTTGGGGTGTTGCGGGGGTGGCGGTGAGAGTCCCGCCGGTCGTCTCACTACTGACGACGACGAGCCTGCCGCCCATCTGCACGCTCGACAACATGATGTTGCTGGCCTTGTCTTTCGCGGTCTGGTAGGTGACGGGGTAATTGACCTTAGCCTCTTCGAGGCGTCCGGTGGCTTTCGCGACGACCTTCTTGCCGCTGCGGACGGTCAACTCGCCGGTCTTCTCGTCAAAGGTCACGGTGTAAGTGCCCTTCTTGACGAGCGTGTCACCGACTTTGATGTCTTGGCTAAAGGTCACGTTCTTCGACTTCCCTCCGGCGAGTGCGACGGAGCCGAGCAGGGTGCAGAGTACGAGGGACATTGCGATGCGGTGCAAACTCTTTTTCATGTTATTAACCTTTCGTGTTCCACTTGGGGACGTATGTTTTCGGGTTCCGACTTCGCGGAGGAACGGCTTGAGTTCCGCAAGCATGAACGTCGCCGCGCGCGAAAGGTTTGCAGAATGTGACGAGGCGCGAATAGCCGGGATGAGTAGCCCGATGGTTGGGATGAAACTATGAACCCGCCTGCGAAGGGCACGCCGCCGGGGATCGTTTCGCCGGATTAAGGACACGCGAGCGGGCGACGCGAACGACGCGAATCCAAAAATTCGAGTGTGGCTGGCCGCACGTTTCGGGTTGAGATGAGAGCGGGTGCGGAGTCGCGTTCAGCGGTGGCGGCGTTGCGTGTGTGGTGAGTGATACGGGACGAGGGCGGCTAATCGGTTTTGTACCGATTAGCCGCCCTCGTGTCTTAGTCGTCTGTGCTTGAGTTGCGCCAGCCGTCTATTTTATGGCAGAGCCTCCACGTTGATGAGGAAGCGGAACGCGCCGTCTTGCTGGACGCCGAGCAGGAAGCGGACGTTGATACTCGCGCCGTTGGCGAGCGTGCCGCCGGGAAGGGCAACCGTCGCGCTGGAGTTGAGGCCACCGCCGTTCGCCTGTGCCGGCGCGTCGAGGGTCGTGCCGCTAATCAGGATCGTGCCTCCGTTGGCGTCCGTGTCGATGGAGGTTAAGAGCCGCAGGTCGGCAGTGCCCGCAGGCGGCGCGCTCGCGCCCGTGCGGGTTGTGATGTCCACAATGCGGAAGCGCAGTGCAGTGATGGACGCGCCCGTCGTGTTGGTGAACTTGCGCCGGATGTCGAGCGTGCCGAAGGCGGCGTTGGTCGGATTGGCTCCCGCCGCGCTGCGGATGCGGTTGGGCGGAGCGGTCGAGGCCGCCACCGGGTCGATGAGCGACGCTTTGATCGTGCCGTTACGCTGGATGGGCGAGGCCAGATTCTCAGGCCCCGGCGCGCCGAGCGTGGAGACGCGTGTGCTGAACGTCCCGTTGGTGATGGAGACGAAAATGAAGTCGGCGTCGTTGTTCTCCGTATCCTGCGGAACACCGGAGATGAGCTTGCGCAGGAACGTGTACTCGCCGTTGACAGTGATGCCGCCTGTGCCCGCGCCGCTTGGCGTGACGGGCGTACCTTCAAAGAAGAGCGCGTCTCTGTTATCGAAGCCCGCCGAATCGATCCGCGTGCCTGCCGTCGGCGTCGCCCCTGCGAACAGGGCGATGCTTGAGCCATCGACGATGCCGGTGGACAAAGCCCCGTTGGAAGCGGTCAGCGCGGCGAGACTGTAACTCGCGCCGGTGATCAGATGGTGGCCTCCCGCGGGGATGACCGTCGTGTTGCTGCCGAGCGCGCCGGGAGCGGTGAAACGCAAGTTCTGCGCGCCCGCAGCGGTCAGCGCGTGGAGCGTATAGCCGCTGATGTCGAGCGGGTTGTTCGTGGCGTTGTATAACTCGACGAATTCATCCGCCGCGCCGCCGCTGCCACGGAAGCGGAACTCGTTGATGAGCACCTGCCCGATGGTCGCGGGCACAGCGACGGGCGGTGTGACGGTGATGACGCCCGTGCCGTTCATACTCTGGCCATCAGGGTTGGTGACGGTCACGTCCTGCGGGCCGACGGTTGCGCCGACGGTCGAGATGTTGAGCGTAATCTGCGTCGGGCTGTTGTAGGTGACGCTGTTGACGATGACGCCGCCGTTGACGGTCGCCGTGATATGGTTGAAGGGCAGCGCGGGAGGCGCGAGGTTTGCACCCGGATCGTAGAAGCCCGAACCGGCGACGGACGTGCCGGTGATGACGACGTTCTGCGAGGGAGTGCCCTGCGGCACGGTCAGCGGCGCGGCGGTGGTCGGTGTCGCGGGCGGCGGCGCGTTGAGTTTGACGACGCGCGTGCCGTAGGTGTTCGTGCCGTTGCAGTATTGCTGGATCGTCCACATCGTCATGTCGTCGAGCGGGTCGAGCGACGTGAAAGAGTAATCGCCCCAGCGACGCGGCGGGCCGGGGTCGCCCGGCGGGTTATAAGCCGTGGTGCTCGTGGTGTAGATGTTGACCGCACCGGACGTGCCGAGCGCGTCGCCGGAGAGACGCCCGTTGGTGGCGGCGTCGGCGCGGAAGGGAGTCCCGGCGGTGCTGTAGCCGAAAGCGGCGTGACCCTGCCCGGAAACCATCGCGGACGGAATCCAGTATTCGCGCGAGGTGATGCGGGTGGCCGCAGCATCGAAGATCGTGCCCGACTGGTTAACGGTCGGCGTCCCCGTCGTCGGCGGCACGATGAGTTCGTACCAGCGGACGGCGTTGCGCCGCTCGGCGTTCGTGCCCGACGAGACGCCGGTGGGAAGCACCGAGATGGCGTGCGATGTCCACAGCCTGCCGTTGCGGATGTGCGCGGCCATGAGTCGGTCGTCGAGTCCGTCGAGGTTGCCGTTCGTGCCGCCCGTGTCGCCGAGGTGATCGACGCTTCGGGGGAAGGATGTCGAGGGAACCGTGACGGAGATGTTGGCGGAGATCGTGGGCGTCGCGCCGGGTGTGCCGATGCGACGCAGGATGAGTCTGCCGAAGGCGGCTGCGCTCGCGCCGATAAAGAAACCTTCGGTGGCCGCCGGGTCGTAGTTGTCCACGCCGCGCGGCTCGAACGGCCCGTCCGTGCCGATGAGATCGCGGAACGCCGTCGTCACCACCGGCCCGCCGCTCAGCACCGAACTCTTGCGGATGACGAAGGCCGCAGTGTTGTTGAAGCCGCCAGCCGCCGCGTCGAACATGTCGCCGCCGACGTAGAGCGCGTTGGCGTCAACGCCGAGCGAAGGGTAGTCGAGAAAGTCGCCGGTCGAGGGGATGCCGCCGACCGTGTCCTGCTGGACGAAGTAGAACGTCCAGACCGTGCTCGCGGAGATGACGCCCGCGCTGGCCGCGTCGGAGACGGCGATGAGGATGCGGTTCGGGGTGTCGCCGATGTCGTTCGCGCTCGGCACGTCAACCATGATCAGAAACCAGCGTCCCGTCAGGCGGTCGTAGCGCACCTGCGGGTCGGTCGTGAAGTTGATGGCGAGCGGGGGCGGCGGGGGCGTTGTGACGGAGGCGAAGAACACGTCGGAGTCAACGTTGACGACGCCGTCGGCCACGCCGGTCGTTTTGTTGAAAGTGCGGAGGCGTCCGTTGAGGAAGACGAAGAACTGCGTGGGGCCGATGGCTCCCATCGTGTCGGGCGGAAACGCGCCGGTTTCGGTCGGGCCGGTCACGGTGTCGAAGTTCACGCCGAGCGTCTGCGGGGCTAGCGGCTGCGGGTTGAGCGTTGCCCTCCCCGACTTCGAGACTGTGCCCTTGCGCGCGGCGGCGCGGATGTCTATGGGCGTGCTCGCCACGGGTTGCGCGTTCGGGTCTTGGGGGCGCGCCTTGCGGCCCGGAATCTCGTGCTCGGCCATAACCAGCGGCCTGCGCGTGATTGCCGGTGCATTTGCTTGCTCGCGCATGATCTCGTCGGTCAACTTCGCCACGCCCGGCTCGCCCGTCCACGGCACGCCGACGGTTTCTCCCTGCTGATTCACGGACATCGAGTTGCGTGAACCGTCCTGCGCCCTCGCTCTCAGGCGACTCGAATCTCTTCTGCGCGCGTCGCGCATTTTCGCTCGCTCGCGCTCCTTCTTGCGCGACAGCGGCGCGGACGACGCCTCGCCGACAGAAACGCGGCTAGCGGCACGTCTCTGGCCGAACGCCGGTGAGACGGTAGAGGTTAACAACAGGGCGCATAGCGCCAGAGCGAAATAGCTGCGCGCGGACAGTCCGAGCCTGTAGACGGCGCGCGAAAGAGGAGAATGTTTCAATGTGTGCCTTTCTCGTTTTAGAACGGGACGGGAGATGGATTACAGGTAGAGAGCGGCGTTTGCCTTCAATAACTTTGTCATGAACGCCTTGAACGTAACGAACTTGTAAAGCCGGAAATTATTTCGGTGGACTAACACTAAAAGTGTTTGAAGTACCCGCTGGAAGGTCTCTTACAAAGAAAGTAGGAGAATCGGAGATTAACCTTTGTTCTATATTACTGTCAATTATTTTGCCAACTCACGTCATCCTTACGCGCCACACACGCGCACGGCGCGATGTAACTCCGGCAGGAATCATGGCGGAAGCCTCTAACGGCACTTCCGAAGTTGTCCCTCGCTGCCGCGTGTGAGCGTGAAAGTGCCGACCGCCTGCGACGTATCAATCAGCGTCACCGACAGGCTGAGGCGCTCGCCGTTGACCTGCCCCTCGTAACGCGCCGCACGACGAACCCTCGGGATGCCGACGCGAATAGAACCGCCTTCGCGTGTCAACGTGCCGCGCACGTCGAATCGTCCCTCTGAATCAAGCACGAGTTGCCCGTCAATCGATCCGTGTGCGCAGTCATACTCGACCGTCGCGCCACTGTCGTTCACGTCGAGGCGGACGTGCGCGCCGCCCCACACGCCCGGCTTCACCACGCGCTCAAACGAACGCTTCGGCTTCTGCTTCATCCCTCTCCTCCGTTGCGCCTCTCCCGCCCCCACACACACAAGCAGCATGAGCGGAACTATGAACGCCGAAATGAATTTGCTGCTCATAGTTTCAACATACCGGATAAATAAGGTTTCAATTTAACAGTCAATAAGATTACGCCTCCGCGCGCAGCATACGCCCCATCCCAACATACATCAATCCGGCGGAGCACACCGCAGGCCATGAAAAAGAGGCAAAGGGCAGCAGTTCAGGAACAGAAAGAAAAACGGGCGTCTTTAAGAACGCCCGCAACTTCCTGACTTATTTAATACACCCGGCAAGGCTCGAACTTGCGACCTTCTGATTCGAAGTGCAACCACGCCCTCGCTGCGTGAACTTACCACGTGCCGCGTAGAGCGGTAAATCCTTGCTGTAGTGCGCTTCTCGCCGGCTCAGGCTTGTCCCTTAAGTCGCTTGATTACGGGTGGTGCAAAAGGGTTAAGGGGCAGCAGAAGGGGCAGGAGCCTTATCTTCGGGTAACGCGATGTCGACGTAGTTCAAAGTTATTCCTACATTAAAATCTTGAATTATCCCTCTTACAACAATTTTCTCACGACGTTTGAACAACCGAACAACCTCCAGCATGGAGGAGGGCATGTGCAGTGAAATGTGCCAATCCGTCTCTTCATCAAAACAGTAACCCGTGAGATCGTGATCACTAAAATTGCTCATACTCCCAAACGAAACCTCCCACTCAACTAACATGCCGTAATAGTCGTGATCCGCCTTTTGTGCGTTGAGAGATTGTAGATGCTTATAGAACTGAGAGGCGGAGAAGGGAAGTTTAGGGACGTTGAGCAATTCACGTAAGAGAAACGGACGCGCGATGTATCCCTTTAAATCTCTAAAGTAAGCGGGAGAGAATTTTCTAGCTATGTATCGATATCCTGTATCAGAGGATGCTGAGCTGTTTAATAGATCTAACAGCGGCTGGTGGTAATTATCAGGAGCCTCAGCGGAATTGTACGCGCGAAGGAAAACCTCTTGTACATCCGCGAAACCTTTCAACTTAAACTTACCTAAAGAAAGATAAACAGCTTCCCTATTATTAGCCTCGGCGGCATAACTGGCATTGCTCAGGGTGACGCCCGGGCCTGCCATCTTAGCGAGCCGGGCGCAGCGGTCGACGATGTTCCCGTAAGGATCCTTCTCCAGTGCCTCCTCAAACTGAAAATGATAAACCTCGCTATAGTCAGCGGCGAGCTTAAATTGATATCCATCAAAATGGATAGATCCATTGACGGCAGTAATGAAAGACTCCGCATCACTCACATAGTCGAACGAGATTAACAACTCATCGCCTATTCTTTTTACTACGGTGCCCCTGGTGAAGCGGGCTAGCTGTGAAACCGTTTGAATGAATTTGAACACGTAGCCGAGCCACCGCTCCGGAGCTAGTTGTTGCTTAATAATGGTCGAATCGACCAAATCCAATGAAGACGATGGCTACGGGCTGAGCGGACTCCTTAATGCTCTCGCCAATGCCGGACAACTCCGACTCTTTCTCGGAGAAGCGCTTGAGCAGATCATCAACACTCTTTTTCTCTACCATTTATTTTCGGCCTCAGTTTATTGGCTCGTCTGATTGCTGACTCTCGTGCTCCTGATAAAGCTCGTCCAGGGCTGCAGCGGAGGTTATCTAGATTTTGTGTAAGTGGTAATAATCAACCATTTAGTCTCGAAAGGAGATTTGATTATGCCACCCATTCGACCCGAACTGCTTGATGAACTACTGAAAGACTACCAGAAGCCAGAAGACTTGCTCGGTCAGGACGGCCTCCTTCAGCAACTCACTAAAGCGCTCGTCGAGCGCGCTCTCGACGGCGAGTTGACGCACCACCTCGGCTACGAGAAGCACGACTCGTCGGGCGACAACTCCGGCAACTCCAGGAACGGCACTAGCCCGAAGACGCTGAGAGGCAAGCGCGGTCAGGTGCAGATTGACGTGCCGCGCGACCGCGCCTCAGAGTTCGAGCCGCAACTCGTCAAGAAGGGGCAGACCCGCTTCGACGGCCTCGACGAAAAGATCATCTCTCTGTACTCACGCGGGATGACGCAACGAGAGATTCAAGGTCATCTCGAAGAGATTTACGGAGTGGAAATCTCGTCCTCTCTGATCTCGACGGTGACGGATGCTGTCCTCGATGAAGTCCGCGCGTGGCAGTCACGCCCGCTCGATTCGGTCTATCCCGTCCTCTACCTCGACGCGCTTCAGGTGAAGGTCAAGAGTGGATCATCGTTGAATGCCGGGCACGAGGGACAGTTTCCGCCTGAGCCGCTACCACCATAATCACGACCGCCGCCAAACCCACGAGATGCGCCAGCATCAAGTTCGTTGCGTTCTATGCTTTGTTGCAGAAAGCCTGCAAAATTACCTGCGGCTTGCAGGAATCCGCTTTGATTGAAGGTCGTTGTAACGACTTCAGTCCCATCTGCTCGTGTGGAAGATGTGGCGGTGTAGAAATCAGCTCGTCGGACGGTTAGAGACACGCCGGTTGTGTTCGTATAGGTAAGGGACTCGAAATTTCCTTGCCTGATTTGATTGAGCGCATACTCACACGAAACGATTTTCCCATCCTTGCGACATGTGAGTGATAACCCGTTCGGGTCAACAAATCTGGGTTGCGTTGCAAAGATTATTTTTAGACGCGAAAGAACATTGGGAACATTCCTTTATGCCGCGAGCTGAAAGAGGTTCAGGACAAACTTCGCCTGCCCTTGGGTATCATTTCCTGACAATCTCTTGACCTGCCCTTTCCTTATCATGTTTACCGCTTCAATGCCTTCAAGTGTCCGCTCCGCTGTGTGAAAGCTCTTGAAGCATTGAGACGCTCGCACCTTCTTCTTGATGAATCTGTGATCTTGCTCGATCACATTGTTCAGGTATTTCACGCGCCTGAGTTGGCAGTCCTTCGGTACGATCCGTTCCACTTGTGAAGTGCTGAATGCCTCCGGATAAGCCGCATTCTTATCAACACTAATTGAGAAAGGCAGCCTGCGATGGTCGGCTCTCATCATCTTCTTGAAGAAGCGTTTTGCCGCAGAAACATCACGTTTAGCACTGAGCATAAACTCAATAGTCTGCCCTTCTTTGTCCACGGCGCGATACAGAATTTACAACTCTTCCCGACCTTAATGTAGGTTCCATCCACTCGATATGACGTGCCGCTCATCTTCAGATGCTGACGAATGCGTTTATTAATTTCTGGAGCATACGTTTGAACCCAACGAAAAACAGTTGAGTGATCTACGTCGAGTCCGCGCTCACGCATCATCTCTTCGACATCGCGATAAGAAAGCTGGTAGCGACAGTACCAACGAACGCACAAAAGAATGAGTGAAGGCTCGAAGTGACGCCACTTGAACGAGGATTGGTGCTGTTTCAAGAGTATAATTCCTAGAGAGTAATGTTCGAACTGGAGAGCGGATTATAGCTTGGAGGCAATTCTTGCAACAGTGCCGAGAAACCTTCCTCGCGCCGGAGACTCGACCAGAATGCGACATCAATGATCGCTTCGATGACTTGAGCGTCGGGATGGCGTGCCAGTTTCTGCCGGTCTTGCTGAGGCGTCGCCATAGCGACGTAGCGGGCGAAGTGTTCCTCAACCATAATGGCAACAGTGCGTGCGGCTGGGTATGACGGTTCTGTCATAACTATGTAGTCTCGAATCGTTTGAGTGATGATCTTTCGCGCCTCAAAATAATCTTTGCAACACGACCCTGGCAACTTGGGTGCTCCTGGTTTAAGATAAAGCACCACATCGAACGAGTTCCAAAATCTCATATAGAAGGGGCCTTCCTCATGGCTGCGCAAGTAGAAACATTTCAATTTCAAGCCGAAACCAAGCATCTCCTCGACCTCATGATTCATTCGCTCTACACGACGAAGGATATTTTCCTGCGCGAGTTGATCTCGAATGCTTCCGACGCTCTGGACAGGCTGCGCTTCGAGTCGCTGACGCAACCGGAGTTGATGGGAGACGATGACAAGCTCGAAATCCGACTTGAGGCGGACGAGCAGGCGCGGACGCTCACGATCCACGACAGCGGAATCGGAATGAGCCGCGAGGAGGTGATCAACAACATCGGCACCATCGCTCAATCGGGCACGCGTGAGTTGCGCGAAAAAGTCAGGGAGGGTGTCTCAAACGAGACGCTCATCGAGTTGATCGGTCAGTTCGGCGTCGGTTTTTATTCCGCCTTCATGGTGGCTGAGAAGCTGACGCTGGTGACGCGCCGAGCGGGCGAAGAGGTGGCGACGCGCTGGGAGTCAACAGGCGACGGGCAGTACACCCTGAGCGAGGCGACGCGCGCGCGCAGGGGCACTTCCATCACACTGCACCTGAAACCGGCCGACCCGGAGAGCGGTCTGGACAATTATACGGACAAGTGGATTCTGGCGCGAATCGTCAAGCGGTATTCGGACTTCGTGAGCTACCCGATCATCTTCAAGGATCAGCGCGAGGAAGTGGTGAATGACGAGACAGGACATCCCGTAGCGGACGCCCCGAAAACAATCGTCGTCGAGGATCGCGTTCTCAATTCGATGAAACCCATCTGGACACGCCCGCCGGGGGAAGTGACGGAAGGGGACTATGCCGAGTTCTACAAACTCATCTCACATGCTTACCACGAGCCTTTGAAGACGATTCCTTTGAAGGCCGAAGGCGCGCTGGAATACCACGCCCTCCTGTTCATTCCTTCCGAAGCGTCGCCTGACCTCTTCTATCATGGGACGGAATGGGGGCTGCGGCTGTACGCCAAAGGGGTGTTGATTATCGAGCGATGCGAGGAGTTGCTGCCGCGATACCTGAGATTCATCAAGGGCATCGTGGACTCGTCCGATCTCCCTCTTAACATCTCGCGGCAGATGCTGCAACAGGAGCGACACATCAACGTCATCCGGAAATGGCTGACCAAAAAAGTGCTCGACAGCTTGCGGACGATGGCCGATGAAGAGCCGGACAAATACCTGCTCTTCTGGAAGCAGTTCGGCAACGCGATGAAGGAGGGCGCGACCTCTGATTTCGATAACAAAGATCGGCTCATTTCGCTCCTCCGCTTTCAATCTTCGCGCGATGCGGAGGCGCTGACGACTCTCGCGGAGTATGTCGAGCGCATGAAGGAAGATCAGGATGAGATTTTTTATCTGACCGGCGAATCGCGTCGCGTCGTGGAGAACTCGCCGCACCTGGAGGCTTTCAAGGCCAAAGGATACGAAGTGCTCTACCTGGTTGATAGAGTTGACGAGTTGCTGGTTCAGTACCTGACTGAGTTCAAAGGTAAGCGGCTCAAATCGTTGGGGAAGGGAACCGTCAAGGTGGGCAGCCGTGAGGAGAGCGAGCAGGCGGAAAAAGAGTTGAAGGAAAAGGCCGAGGAGTCGTCTGAATTGCTCCAGTTCATCCAACGGCATCTGGACGAGCACATCAAAGACGTGCGCCTCAGCAATCGGCTCACGACCTCGCCCGTCTGCCTCGTCGTAACGGAAATGGACTACAGCCCGCAGATGGAGCGTCTCCTGCAAATGGGACAGGAAGGGCGACCTCGGCAGCGGCGGGTGATGGAATTGAATCCGCAGCACGAAATATTCAACCGCATGCGCGAACGCTTTCAACAGAATAAAGACGACGCCCGGCTCGGCAACTACGCCGAGTTGCTTCTCGGCTACGCGCTGCTGGCGGAGGGTTCGGAACTTCCTGACCCGGTGCATTTCAACCAACTGGTTGCCGAGTTGATGGCTCAGACCTTAGCCGCCGGCGCATAGTCCGCCGGGTGAGAACAGCCCCTAACCTCACGCGAGTTCATACATCGAGTTTGAAGCGTCGGCCAGAGAAATCGCGGCCCCGCAACAGTAGATAAAGCTCCATCCGAGAGCTTTATCTACCGTCCGCGTCGAAGACTTATCCGGCAGCAAGTGCGTTCACCGTCGGCTCGTCGTGCTGCCCCGGCGGCGCGATGTGGATTTCGTCAGCGCGTTCCCGGCCAACGGGCGGATTGACCCGGCGGCATGACGATTGTCACGTAATGTCAAACTATGAACCGGAGCAGGACATGAAACGAGAGTTGAAAGAGTAAATATTGCGGCGTAAGATAAAACGCAAGATGAAACCAATCCTGAATTGGCGCCTGGCAAGTGAGAGGCGTTACACAATTGAAGATTACTTCTCGATTGAAGAAAGCTCCGCTATCAAGCACGAGTTTCTCGGCGGTGACATATTCGCGATGGCGGGCACATCTCTCCAGCACAATCGTATCAACGGCAACGTTTATACTGCGTTGCGGACGAGACTACAGCTTCTGGATTGTGAGGTGTTCAGCAGCGATTTGCGACTACGAACGCCGGGCGGTTTATATACTTATCCTGATCTGATGGTGGTCTGCGGCAGCATCGAACTGAGTCCGACTGATCGTCTCGATACGATTCTCAACCCGGCGGTAATTATTGAAATCCTCTCGGAGTCAACGAGGAATTATGATCGCGGCGAAAAATTCAGACTCTATCTGCAACTGCCGAGCCTGCTGGATTATATGCTGATCGAACAGGGGATGCCTCTGGTTGACCACTACACGCTTACGGCGGGAGGCAATCAACTCAACAGGTGGACGCAACACCAGCACACGGCGTTGAACGAGAGCGTAGCATTGGAATCGCTCGGAATCGAACTGCCGCTCTCGGACATTTACACGGGAGTGGATTTCGACGACGCTCGTTGATAACTCCGTCCGTAGCCAACGGCATGAACCGCTCTCTGAAGTCCTCAGAGGCCGAGAGACGCACGCACTTTGAAGGTTTCCAACGGTTCTCGCACGCGACATCGAGCGAGTCGCCGTCATCCTTTTCACTACTCATCCAACTGAAAACAAGTTATCAGTTTATGTGCCCGGCTCAGTAACCCTGCTTGCCGAGCCGCCCCGCGATCAGGGTTAACTCCTTTGCCAGAACGCCGAGCAGGATCGGCCGCGAGGAATGGAGAAAGAAGTGATCGCCGGGGAGCATTCGTAGCGAGAAGTGGGCATTGGTGTGCTCGCGCCATGCTTCCAACTGGTCGCGGCCGGTTTCGTAATCCTGCAAACCGCCGAAGACAGTGAAGGGATGGTCTAACGGCGGACGCGGCGTGTAATCATAGGTCTGAATCAACTCGAAATCCGCACGGAGAACCGGGATCATCAACTGCATCAACTCGGGATGCTCCAGCACCTCGCGGGGTGTGCCGTTGAGTTCGCGTAATTCTTCGATAAACTCCGGCTCCGGCAGGGCGTAAGTGGGACGCGAGGTAGAGGGTATCTGCGGCGCGCGGCGACCCGAAATGAAAAGATGTTCGGGCGACGCGCGCTCTTCCTGTCGCAGGCGATGCGCCAGTTCAAAGGCGATGATGGCGCCCATGCTGTGGCCGAAGAAGGCGAAAGGTTTGTCCATGTGCGGAAGCAGTTGCTCCGCCACAACCTCGACCAGAGACGCCAGATTAGTGAATGGCCGTTCCGACATGCGTCCGCCCCGTCCCGGCAACTGGACGGCGCAGACCTCGACCCGGTCAGTTAAGCCTTGCGGCCATTCCCGATAGGTGTGCGCCGTCCCTCCGGCATACGGGAAACAGAAGAGACGCAAGACCGCTCGCGGGTTGGGCTTAGGAATTGATAACCAAGGGTTGTCTGCCTGTGCGCTTGTCATAACTCGATTCATCGGGTCGCGGAGCCTCGAAACTCAGCGAGCAGCGACGCCGTCGGCCGGCGTCGCTGCCGCTCTGAAAGGCGGCGCGAGAGTGGCTGCCTGATACCTTCGGAAGGTTGACGTTGCCGGTTCAGCCCGCGCGCCCTCAACGCTATTGGTGTCGCAGAGCGATGATCGGGTCAATGAGCGTGGCTTTGCGCGCGACCCAGATGCTCGTGCCGATGCCGACGATGCTGAAGAGCAGCGCGGCCAAACCGAAGCTCAACGGATCGGATGTGCTGATGTCCGCCGTGATCAGGCTGGATAACAGGCGGGTGGTTAATAGGGACAGCGCGACGCCAATGACGAGGCCGATCACAATCAGCACCAGCGCGTCCATCGCGACCATGCGCAGGATGCGCCCCTGCGTCGAACCCAGAGCCATGCGAATGCCTATCTCGTGTGAACGTTTGTCAATCGTGTAGACCATCACACCGTAAAGACCGAGCATCGCCAGAATCAGTCCCACCGCCGCGAGGCCGCCGAGCAAAGCCGCGCCCATCTTAATCGGAGCGAAGATGGGAACCATGCGCTCTTCCATCGTGCCGACATCCAACGCCACCGCCGGTTCAAGTTCGTTCAGACGCTTCTTGACCGGGGCCAGCATGGGATAGGGTGCCGCCGTCGTCCGCACGAGGATGGAGAAAGAGTTGCTTCCAAGCAGGCCGCCCACCTGCTGGTAGGATTGATATATCAGCGGCTGGGGCTGTTCGCCCAGACTGCGATACTTGCTGTCGCGCACCACGCCGATAATCTCCAGCGGTCGCGTGCCCGCGAGCAGACGCTTGCCGACCGCATCCTCTCCTTTGAAGTAGCGTTCGGAGAACGTCTGGTTGATGATGACCGCCAGCGGGCTGCCCTTCGTCACGGGGCCATAGCTGCGCTCGAACTCGCGCCCACCGAGCAGCGGGATGTTCATGGTCTTAAAATAGCCGTCGCTCACGAGTTGGATGTTGATGCGAAAAGCCTCGGCCTCGGGCGCGCCGTCCCGCCGGATCTTCATCCCCCAATCGTTCAAACTAAGCGGAGAGAAATTGGCGCAACTGGCGGCCTCGACGCCCGGCGTCGTATTGAGCGCATCCAACGCCTTGCCGATATACAGCATGCGCTCTTCGGCCGCGTAACGGTCGGAAGGCAGCGACACGTCCGCGCTGATGGTGTGTTCCACGTCGAAACCCGGGTTGATCGAGGAGACGCGCAGCAGGTTGCGGATGAAGAGCGACGCGCCGACCATCAAGACTATCGAAACCGCCACCTGCACGACCACCAGCAGGTTGCGGAGCGTAAAACGGCGATGGACGTAGTTAGGCTGCTCATTCTTGAGGGCCGGGATGAGATTGACACGCGTGCTCTGAAGGGCGGGAACCAGACCGCACAGAATCGTCGTGATGACGATGAGCAGCAGCGAGTAGGCCAGTACCGACCAGTCAGTCTCCAGTCGCATCTGGATGGGTATGGGGAGCGGTAGTTCCACCTGACTGAGCAGTTTGACGAACCAGTAATTGAGTAGCAGCCCGAGGGCGGTGGCGATGGTCGAGAGCAGAAGCGTCTCGATCAGAAGTTGCTGGATCAGGCGACCGCGCCGCGCGCCGAGCGCGATGCGAATGCCAATCTCCTGCCGCCGGTTGACTCCCCGCGCCAGCAGGAGATTAGCGATGTTCGCGCAGGCGATGAGAAGCACCAGCCCGGCCACCGTCAACAGCACGCCGAACACCTCCAGCACCGGCAAACCGATGGATTCTTCGTTGGCTCGTTTGATCCACTCTATACCGGACATCGCGCGCAACTCGACCGACTGGCTCAAGTCTTTGTTGACATCCGGATAAACGGCTTCCAGATTTCGCACGGCGGCGGTCAGGGCAGCCCTCGCCTGATCCGGCGTCATCCCGGGACGCAGCCGCCCGATCATCTCAATGGCGGGAAACTCGCGCTCCTGCGTTTTGGGTAAAATTTGATCGCTGATAGGCACGTACATGTCAGGATTGACGCCAACGCCGGAAACCGCGCGGTGGCCTTTGGCGAGCACGCCGATAACCGTATACGGGCGGTCGTTAAGCATCAGGGTCTTTCCCAAGACCTGCGAATCTGAGCCGAGCGAGGTAGTCCAGAATCCGTGAGACAGCACCACCAGATTGGGGTTCGCTTCGGGGCGCGCTTCGTCGCTCGTGAAGGTTCGTCCCAGCGTGCCCTGCACGCCGAGGACTTCAAAGAAATTGCTGCTGACTATCTGACAATAGATAGACTTCGTATCGTCGCCCGAACGCCAGTTGACGCTGCTGTAGAGATTATTCGTGTAGGCGGCCAACCCCTCGAAGATGTCGGCGGCCTGAAGTTCGCGGTAGTTGGGGTAAGAAATCAGACTGCCCTTGCCGACCTTGATATTCACCAACCGCTCCGGCTCAACGGCCGTCACCTGCTTCAACAACACCGACCGCAATAAATTAAAGACCGTCGTATTAGTCCCTATCCCGAAGCCTAGCGAAAGCGTCGCTACCAGGACCAACACCGGGTTTTTCAAGAGTATTCTTATCCCGTAACGGGCATCCTGAACCAGATTGCTAAAGAATCCTGCTCCTAACATATACTCAACTCCTTTTACGCTTAATCTCCGGCGGGCCTGTCGGGTTTCACGAACGCCCGGCCCGGTCTGATTCTTTCTCGTTGCATCCCGTCAGCGCGCACCGCGAGAGCCACCCCGAACGCGTGGGCACGGTCACCCCAACCCGCCGACCACGCCCGCGCGGCTCATCCCGTATGCTCGGCCGACAAAAGCATTCTCTGATCCTTTTCGAGCATGACTAAACCATTCTCAAGGTGAATGAGATGGTCTGCGATGTCGTAGTAGCGCTCGTCGTGGCTGATCACGATCACCATCTTGCCTTTCGCGCGCAGGTCGGGAAGAATCCGGTTATAGAAAATATTTCGGAAGACCGGGTCTTGATCGGCCGCCCACTCGTCGAAGAGACAGATGGGTCTGTCCTCAAGGAGCACCAGAAGGAGAGCCAGACGCTTGCGCTGTCCCT
>Ga0307513_10002063_pt1 | contig 28230 bp, 28 predicted proteins | sample 15_EM_MG_FD_202174 | JGI IMG/M metagenome (GOLD analysis project Ga0307513, IMG submission 202174) | Populus trichocarpa ectomycorrhiza microbial communities from riparian zone in the Pacific Northwest, United States - 15_EM | ecosystem: Host-associated > Plants > Roots > Unclassified | place... | reverse complement strand
AACGAGAACAGGGCCTTGCTGGTTTGCCCCTGTCATGGTGAGACTGATAGGCCTGGCGCTTGAGGGATTGAGGCGTTAATTGTAAGGTGGCAATTACAAGCTACTCCATTTACCAAATTAATAAGGGCACAGTACTCAGAGGCGATTTCTTGCTGTTATATCTAGCGAGCTACAACTTAAGACCGCTTTGTTGGTTCTGAAACCACAGAGAAGGGTCGTCATGTATTGAAGATGAGATAGAGGGATGGGTGCGAGCGAATTTCCGCGCAATATAGACGGACGTAAAGGTGCCGCCAAGTGCAGTTTCCGAGCACAATCGAGAATTAGTTGTCATGGTCGCATTGGAGTCGACGAAATGCGGCTGTCCGAACATTCATCGCAAAACCTATGTCACCGAAGCGTTAACCGTTGACGTGTTCAGGCCCAAAACCACGAAACAACTTCACGATCTCCACACTCAGCCCGAACTAAACATGGCCGATCGGACCTTCGTACCGAGGTATAAGCAACCATTCACACTCGAAGAAGCTATCAAAATAGAAATACCCACCCTCACAGCAGGTATGCTCCGAATAACGCCATCAAGTTGACAATTCATTGACGATCTGAACGACGGGGCTTCAACACAGAGATATCGCGCCTTCAAGGATCAATAAAGCTCCTCAATGAAACTCAAGCGCAGCTTCAGGCGGAAATCGACGCAAGTTCAAGCCCAGATCAGGACTTTGTGGAAGCGTTTGAAGACAATAAACTTACAATGTAGGCGGAACTCCTAGGCAGGAGTAGTATAGCTTTAACAGAGCCGTCACAGTGCATCGCAAGAAGAGCGGATCTACATCATTTGTCTCGCACTCGAACAGCAAGGGGTACCAGCATTATCGAACTCTCACTATGGGACACTCTCAGAGCCTCACGGACACGACGCTAATTATTTACACGCCTCTGCAAGCACATACGCCGTTCAGGATGGAGGCATTGATCTATAGTTTTGAATTACCAACCAACCCCCGAGGTCCGGCTAATTTCAGATTCACTCATATTCAACACGACTTCGGGGTGACCACGAATTCCTATCATTTATTTCTGATAAAAGTAAGATTGTGATTGAGTTCGGTACTACCGAGAGAAGAAAAAAGACGATTCGGGCCAGGGTACAACGCAAAAAGTGGAACAACTCGAGTGAAGAGTACGATTTCAGAAAGTTCGAGCCTGCAGAGTTCAATTCAGGTATCTACGATGAAAAAATGAGATTACTGTTGAGGATACGCTACTGTATTGATCAGAACCGATTGAGTCTTGAGATACGGTGTAAGTGACTTGGACTAGAGAGAGCTCAAAGCGTGCTGTGGTTGTCGAGTTGAGTTTGGGTTTGATCGTTTTCTGAATAGACAGATTATTATCAAGAACGTCTGTGTGAAAGAAAGCCTGTGTCACGGCCCCCTATGCTCAAGCCCAGATTCCTCCATCGACGGTCGCTAAATAGCGAGACTGAGATATGGATTGTTTGTGCGCATAGTTCCTCCATTTCAAATCGAGTTCGCGCCCGCGACTACAGACGCGTTTGCGAAGCGTCACTCCAGACCCTGTGCTGGTAACGGAAGACGACCAGCTAGTGAAAGACTGGGGTGGAGGCGAACCAAATATGACACTTGGTGGCCCCGACTGCGCAGTCAGATCAGAGGTGAGAATAGCACCTTCTCTTGACCAGGCAGACTCGGTCGAGTGAGTGGGAGACGGGGGCGTGCGGAAGCCGGATACTCTCCACAAGCCGAGGGCGCTCCCCGGTGAACGCACGCGTGGTGGCGAGTGAGTAGGGTTCGCGTACCCATCGTCAGTTTCGAGGGACCCAAAGAAGCCGTGGTTATCACAAGTGGTAGGGAAAATGCGAGAGGATGGAAGGGAAGTCAGCGAGGTCTTGAAAGAGCCAATGCGGCTTGGAGGTCGAAGTTCTGTATCCAGGTCGAGGTTCTCTACCAAAGATGAGGTAGAGTTCAAGGGCGATTGGGATTGCATAGACAGTGGAGAGGAATAAGATGGGTATTGAGGGCATGACATCTCCAAGGGGTCTGTATCCCAACCATCCACCAAGGCCTCCGACCCTACGCATCCGAAGGCTTCCTCGAAGGCATTGAGTGCCACAGAATGCTCACCTGGGGTAACATATACCTCGAGTAGCTGAGCCTTCCGATGAATTTTTGCCAGTTCGGGTTGCCAATAATCCGGATGGCGGATCCACCCTTGTCCTCCTTCGACGGCACGTAGGCTCCAGAGAGGACAGTGCCGTAGTATAGATATCTCAAGTTGGAGGATAAGGGTATTGTCAAGCTCGATCCAAGTAGCCCTATGAGTCAAGTAATGAGTTCAAACAAGCAAGGAGGTCGAGACGTGCCATCCACGATAAGTCCCGTCTTGAATGAATTTGCGAGCGATACACATAGCAAGACTGTAAAGCGTCCAACATCTCCACGAGGTATAATCAAGACTCCGATTAGCCTTGGAGTGTTCGAGCCAGACTTCGTTCAGAGCTGCCGTCATTGCATGCGCATTATTACTTTCTATGATTCTATGTAGTAACCACAGCCCGTAAATTGCAGAGCCCGGTTCGACCTTGACACCCACATGGAAGGCGATAGCCTTGGACACGAACTCATCACTACAGGAGGCCCGAAGAGAAACTTAGCAATGACCATTGACGAGAAGGATCAGTCACCACCTTTTAAAACTGAATCTGACAAAAATGAATCGAAGCGCGAAGGTGGCGCACCAACCACCCATACAAAAAACCCTCCACCTCCAACCAGAGAACATGTTATCGGCGACAGGAAAGGTTAAGTAGGACAATCGATTGTCGAGCGAAGGACGTCCTTGGTGGAAGAACCCGACCTAGCGCAGTCCCGTCAGTCTCCCTGGTTTACCAAGAAATGGGATGCAGTAAATAGCAGGAAAGGGTCACGACTCACGCTGCTACTCTTATGTAGTATCATGGTAGAAAGAGATATCGCCCAAATGAATCGGGCGAATCGACGATGTCGGTGAATGGGCCCAGAGACACCGGAAGGCTGTCGGATGGTGTTTATAGGCCGAGTTACGCGTATAATTCGTTTCTAAAATTGGGAGGAGGAGGAGGAGGCCAACTTTGGAAGAACATGGAGAGTCGGACAGGCCGTGCCACCCTCGATTATAGGCCTTTGCCTTGCTCCGAACAATGCGATAGATTCTATTTGGATAAAAATTGTCTGATTTGTAGTGTAGGAGGGTTTGGTAGATTTTCTGTCCTGGTGGAAATGGCGTGAGAGCGCACAAGTCGGTAATTAGAGCACGATGATGTCGTAGATACACATGGCCCTTCTGTGAATCAACTCTCCTGGACTGTTACATTACCACGGGCCATCTAAAAAGCCCAAGAGCGGACCGGTGTCTCGAACAGACATCGAGGCTCTACCGACCCGACTTTGGCGCGCTATGTGGAGCACTGCTGAATAGAAGGCACCCTTCCACTCCAGCTTAATGAGCCAAGAGTGCATACAAGGAGTGCCTGTGCACCGACCCAGCTCGCGAGGACGTACACCCACACGTGCCATCCCTTCATCGCCCTTACTTCCACCGCATACGTACTGACGGTGCTAAGGCACCCACAAAAACCGTCCATAATGCCTTGAACAACCGCCATTCGGGTGTAATCGAGTCTAGGATGGGCACATCTCACAGCATACATCCCGCCAAGTATTGCGGTAGCAAGCATGTTTGATATGAATGTTCCTAAAGGAAAGTGCGCAATGCGGAGATTAAGTAGGACACCCAGAAGGTGGCGTGTCCAAGTCCCAAAGATAGAAAATGCTATGGGTCCAAGGATGGCGACGCGCTGGTGCGGTTGAACGATGCCGAATGCGACATATATGAGGATAAATAATATCCAAGAGATGGCCAATCCTGGGATTCGCATAGACGGGCTAGGAGAGGGAATAAACATCGGTCGCTCTGTCGCAGTGAGCCAAAACCCGAAGGTAAGAAATCCCATAGATATGGCTTGGGTAAAGATAAGGCGACTCCAGCCATCCAGAAACTGTGATAGGATATTGGAATATGGAAAGGATGAAAATAATTGCACTCACGATTTGCCAGTGGGAACGACCAGTAGCACCCGCCCAGGCAAGGAAGACGTCCAGTTGCCAACTTGAGAAGGTTGTCAAGGACCCGCAGAAACCTAAAAAGACAATCGTTCTTTTCCAACTGATCGGATATTCAAGTTAAGGCATACCAGTGGTCATGGCTAGGTATAATGGGTCGTAACTAAAAGGACACTTAGTCACAGAATACCACTGGTTTCTCCGCTCTCAACTCACAACTTTGTGAGTGTGATCTTCTGACCCAGAGCAGCACCCATAGCAACGCACCCTAGGCCTTGTACCCATGCAAGGGAGAAGATTGCAGCATTAGGATAACTATCTAGGTGTTCGACACCGAGTCTGGCAAGTAACCCGAGAACCGTGCCAGGAATAAGCAGCGTCAGGGCCTCGAACGATGTTGGAGAGGCGTAGGAAGGCCGGCGGGGGGCTGAGGTGGTTGTGACTTGAGCAAGATCTGGCTCGAGCTCGAGCTCGATGGGTGTCTCATGCGAGGAAGCAGACATACGACCTGCATCAAAAGGCTGCTGGGTTCAAGGACGCAGACGTCACTGGTGTTTGACGCCAGTGTGACATCCCCGCGCGAAGGCCGTACTCGTCGTGGTGTGTGCCAAGTCTGACGGTTGATATAACTTAGAGAAATATGCGAGATTAAAAAGGATATTCGTATCTATTTATAACAGGCAACAAGAGACAGCAGGGTGTTCGCAGTTCCAGCACCAGTCCAGTAAATCCAAGGCTGAAGCATCCGCCAGGCGCCACGAGGAGGTAACCGTAGGATCGAGGGGATCGGTCCGTGACCAGCTATGTCGGAGGTGGAGGTGGTTGTTGGAATTGTATATTTTGAGAGTCGAAGTCTTGCTCTTGAGGTTAAGGTAAAGGTAAAGGTTGAGTCTTGAGGCACACTGAACGTCAACAACAACCCTGTCAGTGAACACGCATGGTCAGCGAGAGGTAGAGAATCAGAGGCACCTCGCAGGTTTACAACGATCGACTGATAGCCAATAAAATAAAGAAGAGGGCGGCAAAGTCTTCGCGTTTGGCCGACTCCCTTACCTTGGTTATCGCTGGGCCCTCATGAGGGAGTTTCTGGAGAACGATGTCAGTCACAACACGCTGACACCGTGACGAAGCCTAGTGAACTCACTGCTTTGTGAAGGCAGTGGGCTGTACACCAGCCCCCTTCTGGGAAGGCGAGAGATCAGTCCCCCCTGTCCTCAAGACCTACTACTTGGGTCCTCGCGCGGGACAACTAGGGGCGGTAGGTGTCAGAAGAGCATTAGATCGAGGAAGGGTGGTGAGCACTCACAACACAAATTTGTCGTAGTCGTCCTCATCAAGAAGGGCCTTCGTGGCCTAGAGTTGGGCTGTCCGCGAGGCGGACGGCACGTAGATTGGTGGTCACGGTACATATCATCGGGTGTTTGGCGTGTGCTGGTGGCCAAAATGATGCGGTTATGCTGTTGTCAGAATAGACGGTGGCGTGTCCCAAGTCTTTGCGCCTGATTGAGGTCCTTGTGGACCCTACAGAGATATGCAAACAAACCATTCGCCCGGTTCAAGGGAAACACAGGCCGTTAGCCTTGCCGCCCTCGACGGCGAGCCATCTTACGGTAGTCAGAGCCTTGGATCGTGTTGCGCTGGGCTGATGTATTCCTTCGATGCTTTTAAAAGGAAAGGTGGGAGTTTGGAGAGCGTGTAGTTGGGTTGGGAGGTCGAGGTAGGAGGTGAAGCGCTCCAGTGCCAAACAAGAAGCCTTTGAATCAAAGCCACCAGGAATGGCTCTGGTCCCCACAACGCGTCACGTGTTCTGTGGGCAAAACGAAACTCATCCGTTGTATTTTATATCACTTACTGATCTGATGACCAATTATGACCTTCGCTCAGCGGCCAGACTAGTATTTCCACGTATAAACCAATCTTGGCGTCCATGGATCTCAAATATGTGCAATCAGATAGCGTTAAGAAGCGGACGCCGGAAAAACGCATTCAGATTTCGATGTTCTCGAGATTTGTCCCGAGACGCGGAAGTCGTAAATATACATCAATACCTGGAACAAAATGGTGCGTAAGTACAAGTAAGTAATATCACAGTTCGTTTTCACCCTGAAACGCGTGATAGGAAAACGAAAAGCAGGCGACTCACCCCACCCATCCAAAGACATCAAATCCAACGAACCCCCGAAATATCTCGCATATATATTACTCAGTGGTAATCCCAATCCCATCCGGTTCGTGCCCATCTCGTCCTCACTCGACGCGTTGACACATTGAGATTCGCTGCTTTGCCGCTCAAGCTGCTGTTGCTGTCCAGCCTTCCAAAGTGTCATCTGATCATCAACGGTGATGGGAAACCCGTGTTCAGCCATTCGGTGTAAAGCACTCAAACGGTCCTCGTTCAGTCGGGTTGCATTGCGCAAGTGCGAGAATGAGAACAGGTTTGAGGGATGCTGACTTTCTGGAAGTAGGAGACCACCACCTAATGGTTTAAGAGAAGCGGCTTTAGGGATTGCTGTGGTCCGTCAGATTGAAGATTGATGAGCTGACCTTGGTCTGAAATCCGGACATTGACATTGTCCTCATCCGCCGCGATGGTCGCTGTGATCACTCCTGGCACATGCTTAGGGTCAGCCTTCATCCGCAATGCAGTCATACGAATTGCCTACAGTTCAGAGTATTAGTGGACGGACTCGGGTACTCGAGGCGGTACGCACATTCTTCAAAAGTTCGAAAATGATATACTCGAGGTGCTCCTTGATATATGGGAACCTGGCACCTAAATGGCCGTCAACGACGATTTTTGGCCAGATACCTGTACCCCTCAGAGCAGGTTCCTCTAATTTCCTCATCCCGTACATCCCCCCCTCGCTTTTAAGGTATTGAATACACTTGTCGATACTGTCCTTGACGCTGAGGTTCGTATAGATGATACCCACGTGTTTGGGGGCGTCTGGATCGTCGTCACCTTGCCTCTGTTCGCATAACCCTTGAGTGAGGGCAACGTGGTGCTCCACCAGTACTCGACGTGATATACGGGAGATGAGCATGCGCCGCATGAAGGAGTCGAGTTCGTCTGGAGCGAGATGTGGCGAGGAAATTGAGAGCGCAAGAGAAAGTTGGGGAATCATGGGAAGACTGCGGGAAACGAGACTGAGAGTGGAACACGAGAGCGGAGAATACTGGTACTTGCTGTTCTTTGAGAATGTTGCCAAGGAATTGGCAAAACTTCCAGTTCTCTTCCAAGTTGTGAATCTCAGGATAGCCTCGAAATCTGTCGAGGTTAGTTCAGGATAGCACACATCAAGCACCTTCATCCTCCTTACCTTTCAAAGGCCGACCAATACGCCTGACATGTGGTGAGTTCTCTGGAACACAATCACTGAATTTACGTACCTCGTACACCCCCCACATATTCTTCTCAGTCACGACTACATGTGGCAGGGATTGCAGGTCCCGTATCCGATGCGCCATTCTGTTAGGAATTCAGGTGTGACTCGGTGGTGGTGGCGGCCCATTCCTACCGAACGGGAAGCTCGGTCCTGACATAGTTGGCACTCTAACGAATGGCTATTAGAAAGAATACTAATAAACAAGTGAATTTGCCTCTACCTTGATGAGACGCTCCTCGTTCATCGCTCGGCCGAAGAACACCTGAGGAAAAGTCAATGAGAACGAGGACGAGAGGTTGAAAGGCTCCACTAACCAACTGACGTAGCGAAAGCTTGTTGGTCTTGCGTGCGGCGGATAGTTCGAGCTGGCGATTCTTGTAAAAATGGAGAGTAGCCGGAGTTAGAGCAGATAAGGCTCGTCGCTGGAATATAGGGGGAAGGGCAATCATGATGGACTTGCGTGGGGATATCTTGAAGACATGTTGTGACATGCGAGTAGCATGCCCCGCGCTTTGCCACTGATCAGTAGGAGGCGGGCAGGAAGAGGAACAATGCAGAGGCTGGGATGCGGGACGTGGCGTGCGGGGCGGAGAGAGGGGATTGCGGCAATAGACTAAAGAGTAGGACGCGATGCAAGAAGTACTCAAGAGAGTATATGATATCTTCTCTTCGATTTTTTGTGGATTATTCTCTCCTCCCCATCATGTGACCTTGTTGTGTCCACCAACCTGGAACCGACCTTTCCTGTAAAAAAACAACAACAACGGCCACACAGTAGACAGGTCGACTCAGAGGACTATTACGACCTTCACAGCTCACATCTCTTGCTCACATCTCCAGTCATGGACAACGTAGCCAGCATCAACGTTGCCGGTGTGTCGTGTTAACCACGTTTTCCGTCTAATGGAACCCAGCTAACGTCAGTCTCACTGTATTCTAGTCCGCATCAGGCCACCAGACGAGTGGGAGCAGTCTCGTCTCCCCGACCCCCTCGAGAACATCCGCACATTCCATGGCGATGGCCATCTGACTGTTGCAGCCAAACCAATATCTCCGGGTCAACTGCGAACCATAATCAAATTTGAAGAGGATGGCTGCCTCATATTCGACCCTATGGACGAAGAGACCGAGCAAAAGTTTCGGACTAAAGGATACCACCCACCTGGAACCTATCGCCACAAGCACAAGAAGTATCAATACGACTATGTCTTTGGTCCTCGGGCGACTCAAATAGATGTCTTTGAGCAGACCACAAAACCTCTTCTCGAGGGGGTTCTAGATGGCTACAACGCGACCGTCTTTGCCTACGGTGTAAGTAATCGACCGTAATGATGTGCGTAACGCTTCTAAACCAGAAGCAGGCTACTGGGTGCGGCAAAACGCATACAATCAGCGGTACAGAAGAGGATCCAGGCATCATCTACGCCACCATGGCGGAGCTCTTTCAACGCATCGAAGAACGACGCGTCGATTATGTAGTGGACGTGTCATTATCCTTTCTCGAGATATACAACGAAGAAATTCGCGATCTCCTTGCACCTTCGGACGCATATCGACCCAAAGGTGGCTTAGCCATGCGGGAAGACGACAAGAGGCGCATTACTGTAGCTGGCCTGACTGAGGTCATACCCAAAGATGCCGAAGAAGTCAAATCTATCGTCATGGCCGGCAACGAACGGCGCACTCAATCCCCAACTCATGCAAATGCCACATCCTCCCGCTCACATGCCATCCTTCAAATCAATGTCACTCAAAGCCCACGTACAGCTGATGTGACCGAAGGACGCACCATGGCCACCCTCTCCATTATCGACTTGGCCGGCAGCGAACGCGCGAGCGCAACGAGAAACATGGGTAAGCGCATGGTCGAAGGCGCGAATATCAACAAGTCTCTTCTCGCCCTTGGAAACTGTATCAACGCCTTGTGCGAGGCTCGGGGCCGCGCACATATCCCCTACCGCAACTCGAAACTTACGCGCCTTCTCAAGTTCTCCCTGGGCGGCAACTGCAGGACAGTCATGATCGTCTGCGTAGCACCTACGTCACGCCACATCGAGGATACCGGTAACACCCTAGCGTACGCCAATCGGGCTAAAGAGATCAAGACCAAGATCTCGAAGAACGTTATGGATGTCGATCGGCATGTCGGCCAGTATCTCCAGGCTATCTCCAGGCTTAACGAAGAAGTCCGTGAGCTCAAAGCCAAGCTTGCTGGCGAAATGGCAGTGGAGAACGAGGCGATCAAGAGGCGCAAGGCCAATGCACTCAAAGGCGTTGAAGCCGCCAGGGCAGAGATGCGCAGTTTCCTCGAGAAGAGCCAAGGCACTATTTGTACTGGTGCAAGTGCGGCTGGTAGCATTGCCGGCTCACAAGCGAAGCTCGAGTATCTCCGCGCGAGGCTGAAGGAGCTCGACCAGGTGCCGCACCGCACGTCTGAGTTAGAGACGGAGAGAGGACTATTGACTACTCTTGCTGCTGATGAAGAACGGCGTTTGCAAGAGGAAACTGCCGTGCTGGCCAAAGCGGCGAGCACGGAAGCGATGTGCACCAATAATATCCGATTCGCGCAGAAGAAGAAGAGTGATGAGTGGGACGAATGTGCTACGGAGATGCTGCGACTTGAGGGTGCCGCTGCCTTGGCGGAGGTGCGAGCCATTCGTGCGGAGGCTGAGCGGGATGCGCTACGACGGGTCGCTGGAGCCCAGGCTGAAGTCATCACCCGCCTTGTGGGAGTGTTGGCGAGGACAAACGCGATGGTCTTGGATGGGGCAAATTCTCTGCAGGCTGAGGCTGTTGATGTCCAGGGCATTACCAAGAGTCTGCAAACACTCGTTGAACTTAATGACAAGACGTTCGTTCAGATCATTGGCGAGTCATCAAAGTCTCACATTGCAGGTGGATCGTCGAGCCTGTCGAGCATAACCACTCAACCCTCTTTCGTGCCCCAGGCCGCTCCTCAGCGCATTCAACCAAAGCAGCGACCATCATCAGTTAGTGTACGTCCACGACTCTCAGGAGGCAGATCATCAAGCGGAAGACGTAGCTCATTTGGTGGACACGGTGGACTCGGCTCGCCCAGACGAAATGGGAAGACTCCCCGCAAGCCCGCGTCTGCCCTTCGTCAGACCCTATCGTTCGGTCCGCGCAAGCCGGCAGACAAGAAATCTTTGCGATGGAAGGACGAAGCAGGAGAGGGCTCCCTCGATGATGCCGGAATTGCCAAAGCACTTGCGGCAGCGGCGGCGGGCACTGGCAGTGGCGCAAACACCTCCACCTCGACTAGTGGTGAAGGCAGCAGCAGCCGGCTTCTGACACCATCTGAGAGCGACGATTGGGAGGATGAAGTTGCTGTTGACAGTTACCTTAATGGCAGCATCTCCGATTGGAGTCAAAACTCAAACGGAAAATTGAAAGCGAGTAGGATCTTTGGCACTCTCAGTGCTAAACCATCTGCCCTTGGTAGTCTCTCAGAGAATGAAGAGAGCACTGGTCGTGCATCGCCCTCCAAGCCCCCCACCCTCTCCCGCACTCCCTTGGCGGAGCAAAATGGTCCTCGACACGCCCCCAGCCCAACAAACAGTACTGCCAGCACTGCTAAAGGCTCCAACTCGTCTACGAGCATCCTTCGTCTCTCTTCCTCCAAGAGGCGAAATTCAGGCACTGGTGTGCGAAAAGAAAAGTCAAGCCGTCGACGATCGAGTTTGATCCCTCAGCTTTCGCCTCCTGAGGGTGCGAAGGGATCACACCGACGACCTAGCGATCCAGCACGGAAAACCAAGGTGTCACTGTCACCTGTGAAGGTTAAAACGAAAAAGATATCGCTGATGAGCACACTCAGACCTTCTACGCTTAGAGGAACTGGATCGGCGCTGTTTTTGGTCCCTGCGTCAGAGACTGCAATAGGTGAGCCGACTTCGAGCGCAAGTCTAGGGCCTGCAAGTAGCAAACGATCGTTGCGTTCGTGGAAGTAGGGGTTGTGGAATGACGGATCTCTTTCGTTGTATGTGTTATGGCCAGTTTGTTGTCGGCAATTGTATTTGCGTTTGTGGTTATATTTTATTGATTCCGTCTACCGCGCACCTTCCTTCGTCTCCTATATTATTACCAAGATTCTTCCTGGATGCCTTTAATAGACAGAACAAAGCCCGCAGGTTGAACCATTGGGCAGCAAGCACATTTAGTCATGGTCTTTACAACAAGAAATCTCTATTATCTCCGAATCTCGAGGACTATGGTACTGCCATTCTACTTGTATTTGGACCAGCAACACGTCAATTGGATGTCGGATGCGGTCCTCCAGTGCGTTTTGCGTGATCTGCAACCTCTGTAGGTGGGATATTTGTACCACGGGAATAGTATCGTCTTATGTCCTGGAAGTATAGGCCCTAAGCTCGCTCTGGAAGGAGAGGCGTTATTTGCCACCGGCTCGAAGAATCCAACGGCAACAGTGGAAGTAGAGCGCGGGGGTGGGTTGCTCATCTATGGCACAGTTCTATGTACTGATGCGGGCGTTCTTCAGATGCATATCAATTCGCCTACTTCTTTCGTAAAATGGAACCTCATTCGGTCCTCATCAAAGTCAGTCCTACGTCAGGCTTCATATTAAGCTCTATTGACTTAATAATGCCTAGGAGAGAAATTTTGGCATGGTTTCAAGAGGGCAGTACGTCGAACAACCGTCTGTCCGCCCCGCACAATCGTGGCCCCCAGCACGAAAAACGCCCATTGCAAGACGCGGCCAAAAGCGAAAAAGGGAGGAAGAGAGTATTGTAATGGAGACGTCTGCCCCCGGCTCGCCCGTCCTGTCCGCCTCACGGCGTTCGAACCGAGCGTCCCGTTCGGCACAACTGGTTTACGTCGAGGATAGCGATGAAGACGCTCCCAATGGAGGTGGAGATGACGAGGATGACTATGACCCTTCCGAGGATCCTCAAGCTACCGCTCAAGATTTGCTCATCGAGATAGACGACGACTTCTTAGACGATATGCATATAGATGCAAATGAACTCCAAGTCAAAGCCGAACCAGAAGAACCAGTCATACCCTCGGCACCTGCGCCTAAAACGATTGATGAAATGATCGAAGAAGATTTCGAGGACAAACCAAAGATGGTCTCTCTCTCCTATTCAGGCTTCGAGATCTCCGGAAGGTATCTATGTGTCATCGTAGAGCCGTACCCACCACTTCCCAAAGAGGCCCTCCACCGTGCGAAGACCCTGGAGCCTCCCGAGGTTCGATTTCGTGCTCCGCCTGCGGTTCCTCGGCTAAAGGAAACGAGTATCACACCGAGTCCTCTTCTTACCTCAGACAGGGGGGGAAGCGTAACTCCAGCAGCAAGGTTCAGGTCCGCCACTCCTCTCTTCCTTCCTGCAGACGACGAGCGAGAGCGTACACCTGCACCAACCACCGGCCCATTCAGGAAGGCCATTCCTCCGGTTCCTGAAATCAACCTCGATTCTGATGAGGATGAGGAGCCAGATCTATTAGCGTTCAGTCAAGCGCTTGCGAAGGTACCCCGAGGTGGAGGAGGGCTTGACGACGGTGACGAGAATGACGAGTACCTCCGAGGGGACGCTGACGAAGTCAGGGAGGGTTGAAAAGAGGCACTGTATAAGCTTCTAAACGAGACAACTATGCGAGTAAGATCCTTCCGGCCCATGCACTGAGTAAAGTCATATGTGAGAGAGAATATTATTGTGGAACGTGTTGCCCATTTGCTTCCTCATCTAACTTTATCAGTTCACCCCTCCCAATCCACGCTTTGACAGCTCTAGTGCTGAATTGCGCTAACATAATTTGGGTCCCTACAAAGGATCAGATTGAAGATTCCGTGAGGCAACTGGCATTGTGGTACCTTGATAGAGAGAGATCGGAACAGTAAGGACAGATTGAACGTCTTGCGAGTAAGCCGAGAACATGATGGATATGAGTGGTGCTCCCAGTACAAGCCCTAAAGAATGTCAGATTTTATGGCATATTTTGAGTGTCCCAAGCCAAGCTACCTTTTGCCGCCCCGCAAAAGCAAATAGCAGCGGTCTCCTTCCTATCGAAACGGACATCTCCCAGCCAGTATCTGAACCGAGTGAGCCAATTTGTGGGTTCTCCTGCTTCGTTTTTGCCACGATCGAGGGCTAGCCACGGGAGACGAGCAATGGAGGCGCAAACGACGGACATAATCCCGTAAAGAGCGACGTTGATAAATACAATGAAGATCAGTGACGCGTGAGTTACCTTCTCAAAAACTCCGGTGGCGAATTGGTTGCAGAATGTGGACCAGACAAGGAGTAAGATAAGGACCTGGCCTACGTCGAGATGAGGCTGTAAGCCTCCCGAATAGCGAGGAGTGACCAATATGGGCCCACCTATTATGGTGAATCGGAGTTTTGTGCTGATCATTTTCGACTGATCAGGCCAGACGATTTGGACGAGCTGTCCGAGGATCTGTGTTAAGGTGAGAAAAGGGAATAAATTGGGTTTTAGTGTGACTTACTAGAGGTGCTATTAAGATAATGGATAATTGCTTGGCCATGTGCACGTAGATATTGACGATACCAGCGCCTCCCGATGCTTCCGGTCTCATCAAACCGTATCGTTCGAGTGGAGAGATGTACATCGAAAGGAGGAGAGGAGTGATAAAGGTGCCTATAAACTGCTCTCAGATGGGTCTCACTCATTAAATTAAAACGTGAACTCACCAAGAACATTACCCACGACCACCTCCGCAGTTGCAGCTTCAACATCTCCACCAGCATTTCGTGTCATAGCAACATTGCTCGCAATAGTGGTGGGTAGTACACCCATAGTCACCAGCCCTGCAAGCACGCCGACATCAATCTTACCCTCACCACCCACAATGACCGCCTTGACTATCCCAAACACGAGCCCAGAAAACGCAAGGAATGAAATGGCCTGTGTTACGATATGTAATTTGAAATTGAGCGCTTGGTTGATGAGTGCACGAGTGGAGAGCGTCACTCCGGTAATGAAAAAGATGAGGCCTAGTCAAAGGGAACAGTTGAGGGCATTGGTATCAGAGTATTGGTCGATGAGGGACTGCTACCCACCTACTCCGACCCACTTGATGGTTATTTCTGCTCGGATCGCTCCGCCATTCTTTCCAACACCCGGGAAAGCCCATGCGAGCAGTATTGATACTCCAAGGCCAAGAATAAGCCACTGTGCCAGAACATAATCGAAACACTCTTTCCAACATGGCTTGATCATCGGCAAATGGAGCCGATCGGATGCGCAGGAGGGATGAGGCGCTGTCCAGACCGCGCCTACAGGTGGAGCCGTATTATTACTCATTGGTCCCAAAGAGGAAAGAGGTGAAGGGGGAAGGAACAATTCAAATTTAGCTCGATACAAACCATGAAATCTGAACCCTAGACCTGTGTATGCAAGATGATGACTGCGTGTCCAACCCTTATTCCGTTCAAAGATTCTTCTCCGATATGCTGAATCGTTTGAAGGTGTACCTAGGATGTGTCGTTTGTCAACGGCGTCACTTTGGAGGAGAGTATAAGCGTACCCGAGGAATGCAAGGTCTTTGGTTCCCGACGTGTCTGCGCCCACGGGGTGCTCCGGGACGTTTTCGAGGTCCTCTGTTGGGAAATAGGATGTGTCTGTGATAGAGCGGAGGTGGGGGACGAAGGGAGCATCAATCTCTCTGATCAAGTCCCAGTCTACTCCATAGAAGAATGGATGTGACCGGATCTTGTCCACTCCGTAGCGTGTCTCCTGGGGGGCGATGAGCCTGGAGGCGGAAATACGTTAAGCCGGAGGTTCTTCCTTCAGTCTGATCAAGAAACTACAATTCTCACCTTCGGACCATGTCCTCCGCTTCACGGCTGAGGTGGACATCATCCGGGAAGTATAGATGGTTCTTCCAGTCGATGATCTTCTTGTACGTCTCATGGGTGTTCTCCGAGCAGAACGGTGGATAGCCCACGAGACATTCGAACATAATCGCACCAAGTGACCACCAGTCGCACTCGTTTGAGTAGCCCTGCATTAAGAAGATCTCAGGGGCGATGTAGTCGGGTGTACCAACAGTAGAATAGGCCTAGAACACGCCAAATCAGCACTCAAAAGACTTATTCGAGTGCAAAAATGTTTGTAAAGACGCACAAGCTTCCGGCGATTCGCCTTCCAGGTGGCAACGGCTTCCTTGCTGGTCATCGTTAAGTGAATCGAATTCACCATGACACTGTTCCTGGCGTATCCCTGAGGGCTTGTTGGAGAGGTGACACCGTTGGCCGAGTCGAGCAGCTTCTGGTAATAGGCGGAGTCATGTTGTTTATGGAAGCCTGTTGAAAGACCAAAATCGGACAATTTGATGTGGCCGTCTTTGTCAATGAGAATATTGTCCGGTTTGATGTCACTGTGTACACGATCGGTTACTAGGCGAGATTGCCGAGTCACAGGTGGCGTACCGATGAATGAAGCCGAGCTTGTGGACTGCTTCGATGGCAAGCACGCACTCGGCCATGTAGAAGCGTGTGACATCTTCCGAGAACGTATCGTACTTGATGAGCATGGTCATCAGGTCGCCGCCAGGTAGGAACTCCATGATAAGGTATAGGTAGGCAGAATCCTGGAACGAATAGTATAGCTGCACCACCCATGGCGAGTCTGACTCTGCCAGTACATCACGCTCAGCGCGTACGTGTGCAAGCTGCAATCCTGGTCAGAGAGTCCTCACAAGAGTAGTACAAGGACGAACTTGGTCGCGTTTCAACATCTCGCTCTTCATCAATGTTTTCATCGCATAGATTTTGCCCGTGTCGACCTTTTGCACGAGTCGCACCTGAATAGCGCTGTACGATCAGTGCAACCGCCCGAGCACAAATCCAAGCCCAATGCTCACCTCACCAAAGGCACCCTTGCCAATGACCTTGACCGTCCTGAAGTCTTCCAAACCCATACGAGTCCTCCTCAAGCGCAAAAAGGCAGACTCTTTCTTGCCGAGCTGGACGAACATGCGCTCCTTTCGCTCTTGGGGCATGGTAACGTCTTGGTTAAGCTTGCGTTCCAATTCAACGCGTCTGAAGTGAACACTGATAAGCGTATCATTCAATATCCGTGAACCTCACGTGCGTACCGGGCATTTCGTTCAACGGCTGTCTCGACGGCGACCTTATAGTAATGTTCGAGCTTGAGCTGGGCGGCCTTTGCCTTTGGGACGGCCTCTGGGGAGAATCCAGCGGTTGATCTATTGAAGTAGACATAGTCCGATCCCTTGTCTGGCTGCGGGACTGGTTGCTCGGGAGGTTGTTGGCCCGTTGCCTGCGTGTTCTGGCTATATTTCCGCGGTCGTGCTGCATTTATCGTACTCATGTCGTCGTATCTTCTCGTTGAAATCTGCTGCGACGATGGATATGGGGGACTAGCTGGCCAGCTGGCTGAGATGGAATCCAAGTTCGAAATGAGGTCCCGTTATGACCTGTGGCTTCGGTTCAAACAATGTATATATCTCACCAAACTGTAAAAGTAATAGCATTCATTACAGTAGACAGCTTGCAATACTCGCTACTCGCTTTTCAGTCTCATCTCCTTCCTCATCCAAGCCAACAGGGTTCCCCAGCCGTCGCAAGAAAGAGAGCCATACCCACTGGCTCCCCTGCATCGTAATATCATACCACCAATTGACTGCGATACATTTTCCAAATTTGTCCCCCTCTTGCTGGACGTAGTGCCACCATCCAGCCGGCAAGTAAAGCATCTCGCCTTCCCTAACGGCAATTTGTAGGGGGCAAGCAAGAGGGAGGGGCAATGTCGGGTCCTTGACTGATGACCACCGTACGGGTGGGTGGTCTGGGCTCGGTTGCAGTGACAATGTAGCATCATCAATCCTCGTCCAACGTGCATGAGGATAACTCCGTTCTAGAACAGCAGTTACACTACAGTACCTTCAGAGATGGCACAAACTATCGCACCTTCAAGGCACCACCCCTCCGTTGGTGGGAACAAGGTGAATTTCTTCGTGCCGCGCACGACTGTATATAGGTTCTCGTAGGGATCTGGAGGAAGTGAGACGATTAGTGCATTTCATGCTAAAGTGCCCGGCTCCTCAATTTTTACCGCTATGCACGCTTGTGACACTACGATTGTCACCGATCCAAATATTCACAGCATCTGGGCTTCTCCCTGTAAGAAGGAATGTCAATTTTTTTATTGTTGTAGAATAGTCGCGAGTTTCTCACCCAGAGCTTCGCTGGCCCAAGGGATGTCCCGCTGAATGTCTTCAAGAAGGGACTTAAATTCGCTGGCTTCGGATTGAGAATTGAAGAGGTTTCCATTTTGGGATTGGAGATAAGTGACCCCCTGGTTATCCAGGGCTGCACCCGCAAGTGGCTCTCGCTTAGACGCGATGGTCGCACAACGGGGAATTCCACCGACCTGGTGTCAAACGTTCGAGCAGCCCCCGCATGGTCATTTCCTCGTTATGCGGTTCAACGAAGTACGTGGTACCATCTTTCACCTCAACGAGAGAATCGGCACGCCTTAGATCGTTTTAGAACCAGTGAAAATTTGGAGGACAGAAATAGAGGTACTGACCCATCTGGTGTGGTAGCAACCGTGATCCTTCCTACTTTCTCCGCAAGATAGTTGTCCGTCCATAAGCTCATTCGTCCTAGGGGCATCCCTGCGCTGGACATCCTTCAGTACGAGTCACATGCTGAGGGGACGTGTGCATAGCGACCTCTAAAGAGTACGGGTCGAGATATACTGACTATCCGCATAAACTGGAGTGCCGAGGGAGGGGAATCGAGTGTTTCGAAATGGGTTCCATTCAGCTCTACACGTGCGCTCCTCGTTCAGTATAAGATCTGGTCCCTGTGCACGTCTACGAACCTTGATACTCCTTCAACAACCGCTCCCTCAGTCCACCCATGCCTCTAACCACGGGGACTGGTCTGAGTATGCAAGACTTCTTCGACCCGCCCACGCCGCCCACGATGGCCTCCCAGACTCACGTGCCTAACTCACACCGGAAGTATGATCTAGAGGCTGATGGAATAACAATCACTGGCCATACGCCCCCGAAGAGGCAGGGTGCGGACGCTCGAGACGTTGTGAATTGGAGCAGGAACGGCGGAAAGTCCAAGGACCACCCGTTCGTGATTGACGACGATGAGGAGGTTCAGGAGATTTATGAGACTTCCTCTATCGGGCTTTCCCAGCAGGGAACAAGTTGGCGGTCAGTGACGAATCCCGATATGACGGTAGGTACAACACTGGCCTTTCTATACATGACTTATCTCAGGTGTCACTGTAGAATCCAACTCTCGGCTCTGCGAAATTCCAAACCACGAATTCAAATCTTCAAATTTCGAGCAACCCCCGTGAAGGCTCTTCAATACCTTCTGGTACACGCGACAGCAATACAAAACATGTACCACATATCCCCTCTGGAAGCGCAAGGGCTTTGTCATCGTCTTTGTCCATCCACTCAGGCCAAACTAGCGCAGTTCCGAATGGACCCTTTCTTGGCCATTCAGACCACTCCTCAAACCTTTCCCGCAAGAGGAAAAATACAGAACAACCAATTCTGAGCGCCCCTGATGGTAAGAAACGGCGGGTCGATCTTATCGATGTCAATCGGCTGGACGGTCTTGAGGGGCCGAGCTTTCAGGGACCCATCATGCTCCACAGTTTCTCGAATGGTAATACGAACTGCCAGAGTAATGTACGGTTGGAGCATCCTCTGAGTGTGGGCCGCAGTTCGAGTCAGACGGACCCTCCGACTCAGGGGCCCCCGACTCCTTCAAGCACATCCGTCAGGCGAGAGATTCGCTATCCTTCTGTTGCGTCAGCCCCGCAAACCCCAATGCTACGTCCTCATCGACTAAGTCAACCACCCACCCCTCGTACTTCCCGTGTTGTCCCTCAGCCCGTCCATAGGGTCATGGACGGCAATAGCTTGACTCTTCCGGTCATGCAAGAAGCGCCGAGAAGTACACCTCACAGACAAGGCCAATTGGTTTTGTCCGATTCGCAAAACAACCCCCCTCGACCCCCAAAGTCAACGCCAAAAAATAATCCAAAAACTGGAAGTTCATCAAACAATTTCATTGATCTTTGCTCGTTCGAGGACGAAGGTCCCGTGAATGACTATCATAGAACCAGAAGTTCGTCTAGTCGCACACGAGCTCAAGGCCTTGGAAACGGCGAATACCGTACTGGCGAAGAAAGTGATAGTGATTACTGGAGCACTTGTCTTTCGGACGACGATCGAGAAGAGCCAGTTCACGCACCGGATCAGGTCAGTAAAGTGCAACCAACCCACATACAAAAAGGGTGGATACCACCGGTAAGTAATTTTACCGCGACCTTTCATGAATGTCCCATCAATACTTATAATCTAGACTTCCATCGAACGTCATCGTCTTAATAAACCATGCGAATTCACCTCCGCAGTATGTCTATCCTATCGTTTTATCTCTCTAATGTGCAGCTACAATGTAGCAACAGTACCATTTCCTCCATAGGCAACCTTCATTCTTTCGCACAATCATGGACTTGCGAACGACATTAGCGACTGGTCGCATCAAAACCCCACGTCAGAAGGAAAGAGCCTTGGGTACGTTCTGGAGCCCCCTACGCTCCGATATGATCCATAAATGTGCAGAGCTCACGATGGGAAGTGGGTGACATTCCATCTTCGGATAACCTTTATTTCACTCTGACTCTCTATAGTGGGGATCAACTATGTAACGCAAAACGAACACCATGTCTTTATGGCTACAGTCCCTGGTCGACAAGGCATGTCCTGCGAAGTCGTCCTCCGAGTCCCGACTGACTTTCGCTCAAGAGGGTTCCGCTCTCAACGTATACAATACAAGCGCCAAGTGCAGTGAGTAGCCGTGCTATCAATTTATACCCACTCTGATTTGTTTCGCGTCACAGCTGTCCTAGTTGAACCAGAACAGCGATTTGTGCACCCAATGTACGAAATTGGGGTGGACCCGGCCAAGTATATATCTACCACTGCCTCCGCGGGATGGACTGATAATTAGATGCAGTCCTTTGCGCGTTCTAACAACGGAATACGCTGATTGGGCCGAGATGGATCCCAATCAAGCTGATCAGAAGTGTGTTCGAATATGGGACTGGTCAGAAGCGGAAGATTCCGATGTTGGCAAGTTTAAAGAGGCTGACTCCTGGGGTACGTGAAGCATCGCGAAGGTTTTTTCATGCATCTTACTGGTACCTTCAGAATACGACGGACGTCCCATGGGTATCGCTTTCAATCCCAATCGATCTACATGGCGACAAGAGGACGATGAATTATCAATGTGCGCAGTAGGCTGCGGATCAGGGTGAGTGGTATTACCAGAGAGACCACTGTACTCCCGTTTACCAAATCCATGCAGCCAGTTGATGATTCACCACTCGCGGATCCACCGCGACCGAGTTATTGTTGTGGACGCAGTCCATAAGCAACATGTCTCATCGCTTGTGTGGGGAAGTGGACCCACCAACAACATCCTATTTGCTGGCACCATGGAAGACCAGGACTCTGGTTCCAATGGCCATATCGCTTCGGTTTCAGTGCGAACCGACCTTGTCACCGTCATGGAGACTACCCAGAACATTGGGGAGGTAGATGCACTAGGAATATCTCCTCAAGGTACGTCCGTAAAGACAATGTTAGTTAACCCTTATCGATCAAATAATCTTCAGGCGACCGCCTAGCTGCCTGCATTCGGGGACAAGGCTCACCCTTCCTCGAAATTTACGCTCTGGACAATAGTGGAATCCAAAATTCATCCAAAGTCTCTACTCGCTCAACCCGTCACCTCTATTCTGAGAGCTCGGTATCATCTTCATCCTCCCGTGCCCAAGCACGGATATTTCTTGAAGCATTTGGTACTCAGCAAGCGGAAGTGTCGTTTTGCAAATGGTCTCCATGTGGCACGTACATCGCCATAGGGCGGAACGACGACTGTGTCGACATGTTTGACTCGAGGTTCATCAAATATGGACCGATATCACGGATGTTTCACGGAGAGCCTATTAAGAGGACCCATTGGAAGGCTCTATGTGGCATTACGGGGCTTGAGTGGGTGGAGGGTGCGGGGTATGCCCAACAAGCCCTGGTGAGCGGTGGAACAGATGGTAAGTACTACGATTGACAGAGAACGCGTCTGATCTGGGGCTACAGGTTGTGTACGGCTATGGGATATACGTCACGCTGATCCTGTTTGCGACATCCTCGCCGAAATGGAGGCGGACATCGCGAGTTTCTCTATAGGCGATATTGGCAAACGAGAAGCCCCATTGGTCGTGTGAGTGACCTCACATCGTTGACTGGGATGATTTAGTATATTGATAGGTTGTGTAGCGCCGACTCAGAAGGAACGGTGGTAGTGCTCTCGGACATTGGAGCAGCGAAGGAGGCCGGGTACGCTGACTGGTAGTGCACTGATCGAGGCACCTCTTCGATCAGGGTTAGGTGTAGTGTGTTGTGTTGTATGATACCACAGAGACGCCGTTTCACCTCTTTCATAGTAATGCTCACATATTTACTGCACCAAATTATTCTTGATTATTCTCTGTAAGACGGGCTAGGTTGATAGGCAAGAAATGTTTGATTTGGAGACACAAACAAAGCCAGAATTCACCGGAGTGTTGGCCTCATCGACTGAATCCGGCAGGACGGAATCGACCAGATTGCTTTGCCTCAGGAGCAGCTGCATAACCTAGTAGCATGTAGCGTGGCAGTGTAGGTTCAGGTCACGTACTTACCCCTCGGGAGTGACTGCGTCCTTCCCAACGAAGCATAACCCAACCCTCCGATTCCAGAAGAAAGTGCGTCCCTTGTTCCAGACCTTCCCGAGGCTAGCCCAGAGCCACCAACGCCGGGGGCGTGAGTCCTCACGTGTTGCCGTTGCTGCTGTCCTGTGTATCCAGTCGCGGTTTGACGTCGTCCTCCCAGCATGTTCTCTACTTCGTTCGCACTATCCGACTCTGTACCGTCCTGAGGGATGACTTGGTTCCTGGGGAAGTTTCCATTCGCAGTTTGAGGTTGGAAACGGACCGGTTTGGAGGGTCGTTGAGCCGCGGATTGCCAGCTGGGGGCTAGTGTTGAGGGTGCTGCAAAACCTGTACCTACTGTGCGAAGCGGAGTGCGCTGGACCTGGTGCAATGCATTAGTTATGAACCCAAAGGGAGACTTAGGACGGACGCGATTGGCTTCCATGCCCTCAACGACTTGATCCATACTCATTCCGAGTCCAGAAAGGCCAGAAGGCATAGGATGACGAGCTCTGGTATTAGACACATCGTCCATTAGGCCCGTAATTGGATTCCCTTCGACCCCGTTCGAGCCAAGGGCACCCAGAGTTAGGAGAGCCTTGCGCTTGATCTTATCGTACTGGCTCTGGAGCAAGGTGAGCAAATGAAGGGCAAGGACGAGTTTACAGACCTTAAGCTTGGTATACTCTTTGTCTTTGTCACGCAGTTGGTCTTGCATGTCCTTGGACTTTCTTTTCTCGAGTTCGAGGTCACGCTCCAAGCCTGCGTACTGAGTAGGTGTACCGGGAAAATGTGCCCGACGCACCTGCGACTTTGCTTTGCAAAAGACTGAGCTCACTGTTGGCTATCGTTTGCTTAGAATTGAGTTTATGGTATATGATCGAAGTGATATACCTTCACGAACGACATTTTCGACGTGCTTTTGCAGTTGCGCGGCACGATCGTTGACGCTTTTGAGGACAGCTTGTTGAAAAGCCCTGTGTGTGGTGTATGTGAGACGGCATAGGTAAGAGTTGAGTACATTCGTACAGCTCCTGGTGACTTTGGTACTGCCAGAAAGACATCGCTCTGCTGAAACGTCAAGGACAGGGAAGATTTATGAGGGTACACCTGACCGCCCACAAATCTCGAGAATGGTAGCAGGCGAAAGGCCACTCAGAACGGACTGCCAGAAGTCTTGAGTACTCATGGCGGCCGCTTGGGTACTCATACCGTCTTATAGTCGTTTGAGGGTTGAAGAGAACAGATCTGAGAATTACTCAGGACTTTTGTGATAGGAAATTTGGGCCTCGATACACACAACGACGTCGTCCGGTTCCGTGAGGGACGCCTCGCACGCGGGACAAACTTGCGCGGTAGTGAATAGCTCATTTGCACAGTTTACTGTTGCATAACGCGTCAGAAGCGCGACGACGCTTAGTAGAGCGCGTACCGCAGAAGCAATGGGAGCAAGTCGTGACGACTGCCGTGTCGAGTAGGACGCTCCTACAGGTGAGTCTATTGCATTTCAGATTATCCATACTCGATTCGAGAAAGGAGAGGAACGGAAGGAGGAGAGTCCAGTTCTGGAACAAAGAACTTCTCAGCCTTGCACCTCTCAACGACGACCGTGGAAATTCCTCATGGCTCATCACCACAAGGGTTCTCGTCAGAACCGTCCGCGACAATGTTAGAAACGCTTCTGGTTCTTAAACGACTACCCTGGGCTGATACATACGCATCCTTTTCTTGTACCCCATAGTTCAGCAACACCACGACCTAGTTCCTCATAATGTCGTCGTCCGAAAGCGGATGTTTGACCTAGCAGAAGAAGAAGTGTGTCTACCCCTCGCAAACCCGATTTGTCTTGTGGCTTACTTTCCAATTCCCCGTCGCAGAACGCAGACATACAGGCTATTATGAGCCGCAGGGGAAACTATATTACAGACCACCTTGAAAAAGACTATGATGCTGTTGTAGAGGGCTTCCGAATAGGGTGGGTCTCACTCTTTACCCAGTTCCATCCGTCCCATCGGATACACATTCAAGAACGTGACTTCTTTTCCGGTCGTGGGCCTATGGCGCTCGTGTTCTGTCACTCTTGAGATGGGGGTCTCTGTCTCTCGGGTTCGAGATAATACGGCTAGGGCAGGCTCATTAGACACCGCGCTTCAGGCTCATCTCTTCAGCATAGAGAAGTACCTTTCTATTTCCGTTGTATACCCCTCTTCCCTTCTTCGGGGCATCCCCTCTGTCGGGCCTGACGCGAATTGGAGGGCGGACCTGGCCGAACCAGTTGTCCTTGAGACTATTCTGATCGAGTCTCTCAATGAGTCTCTTCGTATAATCCTCTAGCGTCTATCACAATTCCCCGGCGGTTTCACTGATGGATTTCCTAGAGTTACGCAACAGCCTTTCAAGATCCCGTACTGGGCAACCCTTCTCGCCCTCGTAAAACCACCTCCTGCGCTCGAAAATCCCGATGCGCCCATCAACTGGCCCCATAAGCTACTGGACGACTTTTGCAAACAATTCCAAGGCTTTGTGGACAAGCTTCAGTGGCGCGAAATGAGGCTATGTGTACAGTTGCTTGTCTCTTAGAGTAACGACTTGAGACTTACGGAAGTCGAAAGGTTCATTTCTTCGCTCAACTAACAATCATCGGTATAATCACCCCTGAATCTATGCTTGCTCTCTTACGCTCTTTTATTTCTGTTCTGGACGAGCCTGGTGTTGCATATGAACGCGCCTCGTTGGCCGCCGTGTGCGTTGGCGAGGGACTTTTGCGCGTCAGTACCGCCCTGGCTGTAATTGTGCACTTACTAACTCCGCTCCAGTCAGGCTCTGTTCTTCAAGGACACTCGGCGAATGGTGTGACCGATCTCATCAGTGCAATCGCCACCTTTGCAGAATCCGTGGCGGCGATGAGAGGCTTGGTGCACCCTCTCGTTCGATTCCATGCTCTCGACGAAGGCCCCGGCTGCTTTGAGGTGAAGTGTATCGACATAATGGCAGTTGATCTTCTAATTGGCGGATTGTAGCTTCTTGAGTCCCTTGAAGCTGCGCTCAGGACACTGGAAGAAGCCAGCTTCCCAGTCGTTGACATCATACCACAGCCGCACCTGTCTTTCCCTAAGCTAGAAAATCTGACACCCACCTACGAATTGCCTGTTGTTCTCGTTCCACCTGCCGTCATCGAAATCAAGGACGAGTCTGACGTAAGATCGGCGCCAAAGCCGCGAGAACTGCCAACTGTCTATCTGCGGGTGTTTGAAGCTGAGGTGTGCTCTAGGCCTGCCACCCTCCTCGCCGATGCTCACTTTTTCGCAGCCCGCCATCGACTTGAGCACACCTGAAGGGTTCATTCTACGATCCACATGGGCTGATATCATTGATATCTACGAAATCAACCGCAGGGAGGCCGCCAGGGTCCTTCTCGACAGTCCCAGGTGGTTCAAGCCTGGCACTTTCCGTCCGAAGCCAGGGACCGCGCCACCGCCACAGCCAGATGACCCCCCTCCAACGGGGTACCAGCTCGAGCTATCTGTTATGGAGGTGAATAGCCCACGAGCTCCTTTATTTATTTATTTTTTATTCAAGTGATTTACAGACTATCATCACCAATATGCTCGTCCTACCGAATGCGCAGCACAAGCAGATCTACTACTGTGCGCTTGTCACGGAAATCTGCAAGCTATCAGCGGCAACGTGTGGGCCGGCGGTGGGCAAGTCGATCCGCAAGCTCTACAGCCTGCTCAGCGACGGGCTCGACGTGGAAGTAGCACGTAAATTCTCCGAGTGGTTCTCGATCCACATGAGCAATTTTGGATACCAATGGGTGTGGAAAGAATGGTGCGCAACCAAGCGTCTCGATTCATGTGTTTGACGATGACCGACTCACGATCGCACTTTGGGCGCTCCCCCCTCCCCTTCCCCTCCCTTCAGGGTCCCGGATCTCGAGCTCGACCCGTACCACCCGAGGCGGACTTTCATCCGGAGGGCGCTCGAATTGGAGGTCCGGCTCGCATACTATGACCGGATCCTCAAAACGCTGCCTGAGGCTATGCAGGCCCCCGAGGCGCTTGTGATGCCAGCCGAAGCACCTGGGTATGACTTTGAGTACGATTCAGGGGGTACGTTGACAGCGTTCTGGACCGCATTGTTTCTATTCCTGACGAGTCTAAAACTCTTCAATACTAATTTGACAACTATATAGGGAACCCATACTCGTATCTTGCCGGGCAACTCCAGGAGCGGCTGGCAAAACGGGATCAGTACAAGACACCGGATGTGGTGGCTTTTGTGGAAGAGATGCGGAGCGAGCTGCTGCGGGAGAGCACGTCGGAATCGCGCGCGCTGAGCACTGCGCGGTCGATCACGGTGCAATGCCTGCTCGTACTGGGGGCGCGGTCGTTTTCGCATTTTTTGAATGTGGTGGAACGGTACCTGCCGGTGCTGCACGCGGTATCTGGGACGCCCGACGCGAAATTTGAGATCCTGGAGGTCGTGAGCGGGTTCTGGCGGCGGAACCAGCAGTTTATCGGGATCATCTTCGACAAGCTTATGCAGTACCAGATTGTGGACCCGGCCGATGTGGTCTCGTGGGCGTTTGAGGGCAACGGGCTGCAGCAGCCTCAGCTTGGGGCCGGGGCCGGGGCTGGGGCTGGGGCTGGGACTGGGGGGGAGCAGCGCAGCGAGGGCCTGAGCACGTTCCAGTGGGAGGTGATGAAGAGCGCGGTGGACAAGGCTAATGGGCGCGTGTACAAGGCGCAGGCGCGGGTGGTGCAGCAGACTAAAGCGGACGACGATGCGCGGGCGGCGAAGCATGCTGCTGATGCCTCGGCTACGAATGGGGGTGACGGCATGGATGTGGATGTGAAGAATGTGAATGGTGCGTGTGTGTCGGGCGTTTGGCAGCCAGGGTACCTCCTAAGTTTGAGTGATTGACTGACGACTTGACTTTTCGCAGAGCCAGAAGAGGAGAGCGCGGAGCTGCAAAAGGCAAAGAGGACGCATGGGACGCTCGTCGGGGACCAAAAGGCGGTGCTGGGGCGTGTTATGGAAGGATTTGGAACGGTGCTGGGAGTGACGGACGAGATTGTGAGCGAGTCGGCGTGGAAGAACCGGGGAGGGTGGGGTAAACGTGAATGGGAGATTTGGGAGACGTGGGGGTGGTACCGGCATTTCTGCCGTGAGGTGCGTTTTGTTTCGAATCCAGGTCCAGACGGGGGGTGCCGCTGACACCAAAATTTTGTTAAAAATTATTACGGCAGTACGCGCCTCACCTGCGGATGTATAGTGAAACGCTAGGCACGGTTTACCTGAGTAAGGTGGCCGATGAGAAGCCGGCTGGAGCGTTGTTGCGACGAATCTGGACGCTTGCGGTTGAAGAGGATGTTTAGTTAACGACTGTAAATTACTCGGGTGGTAGTAGAGACTTGTTTGAGGGTAAAAAGCAAAGCTTGGTCAGGTGATTGGAGGGGAGGGTAGAGATCGATCTGCTGAGAAGAGAGAGAAGAATAAGACGAGTGAAATACCTGTCAAGTCGTGGTCTAGAAGAACGTGTGTCGTAAGGGGCAAAGCGCCGAAGCAACATGTCGATCGACACCCAACCTGCTCTCAGCCATCGCCCATCGCGCGCCCGTTGTTTGGGTCAACAACTCACGCCTCTGCCTGGATTTCTAATGGATTCACTTGAATGGATGCTTTCTCTCACATGCCTCCTCACCTACACACCTCAACTTCACCGTCCCCCAGCACCGCCAGCAACACACAACCCCTCGATGACGCTTCCTCATCTCAGCCTGAACCGATACCTATCACCTTGCCCGATCTTCAGCCCTCCCCCCGTCCTCCATCGCCCTCCAGCCACGTCTCGACCCTCCCCGCTGCTGCTGCTGCTGCTACCCAACCGACGAATATAATCCAACCATCCTCGGCATCTTCCTCTTCTCTTCTTCCTCTTCTTCCTCTTC
>Ga0307513_10002062_pt1 | contig 28266 bp, 40 predicted proteins | sample 15_EM_MG_FD_202174 | JGI IMG/M metagenome (GOLD analysis project Ga0307513, IMG submission 202174) | Populus trichocarpa ectomycorrhiza microbial communities from riparian zone in the Pacific Northwest, United States - 15_EM | ecosystem: Host-associated > Plants > Roots > Unclassified | place... | reverse complement strand
AGAAAAGAAAATAAATATGCATGTTTATTTTATTTACTAACTTATTTCTGGCCAGGCCTTTTAGGTTAGAAAATACCCTGGAATGTTACAACCTAAGAGGGGGTCAGGGAGGGTCCACTGAAGTGTTTTTAAAAGACATCCAAAAATATCCAAAGCTTTTTGAGGATTTTTGGAAATATTGTAATTACCTAAAGTGCTTTAGAAAAAAAAAGACTTTTTCTGATAAAATTGCTTTGAATAAAGTCAAAAGACTCAATAAGTTCAAATGAGTTTTATTTATATCACAAGGAATTTCACTTTATTAATAGGTTATGTTGTGCTTTTGAAAAAACCAAAAAAACAAAGCAAGGGCAAAGTCCCTTAGACCTTTGAATGAGTGTTATGACATATCTAAACATTATACTATTCAGTGCATATAAACAATAAAAATCAATATCACTTACTGTTTTTCATAGTTTGCAAAAAAAAAAAAAATAATAAAATATAAAATTCATTTTATTTTATCCTCATATTCCACAGTAAATCTAGTTTTAGAATGCTCTTTGATATTTTCAAAAATTTTTTTAAATGATTTATGCCAGGCAATATATTTGAAGTTAATATATGACAGATTTTTTTTTTTGATGTATTCTCTTTAATCTATTCATAAAAGAATTGATAAAGTTTAAACTTCACACAAATGTTTAACCTACAACAAGAAACCAACCCATGAGTCTGTTTCCACCAATTTCACTATTATTATTTCTAATGGCTGCAGGAAGATTTGCCAGCCAAGCAAATATAAGATATTTTTTTGTAGTCCCAAAAAATAAAAGCTTCATTTTATTTGCAAATAAAATAAAGCCAAAGGATTTGCCATTAAATGGCAAAACAGACTATATAATACAGGTAAATGGTTTACTATTAATAGTTTAATAGAATTTTGATTCTATCTGAATTTTCCAAAATCAATTTGCTGTCCATGGCTCATAAATAAACCACATATATTTATTATCATTATATTTGAATAATTTCCAAAAATCCCAGATAAAATTAGCCATCAATGAGAAACAACAAATAGTATCAAATACCCACTGCCAAAGGTTTTGACACCAGAAAAAATATTGCACAGGATGGTCTTTGTATTAGCATTATAGCAATTTTCAATGATAATGGCCTTTCAAAAAAAAAAAAAAAAAGTTTTGAAATTCCAAAAAAAATATAAAGAGGCCAAAATAAAAATTAGAGTAATAGAATCACTTTTGAAATTTATTTATTTATTTTAGAAAATGTTATTATATTTGAAAAAAAAATAGCAATAAGTATATGTTTTTCAAACTGCAATATATAAATATATTAAAATTAACCAAAAAGTACAGTAATATTGGCTAATAGTAAGCATTATTGATGATGTATCCCAAGTCTTATAAAGATTTTTATGATTTATAAAATTAAATAAATCACTAGTCTCTGATACATTACAAGTTGGATAAGCTTATCAATATGAGCTTTGGTGAGCACAGCATCAAGTGCCAGTTGAGCCAATTCAAAATCTGTGCAAGACCAGAAAAAACACTTAGAGTTTTGTGATCTCCAGGACCAAAATAGGTTTGAATATATATTCACAATGGTTTTTAAATGTCTTGACTTTGATGCCATAGCCATTGTTCAGGTGATACTTTGTGTGTATATTGTTGATAAAAGCAGTACCAAAAATTAAACAAGCAAGTGAATCTTTGGCCTGTTTGGACCAGCAACCTATTTTTTTTACTTTTTCTAGAACTTTTTTTTAATATAAATCAAATGATTTTGACCAGTTGTTCTGTTCCACATCATTTACAATGAGCTTGTCTGTGCAACTAAATCCAATGAATGCTATTGCAAAATGTGTTTTGTAAGCTTTATCAATAATATCATGAAAGTACTAATCAGGAAAAGGCCACCTAGCTCTGGCTGTCTTTAGATGCTTTAGCTGTCCTAGAGCATCCTGAGACATCCTAGGATATCTTAGGATGTCTCAGGATGCTCTAGGACAGCTAAAGCATCTAAAGACAGCCAGAGCTAGGTGGCCTTTTTCTGATGACTAAATATCAAGAAGAAGAGCCAGCAGGGCACAATATAGCACTAGTTGGATAAAGTGTAATAATTGATGAGTTTGAATTTCTCAAACATAGAAATTGTGATGAAATTTGAAAATATAAAAAGGAGAAGTGAACTCTATGAAATTATATTGCAATTAAATTTGTGGAAACTGTGTCTGAAATTTTGAATTGGCTCTCAAAAAATTCAAACTTTTTCATGATATCCATTCCTTGAACTGATTTTAGAAGCAGGTGTAAGAGGCTTTGTGTATTATCTGGGTAGTGAAAGTGAACCAGGTTTCGTGAAAAATAAGCTTTTATTTCCTTCTTTCTGGTATGTGCCAGAATAGCATCTAAAGCTTTATTATTCAACAATCTTCTAGATATTACATAAAAATATACCATTGTCCAAACTTTTATCTCAGCTAGTAGTGATTTTGCTTGGGTAATAAAATTATTGTTATAATTACTAGAAACTATTTTCCAAAACTTTCTTGTGTTGCACTAGCTTGTCTAAAAGCTTTTCATGCACTTTTTTGTTGGCTTCAATATAATAGTGCTTATTAACAACAACAACTACCTTTATCTGTACTATTTTCTAGCACAACTCAGTACTTTACACTCCCCCATGGAGTTCAGATGGACTCCACTGGACTCCAGGTGAACTCCACCTGAACCATAACTTAACTTGCATATTTGTACTAAATACACCTGGAGTCCAGGTGAACTCAACCTGAACTCCAGATGAATTAGTCTTCCTGGAAACTCTACAAAATTTAATAAATACTCATAAAGTGACAATTGGAATAATGTGTAGAAAAAAAAGAGGATTATATTGATTTCTAATAATACATGTAATATATATTAAGTAATAATAATAGAGGGGACAAGAAGGGGTGATGAGAGAGAACAGGGCAGCGTGCATCCCACATGCTGCCTTGTTCATGCAGTAGGCTGCAGAGGGGGGTAAAGGGATGAATGAGAGGGGCCAAATCCTCCCCCCTCCTGGTCTCCCTGCCTCCTCGCATGCCTCTTGTACTCCCTGCGTGCCTCCTCACATGCCTCCCCACTCACTTCCTTCCTCGCCTTGGCAGTTATTGACGGCGCTCCTGTGCTGACATGGCATAGGCACTTATTCGTCGATAGTGGGCAATATTCGGGCACTGATGTGGCATGGGTGAGGGATAGGCTAGGACGGCATTTGGGGTGTTGAAGGTGGTTGGGTTGCAGATTTGGCGGCGTTCAGATTGGGACCTCATGCGCTTTATAAAGGATATCCAATGACAAGCACGCACCAAAAGCAATGGTCTATTGCGGGGACATTGTAGATCTGGAAATTTGTCGAGAGAATTTGCAGATTGAGAATATAGTTGAATATCGGACTTCGCCAGAAAGAGTTGAGTTGACCGAAAACATAATTACTTAATTCCAGGGGGCGCTCACTGGAGAAATCCGTGAAATCAAGTGGTACAGTCAGGTTGTGGGAGAAAGCATATGCATTCTTGCTAATGCAGTAGTGATGCTCTATGAAGCTGTTTTATTCTTCAATGTTGTGCCAGAGGAAATTCTACAATAAATTTACCACCTTTCTTAAGTATAAGCCCTGTGCATAACGTCTATCAGCAATTTTTACCCTCCTTCAGGCTCCATAGACAAAATGAACGCCACTACTTTCAGTCACTTGCCCCATTAATGCATAATATTTTTATCTATCCACGACCACTCATGCGAAGACAATGTGAAAGAGTACGGTGGAAATTTCTGCCGTTTAGGAAGGCACATGCTTTCTCCCACGACCCGAGTCCGACTGCACCAGTTGATTTCACAGATTTCTCCAGTGAGCGGAAAAATTGCATTAAGCCATGTAGTACAATAAGTTCTGTAGCGACATCGTGTTTTATTTATAAGGTCTATAATAGGCGCTGAGGCCTGAGGTCTTGACCGAATGTTAGATGCCCTGCACATCACAAGTCGTCAACTCAATCAATAAGATTAGATGAAGAAAAGATAAAAAAGATAAGGAGGATAAGATTCTATAAATAAGTAGCAGCGTCATCCAAAGCCTCACCCAATCCATCTATTCCCGCCCTCCCCAAAGACCGCAAATGGCTCAATTAGGTAAAGTAATAATACAAGAACCTGTATATACATTTAAATTTTATCCCGCCCAAAATTACATCCCTGTGCGCTTAATAGCGAGTTCGAGAGTCCGGTTGTTTCAGCATTCAGTGAGGACCTCACCTCCTCAAACACCTGCTCATCAACTCCGCACTCGAGACAAAGAAATTAGACATTGATCACAAAGTCCATAAGCAACTTACGTCTGAATACCCTCAAGAAGCGACAGGCCAATTCCTTTCAGCTTATTTGTCCAATGGTGTTGAGATTATCCAACATTAGTCATTGCTGGTGTTGGTGCCTAGGTTCGTCGAATATTATTAGTGGGTTCGCCGAACGCATGCTGGGTTTGTTGAATTTTAGAGGGTTCGGCGAATGCGCGCTGGGAATATTGGGTTCGGCGAATTAATATTGGGTTTGTCAAATCTTAGTGGGTTCGGCGAACATGTGCTGGGTTCGTTGAATTAATATTATTGGATTCGTCCAATCTTAGTGAGTTCACCGAATAATAGTGGGTTCACCGAATAATATTGATTGATTTGATTGATTGATTATATATTATATATTATATATTATTGGGTTCACCGAATATAATATTGGGTTCGTCAAATTAATCTTAGAGGGTTCGGCGAATCTTAGTGCGTTACCATGGGTTCGGCGAATCTTAGAGGGTTCGCCAAATATTAGCAGGTTCACCCAATAATATTGGGTTCGTCAAATATTAGTGGGCGCCGAATGCACGCCGGGTTCACCGAATCTTAGTAGGTTCGCCTGGGCGGGCGCAATGATGAGCTCATACCTCATGAATGTGACCACTATAGCAAGTGGGGGTGCACACCTGGGCACCCATTCCCATTCTCTTCTTCCTGTTCGTTTAGCTGTGCGTCATCTCCATGGCTGCTGGGGCCTTTGTGGTCACTGGTGCGTGCGGGGACTGGGCCATCGATAATGGTGGGGATGAAGAAGCAAGTGACACCACATAGCGTCTCTCAAAGTCAGTCGTGTTCGTCGATATTATGTCGACAGTGTGTCGCATACGTTCATCTGCGACACATTTTGTGCAATGTGTTGACCTCTGCCACGTGTGTCATTCTTCTCCTTTTGGCGATCCTCATACACAAGTGAGCAGTTTTAGATTGACCCCCTAGGGATCGCTGACCAGGAGGCATTGGCCTCAAGATATACGTGCCTAGACAAGCAAATATCAATGACAGGACCAATATAAAGACAAAAACAAAAACAAAAAAAGATCACTCCTCACACACCGCCTGGGCTCTTGGCTCCTTTTAGCGGTGCAGAGTTGTGGGATGCCCGGCCCCAGAACCGACAGGCTCTTGGCTCCTACTGCCAGCACCAGGGCATGCAAAGGCTAGTGGAAAGTGATTAAAAAACGTACCTGGTATATTGGTGATTAGAAGATCCAACGGTGGGAAAATATTGGGTGTTGATAACCTTGTGTGCATTTGTTTGGCTGTCACGTGGTATTCAAGTTGACTTTGTCCGAAATAACTCGCCTGTCCCTTTGGTTGAGATGGATTTGCGATCAGGTGTTAAACGAAAAAATACCGAAGAAATGGACCTCTGGCCCACAAAAAAAAAACTGTATGTTTTTTTCCCAGTTGATGTCCTAGGATCAGCTAATCCTTTTGTAGATGCCTAGCGTAACGCCTTTTCACCAACCATACGCAAAATGACTACTGAAAATTGGACTATATAGATGACCCAGTTGAACATGTCTAAAACCATGGAAAAATTCCATTGGAGCGAAATTTGGAGGGCAACCAAAGCGGTAGGTGATACAAAGGCGGATGCAACCGCAGACGAAATGCATGCATGGGAGCCAGATTCCGACGAAGAGTTGGTCTCGGGATCAGCCCAAGCTCACTCCGTCTTCAACCTTGCCGAACTTGCCCATGTCATGGACGATGCGTACATAATTCTGCACTCTTTGCTACCATTGCATTCAATGGTAAATCATATAGGGCCTCTAATGAAAGGTATGTTTAGTTGTGAACGGCTCGGATATTTATTGAATACCCACCAGTGTGCCAGTACAAGAAAATGGCAGCACGAATCCTCACAAGCGGGGACAGAAAAAGGAGAAATATGTGTATCTCCACTCCTTTTTTTCTTGGGTATTATTCTCTGAATATGTCGCAACAGGACCTTGGAAAGCCTCAGCTTGAAAACACTTAAACGTGGAGCTTTCTTGGCTGAAAAGGCTATGGAAACAAAAGGTAAGCCTAATCTTGGTGTTGTCCCAGCACATCGGCTAATGGGTCCTAGTCCTATTCCCATCATTCTCTTTCGCCAAGGCTGTATCCCCAAACAGCCATACTCATTCTAAACACGGAAAAAGGTCAGAGCAGGAGGAGACCCTCTGGACGGATGGACTTGCACGCACTGGCGTAAGCTCCGATGGGGTGCCTATTGTCTATTCTCTCCCCCATTTGTTACTGGTCAAAGAGCAGGTGAGTGGCGCCTTGTATCGTTCATCCTTCCCAAATGACATTTTATCAGGAGCGTTTGTTTGATGTGCTTATGCGAATGGGCCGAAGTGCCAAATTGAAGATTAGCAGCGTGGATCTGCGCGGTCGCAATGCAGCCAAGTCATATGTCAAGCAAGATGGCGAGCTGGTGGGGTGTATCAAGCTCGTGAGACTCTGGCATGCAATCGGACATACAGTGCGTCCCATGGTCCTCTTGCATGGCATTTCTGATGCTTCACAGACTGCAGCACCCACCGTATCTACCGATTTTATCAAGTCCGGATCCCAGCTCTCAATGACAACCACTACGCTGGCCGAGATGAAAACGTTGTCACTGCTCATCAACGCTATCTTGGAAAAGATTGACCAGAAGCAGTTTGAGGCCCTAAACAACCTTCACACTATAATTTGCCAATGCTACCCAGTCGTCACGGCCTTGTCATCTATTGATCCCTTGTTAATGGAAGGGCGGGCAATCATGTTCAATCGAAAAACCCCCTCACACACGGATCGACTGGACCCTGTTCTCTCTTGGGCAACAATGATCACCTTTGGAAACTTTAGCACAGGTGGCGAATGTTATATCAAGCGCCTCAAGCTTCACATTCGTTATCTCCCTGGGGACGCCATCATCATTCGTGGCAGGATCCTCGCACACGAGGTGGAAGAATGGGGCTTGGGTCAGCATATTTCCATCGCGCATTTCACCCACACTGCCTTGTGGGAAAGTGAAGGTATGACTTGCCCGTAGTTAGGTATAGACTTGGAATAACATGGTCATTGGTGCTTCTTCAAAACCAAGTCTCACTCCGTGAAAATCTAAATATCGGTCCAGAGACTCTGATTAGATTAGTTAGAGTGTCTCAATAGTTATGAAATCAAGTTCCATTTGCATATATTTTCGATCCAGTGGGCAATGGCATGATTAAAAGCACGACTAATCATCAACCTCTCCCAAAATCCACCACTCATCGTGGTGGTGGATCCCCTGCGCATGCATGAATTTTAGTGCATCTGAAATGCGCATCCTATGTCGAGGTCAGTAGAAGCAACGAGAGAATTAAATACTCAAAAACTCACAAGTCGTCTTCCTGTACATCCTCCTCAAGGACCTTCTCACCGAATAGGTCGTCAACAGACCTGGATCCCCGGTGTTCTCTCCCTGGACCTACCTTAATTGGTTTGCTATTCGACTGTCGACTGGCAGACTAATTAGATAAGATAGGGTATCCACCAAAGAATCCCACGAAAATTTGTGAAATTCGGTTTTGGGGACGTGCCAGGTTATATCGAGAGGGACTGGGTGATCCATGGGTTGGGAGTGGAAAGAATCTCGATACTGAGGGTATCTTGCCCATCACTGGTGATCCAGAAATCGTTTAAAGAAAAAAATTCAACCCCGTAGTAAATGGTGAGGTGTAGCAGCCGAAGCAGGATGGGGCCGAAATCTTCGCCTTTGAACGGCATCCACAGCCACGGGAGAGAACGATTTGAGGAGAGGATTATCCTGAGAGATTTTATGTATGTTATAACATGAGGTGAAACCACTAAGAGTTCAGAAAGGTGAGCAGGCGTCATTTCTGAGTCCCTGAGTGTAATGCGGTGGTACAGATGTTTCTCGACGATATCGATAATTTGATCGACATCAGACACCCAAAGAGCCGGAATATCGTCTCTGAGAAAGTAGAAGGTATGGTCCAGTATTTCAACCGGAAGGGAGGGTTTCGAAGACATGGTTTCGGGTTGAACTTGACAGAAGCTAAACTTATTAACCTGTAAATTGACTCTCAATATACTGACTAACGCATCTAGGCGATGCAGGCGAATACGGCGATCCAGTCGGTGTAAAAAATAATGAAGACGACAGTGTCGATGGAGACGTGGACTGCTATGTTCTCGGCGGCGCCAACGCAGAGACCGATAAAGGCGAAGACAGTACCGCCAAAAAGGTAGGTGAGAGTATTCCAGGAGATAGAGTGTACATGTTGACCGCTGTTAACGCAGAGACCAAAGACCACCTATTATTCTTGCCTCCATTGTTCATTGGCTCCTTGAATTTACTCTTCGGCGTAGCCATCGCTGTCGTCCTCATCGGTTCAATAGCCAACTGTCCAAGCGTCTGCGGTGGCCAGGGGGGTTGAAGTTCAATGGGTGGTAACAAAACCCGTTGGTGATTCGTACCCTCAACCTTTGGTAACGGGGAAGACGGATCGACGAAGTGTGGATTTCGTCTTTAATTCCGACGTGTAGTCGAGCCCGAGCCAGTCACACCTCCTTGAGATTCCCGTCTTTCATCCTCTTACCTTCTCGTCCGCAACTTCGACTGCTGCCTAACCTTGCCAAATGGTGTCCTCTGCATACCTCCAGCCAATCGTGCTCCGAGGATGGGATCCAGACACGGATCTAAAACCTCCAGATACCGTTGACGAGCGAAACAACGAGCTTGCTTTGCTACGACCCCAGGAAGCAGAAATGATACGCCGGGATGTAAGATGTAAATTTGGATGATTGAGCAGTTGTTGATGCTGATGCAGACTGTAAGAAGATCCCAACGCTTCAAGAAGATGCAAAGATAATTGACTATCCGAAGCTGAGAGAGGCGGGAGAGAGTACGGCAGCGGCGGAGGCACAGCTCCTTTTGAACCACCTGCGCTGCGATTGAAGAACCCTCCACTGGGCAAAGACGGTACAACCCCAAACCCACCACCCGACTGTGCCATATTATGCTTCCCCACCAAACTGATCTTCCTAACTGAGCCCATGAAGCCTCTCAAGGCCTCCTTGCTAGCCATTTCGTGGTCATCCCGATCCTTGGATTTGTCGCGGTCGAGTAACAACCTCGAAAACGACTTCCACCTCGTTCCCTGCTGCTGCTGTTGGTCGCCATGATCATCCTCATCACTGTCTGCCGCACGTCGACCCAAAACTGTTCCAATCACCACCGCCGATTTCTATCGCTCCTCCTGCCCCAACATGGGTATCTCCTGCATCTCGGCCTCCACCCCGCTCATGCGTCCTAGTTCGACTCGTGCTTCTCCTTTGTCCAGGACCGATAGTATCCCGCCTGCTTGATCCTGGACACGCGGAAGAAGCACCTGGGCTGCCAGTGCCAGTGGAAGCTCGAAACAACCAATGCGTATGTGGGTATTGGGCGTATGCCATAGAAGAAGTACTGATCGGGGTGGTGGCGTACAAAGATGATGCTGATGGTTCACACGTAAAAGATGACATGGAGATTTTGGGACATGGAGTGTGGTTGGGGTTGTCATGTGATTACGATTTGGCTGTTTGATAGAACGGTAATTAGAACGTCAATTGAATTAAAATAAAATAAAAAAACAACCCACCAATGACCTCTGAAGGAGTTGAACTGGTTCCTCTCCACTTCCTCACGCCCCACCTCTTGACACTCCCAATCTGACTTAGTAATGTCGTGCCACCTTTGGTGGTTGTCGCAGGCATAGTCATCATTGAACCCGAAGCTGTCACAGAAGGCATCGCCGAGACCGAAGGTTGAATAGGTACGGGCGGCGTCAGCTCAAGAACATGGTGGTGTTGGCGAAGCTCATTGAAAAAAGACACATTCAATATCAGCGTCGCCGATCTTCCATTCCTCGTTGGGCTCTCTCCATCCGAGAACGAATACCGCCCGGCCATATCGACCAACTTGATTGTCTCCTCGGGCGCGGATGACGCTCCCCCCTTAACTGCCTCTTTTCCCGTTCTTTGTGTATCGGCGACGAAGGGGGTAACAATACAAAGCCGAACAAGAGACGTGGATTGGAACCGTAAACAAGAGGGGTCGGGCTTCATGAGCTCTTTCTTCGATTCTCACGAATCCAGAACTGGTACGGCAGTTGAAGCGGGAATAGGTGGAGTCAATGGCGGGCGAGAAGAATTCAACGAGAGCGATGTTGGAGGTGAAAAAGGCAATGCCAACTTTGATAATGTCGGAATAGCAACCTTTCGGTCCAACACGGGCAGCGGGGGAGGACCGTGGAAGTCGTCGAGAACCGCAGCAGTGGCCTCAGCCCTCACTGAAGGATTTCACGTTGAACGTGGGCGTCGATGTAGATGGGAAAGCCAAGGTCTCTGAGATTGTTGTTGTCGTGGATGGAGGTGGTGCTGGTGGTGCAGCGCGTCTTTATTTTCGACTGACGAGTTTCTTCATATGTCTCCATGAGAGCTTCACTTTCATTGGAGCTGCTGGGGCTGATGGTGCTGAAGATGAGGTTGAAAGAGACGATCCAGAAACAGGTGAGAGGAGCATGGCTGACTGAGGTGCATTGGGTCGTCATAATCGACATTGGGTGTGATGTGGAGGTCATTGATGCGAAGGCGGCATAGCCATCACCAAGTTTTTCAACTCACGTTAGAACTGGGTGGGCATTATTTGAATGGAAGGCTTATGAGTCTCAGATACTTGTGAAAATAAGAAACAAAAAAGAAACATACGTCGATAGATCGTCCTCGAGCCGAATCCCAAGACCCATGTATGGGTTGTTGATGTTTCAGTACACACGTTCGAAATGCCAGGAGACTGGCATCAGCCAGAGTGTCTATGTCACCCAAGGGTTCAGCCCAGTCACTTTCGCAACTGGGACCGGCACAATGGGGACGGTTGAGATAAAGAGGTGACGACAGAATTGGAGGACATCTGAGTTATGGGAAATCCGAACGTCCGAGTGTCTGGCGGACAGTCCAAATGTCTGAGGTACTAAATATAGCTAGAGGTCGTCATGTCACAGGACGCATCTGAATCACCAATGCGCCAACAACGCGCTGCGTCCTCCACGGGAGATTACTTACCTAAGAACAAGTCAGTAGTAGGGGGCATCAAATGAATTTATATAGGATGAGGCGGTAGCGCAGACTCCCAGAATGGAAATGAGGAACAACTCGGACACCCGCCAAGCGGCGGGAGACTTCCCTATTAAGCACATACAAACCAAGTGTGAACTGGACCCTGGACTCGGAGAGGCAATGCACGTCCAGCGGGGTGGCACAGGTTACGTTGGTGGCGGGATATGAGTATCGTGGTGGTGACCAGAGGTTTATTGGTGACCAGAGTGCTGACAAACTGAACTTATACGACATAGGACGACGCTCGCTGATGCCATAATTAGTAATAGTATTTGCCAACATGCTGGGGACGGAATGTGTGATGCTTGGAAACGCCAGACACACAGACGCAGCGGACAGCCGGACATTCAGATTTCCCAAATCTCAGACTTTCTGACAGAATTGATTCCTTACAAGGCAATGTAGATCACATGACCACCTCACTCCCATCATCGGGCAGCTTCGCCGTTCCAAGGGATTTCCAAAATGGAATAGATTGACCGACTTTTGGAGGGAAAACCCTTGTATCAAGAACTGATCAGATTTGTTTCTGAAACCCTTGGAATGAATTGTTTGATACCTGAAATTATAGAACTGGCTGATTTGTGGTATTGTCACATATTTGAGAGGTACACTGTTCTTATGTACAGTAATTAATGAAAAGTAGTACTAGCAAGAAAAAATCAACCGCCTTCTAAGCATCCTTAGACACTCCCTTAGACACACCTGAGTCGACACTGGGGGCGATTTGTTTGTGCAATTTCGCGATTTCTTGCTCCCTTTCGACGGCCTTGGGGTCGTTGCGGTCGACGTAATTGCCCATATTGAAGTTGTCAAAGAATGCCTGAGATTCTGCCATTGGCCTGATTTTATTGTATTTGGGGTCCGGGGCGAGGACAATGGCGACGCTTGCCCTGTGGAGCCTTGAGCAGAAGTCCCGAAGACCTCAGGGTGCAATTTTGAAAGGTTGAAACCATGGTACTTCGCGACGTGTCGCAAACTGAGAAGGCAAACGCGATGGCTTTTTGCTATGTTCTTGACAGTGTTCTCAACGATGAGGATCAGTTCGTATCCATTGGTGGCAGGGGCGGATTGGGGAAGGGTAGGGGCAGCCATATGAGCCACATTTCCGGTTCCTGGGTTGTTGATGGACAGGTTGTGGAGGGATTTCGCGAGAAACTGGGAATTAGCGCCGGCGTGGGGGTTTGCCAAAGGGCGCTCGCTAGTATCTGAAACCACTCGAGGACGTGCCCGCTTGCGAAAAATTTTTCTCAAGAAGCTTAAACAAGACACTGGCATGGCATTTGGGTTTATGCAGATGGTGGTCATGGACTACATCGACCCCCATCGCTGTTCCACCCACAAATGCTTGTGAACAACTTGCGAACATTTTAATCCTTCTTCATTCTCATGGATATGTTTTTGGTGACCTGCGAGAGCCCAATGTCCTATTCAAAAATATCAAACTCATCGACTTCAACTGGTGTGGTCGGTACGCTCTTTGATTAAAAAAGGAAGCATATAAAATCATTAAATGGAGCAACTACAGCCTTTCCTGGGACAGTCATAGTACTGGAAGGTGGTTTCTTGGACATGTTTTAAGAAACTCTCCCCCAGCTGCCTCTTTCAGTCGTCAGGAAAGTTTTGTTCTTCCACCCATTTCTTCATGACCTTAATCCACCTTCCAGATCCAGCAATTCTCCATTCATCATTTTCCGGACTCAGATCGCCACGCATCACAGGCATGGTGCAAATCTTGCAAGTCAAAGGGCCCTTAAAGGGTTGGTGCACAGGTTTCCCGAGGCAATCCAAATCGAACCACATTTGACACCCCAAACAAAATCACTGAACATCCAGCACAGGGCTGTACATGCCTTTGCACCGGCAGTAGAAGTGCATGCCCTACAATAGAGGTCAATGATAAAGTATACGACCACAAAAGAGGACACTACCGATATTTTCACCGCCTTCGGAAAGATATAAACCTTTAGCCGAGAGAACCAGGATGACCCACTTATCATCCTCGTCGAGGGGTCGGAATCATTGAACTTGTGGACTTTCCCCTTGGCTTCGTAACCATCAGTATTATTATTATTATGAAATTAAAATGAAACACGCACATTCAATACAACCCGGATCCACAACCTCTTCATGGTTGGATTCAAGAAGCTCCGTGTTCCCCAACATGGCTAGTATGGACTTGTGTCTATTAAAAGTATTGGTATTCAATGGAATTCATCGATGAAATGAACAGCTTACTTCTTGGTGATGTACTTCAGTCCCGCTACTTCACTAGGCAGGTAATACCAAGACCCGATGACCCAGCATTTGTCATCTCCGTCATAATGGATAGAGACAATGCGCATATACCAGTATTCGTGCGGAGGGAGGGGGCGTTCAGCTGTGTCCAGATCGACCCAAGCCAGGATGAGATAGATGCTGTGAATTGAAAGGCAATGCCTCAGACAATTAGAGCAAGAAATAAAAGCAAAAAGCATAATGACTGGTCGCCACATTCAAACTCCTCATCCCCTTGGGTCTTATTTTCGATTCGTAGGGTGGAGATCTCTTCCATGTCACTGACTGTTGCGAGGGCAGGCTGCGGATTGTCGTCTTTCTGTGATAGCTCATGAAGATTAATGGTGATGATCCTGTCGCTCTTCATGGTAGGAAGGAAAGGGCAATAGGGTTCACGCCAGCGGGAAGGATTAAATAGACAATAAAAAGTGTCATGTTACTTTTAACACAAATTGAACCGAATTGCGTATTGTTAAGGCTGCTGTATCCTTCCACATTGCGTCCCCAACATTGGACAGTAAAGTGAGCCTGTCTTCCACAAGTTCGTGTATCTCTGCATAATAGTTCTCAATTACCATTAACTAGCTCCAGATGAAATGCCTCCAAAGCGAGAGGAAACCGAGTATCCCTATGTCATTACCTGGTGTTGGAAGAACTTTATCTCCTCTGTCCTCTTCCCGCACTTCCTCTGCAGACATTGGTGGGGATCTTCTCTTGCGCTTTCTGGAGTTGCCAGCCTTTGGTTTTGAGTGAGAATCAACCGTCGGTGGATCACCAGCCGCGGTAACGAGCCTATGCTCCCTACGTGAACGGTGAACGTGGTTGGCAGAGTTAGTGGTGTCAGTGTGTGAAGGGACAGGCGCAGAACCATCTGCCATCTTGAAGTCAATGTTGTCAGAGTTCTGATTGTCTGAACTGTTGAAAGGTGGTGGCAGTGGCTGACCCAGTACCTCCGTCATGAAATTCATCTGTTCCTCTGCAAGAGCACGATCACCTTCCAGATTCCCTGTGCAGATGTCCGCCATCCAGACGTCGGGGCTTTCAGGCTCCTTGACTTGTGTAACAGATCCTGGCACATTCTCAGCACAGCCAACGTCAGGTTCTGGAGTTGAAGGCGCCCCTCTTTCCCCCATGTCAATGTTGGCGCTGTCGTTACGCTCATCTAAGGGGGATCCCCCAATGCGATTATGGTCGAAGGCATCCTGTGAATATAAACCGCCAGGATCTGCGTTGTTGGGAGTGTTTGTGGAACGACGATCATAGTGGGTGACGAGCCGCTGATCACTCGGCGGTTGATCAATTGCAGGGAGAGTATCCGTAGTCGTTGTTTGTTGGACCATCTGAGGGGTTGGGGAAATGACATGGATTTTGACTTCGATGCCCATGAGTCGCTGAACGTTCTGATCGTCTATTCGCATGATAGGCTCGAGAGGAGAACAGAATCTGATCTTCTGCGTCGACGTTCGGCGGCAGCCGCTGGGTGTTGAATGGACATAAGTCACTACTTTGTCCTGCAAAATTACTCACCTCCAGTCCGTTTGGAACAACAAAACTCCCTGAGAACTTTGGATATGTTTTTATGGCGCCAGTCAGCCATGGCAGCACTGCGAGCAATGACGAATTCTTCCTGGCGATTTTTATGGATTCTTTATTTTCGGAGTTTGCAGACACTGTTTCATGATTCAATTCCGATGTGCGAAGACTTGAATGATATGTAACTATACACTTTTCAGATAAGTATTCTAGTAAAAACTCATGCCTAAACGTTGTTCACGGCGATGATGGAGGGGGAGAGGGAAAAGATGGAGGCGCCTGGAGGTGATATAGCGTGATAGGTTTAGGGCAGGGTGTTCTGTGGCCAGCCCACAACGTTCTGTGCCTGAATTCATGTTTGCTTACATCATCATTGTTTATTCCTGGGGCCTACGCACCGGTTGCCAGTCGCATTTGCGCCAGAGGCAATTTCAATTAACTCCTGCGACTTGAGTTTGCAAGGGGTGGGGAAGTGACAGCACTGAAAAAAGAATGGAACTTATGAGAGCGATAAGTGGTGGTGGAGCAAAAAACTACTAGTAGCATATACATACCCGCTATCGTTAATTATTTAAGGGCACTGTTTGTATTGGCGATCGAACCGTTCGAACGGTTGATTATAACAATTTCATACAAGAGCATCTCAGTCCCCCAGTACATGTATTTTTTTATTGAGTACTGTGAGGGAGGCACATCATGTCGACCTACGATCTGTCTCGATCGAGTGATATATTTGATTGTGTCACTACTTCTATTAGCTACCGTGCCTTTAGGACCTTGCGAGATTAGCTTCTCTAATCTCAACCTTTATCTTATCGAAGATAACTTGAACTCGGATGACTTTACCGTCTTTTAGTACTAATTGTGGCCCATTGCCAACAGCAGGCAATGAAGAAGACCGCCCTCAACCTTTCGTCTTGGGGTTCATCTTTCCAAACTAGCTCCCAAGGCCAATTCTGGGTCACTCTCTGGATAATGACCGCAATTTTCTTGAGTTTATTTCTCGGCTAAGGAAGGAAGGTTCAAAGAATGAAGATTCAGAACATATAACTTAAGCCTCACCTTACCCCTTAGGTGCGATGTTGCCGTCTCGGAAGGGATCGGACCAAGCGCTTTTTGTTTCACCCAATCTTTCAGGATGGTTTCATAACCAGGAATACCCCTGCTATCCATTATTTGGTCTCTTGATTTGAATGACAGCGAAAGGAGAGTAACCTCCATGAAAAAGTCCAGTATTTTGAAGGGGTTCATCTCATCCATGGATTTAATGCCCAGAGTGTCCATCTTTAGAAGTAAAGTTGATGGCGTATAGAGTTCCAATACTGAGGAAGATAAAGAATGGGAAGGGTACTTGGTAAGACTTTTGAGGATAAAGACCTTTCGAGCCAGAGAAGGACGGGGTGTGGAGGAGCCTTGTGATGTAGAAGGGGTATTGCGAACTTTTTTCTTTCCCTGAAAAGGCTGAGACGACGGCTTGTGAGGGGTTACAGCGTATTGGCGGGACTGAGATGATTCAAAAGGAGAAGGTGGGGACATGGAATAGTTGTCGGCGACATCGATATCATCAAATGGTGAAGACCGTCCGGAGGATTTTGACCGGTAACCGTGCAGACCAGGACTCAAAGATCACCCCATAGCCGTTTTACGAATCCGTGTCCTTGGGGAATTGGGAGGAGGACTGATAGATGGGGGACAAAGTCGCATAATAGGAACTTTTAAAGGCGCATCAGTGGGAGAGTCAATTTCCACATGGTCGATGGGCGGGAGCGTAGAGGTTGGGTTCGGAGACCACGTTCCAAGGAAGGTATCAGGGGTCTCCCTTCCACGAGGAGACAGATATATATCGCCCTCCATATCCCTAACCTGCAGGTCTAGATATGTCGCTCAGCGGGTGAATAAAACAACACACACAAGTCATTCATACCTATTGTCATACAGTCTAACAGGGAATATATAATTTCACAGACAGAAGATGACACACATAACTCGTACCTGTGTTATCGCTCTTCCCCACAAGTCCTGAGTACAACAAAATATGAGTCCAGGTTCCAACAAGAAAATCTACAAAGCGTCCTATCTACCAATTTGTTCACCGCATTCATTTCGGTCACTGCCCTTATACACGTGTCTCCAATCTATGGAGTTCGTTAGAAGGAGGATTTGGGGCAACGAAGAAACAACTTACATCTAAGACTAAGGTGCTCGTCCCTCAGCCCATGTTCCAAATTTGTACCGGGCCACCCAGCAGGCATGTCTTGTAAGTTGGCGAAGACATCCCTCCAGTTGTTGAGGCCTACACAAAAAAAGATCAGTGCTGGTCAGGAAGAGGAAGTCAACTCTAGCAAAAAGACTCGCTGTGCTGCCGGCATAGATGGTATTCCCAGCCAAACCAGCGGGTTGGGTCCTCCTCGTACCACGCCAACCTTGCCCGAATCCGCTTCTCCACCTGATCACACGCGACCTTTTGCTCTTCCGTTAATATAGAATCCATCTCATGCCACCATGCATCGCATTTCATTCCCTCAACCTGGGACGTTTCCGCTGCTTGCGACATTGCCTCTACCGCCCACCCACCCCAGTTTGATTCTTCCTCGTCCTTGTCTTCCGACATTCCACGTGCGATGACCTGTTGAATTTCGCCCCTTTCCATGACACGTCGGTGTTTCTGAGGATGCGTCTCTTCGTCTTCCGAATTCCCTGGAGTGATAGTAATATGAGAAATAAATGGTGTTGGGAGCTGAATAGATGATACTAACTTTGGTGCTTTCGAGAACCTGCCACCATTACAGACTTTGCCGCGTTCCCCTTCCCCGTATTTTTTTTGTGTGCTCTGCGTGGCATGTGCCTTGTGGTTTCAGCTGCAAAGGTGACAGTCAGAAATTCAGACGCACTCGAGGAAGACTTACCTTTTGCTATTCGCCAATCACTGGCATTCGCCGACTATTCGCCGAATGTTGGATGTGGTTGGCAGCACGTCTGAAAACCCTGCCACTTTAAACTCCGATCAAATGACTCCACATCGACACAGGACCCTGTCTTATGCTGAGCAATGTCCGATCCAAAATCGCCAAATTTTGGCACTTATGTACGGACAATTTTTTGCGAGTTCCGTCCGCATAGGGATCCGACCTACAATTTTGGACTTCATTCCGTCCGCATAGCCGATAAGACATATTTGCGACCACCTTCCGTCCGCATAAGGGATCGGACATATTCCATCCGCATAAGGATCGAACATGGGCAGAATTTTGGACCCATTTCCGTCTGCATAAGGATCGGACATCGCTCAGCATAAAGCAGGGTCCTGTTGACACCGTTGATTCCCCCCTAAGGTTGCACATCGTCATCCTGCTCGTTGTGCACCGAGCGGCACGACATCGACGCAACCACCATTTCTCAGCGTGCGTATCCTAATCATCGTTCACCACCATTACTACTCTCTACGCGCGTACCCTCCTTTTCATTCATTATTCACTTCCAGCATTTTCTCGCTACATGGCAAGGTTGGACAACCTTAGAAAGGCCTACGGTGCGTGTAGCATTCATTTCATTTCACAACCCACCTTTAACTTATTTCTTTTTTACACTTACAAAACTCCTGTCCCACGTAGGCAAATGTACGTCATTCTTGTCGTCTGCCAGCCAGTTTTCCAAACCCTCGCTATCATGCGTCGGCCTCGACGTCTGTCCCCTGTCTTCCCTTCTTGCAGGCTACCGTGCGTCAGCCTTGACGTCGCCTCTGGGGTTAAGTGTTGCGTTCGTAACAGTTCGTTATCACTATATAGATTCTATACGCTGTGCCCCCTGCCGGTAATACTAAAATACATGATATTTATATTAAGTGGTTGCAATCATCCTGGGGGCAGAGGTAGAAATGAAAAGAATTGCCTCCAACATACCAGACAAATGCTTCCCCCAGTTGTTCCTCCCAGTCGGTAGGAAAATCCTGAGCCTCCCTCCAGTTTTTGACTTGTTGTATCTTTCTCCCTGACCCTGCAGCCCTCCACTCACAATTCTGTTTACCTAGGCTACCCCGAATCACAGGCATCCCAATAATCTTCTCTTGTAAATTTGCTCCAATGCTTTCGCACTCCTGTGATGGCCCGAGGCAGGCGACATCGAACCACTTCTCACAACGGTCACAAAATCTCTGGACATCCCCCTCAGGGTCATATGGTGTGTGGCAAATGCAGTGAGTGTTGATCCTCTAGAATACAAATAAATATCGAGGTTATATATAGTTAAGAAAGGAAGGGTACCATACCAATAACTTCTCCTCCTTCTCATGGACGGAATAAGACAACCTGTAGTACCATGCATCGGTGACCATGCAATAGGGATCTTTATCGTCGAAATGGTGCATAACCGTTAGGCCTTTGTAACTATTATAATTAGTCATCTTAGTGAATTTAAATCAATACATACATTCAATACAGCTGGGATCTAACACATCCTGGTGGTCGGATGCGATCAGCTCGCCCAAACCGATCGGCAGAAGGTGCGGAATTCTAACCAATGTTGTCAGGATGAATTGTGGTTAAAAAACAAGTACTAACTTTCGATTCCCCTTTGTGAATTCTCTTACCTCAGAACCGCTGTAGTACCATGTACCAATAACCCATTTTTTTTTGTCGCCTTGATGGACAGAATCCACCTTCATCTTCCAGTACACGTAGGGTGGCAGTGGGAGCTGGCCCAGATTGACTCCTGGTGGGATGACATAGATCCTATAAATCGGAACCAGTCTTATCAGACCAAAAAAATGGAAAAAGTGGAGAATAACTCACACATCGCCGGGTGCGATCTCTTCATCCCCCTGCGTGATGTTCGGGATTACGAGGTCGGTTTCTGGCAAGGCGCCGACATCTTCCAGATCAGGGACTTTTGGATCGTTCATTCTAGACCTATTTCGACGTTCGATAGTATTTTTTTCGGTCCTCATGATGGAAAGAAAAGAACACGAGGCCAAATTGAGGCCAAACGACACCCATTGTGCCGAAAGCCTGTGATCGCTGATTAGATTAGATTACACGCCCAGACTAAATTCCCACTGTGTCGATGCGGTTTCCTTGTTTCAGATGCGCCAATATTCTCCAAAGGTCTCCACCAGATAATCCCATTGTAATCGTGGGCTTTGGCCCACTGACGTGCCATCCCCAGATCAGATTAGATAGGTAGACACCATCAGTGGCTGTGCACGACCTTGTGCACAGACGATCATCCTTGCCTATGACGCCATACTGGTGACTATGGCCTCGCTTGACGCGATCCACCTGCGCAGACGTCACCTCTGGCCAGAGAGGCATGTTCCACCATGACCACCAGACAAGAGACGTATCCCCTGACCTCTGGTTTAAGGCGTCAGCGCTGTGCCCCTAGTAGCTTTCTCTCTTCATCTCACGCCCATGCTGTGTGCTGATTTTTTTTCCCGCAGGCTACCCTCACGAGACCGTTTTGTTGAGACCCGGGGTCATTCGTATGATCCCAACCAATCTTCAAACCAGGGTTCGTCCTTTTTTTTTTACTATATGACTTCATTTAAAACTCTCTTTACCCTCTCTCTCTGACGAAGATGACGGTACATGCTGTATTCTCAATCTATTGTCATTCTACTAAATTTTCTCGTAAAGATAGGGGCTCTATCTGGGCCGATGGACATCAAAGTACGTGTTGGGTTCCCACGATATATATTAAGATAATAATTCTGGCCCAGAAACATCTCCAAAGGATACCAGACGTCAAAGTCGACGATGCAGGAAATTCCACAGTTTGAGTAGGCACAAATTTCTTGTCGCTCGTATTCTTTTGTACCAAAATACATCTGAGGTTGTTAACATTTGCCCACAGTTCATAATACTGTACTATTCCGACCGATTGTTCATGTAACGTGTAACGGGCCTGAATGGGGAGTTTTTGATCCAAAATCTCGAAAAAAGCGCCTAGGCAGCCAAAATGGTGTCTGATCTCAAGCTGGGTGAGTTGTTCTTCGACCCAAAATCTTGCCCATTAATTCAAAAAAGCTTTTTTTGGCGATGAAGATGATGGGACAAGAGAACAAGTGGAGGGTAACATTATTGTCATGGGAAAACTACCGGGTCCTCATGCTTGAAGGCGTTGAGGCAAGAAAGTGGAAATTTTTAGTCTCTGAGATGGACCTTATCGTTGGGGGTCTGAATTATGCTGGAAATTTCATGTACGTCGTCCAAACTATGTCATTTCAGCATTTTCTAACAATCCGGTAAGCAACCCTCAAGGCCCATATGGGCTGGACAGCGATCAAGCGGAGCGTTATCACGCAAGTTCAATGTTACTGGCAGAGTCCATCACAATCTGGCTCAACCCGCGGGATATGCTCACAGTCGGATCAAAACTCCTAACTCACAGACTCCTGATTAAATGTGCTGCCACGTTGAACCTGGACCATCCTTACATCATCCCTATCGAGGAGGAAGATTTGATCAGGGTTTCGGGTGAGATCGCCGATGGGGTTATAGATGGGGTTCTGAAGCGAAGCCAAAGCACGTGGTCTTACCACCTTATCACAAAGCATACCCAGGATGCCAGAAAGGAAATCGCTACTGCCCTTGAGGAGCAACGAGACTGGAAGAGCCCCGGTCACCCATTCGTCGAGCCACAATGGTTTCTCCAGCCATACCTACCTGCCTTGATGTATCTAGGGGAACTTTGAACCTTCCTCGTCGATGGAGCTCTGTACTACACGATTTATACCACTCCTACCGAATTCGATACCCAAACAATTACAAGGATGTCCGGTAAATTTGTTCGACCCCTCTGTGCATTCGGGTACATCATTTCTGTTCCCAATCTTTCCTTTCGCACCTTTTACGATGTTGCTTTTAGTTACGATCCTGAGGACCCGACTTCCCCTAAGAAAACGGGCTGGTTGGTTTTGTCTGGCCATGACGACCCTGACCCTAGCCACTTCATTGTCCATGAGAGCTTCGATAAATTTGTTCTGGACATGATGGGATCCTAGTCCTTGCGGAGGAGAAGTCTTTTGGCATCGTTTCAGGGCTGAGGATGTTTGGTAGGTGCGATGTTTCTATCTACTGTGATATCTCCTCAGGACGGTACCAGTATGTAGTGAATGAGGTCACTCGCTCTTACACCACTTGCCTTTTCGAACCATGGTGTGACCCTCCAGGGATGGTAGACATCATGATGGCCAGACTCCTTCACGTTCTCCAATCTGTTGCTATGTCCAAGTTTTCATCTGGTCAACCCCCTCCTCCACCAACTCCTCGCTAGACATTTTTGACTTGTCGCCGGCGTATTGTGCTTCCTTTTTTTTTTTTCTAATGTACGTATGCATAACACTGTAATTTTTTTGCGCACCCAATTATGTAATCGTTGGGGTTTCAACGGGGTTCGGGGTGTTGAAGGTGGTTGGGCTGTGGAATTAGCGGTGTTCGGGTTGTTTTTCGTTGGTTTTGGGGTCTTCGCGGGGTGGTTTGGTGGTTTCAATAGCGTTCGCGTGCTGACGTGGCATGGCTGTGGGTGTAGATGGAGGTGGAGAAGGGTCGTGTGTGTCGATTTCATGGCTATCGACTTGGATGGGGCGCTGATGTGGCAACCAAATGGGCTGTGGGTGGCGGTCAGGCAGTCAGAAACAGTGTAGAGGGTGGGTGGGGCTTACCTAGCCACATTTTGGGTCGAAACGACAGTGATGTGGCACCGTAAAAAGGCTACAATGGGGGGTGAATGGTGTTAGTTGGGTTGTAAGCATCCAGGGGGCCGTTTGTTACTCACCTGGTGTCCCTGGGTTTCATCCTGCTCACGTTCGCACTCATGATCGTCGGTGTCAGCATTCAAAAACCTAAAACGGCATTTTTTGTTAGCAGACGCAAGCAGAAGGGGGGTGGGAATTTACTTGGGGGCTGTTAATGGCGTTGGACGGCGGCGTGGGCATTAGTTGAGGTCGAGACGGTGGATAGAATGAGGCGGGACATGGCAGGAGGTGGTGGTGGAGAGCCAAAGAGATGCGTGGCAACATTTGAACCAGCGCCACCCGATTTGGCAAGACGCGGGCCGTGTCCTGGAGATAGCAATATCAAGCATCAACGTTGTATGCTTGAAATGCCATTATGGTGCAGTTGGTTAGAGCACTGCTTAGTCCATTTATCAGGTCTTGGTTCAATTCTTGTATGCTGCATTTTTTTTTTCCATTATATATATATATAAATAATAACAGTCTAATAAATAATTACTGTTCAGGTGAACTCCAGGTGAACTCCAGGTGGATTCTAGTGTGTTTCATGCATACATATTACTGTGTATCTGGCACCTGGAGTCCACTGACTCCAGTTGGTTCACCTGAACTCTAGCTGGAGTCCAGGTGGATTCCAGGTAAAATTGATACCATAATTTGGCTGTGCTCCCACTAAAAAAAAAAGTACCTGGACTCCAGATGAACTCTGGAAAATCACCTAGAGTCCAGTGGAGTCCAACCGAACTATGTAAAGCAGTGTAAAGACCTTGCACAACTCAGAGAAATTTCCCAGATTCATATTCTACAAGTGTTGCATCACCAAAAAGACTTTTGGTAATTGCAATAATAAAAGCATGTTCTTGGAACTCAAAATATATCAAAGTGCCATTAGTAGTTTTAAAGAATAACTTTTTGACAAAACCTAGGTTGATTTCACATATATTTCACAGATGTTTCACATATTCAGGCTTATTATCAATAATTTTATCATTTATTTTTGCTTTGTTGTAATTTTCAAGAACATAAAGGCTGCTTTGGCTTATGATAAAGCTATTGAAGAATTTGATATCTTCAATGTTTTTCATTTTTTCTTTGCTATCTTTTTTGGCCTCTTCAACAACAGCTGCAGTACCCTCATTTATAGAAGCAAGCTATAAAATGTCAGCATTTATTATTTCATATAGTTATAAGAAATAATATCTTGGTAGTTGCTACATTTGTTTTTTTTTGCTTTTAACTACTAGCACTAGTGTTATTTTTTTTCTGGAAAAACAATTAGTCTTGAATTAAACAATTACCAACTCTTATTACAATATCTAGCAATTTGCTAGATATTGAAGTGTGATATATAACATGTGACATATAACAAACACTTACAAAGGCCATAAAACCACCTATAATGACCACTATTATATATCAGTACATAGTAGCTGCCTAACATAGGTCATAAATCCACAGCGAAACTTGCCCATCACCCAAAAAAAAAGAGTATCACTGTGATGCTGGGGTTGGTTAGGATTAGTAATAGAGTCCTTTGGATGAGTAGGTAGGGTGGATGATATGCTGAGGGTGCTGAATGCCAGATGGAAGAGCAAAGGGGGTAAAATAGAGCAGGGCTGTTGAGCAGAGGTTGGGGGTGCTAGTAAATACATGTAAACAATGCCAGAAGCAGTGAGGTCTTTACCATGCCCCCTTATTCCACATGGAATCCATGTGGAATCCATATGGAATCCATGTTGTTCCACATGGAATCTGCCCATTCCACATGGAATATGTTTTGGCTGAGATCTCACCCATTTTGGTGATTTCCTTCCACCTATATTCCATGTGGATTCCTTGTGGATTCCATGTGGATTCCACCATTCCATATGGAATTTCCACTTGGAATCCATATGGAATGTTCCACATGAATTCCTTCCCATTTCCATGTGGATTCCATGTGGATTCCATGTGGAAAGATGGATTCCATGTGGATTCCATGTGGAAAGATAGATTCCATGTGGATTCCATGTGGATTCCACCTGGAATCCCCAACAACCAATATTAGAATAATAGAAATAATAGTACAAATCAATACAAAACAGTAGTTGTAATGATTTAATTGTATTATTGGTACTAGAAAAAAAATGGACCATACGCGAATTGAACCCAGGACCAAGCACACACATAAGCGCGCGCTCGAGTCCACTGCACCATGCCAGCGTTATTATTCGTGGATATTTAAGCGATTATGTGACCACCTGCCGGTCCCACGGCCCGCGGCGTCCCAAATCCGGAATCCTCGGTTCCAACGCTGCCACGTCACCGCTTTGCTTCCTCCCACCACACCCGTCGCATTCCCGCTGCATCCCGCACACTGCCCATCCCCGCCACCACTGCCAACCACCGCCACCGTCATCAACCAACCCAGGTAAGTTCCCCCACCTCTCCCACCACCCGCGATTACTGACGATCACCCCATTTAGGCCATTTTCGACCACTAGGGCGACATCGGCGGCCATCGCGAGCCCGATCGCGACAGAGAACGGGCCCCAGGTAAGTACCACCCACCCTCATGACGTTCGACGCCCACTAAAACCTATTGGCAGCTGCTTCGACGTGCCACGTCACCGCACGAACCGCCCGCGGGTGAAATTCCGCGCCCACAACACCTCCAGCCCCTCCGAGTGCCACGTCAGCGGGTCCATACCCCTTTTCCCCCAACTACCGCCCAAATCCAGTCCCACACCGCACTTCCGCACCATGCCCCCCCGCAAGAAACCCGCCGCCGTCGTCAAGAAACCCGCGGCTTCCCCTCCACCGACCTCGAAGGTTCGAAAACGCGGCCCATCGAACGCGGACGAAACGGCCAGCAAACCGAAGGCGAAGAAGGCGAAGAATGCAAAGAAAACAGCCGCTGACGACAACGACGGGGATACAGGGAAGGAGGGAGGGACGGCGAAGCCAGTGAAGAAGACGAGGGTGAAAAAACCGAGGTACGTAGCCCCCTGTTCATCACTCCCCACCCTATTGACTGCTTGAGGCCCCCCACCAGGAAAACCAGCGCCCAGAAGGCTGCTGAGACCGCCAACGAGTCGTTCCCCGACTCGGACGACCTTATACCGTACGTCCCCCCCCCCTATTTTTTTTTGGCCAGATCCTGACGATTTCCAGGACCGAGCGCATGCTCGTGGAGAGCGGCATTTCTGTTGCTCCCCTCGAGCGGCCTCGTGCACCCGATGCAAAGCACATGGCCCCGCCGTCGGTCAATACGCGTAGCCGCGTCCGCCGCGTCGAGCCCCTCGCCGCTGTGGTCGAAAAATCCGCCAGCAGCGACAGCGACAACAGCAACAGCGAGGACGACAACGACAACGAGAGCAGCGGAGAAAACGAGGGGGGGGATGATGCCAGCGGGGACAACGACGACAACGCGACTGGGGATGACGAAGACGCGAGCGGGGACAACGAAGACACTGCCACCGGCGACGAAGAAGACGACGACAAAGAAGAAGACGACAAAGAAGAAGACGAGGCGAATGAGAACGAGGACGAGGACGAAGACGCCGACGTGATCGAGCCCGACAACCCTGACGCAAACGAGGACGACAACGACCCGATCGAGAACGCGGACGACGAGGAACACGACAACGCGATCGGTGAGAGCACCGGCGACCAGCACGGCGACAACAAGAGCGAGACCGAGAGCGAGACCGAGGAGAGCGACAGCGCCGGGAAACACGACGACAACGGGGCTAAGGCCGCCTCTGTCATCCCTGGACCCGAACCCGAGCACAGCCAGGTAAGTGGCACCCCAGCGCGAGGTGGCGAGTCCCGCACCGCCGTCCTCGCTGTCCCAGCCGCTGCCTCCGTGGCAACAGCCCCCACACCTGAACGCAATCGCGTCAGCGGTACTCCAGCGCGAGGTGGCGAGTCCCGCACCGCCGTCCTCGCTGTCCCAGCCGCTGCCTCTGTGGCAACAGCCCCCGCACCTGAACGCAATCGCGTCAGCGGTACTCCAGCGCGAGGTGGCGAGCCCCCCACCGCCGTCCTCCCTGTCCCAACTCCTGCCTCTGTGGCACCCACCCCCATGCGTGAACGCAACCGTGTTGAACCTTCCATTGGCAAAGATAGTGGCACGTCTACCACTGATCTTCAACCCATTGGAAAAGGTTCTTTATTTTATTTTTATATTCTTTCTCTATTTATATTTAATTTAGCGTTGTCTCCGGAACCTCTCCCGGATAATGGTATTAAATTTTATTTTAATTTAACAAGTTGTTTTAAGTTGTTGTTAGACATTCAGATGGGAAACCCAATACCTTTACAGGGAGCCTCTCGTACTATGGGTGGCATTTTCTGAGGCAAAGCCTTAGGGAATAAGCCTAACCATGCTGATTTTGAGGATGAGAATGATTCAGGTCCATTTATGGTGATCAAACCCAAACAGGCCTTCAAGATTTTTCTTTATGTTCAGTATGGCGATGTGCTGGAAGTTAGCCGTGTTCCCGATTTTGCTTCTCAGATTCCAATCACTGTTTTTTTGTTGAATGACATATCTCCTCGCTCTCAGCCATTGTTGACAAAAGCTACAAAGTTCCATGATTCTCTTTCACGTAAGCCTTGTTTATTTATAGCTATTATTCACTTATTAAATTAAATTTGAATTACTATTAGGATCTTTTGTCTTTTTTCATTCCGATATTTCTGGCCATTGGCTGTGGAACCTTGAAGGAGTCTATTCTTTAGTGATTGAAGAAAATGAAGAAGTACCTTACCAAATGAGCGCTCAAGGCTTGGAATGTTGCATCCTTTTTGTAAGTAATTTGATGAAATTCAGTCCCAATATGATTTAAAATTATTATTAGCTCATTCCGAATGCTATTCGTCCTTCCACATCCTCTATTTTTTCACAGGCTGGACCATCACGTTCCATCAAGGATCATGCATCATCTGAGGGAGGCTCACGTTTCAATTCACGTCCTGAATCACCTGCCGAGTCTGACTCTGACTCAGAGCCAGCAAAAAAGGAACGCCGCTTGAGCCAAAAGCATCTCAAATCCCTCAACAAAAATCATATTGAGTTTGATCACAACCTTTGTCAGATCGTAGATAAACCAACACTTCAACTCCTATATAAGCGTTATTGTGCTGTCAATGATATTCGGCGCCAAATCGACCAGAAGATCAAGGACCGAACTTGGAAAGGAGCTTCACTCAC
>Ga0307513_10002061_pt1 | contig 28285 bp, 24 predicted proteins | sample 15_EM_MG_FD_202174 | JGI IMG/M metagenome (GOLD analysis project Ga0307513, IMG submission 202174) | Populus trichocarpa ectomycorrhiza microbial communities from riparian zone in the Pacific Northwest, United States - 15_EM | ecosystem: Host-associated > Plants > Roots > Unclassified | place... | reverse complement strand
GCTTCCAAGGTGTGCGCACCTATATCGCCAGCGGCAATGTGTTGTTGCGCAGCGACACCAGCGCGGTACAGGTGAAAGCCGCGCTTGAGGAGGCATTGGCGCGGTACGCAGGCAAGCCCGTGGGCGTGTTGGTACGCACCGGCGCCGAGATGGCGGCGATCATTGCCGCCAATCCCTTTCCCACGGCTGCACCCAACCGCGTGGTAGCGATCTTCCTCGACGGCGCGCCACCTGCAGACACGCTGGAAACGGTCAGGCATCTCAAGGACGAGCGGGTCGTGCCAGGAAAGCGCGAGATCTATGTGCATTACGGCGAAGGCATGGCTGATTCGAAACTGGTTATTCCGGCGGCGAAGAGCGGAACCGGGCGCAACATGAATACGGTCGTCAGATTGGCGGCAATGGCGGCGGAGTAAGCGCGGCACGGCTTCTGTCGGCGCATTGGGTTTCGTGAAATGGGCAGGCACGAAAATTCATTCCATCGACATGGGACTGCGACCCTGGCCTGCGTGTGTCGTGAAGCCGTGGAACTGACGTATGGAACCAATGAGGCGGCAGCCTTCAGCGGCGATATTCACGCTTCGTTTGGTTCGTTCCCCGGCCACACACTAGACTGAGGGCAGCTCGTCGCAGATCGCGATGCAGTGCTTCCTCATTCCGGATAACGACGCGGCATGTCCAAACAATGGTTTCTGTTCGCACTTGTTGCCTTCCTTACCGCCTGTCAGCAAAAGGCGCCGGTCGCGCCTCCGATCACCATCGTCGATGTGCCCGCCAGCGCGGGACAGAGCGGCGCGCTCAGCGGCGGCTCTCCGACGCCCGCGCCGATGGCATCCAAGGCCGATGTATTGAAAGGTACGCATTGGCCGGCGGTCGAGCTGACTTCGGGAGAGGCTGCGATCAGTTGCGAATCCGATCCGATCGCGGCAAGGGGGGGCGAACCGCTTACCGATCTGTCGTACGCCGGAGTGAATGCGGCCGTCGAGAAGTGTAAGCAAGCTGGAATGCTGCGGCTGAACTACGAAGGCAAGATCGCCACCGATTTCACCGCGCTGGTGGAGCGAGTGGGCAACATCGCCGAGCGCCTGAAGATCGAGCAACGCCTCCTGGACCTGGATTCCAGTGGCGGCCACGTGGAAGACGCCATGAAGGCGGGCGATGCCATCGGCGCTTCGAAATGGACCATCCGCGTAGGGGACCAAGCCATCTGCCATAGCGCCTGCGTGCTGATATTGGCTGCGGGAGACGACCGACAGATCGCCGGCAAGGTGGGTATCCATCGGATGATGCGCGTCGATTCGACCGCGACCACGCGCGCGGAGCTCAGCCAGGAGCTGCGCGAGGTCTACGAGAAGATGAAGGAGTATCTGGAGCGCAATGGCGCGTCAGTGGCCGTGGCCGATCTGATGATGACCGTGCCCAACCGTAAGCTGCGGCTGCTCTCCGCGGACGAGTTGGTGGAATACGGGCTGGATGGCACCAACGCCGTGCAGGACGACCTGGAGCGCATCGGGCTGACCCGCAAGTGCGGCGAAGATTTCGTGCGGCGCAAGGATGAGTTCATGCGCGCTTTCGAACGCGAATGCCAGCTGCCCGACAGCAGCACCGAGGTAGTGGATGCCTGCGGACTGGCGCTGAGGGAAAGCTACGGTTTTCCTGATCGGAAATGTCCGATCGAAAGCCCGTTGTCCGCCCGCGACGTCGATGGCGATGGCGCGCACGCTGCAGGCCGGACCGGCAGCGAATAGGCGCCAGGCGGAGCTCGGCATGGATGATTAACAGCCTTGGCCGAGTCGCCAAGCAACGTGACCTCGGCCTCGTAGATCCGAGCTTGCTCGGATGCTTTTGGGCTCGATGTTTTGGGCAAGAGCATCCGAGCAAGCTCGGATCTACAAGGACAAGGGTGTCCGAGCTCGTTCTGTTTCCGTTGGTGCTGGCAGCGCCCAGCTAGCGCACAGTTCGCGCTTCTGTGCGGGTGCGAGCTGCTTGATGCGGTATTCGGCGCGGCTGGCTTCGGAACGGTCCGCAAAACCACATTGTCCCAGTAGCCGAAGTGGCGGATGCGAACGGGTATAGCGCGCACCTTTCCCGGCGACATGCTTTGCATAGCGCAAAACCACGTCGACCGCGATACCGGTGTACAGGCTGCCATCGCGGCATTCGATCAGGTAGACGTACCAGGACGAGGGCGGTTTCAACGGCCGCCGCCCCCACCGCCGCCCCCGCCACCGCCAGAGGAGCCTCCACCCCCGCCGCCCGAGGAACTGCCAGGCACGCTTGAAGAAGAAGCGATCTGCGAACTCAGGCTGCTGCCCACGGCTTTGGTGAAGCTGCCCAAGTCGCCGATGTTGCTGCCGTGGTACCAGGAAATGCCCGCCGTCGCTGCGGCTACCGCGGCAGCGCCTGCGGCCACGGTGAACTTGTTGGTCCACGCGTCCTCAACCTCCAGCGCTACCGCGTACGGCAGCAGCATTTCGTAGCGTTTGGCGTCCAGTACCGGAGGTGCATCGGGGCCCGGAAGGCTCTTCAGCTCATCGCGTTCGGCGACGCTGAGGTAGCGTTTCAGGCCTTCGATCTCGTCCAACAGTTTGCGTCCGGCGGGCGTCGGCGCTTTGATCAGCACGCCGAAGACGACCGCCGCAATCAGCATCAATCCGACGACGATCAGGATGAAAGGAATGCCGCCGCCGCCGCTCAGGACCAAAGAGGCGGCAGCGCCGACGATAGCGATGAGGACCGCGATGGCGATACTGCTGCCGTTGCGCGCGAAAAAAGCAGGTTTGAAGCGCTTCTCCAGCGCCACCGAGTGGGCAGATTGCGCGCCAGACACCGTGCTGGCATTGGTGTTCTTCAATTCCAGTTTCAGGTTGCCGTTCTTAAACAGGTGCGATTGCAGGATCCTCTGCTCTTCGGTCCCGACCGGGACCGCGTCGGCCGTTTTCTCCAACTCCCAGTCATCGCTCAGGAAGCCTTTCTCACGATGGATGCGCACGTTTCCGGCCACCGCCAGAGAGAGCAGATCCGCCGAGAAGCATCGCGTGTCGTAGGCCATGCGCTGCATGAAACGTAGACCGGCGGGGGAGTAGCCCGTCGGCGGATCGTAACGGACGATGATCACGCCTGGCTTGGGGTCGCGGCCCAGCCGGTGCCAGCGGCGGAAACAGAAGACCAGCAGCGCGCTCAGTGCTGCCAGCGCGATCAACACGCCGCGATTGTCCTTCAGCAGCCACAGCCAGCGCTGCGTGGAACTGGGTTGGGCCACCAATCCTTTCGGAAAGCTCATCAAGATGGTGAAGCCTTCGCGCGACGCCAACGGTTGGGTCAACAACCAGCGCGCAGTGCCGGGGCCAATGACCTTCGCGTCGTAGGCATCGCCCTGCTGACCTTGCGCGCCGGTGTAGGCCTCCACCTGGATACGGTCTATGGGAACAGGAGAGGGCAGGCGGACTTCCACGCTGCCGCGTTCGATGGGGAACTCCCACCCAGTGCCGATGGCATTCCAGTACAGCTCGTCGTGGTCGGCGAAAAACCCCAGTTGGCGCGTGGTGCGATAGCGCAGGGTGTAGGTGAAGTCGGCGGGCACCGGCAGGAAATCGTCGTTGCCGGTATTGATGCGCACGCCATTGGACTTCTTTTCGGTGAACCACGGCTCGGGCTTGCCATCTCGCTGCACGTCGATCACCTGCAAATCGACCACGACCCGATTGCCATAACGGTCCTTGTAGCGGGTCGGGAAGTCGCGATAGATGCCGCGGCGGATGTTGTTGCCTTCCGCCCGCACCGCGATGCGCTCGGTGACGTCGAGACTGCCGTCGGCGCCGACCTGCACTTCGCTGTCGTAGGAAAGGATGCGTTCCTGCGCAGCCAGCGGCACCGCAAGCAGTAGCAGCAATGCGAAGAAAGTTCCTTTCATCTGGCTAGCTCCACTTTCACCGCAGCGCGGCCGGCGTCGTCGGCCTGGAAGAACTCGGCGTTGTCGAATCCTCCAACGCGGGCGACGAATAGATCCGGCACTCGTTGCACCGCATCGTTCAGGTCACGGACCGCGCCGTTATAAAAGCGGCGCGCGTATTGCAGTTGCTCCTCCACTTGCACCAGATCGCGCTGCAACTGCGCGAAGTTCTCGCTGGCCTTGAGGTCCGGGTAGGCCTCCTTCAGCGCCAGCAACCGGCCGATGCCCTGTTCCAGCGCCGATTCGATTGCGCCCAGTGTTCCCGGCGCTTGTGCGGCCATGGCCTGTCCGCGCAACTCGGTGACAGTGGCCAGTACCGCCTGTTCGTGTCCGGCGTAGGCCTGCACTGCCGTCACCAGCGAAGGCACCAGGTCGTGGCGGCGGATCAGCTGTACGTCGACGTCGGCCCAGGCGGTCCGCACCTGGTTGCGCAGGCGTACCAGCCGATTGAAAGCGAACACGCTCCATGCGAGCAAACCCGAGAGCGCCAGGACGAGAACAACTGCTAGAAGGGCCACGGACCGCACTCCTGGAACAACAGGGAAGCGCCGATTATGCCTTTGCCGCTTGCGGTCGGCCGGCGGCGGAGCTCAGGCCGGCGGGGCGCCGATCACCCGAATGGCCAAGCCTTCCAATTCCACAGTGCTCCCTGCGCGGATCTTGCAGGTCTTGCGAAGCTCGACCACACCATCAACCGATACCGCGCCGCTGGCTACCAACGCCTTGCCTGCGCCACCGCTGTCGCAGACCCCGGCCAACTTCAACAGTTGGTTGAGTTCGACGTATTCGCGGTCCAGTTCGAATTCCAGGATTGTCATGGGCAAGGGCTGGCGGTGAGGGCAGGCATTGTCCGGTAGACGTACAGCGAATTGATATCGCCCTGTTCGTGAAACGGAAACTTGTGGTTCTCGGAATCGACCGCAGTCGAGTTTGAACTAATTCTAGACTGTGCGCGCGATCACGGTTCAGTTGTTTTCGATGCCGTGCTCGTCAAGCCCTTCGCCCCCTCCGCACCCTTCAAGAAGCAGGCGCTGGTCACCGCGGCAGGACGCTCATTCGTCAATATTAGAGAAGTTTTTCATGAACAAGATCCACAGCAAGGTCTGGAACACGGAACTTGGGCAACTGGTGGTGGCCTCCGAATTGGCAAGTGGTGACAGCCAGGGGGCGAGTGGTTCTGCGGGCGCCGTGCCGAGCAAACGTGATGCGCTGTCGCTGCTCCTCGTACTCTTGCTAGGGGGCGCCTCTGGTGGTGCCTGGGCGGCGGATGCCGTATGTCTAGATCCGGTTATGGGCCTGCCGCTCGGCACCGCTGCGGGTTCCGGAAGTGAGGTCGCATGCGGAGATGGAGCCGTCGCCAGCGGTGCCAACGCCATCGCTATCGGTAACAATGCCGTCGCCGCGGGCGACAACGGCGTAGCGTTGGGCCTGGGGGCGCAAGCTTCTGCGCAGAACGCCATTGCGATTGGTAATGCAGCCAACGCGAGTGCGGTGGATGCAACAGCAATTGGTACCTTCAGCCAGGCAACAGGGGAAAAATCGGTCGCCATCGGCGAAGCAAGCCTGGCCTCGAATCTGAGCAGCACGGCGATCGGCCAGTCGAGCACAGCCAGTGCGGATTATGCCGTCGCTATCGGCACCAACAGTCAGGCCACGCAGGTGGCGACCACGGCGATCGGCCAGAACAGCCAAGCCACGGGCGAATATTCGGTCGCCTTGGGTAACTCCAGCGTTGCGAACAATTTCGCTGCATCGGCGGTAGGCCAAAACGCTCAAGCCACCGATCAGTTCACTACCGCGGTCGGTAACAGCGCAATGGCGACTGGTCTGGGCGCATCGACGTTTGGTGCGAATTCCACGGCCTCGGGTGTCCGGGGAACGGCGGTGGGCGCGGACGCGACAGCCACCGGTGACAATAGTACGGCGCTGGGGCAGGGTGCCGTCGCCAATAACAATCTCGATGTAGCTCTCGGTTCGGGTTCTACGACGGCGCCGGTGATCGCGACGATCGGTACGATCGTCAACAGCAAGCCGTACACCTTCGCCGGTACCTCGCCGACCAGCACAGTCAGCGTCGGCAGTGTAGGTGCCGAACGCACCGTTACCAATGTTGCTGCCGGCCGGATCAGCGGCACCAGCACCGACGCCATCAACGGTTCGCAGTTGTATGCGACCAATACCGCTATCGAAAGTCTGGCCACTCAGGTCGAAGCCGATCAGATCCACTACGTCAGCATCACCGATGCGGGCACGCCACGGGGCAACTACAACAACGAAGGCGCCACCGGGCTGTACGCCGTGGCGATCGGTGCTGACACGACGGCTGCGGGCAACTTGACTATGGCCATTGGTGTAGGGGCGCAAGCCGATGGCAATGCGACCACAGCCATTGGTAACGCGGCTGGTGTGGGATCGACAGCCATCCAGGGAACCTTTATCGGCTCGCAGGCAGGTCAGTTCAGTTCGGGCACTTCGAGTGTCGCCGTCGGTAACGCGGCAGGCGTGGGGTCGTCCGGTGACCAGAATGCCTTTTTCGGAAATAGCGCGGGTATCAGCGCGAGCGGATCTGGAAATACCGCGGTCGGCGGTGGCGCCGGGATAACTATGACCGGTGACTACAACACCGGCGTAGGCACCCTGGCTGGCGCAATGATGACGGGCGACTACAACACTGCCATCGGCCATGCTGCCGGCGCCGGGGTGAATGGATCGGCCAATCTCGTTCAAGGATTCTCTGCCGGCAACAGCTTGCAGGGCGACAACAACCTGGTGCAAGGAGTTAGCGCTGGCCAAGGGGTATCCGGCAACAACAACAGCATCACGGGCGTATTCGCAGGTTTGGGAGCGGCAGGCAATGACAATGTCCTGAGCGGCTCGCGCGCCGGCATGGCCGTTGCCGGCAACAGCAATCTGGTCAGCGGCACGGACGCTGGCGTCCTCCTGCGTGGTGACGCCAACGTGGTAATGGGGCAGGCATCCGGCCTGGGTTATACCTATGATTTCAATACGGGCAATCTCTACGACCGCGACGGCAACATCGTCGATCAGTCCACCTTCGATCCTGCTTTGTTGCCGGTTCTGAACAACACCGTTGCAATCGGAAATCGGTCGCACGTGGGCGCCGATGAAGCGGTAGCAGTGGGCGCCGAAGCGCAGGCGCTGGGTGCGCGCAGCATTGCCATCGGCTACGACGCGATCGCTACCGGCTCGGTTGCGATGGGCGCTTCGGCGCGCGCCGGCAATGGCGGTGCGGCATTCGGCGACGGCGCGGTAGCCACGTACAACGGCGGTGTGATTGATCCGGCCATCGTGGCGGGCGCGGCGCTAGGTCAGAATGCCATCGCCGATGTTTCCGGATCCACTGCGGTCGGCACCAACGCCATCGCAACGGTGCAGAACGGCGTGGCCCTGGGTAGCAATTCGCGGGCCGATACCGCAGCCGGCGTGGCTGGCTATGACCCTGTAACAGGCGTCGCATCCACGAATACTTCACCGACCTGGCTCAGCACGTCGGGCGCGGTCAGCGTGGGTGATGCCACCAACGGCATTACGCGTCAGATCACTGACGTTGCGGCGGGAACGGCCCAGACCGACGCGGTCAATGTAGCGCAGCTGCAAGCCGCACAAGCGGCGGCCACGACGCGTTACTACAGTGTCAACTCGACGGCGACGGGCGTAGGCAGCAACTACAACAACGATGGTGCGATCGGCGTGGACGCGCTGGCCGCGGGCGTGAACGCCAGCGCGGTGGGCGACGATTCGGTGGCCATCGGCAACGGCGCCAGCACGACGTTCCCCGCCATTAGCGCGGTGGCCATCGGCGACGGCGCCGTCGCCAGCAGCTTGGCGGCCGTGGCCATGGGCCGCGATGCCACCGCTAGCGGCGGCAACAGTGTCGCCTTGGGCGACAGCACCGTGGCAAGCGGGCTTGGCGCGACCGCTGCCGGTTACGCCAGCCAGGCGACCTCCGATTTCGCGACGGCTTACGGTGATGGCAGCCTGGCCTCGGGTACGCATGGCACGGCCGTGGGTAATAGCGCGCAGGCTACGGGGGCGTGGACCACGGCACTAGGCACCTATGCACAAGCGTCGGGCGATTACGGCGTGGCATTGGGTACCAGCGCCACGGCGACCGTCGCCAACAGCTTGGCGCTGGGCTATCTGGCGGCGGCGGGCGCGCAAGCGGGCGACGTGGCCTTGGGTTCGGGTTCGACGACAGCGGCCGTTGTCGCTACGCCGACCGGCACGATCAACGGCGTGACCTATAACTACGCGGGCATCAACCCGACCTCGACGGTGAGCGTAGGCTCGGCCGGTGCCGAACGCACCATCACCAATGTGGCCGCAGGCCGCGTGGATGCCGCCAGCACCGATGCCATTAACGGCTCGCAGCTGTATGCGACCAACAGTGCCATCGAAAATCTGTCCACAGCCGTCAACGCCGGCGCTATCCACTACTTCAGCGTCAATGACAATGGCGTCGTGGGCGGCAACTACGTCAACGACGGCGCCAGTGGCATCAACGCTGTGGCCATCGGCATCAATAGCGTGGCCACGGGCGATGGCTCCTATGCCGCGGGTCTCGGCGCTTCGGCGCTGGGCAGCAATGCCATTGCGGTAGGTTCCAACGCTTCGGCCACCGGCGCCAACGCCATTGCCCAGGGCAGCGGCGCTACGGCCAGCGCTGCCGACAGCACCGCCGTGGGTGCCGGCGCCACGGCGACCCACGCCAACAGCGTGGCGCTGGGGGCGGGCTCGGCTACCACAGTGGGCGCGCAGACGGGCTACGACGCCGCCTATGTGGGCAGTAGCAACTCCACCGGTGAAGTGAATATCGGCGGCCGCACGGTCACCGGCATGGCCCCGGGCATCGCCGGCACAGATGGCGTCAACGTGGATCAGCTGACCGCTGGCGTGAACACGGCAATCACCACTTCCAACACCTACACCGACACCCAGATCGGCACAGTCAACACTGCTATCACCAACCTGGACAACCGGGTCACCACCATAGAAGGCGATATCACCGACATCCAAGGCGACATCGTGGACATCCAGGGCGACATCACCAACCTGACCGATACCGTCGACAACATCACCGCCGACATCACCAACGTGCAGAACGGCGCCGATGGCATGTTCCAGGTTAGCCAGGGTGCGATCGTCAAGCCGCAACCGACCGGCGTGAACTCCTCCGCTGGCGGAAACGGCGCGGTCGCCAGTGGCGACAATGCATTGGCGGTGGGCAACCAGAGCACGGCCAGCGGCGACAACAGCACTGCCATCGGCACCGGTGCCACGGCTTCGGCCACCGACAGCATGGCGCTGGGAAATGGAGCGTCGGCCACGCACGGCAACAGCGTAGCGCTGGGCGCCGGTTCGGCCACCACGGTCGGCGCGCAGAGCGGCTACAACGCCGCCTATGTGGGCAGCAGCAATTCCACCGGCGAGGTGAACATGGGCGGCCGCACGATCACCGGCGTGGCGCCGGGTATCGCCGGCACCGATGCGGTCAATGTCAGTCAATTGAACTCGGGCGTGAACTACGCCATCAGCACCGCAAACCAGTACACCGACAGCCGCATCACTGGATTGCAAAGCGATGTCTGGACGTTGCAGCGCGGATACCGCGGGGCTACTTCGTCAGCGATGGCCATGGCTGGCCTTCCGCAGGCGTACCTGCCGGGCAAAAGCATGCTGTCGGCGGCTTTGGGCGGTTACCAGGGCGAGTACGGCATGGCGGTGGGCTTGTCGGGCATCACCGAGAACGGCCGCTACGTGTACAAGGCGCAGGCCAGCGGCAACACGGCACGCGATTGGGGCTTCTCGGTAGGCGCGGGTATCCAGTGGTAATCGTCCGCCGACCTTTGCGCCGCGTTCCGTATGCATATCTAGGGGTAACAAAACGATGAAACACGATCCGAAAACCGCATTTCTGTTGTTGTCGTTGAGCGCCGCGCTCGCGGCATGCGGCACCCGCCACGTCAGTCGCGATATCAGCCCGCAGGGAATCGCGGGCGAGGTGATCTTCCCGGCCGCCGATAGCGCCACGTTGAAGGACGGTACTTTTCCCAATCCGGCCGACCTGCGGTTGATCGCACCCGGCATGACCAAAGATCAGTTGTCGCAGCTGCTGGGGCATCCGCATTTCCGTGAAGGCTATGCGGGCGTGCGCGAGTGGGATTACCTCTTCCATTTCCGCAAGGACGGCAAGATCATCACCTGCCAGTACAAGGCCGTCTTCGACGAAGACTACCTTGCGCAGAGCTTTCACTGGTCACCGCAGTCGTGCGCCGATCTGCTGGTCGAGCAGGCTCCAGCTGCCTCAGCCGTCCTAGCCACCGGCACGCGTTTCGATCTGTCGGCCGATGCGTTGTTCGCCTTCGGAAAATACCAAGCCGGCGACATGTTTCCCCAGGGCCGTGAACAGCTGTCGGCCATCGCCGCAAAGCTGAAGGATGCCGACACCGCTTCGATCGCCGTGGTCGGCCATACCGATCGTATCGGCAGCGCGGCGGCTAACCAGCTGCTCTCGGAACGTCGCGCTGCGACGGTCCGCGGATATCTCGTGCAGCATGGCGTGGCCGCAGCGGGCATCGCCGCGGAAGGGCGCGGCGAAAGCGAGCCAGTCAAGGAATGCGCCGAACAACCCCGAGATGCTCTGGTCGCGTGTCTGGCACCCAATCGTCGTGTCGAGATCCAGGTGGCAGCCAATCGCGCGGCTGAAAAACCCTACTTAAAACCGCAATAACACGACCCTATAGCGCCCGCCATAGATTGAGGGCATGGGCGCGTACCGCCTCAGAACTCTGGAGGATCCATGAAGACTTGCCGTTCCATTCTATTCGCTGTCTCGATGGCATCCAGCGGTTTTTCCCTTGCGCAACAACCTGGCTCGCCCGCGCCCGCGACAGTTCTGCAGCAACAGCCGTTCACCTCAGAACAGCGGGTGCAGATCGCGCGCCAAAATGCGGAAATGTCCAAGGCCGCGGGGCTGGTCATTCAATTGGTGGACCAGAACAAGGGCGGTGAAGTCTGGGAGGGCGCCTCTTCCGTAGCCAAGAGCGTGGTGACCAAGGACAGCTTCGTCCAGCAGATATCCGCTGATCGCCAGAAGCTCGGCGCACCGGTGACGCGTTCGCAAGTCGCGGTTACCCGTGCTGTTTACGCTGCAGGCAACCAGGTGCCTGCCGGCAACTATATCAACGTGGTCTTCGCCACCAAGTTCACCAACGCGCCGAGACCGGTGCGTGAACTGGTGTCCTTCCGCCTGGATGAAGACAAGACCTGGCGCGTGTCCGGCTACAGTTTGCGTTGAGGGGCCGGGTGTAGCTGTTGCGGCGTACGCTGTTCGGGTACCCGCGATCATTGCGGGTTCGCCGCGCTATTCCTTCTCGAACTGCGTGATCTCGTCGAGGATTCGCTGGCTGCGGCGGATGCCGTCCCCTCCATCTGCGACGCAGACGGTCTCGCGCGCGTGCTGCGCCAGTGTTCGCCGTTTCCATAGATGGAAACACCAGGTACCCAGCAGACCCGCCACGCCGATGACCAGGCTGATCCAGATCCACGCTGGCGTGGCCGCTTGTGGATCGACCTGGCCCAGTCCGGCGAAGGCAACGACCACCAGCACCCACATGATCCACCACGGCAGGCCGCAGACATTGGAGTTGATGGTGTAGAAGCGCAGCAGCATCGCCATCTGCTTCTGGATCTTCAGTACCGGTGCGGAATAGTCGATGTTGCCCATCAAGCCCAGTGTGATCCCGGCGGCGCCGGTGGTGATGACTCCGAAGGCATGGACGAGGATGCCGGCCACGAATAGGCCCGGAACGCTGGTGTTGCGGGTCCAGCAGGCGACGCCCAGCACGATCAGGCCAATGCCGAGCAGCAGCTGAAACATCTGACCCCAGAACAACGGACGCAGGCTGGTGCGGGCCTTTTCCAACTTCTTTTCTTTGAACAGTTCCAGATTGATGCGGTCGTGCCGGGCTAGGCGGCGATCGAGCGCCTGCCAGGTGGCTTTCAGTTCGTCGAGTTCCATGATGTTTTCCATGATTGTCTTTTCGGGTCAGATTTCGTCGCGGATGCGTTGCTTGAGTCGGCTGAGCTTGGTGGCCACGTTGGTTTCGCTGATGCCTAGGATTTCGGCGATCTGGCGATAGCTCTGGTCTTCCAGGTACAGCAGCAGCAAGGCGCGATTGAGCTTGTCCAGCTGCGCGATGAAGCGGTGCAGGGCGCGTACCTGCTGGTCGGATTCGTGGTCGGTGGCGTTCTCGTCGGCGATGTCGTGCAGGCTTTCGTCCAGCGGTACGGCATGCTCGCTGCGATGGGCGCTGCTGCGTACTTGCGAGATCGCCACGTTCAGCGCGATCCGGTACATCCAGGTCGAGAACGGTCTTTCGGCGTCGTAACCGGGAAAGGCGCGCCACAGCTGGGCGGCGATCTCCTGGGCAAGGTCGGCGCGGTCCTCCGCGTGGAAGGCGTAGGTGCTGGCGACCTTGAAAACGATCCTGCGGTGCTGCTCAAGCAGCTCGCCGAAGCGCTCCTGCGGTTGCGTTTCCCCTGCCATGATTGCCATCTGCCCCATTCAGCTGCCTGCGCGATTGTGCTGGTCTGCACCATGATTCGCACTGGCGCGGTGAAAATCACGGCTCGGCGCCCCCGATGCGCGAATAAAGTGGGCAGGGATGAACAAAACAGGCCATACGCCGACGGATGTCATTGCGCTGTCTTCACCTGTCCCTGACAATCGGGGTTCCCATGGGAGATATTTCTTGAGTTCCGACCTTCAGGCGTCCACCACGGCCGCCCAGCTACGCAAGTTGTGCTCGCATTTCGCCAAGCCGCGCCTGAGCCGCGCCATCTGGCAGTTGCTCAACACTCTGCCGCCCTTGCTGGCGATCTGGGCGCTGATGGCCTGGAGCGTGGTCGATCAATGGGGTTACGGCTGGACGCTGCTGATGGCCGTTCCCGCCGCCGGCTTCTACGTGCGCCTGTTCATCATCCAGCACGACTGCGGCCACGGTTCCTTCTTCGCCAGCGAGCGCGCCAACCATATCGTCGGCGCAAGCTTGGGCCTGATCACTCTGTTCCCGTTCGGCTATTGGAAGAAGACCCACGCGATCCATCACGGCACCTCCGGCAACCTGGATCGCCGCGAGATGGGCGACATCGAGACGCTGACCGTGGCCGAGTACGAATCGCGCTCGTGGTTCGGCCGCTTCTGTTACCGCTTCTACCGCAGCACACCGGTGCTGCTGGGCATCGGCCCGCTGTACCAGTTCGTCATCAAGCATCGTTTCCCGTTCGACCTTCCTTTCAGCTGGAAGAAGGAATGGGCCAGCGTGATGCTCAACAACCTGATGCTGCTGGTCGTGGGCGGCGCGTTGGGTTTCGCCATCGGCTGGCACACCGTACTGCTGGTGCATCTGCCCATCGTGTTGATGGCCGGCGCCATGGGCGTATGGCTGTTCTATGTGCAGCACACTTTCGAAGGCGCCTACTGGACCAACAAGGAAGAGTGGGATGCCGGCAAGGCCGCCGTCTCCGGCAGTTCGTACTTCGACCTGCCTGCCGTGCTGCACTGGTTCACCGGCAACATCGGCTATCACCACATCCACCACCTGGCCAGCCGCATTCCCAACTACCGCCTGCGCGAGGCGTTCGAGTCCAGCGAGCTGCTGCAGTCGGCCCCGCGCCTGACTTTGTGGTCCAGCCTGAAGTGCGCGCGCCTCAAGCTGTGGGATGAGCAGTCCCGGCGTATGGTCGGCTTCGGCTATCGGGGCAAGGCGCTCGCCTGAGGTCGGCGCGTCGTTGTTCGGGCGCCGTGCTCACCTGTCGGCACCTCCGTCATCCGGGGCTGTGAGAGAATTCCAGCCCTAAGCGTTTGCACCCGAAGAGATCGCGCACGGCCAGCCGCCCCTAGCGGCCGGCGCGCGGAGTAGGGCCGGATCGTCTGGCCTACACGGGTCACGCGCTCGCAATCGGGCTCTTGATGACCACTACTCTTGCGCATGTCCGCGCCTACTACGACAGCGTGCCTTACACCTCGCACGCCTACATGCATAGCTCGCCCGAACAATCGGCGGCGGTGGCGCATATCTTCGGACTATCGGCGCCGCCGGTGGCTACGGCCCGGGTGCTCGAGCTTGGAGGCGCTTCCGGGGGAAACCTGATTCCGTTGGCGCTGCGTTATCCAGCACTCAAAGCGCTGGAACTGGATTTGTCGCCGGTACAGATCGATTTAGGCACGCGGCAGGCCGACCGGCTGGGACTGGACAATATAGTTCTGCGTCAGGCGGACCTCGCCGAGATCGACAGCGAATCGCTCGGCGAGTTCGATTACATCGTCTGCCATGGCGTCTACAGTTGGGTGCCGCCGCACGTACAAGATGCGCTGTTGCGCATTTGCAGCCGCAATCTTGCGCCCAACGGCGTGGCGTACGTCAGCTACAACACTTATCCGGGTTGGAAAGCGAAGGAGATGATCCGAGACGCTATGTTGCTGCACGGCAGTACGCGCTCGGATCCCAAAGAGCAGATCGCTTATGCGCGCGGCATGGTCGGGTTCCTGCAGCAGGTCGCGCGCAAAGACGGGATGCTGGCAAGGGCGCTGGAGGAGAACCTGCCGTACCTGCGCAAGGGCGATGACCACTATCTGGCTCACGAGTACCTGGAGCCCTACAACCTGCCTTGTTACTTCCATCAATTCCTGGAACGGGCAAGCGGCCGTGGCCTGTCGTACTTGGGCGAAGCGCAGCCGGCGATGATGATCCCGGGGAATTACGGCAACGACATCGCCGAGCCATTGCTAAGAGCGTTCGGTCACGATCAGGCGCGGATGGAGCAATATTTGGATTTCGCCATCAACCGGGGATTCCGCCAGACCCTGCTGGTGCACGCTTCCCGTGCCGCCGACATCCGCTATCGACTAGATCGACAACGTCTGCAATCCGTTCATTTCGCGGCGAGGCTTCCCTGTGTCGCAGGCGGCACTCGTTTCGACGGCAGCACCCAGGAGTACGGAATGCAGGGCGAGCCCAGCGTCAGCACCTCCTCGGATGCGGTGAAGCGGGCCCTGGATCTGCTGACCCAGGCGTGGCCGATGACGATAGGCCGGAATGAACTGGTGGCCTGCGTCGAAACATCGCTCGATGCCGGCAGCGCACCGCGTACTTTGGTGGAAGCGGCTATCGACGAGTTGCTCGAGTTTTTGATCCTGCGCGGTATTGCACGCATCCGGCTCGCTCCAGTGCTTGCGAGTGCCGACGTCTCGGTGTCCCACCCTTGCGTGGACCCGCTGGTGCGGCGGATGACGGCGGCACTGGAAGGGGCGGACTCGTACGTTGCCAACGCTTGGCACGAAAGCATCGAACTGTCGCCAGTGGAGCGGGCTCTGTACCCGTCGATGGACGGCAGTCTCGATCGAGAGGGTCTGATCCGCCTGTTGGTCGATCAACAAAACCTTACAAGTGCTTCTGGAAGCGGCAAAGGTGAGGCGTCCACGGACGTCGATCGCATGTTGGCGCGATTGTCGGACCAAGCTGTTCTTCTGCCCTAGTTGAAAATGGCTGGCTGCCCGAATGTTAAATCGGGCGCCGGATTTCGGTCCTGGCCGCAGCCCGGTCGGGCCTTCTCGGAGGTCCCGCGGTTCCGCCAAACAGGGGTCGAAAACCGGGCGGATAGCCCGCTAGCAGGGTGGAAACACCGCCCCGCCAAGCCCTGGCGGATTGGGTTTAGGGCGACAGCTCTTACCGCAGAGCGCACAATATCGCCTTGCGTAGGCCATTTTCCTTGGCGCGCCGGAGTTTTCTGCATGTCCAACGAATCCGATACCCCACTGCTTTTCGCCGATCTTGGTCTTTCCGCGCCCGTCATGGCGTCGGTCACCGAGGTGGGTTACGAGTCCCCTTCGCCCATCCAGGCGGCCACTATTCCGGCGTTGCTGGCTGGCAAGGACGTGCTGGGCCAGGCCCAGACCGGCACCGGCAAGACCGCGGCCTTCGCGTTGCCGATCCTGTCCCGGCTCAAGTTGGACCAGAAGAAGCCGCAGGCGCTAGTGCTGGCGCCGACCCGCGAACTGGCCATCCAGGTGGCCGAAGCGTTCCAGCGCTACGCCAACAAGATTCCCGGTTTTGTCGTGCTGCCGATCTACGGCGGGCAGGGCTATGCACCGCAGCTGACCGCACTGAAGCGCGGGGTGCATGTGGTGGTGGGAACGCCGGGCCGGGTCATCGACCATCTGGACCGCGGCACCCTGGACCTGTCCGAGCTGACCACATTGGTGCTGGACGAAGCCGATGAAATGCTGCGCATGGGCTTCATCGACGACGTCGAAGCCGTACTGAAGAAAACTCCGCCCCAGCGCCAGGTCGCGTTGTTCTCGGCGACCATGCCGGCGGTCATCCGCCGTATCGCCCAGACCTATCTGCGCGATCCGCAGGAAGTCACCATCACTTCCAAGACCACCACGGCGACCAACATCCGCCAGCGTTACTGGTTCGTCAGCGGCATGCACAAGCTGGACGCGCTGACCCGCATCCTGGAAGCCGAGCCGTACGAAGCCATGATCGTGTTCGCCCGCACCAAGCTGGGCACCGAAGAGCTGGCGCAGAAGCTGCAGGCGCGCGGGCTGGCCGCCGCCGCCATCAACGGCGATATCCAGCAGCAGCAGCGCGAGCGCACGATCCAGCAGTTAAAGGACGGCAAACTGGACATTCTGGTGGCTACCGATGTGGCCGCCCGCGGCCTGGACGTCGAGCGCATCAGCCACGTGCTGAACTACGACATTCCCTACGACACCGAAAGCTACGTGCACCGTATCGGCCGCACCGGCCGCGCCGGCCGCAGCGGCGACGCGATCCTGTTCGTCACTCCGCGCGAGAAGGGCATGTTGCGCTCGATAGAGCGCGCCACCCGCCAGCCGATCGACGAAATGAAGTTGCCCAGCGTGGAAGCGGTCAACGACAAGCGGGTCGAGAAATTCCTGGGCCGCATCACCGACACGCTGGCGACCGGCGAACCCGGCGAATACCGTTCCTTGGTGGAGCGCTATGAGCAGGAAAACAACGTGCCGATGGTCGACATCGCCGCCGCGCTGGCGCGTCTGCTGCAGGGCGATACGCCTTTACTGCTGGGCCCGGACCGCACGCCGGCGGCACCGCAGGCGTACGAACGCAACGAGCGTCATGAACGCAGCGAACGTCCCGTGCGTCCGCAGCGCAGCGAACGTCCTTCGCAGGGTGAACGCCCGGCCTATGGCGAGCGGCCTGCGCCTGCAGCGCGGCCTGCGCGCGAGGAGCGTTCGGCGCCCCGTCGCGAAGAAAGCGCAACTCCGTTCGAACGTCCCGCGCCGCGCAGTTTCGATAAGCCCGTACGCGAGACTTCGCGCATCGAGCGTCCCAGCTTCGACGCTCCGGCCAGCGAACGCCCGCGCTTCGACAAGGCGCCGCCGCGTGAGAAACCCGACGTCGGCATGGAATCGTTCCGCATCGAAGTGGGCCACGCGCACGGCGTGAAGCCGGCCAACATCGTCGGCGCCATCGCCAATGAGGCGGGTCTGGACAGTAAGTACATCGGCCGCATCGACATCCAGGACGACTACACCGTGCTGGACCTGCCTGAGGGCATGCCCAAGGAACTGCTGATGCACCTGAAGAAGGTGTGGGTGTCCGGTCAGCAGCTCCGCATCCACAAGGTGGGCGAGGGCGACGCCGGCGGCGATACGGCGCCGCGCAAGTTCAAGCCAGCTGGCGCGCGCACTGGCGGGAAACCATCGGGTTTCAAGCCGGGCCCGCCGGGCAAGCTGCATCGCAAGGGACCACCGAAGCCGCGTCCTTGAGTAGCGGGAAGTAGTTGTCAGCGCGCGGCTTGCCGCGCGCGATGAGGCGGCTCCAGCACCAGCAGTTCCGCACGATACGGCAGGTCGCCGGGTAGCCGGATATTCCACACCAGTCCGGCCTTCCGTAGGCCCAACAGCACCCACCAGCCCGGATCCCACTCGCCCGGATGCAGCCCCAGCCTGGCCGAGCCGGGAAAGGCGTGATGGTTGTTGTGCCAGCATTCGCCCATGGTCAACAGCGAGGTCATACGCACGTTATGGCCCTGAACCGCAGCGTCGCGTATCTCATAGTGTTGCCCACCATGGTTATGGGCGAAATAGCCGACTAGCCAATGGCCGAACACGCCAGCCGTGACCCGTGCGCAGAAGCCCCAGAACACCCAGCTCCAGCCCCCAAGAGCGAAGAACAACAATGCCCACGGCAGCTGCTGCGCCATCCACGTGCTTTGCATGAATCGGTAGAAGCGATCCTTGGCGATGCGCTCCTCTATCGCAATCAGCGGCGGATTTTCCAATCGCAGTTCGCAGTTGAGCTGCCACCAAGCGTCTTTCAATAATGGGCTCTGATGGCGAAGAAAGTCGTGGCAGGTCGGCAGGCGCTGAGCGTAGTCCCTCAACTCGTGCGCGCGGATCATGCCCAGAGGTCCATTCAAACCCACCAGCACGCCGCAGTACACCAGCAGGTATTCCAGCCATAGGGGGCAGTCGTAGCTGCCATGGATCAGTTTTCGGTGCATTCCCAGCGAGTGCCCCAGCAACAGCACGACGGCCGTGGAAATCAGGAACAAGGCCACGCCACTCCAGCTGAAAGCGAGCGTACCGCCTGCCGCTGCGCCCAGGGTCATGGAAGCGAACCAAATCGAGCGGACTGGCTCCCACAGAACCCGGCCCTCGCGGCGTTTCGGACCGAATCGGATCGCACCCGGTGGTGTTTTAGGCTTGCTGGCAATGAATCCACGGAGGTTTTCCTTTCCGCGGCTACTTAGGGGCTTGACAGGTGCGTTTAATATATTAACAATATAGTTAAATATGCAATAGACTAATTCAACAAAGAGGGCAAGACCATGACGCTGCAACTGAGCTATCTGCTTTATCTGGGCATTTCCATCGCCATGACGATCTGGGTGGCGCGTACGCTGTCCAAGAACGGGGAAGTCTTCCTGGTGATGTGTTTCGGACAGAACGAAGTGCTGGCGAAATCGACCAACCATCTGCTGGTGGTGGGTTTCTATCTCATCAACATAGGTTTCATCGCCCTGCGCCTGGACGGCTGGGATGCGCAGAAGGCGGTGGTGTCGATGATTCCCTACGTCGGCAGCAAGGTGGGATTGTCGGTGCTGGTATTGGGAGCGATGCACTTCTTCAACATGATGATGATCGCGCGTTATGGCCGTACGGTCGCCGCCTGGGCCGCGGATAACCGCGCAGCGCAGGCCGAGGTTGCACTGGGTATTCCGCCGATTCCGCGTTCGTATCGTTGAGCGGCAGATGGTAATCGCAAATTCACCTGCTCCTGTGCCTGCCTCGGCGGGCCAGGAGTTCGCTCGTTCCACAAAATACGGCATACGGCCTCTGTTGGCCGCGACTGCTGCTGCGGTTCTCATAGTGCCGGTCCTCCTGTCAGTCATCGCATTGGCAGTCAGCGGATGGGAGCCGACGATTAGCGATGTAGGAATCCTCACCCCAGTCACAATGGTTTTGTTGTTGCATGTCCTAGTGATTGGCTTGCCGGCATTCGCATTGCTCAGGCGCACCGATCGCGCCAGTCCGTTCACAATGGCGCTTGCCGGTTTCGCGGGTGCGCTGGTACCGCTGGGCGGTTTGCTGATCTACCTGCAGGCAGGTTGGCCTACGCCCGACGAGTGGCTTCGAACTTCAGGGTTCATGGCAATATGGGGTGCATTTGGCGTAATCAGTGCGCTAGCGTTCTGGTATGCATGGGTATATTCCTGCAAGGTGCTGGGGCCGATCCAGCATGGTCGAAAACAACTAGTGAAATGAGCACCGATAAGATCTTCGAAGCCCTGGCCTCCCTGCCAAGGCGCCAGATACTGGCTTATCTCTCCGAGCAGGAACTGCCGGCGGGCGACATCGCCGCGCGCTTCGACATGAGTTCGCCGGCCATCTCGCGTCATCTGGCGGTACTTGAGAACGCGGGTCTGATAGTCGGCGAGAGGCGTGGCCAGTTCGTGGTCTACAGGCTGATTCCGGACAATCTGGTCAACACGTTGACCCAGTTCGCCTTCGAGATCTGCCCGGTGGCGGGTCCGATCAAGCGCGAAAGCAAGAAAGCGAAGAAAGCGGCATCCTGATTGGCCTTTGCCGGCCGCGTCCCGGGATTTATCCGGGATAATGACGCTATGACCACCACCCGTCTCAACAAACACATCGCCGAAGCCGGCTTCTGCTCGCGCCGCGAGGCCGATCGTCTGATCGCGGATCGGCGCGTCACCGTCAACGGCATGCCCGCCGGCATGGGTGCGGTGGTGGGCGAGGGCGACGAGGTCAAGGTGGACGGGCAGGAACTGCGCACGCGCCAAAAGAAGACTGGCGGCCGCAAGCATGTGTACATCATGTTGAACAAGCCGGTGGGCATTACCTGCACCACAGAGCAGGCGGTGGAAGGCAATATCATCGACTTCATCGATCACCAGGAACGCATCTTCCCGATCGGCCGCCTGGACAAGGAGTCCGAAGGCCTGATCCTGCTGACCAGTAATGGCGATATCGTCAACGAGATCCTGCGTGCGGAAAATAAGCACGAAAAGGAATACCACGTCGCGGTGAACAAACCGGTCACCGACGAGTTCCTGCGCGGCATGGCGCGCGGCGTGCGCGTGCACAACCAGACGACGCTGCCGTGCAAGACCGCGAAGCTCGCGAAATTCGGCTTCCGCATCGTGCTGACCCAGGGTCTGAACCGGCAGATCCGGCTGATGTCGGCGGCGTTCGACTACCGGGTCAAGCAACTGCGCCGGGTGCGCATCGACAATCTGAAACTCGGCGCTTTGAAGCCCGGCCAGTGGCGCAACCTCACCGAGATCGAATTGCGGGGACTGCTGCCTCAGCGCACCGAGTGGTGAGAGGCATTCATTCGACGATGCCCTTGGCCTCGGAGATGCCGATCACCTCGGGATGCTGAACGCGCTTGTTGCGGTCCAGCAGCGGATGCAGGAATACCGCTACTAGGATGATCGCCACGCCCAGATAGAACAGCGGGGTGAGTTCACGCTGTTCGCCCAGCAGCACGATCGCCAGGAGGATGGCGTAGACCGGCTCCAGGTTGGTGACCAGTTGCACCGCGTACGCGCTGAGGTGCCGCAACGCGACCAGCGACAAGGCGAAGGGCAGCAGCGTGCAAGCCAGCGACAGCAACAACAGCAGCAGGCCATCGTGCAGGCTGGGAACAATCAGCAGGTCGCCGGCGAAGGCGGGAAACAGCATCGGCATCAGCGGCGCGAGCAGAGTCAACAGCAGCGTACCGGCGCCCAGTTCCACGCCGGTGACGGTCAAAGGATCGCCTCCGTCGACCATATGCTTGTTGAGCGAACCGAAGATCGCGACCAGCAACGCGGACAATGCTCCCACCGCGATCCCCATGCGCATGCCATCGGGTACGCCGCCGACCACCAGCGCCACGCCGGGCAGCACGGCCAGACCGAAGGCGAGTTCGCGCATGGAAAACGGCCTGCGCGTCAGCCAGGGCTCGATCACCGAGGTGAAGGCGGGCGCCAGCGCGATGCAAGTAGCGGCTACCGAAGCATTGGCCAGTTTGACCGCGCCATAGAAGGTCAGCCAATGCAGCGCCACCAACGCGCCTATGCCGGCATAAGCCAGCATCGTCCTGGCGGGCATGGCCCGCAGGCCGCGCCAGACGGCGGGCAGTGCGGCCAGCACCGCCACTACCAGCAACATGCGCCACCACACCAGCGGCAAGGCAGGCAGGGTGATCATCTTTCCCAGGATGGCAGTGAAGCCCCATAACAGCACGCAGAAGTGGATCTGCAGCTGGGCTTTGGCGGTAGACGATAGAGGCATGCCACTATTGTCGCCGAAGCCGGCCTGCGCTGGCGATACGAAACACGAGTGCTGCCATGAGCGAATCCTTCATCAGTTATCTGCGCGATCTGTTTTCGGAGCTGGGACCGGTGGTCCTGCGCAAGATGTTCGGCGGACAAGGGCTTTATCACGATGGCCTGATCATCGGGCTTGTCATCGGTGAAGAGCTTTATCTCAAGACCGATGCGGCCAACGTCGGCGCGTTCGAGCAGGCGGGCGGGCATCCTTTCGTCTATCAGGGCAAGGGCAAGCCGGTGACGACGAGTTATTGGTTGCCGCCTGCCGAGGCAATGGAGTCGGCGCAGGCGATGCGCCCCTGGGCGAAGCTGGCTTATGAAGCCGCGGTGCGGAAGAATTCCGAGAAAAAGCCCGTGAGCAAGAAATCCGCGAAGAAAACGACCGCGAAGAAAACGACCGGGCCGAAGCGCAAGAGTTAACTGTCCGACTTGGCGATAGCGCCCAGGCGCTCAAGCAGCGCCATCGCGGCGGCCGGATTGCGCTCCTTGGCGCTGCTGATGAAATAGAGGAAGACGTCGCGTGGACGCTTCGCCCGGGCGCCGGCCTCTATATGTGGAAGATCGGCGGGATCGCCGCCTTCCGACCAGAGCACGGCGCGCTCGGCCCATTGGTCGAGTTCTACGCTCGGATAACCGGTCTCGATGCGGGCTTGCGAACGCATTAGGCGCGCATAGACGAAATCGGCGGTGAGGTCGGCGAAGGAGGGGTGCTCCTTCGAGTCGGTGAATACTGTGGCCATCCCGTGTTCGCGGGCCAACGCGAGATAGTCCTTGTCCACGAATGCCGGATCCCGTACATCCAGCACATGCCGTAGCTTGCGGCCGGCGTGTTCGGCGGGCAGCAGTTCGACGAATGCCTCGAACTCCGCAGCGTCGATGCGCTTGCCCTTGTCGAACTGCCAGACCAACGGCCCTAATTTGTCGCCAAGCTCGACGATCCCACCGATGAAGTCCTCGATCTGATGGCCGGTTTTCGACAGCGCCTTCGATTCCATGATCCGCTGCGGCGCTTTTGCCGAGAAAACGAAACCGTCCGGCGTTTCGTCGCGCCATTTGGCGTAGGTGGCCGGTTTCTGCGCGCCGTAGTAAGTGCCGTTGACCTCGATGGAAGTGAGCTGCCTGCTGGCGTATTCCAGCTCGCGCCGCTGCACCAGTCCGACCGGATAGAACATGCCGCCGCGCCAAGGCACATAGGTCCAACCGCCGATGCCGACGCGGATGCGAGACGGCATTGCCGTCGGAAGCGAGGAAAACAGATCGGCCGTGGGTTTGTCGTTGCGGGGACTCATTCTGCCTTCCAGGGATCGTAGCTGCCGAACCACCAGAGATGTCCTTCCGGATCGCGGCAAGAATAACCGCGGCCGCCGTAAGCCTGGTCGGCGATCTCCATGACGATGACCGCGCCGGCGGCCTTGGCTTGCGCGTAATGCGCATCGGCATCGGTGACGATCACGCAAGGACTCTGGGTTTCGCGCAGGCCGACGTCCTGCGGCTGCGCTATCTGTTTTCCCCATTCGCTTCGATTGTCGGCCGAACCCAGCATGATCATGCCGTTTCCGAAAACCAGTTGCGCATGATGGACGACATCGCCATCGGCGTAGACGGCATGCTTGCGGAAACCGAACGCCTTGCATAGCCAGTCGATCGCGGCGTGCGCGTCCCGGTAACGCAGACAGGGAATGATGGTGCTGGTGGTATCGGCGGCAAGCGACATCGGATTGGCTCCTGGTGTTGGTGTGCGCGCATCCTGGGTCATTCTGCAGCGCGGGTCTTGTAGATTTCCGCGGTCACGGCAAGGCGATATGGTGGCCGTAGGCGCCGCGCTGACGGCTGAAAGCGGCGGGACTGAGGCCGGCGAATTCACGGAATTCGTGGGCCATGTGGGCCTGGTCGTGGTAGCCGCAGTCCAGTGATACGCCGGCCCAGTCGATGCGTTCGCGGGCTCCGGTCGTCGCGATGACCCGATGGAAACGTCTGAGACGCAGGTAGCGCTTTGGGGTGATGCCGACCTGTTGGCGGAAGCGTTCGCCGAGTTGGCGCGGCGACCAGCCCAGATCGCGCGCTGCGGCAGTCAACGCGCCGATGCGCGGATCCGAATCGAGCACGGTGAGCGCATGTTGGATAGGGTTCGTCGATGCAGCCGGCGAGGCGCGTTTTTCCAGCCACTGCATGAGCAACGCCAAGCGGCGACGCGGGCTATCGGCTTCCAGCAATCGCTCGCGGAGCAGAATGGCGTTGTTGCCCGCAAGGTTTTCCAGATCGACGCTATCGTTGGCGAGCCGATCCATCCTTTCGCGGAAAAACCTCGCCGCGCCGGCGGGACGAAATACCACGCCCATGACCGCGACCTGCTCCTCGGTATCGATGATGTTGCTGCGGGTACGGGGGCCGTCGAGCGTCGATCCGCTGAAGCGGGTGCAGCGGTATTGTTCGTCGTAGACGCGGGTCTGGTCTTCGGCGAGATTGATGATGAGCCCGGCGTTGGCGACCGGCAGCACCCGTTCCAGTCGGTGGGAATGGAACGCAGCTTCCCAGTCCCAGATCTTTTCGACCAGATGGCTGAGCGGTGCCTGCGGGATCAGCGACAGGAATTGCACGTGTTTCTCCTCGGCCTCGCTGCAGGATAGTCCAGGAATGAGACCGCTGCCATCTTTCGTGATGGGGGTCGCAGAGCCTGCGATCGCGTTTGCGGAAGCTAAGAAAAGAGGGTTCTTCACATTGCTTTTAACCGCTTCCATCTACATGTAGGCGGCACCCCCCACATCCCTATGGTAAACACGATGCTGAGAACAGGATGGCTGTTCCTGGCCGCGCTCGCCTGCGGCAACGCGCTGGCCGCCGACGCAGAGACATGCGACAAACGCACCGACTTGCCGCCCACGGTCAATTTCCGTATCGACAACGACTTGTTCGGAAAACAAGACCAGGGTTACAGCAACGGCGTGCAGCTGACCTTGGTGTCGCCCAATCTGGTCGACTACACCGACGATCCCTGCCTGCCGCGACTGGCGCGATGGATGAACCGTCATCTGGACGCCTTGACCCCGGAAGGCTTCGAGCAGCAGAACATGGTGGTGACCTTCGCTCAGGGCATCTTCACCCCGACCGACTACACGCGCAGCGACCTGATCGTTGAGGATCGGCCTTATGCCGCGGCTTTGCTGGTCGGCCTGGGCTACAACGCCCGCAACGGCGACCACCTGCGCACCACCCAGCTGCAGTTCGGCATCGTGGGTCCTTCGGCATTGGGCGAGCCGGTCCAAAACGAAGTGCACCGCATCCTTGGCGATCCGCGGTTCGAAGGTTGGGACAATCAGCTCCACGACGAACCAGTGATCCGACTCGTGCACGAACGCATGCGTCGCTTTTCGCCCGAAAACGGAGACTGGGGCTGGGACGCCATCACCCACTACGGCGGCAGCCTGGGAAACCTGGCCACCTACGCCAATGCCGGCGCGGAAGTGCGCTTCGGCCGCCATCTGCCCGACGACTTCGGCAGCACGCCGTTGCGTCCGGCCGGCGAAAACACCGCGCCCACGCATAGCCGGCAGGTGGGAGGTCCTTTCGGCATCCACATGTTCCTGACCTTCGATGCGCGCTGGGTGCTGCGCGACATCACCCTGGACGGCAACACCTTCCGGCACAGCCACAGCGTGGACAAGAAGGCGCTGGTGGGCGAGGTGGGCTACGGTTTCGCGCTCACCAAGGGGCGTTGGAAGTTCGCATTGGCCCGTTACAACCGAAGCCGTGAATTCGAGGGCCAGGTGGAGGCGCCGGTGTTCGGCAGTTTCACCATCAGCCGGGCGCTCTAGAATGCGGTGACTCCACGTTTCGGAATCGCCATGAACTGGACCACGCCCGACCTGTGCGATAGCCACCCTGAAGTCACCGTCGCCGATCCGATTTTCCGCGATTACGGCGGCAAGCCGGCGTTCTGTGGACGCATCGTCACCATCGACTGTTTCGAGGACAACTCGCGGGTACGCGACCTGGTCGCCACCGATGGGCGGGGCAAGGTACTGGTGGTGCAGGGCGGTGGTTCGTTGCGGCGCTCTTTGCTGGGCGACATGCTGGGTGAAAAAGCCGTCGCCAATGGCTGGAACGGTTTCGTGATCAATGGTTGCGTGCGCGATGTGGAAGCACTGGCGGAACTGCCTCTTGGCATAAAGGCGCTGGCGGCCTGTCCGGTGAAGACCGAGAAGCTTGGCGCTGGCGAGGTGGATGTAGAAGTGAGCTTCGCAGGCATCACGTTCTTGCCAGGGCAGTGGCTGTACGCCGATGGCAATGGCGTGATCGTAGCGCACAGGGATCTGCTTCCTACGTAATAATGCGTGCATGATCTTCCGCTGGTTCGAATCGCTGATCGATGTGTTCGGGAAACCGGACCTGCGCATGCCGCCACGTGGGGTGTGGCGTTTCTACGTGCACTACCTACGCCAGGCGTGGCCTGTGCTGGGGGTGATGTGCGCATTGGGTTTCGTGGTCGCGCTGGTGGAAGTGGCGCTATTCGATTTCCTCGGTCGGTTGGTCGACCTGACCAAAGACGTGCCTGCGCCCGATTTCTTCGCACGCCACGGGCGCGAACTCCTGTTCATGGCCTTCGTCGCGCTGATCGCCCGGCCCATGCTGATCGGACTGAGCGATCTGCTAATGCACCAGGCGGTGACCCCGGGGCTGACCGCGCGCATCCGCTGGCAGCAGCACCAGTACGTGGTGCGGCAAAGCCTCTCGTTCTTCCAGAACGACTATGCCGGCCGCATCGCCAACCGCATCATGCAGACTGGCGCCTCGCTACGCGAATCGGCGGTGCAGATCGTGGATGCGCTGTGGTACGTCAGCGTCTACACCGGCAGCGCGTTGATCCTGTTTGCGCAGGCGGACTGGCGCTTGACCCTGCCGCTGATCGTCTGGGTGTTCCTGTATATCGGCGCGCTGGCGTTCTTCGTGCCGCGAGTGAAGGAGCGGTCCTGGAAAGCTTCGGAAGCGCGTTCGCAGTTGATGGGCCGCATCGTCGACGGCTATACGAACATCTCCACGTTGAAGTTGTTCGCGCATACGCGCCAGGAAGACGCGTACGTGGCCGAGGCCGTGCAGGAAAACGTGGCCAAGGTACGTACCATGACCCGCATGACCACCGGTATGGATGTCACCCTGACCGTGCTCAACGGACTGCTGGTGGTGATCACTGCGGGTTTGGGCCTGTGGTTATGGCAGAAGGGGCTGATCACGGTGGGCGACATCGCGCTATCCACCGGCCTGGTGATCCGGATAGAGAACATGTCCGGCTGGATCATGTGGGTGGTGAACGGCATCTTCGAAGATATAGGAACGGTGCAGGACGGCATGGAGACCGTGGCTAAGCCGAATGCCGTCATGGATGCGCCCGAAGCAGGCAATCTGGCGATAACCCGCGGCGAGGTGGAGTTCCAGGACATCCATTTCCATTACGGCAAGCAGGGCGGCGTGATCGCAGGTCTGGACCTGCACGTACGGCCGGGCGAGAAGATCGGCCTGATCGGTCCCTCGGGCGCGGGAAAGTCGACCCTGGTCAACGTGCTGCTGCGTCTGTACGACCTGGAGTCGGGACGCATCCTCATTGATGGGCAGGACATCGCGACCGTCAGTCAGGAAAGTCTGCGTGGGCAGATCGGCGTGGTCACCCAGGATACTTCGCTGCTGCACCGATCCATCCGCGAGAACCTGCTGTACGGACGCCCCGAAGCGACCGGGGACGAAGTGATCGCCGCAGTGCGCAGCGCACGCGCCGACGGATTCATCGCCGATCTGGTGGATGGACAGGGGCGACGGGGCTACGACGCGCAAGTCGGGGAGCGCGGCGTGAAGCTTTCGGGTGGGCAACGGCAGCGCATCGCCATTGCGCGCGTGTTGCTGAAGGACGCGCCGATCCTGGTGCTCGACGAGGCGACTTCCGCACTGGATTCGGAAGTGGAAGCCGCCATCCAGGACAGCCTGGATACGCTGATGCAGGGCAAAACGGTGATCGCCATCGCCCATCGCCTGTCCACCATCGCGTGTATGGACCGGCTGGTGGTGATGGATCGGGGCGAAGTGGTGGAAACCGGCACGCATGCCGAGCTGATCGCGCGCGAAGGGCTTTATGCGCGTTTGTGGCAGCGGCAGACGGGCGGTTTTGTGGCCGCCAACGACGCCTTGTAGGAGCGGGCCCTGCCCGCGACGCTTTTGATCTGCAAGTCGAAAAGCGTCGCGGGCAGGGCCCGCTCCTACAGTTGGATCGATTACTGAATCGGTTGGTCCAACATCAGCTCACGTGCGAAGCGCACCGGCGGCGCGCCATACGACAGGATCTGGTCGTTGTAGGCCTTCAGGTTGAACTTGTCGCCCAGTTTGGCTTCCACGGCCTTGCGGGTGTCGAAGTGTTCCTGCACGCCGACGAAG
>Ga0307513_10002060_pt1 | contig 28285 bp, 1 predicted proteins | sample 15_EM_MG_FD_202174 | JGI IMG/M metagenome (GOLD analysis project Ga0307513, IMG submission 202174) | Populus trichocarpa ectomycorrhiza microbial communities from riparian zone in the Pacific Northwest, United States - 15_EM | ecosystem: Host-associated > Plants > Roots > Unclassified | place... | reverse complement strand
CCGCTGCTGGGCGGCACGGTGGAGCTGGCCGACGACGGCGGCGCGGTGCTCACCGGGCGGCTGTCGCTGACCTCCCATCCCTGGCTCGCCGACCACCGGATCGCCGGTGCTGCCCTCCTGCCCGGCACCGCCCTGCTCGAGTTGGCGCTGCGGGCCGGCGACGAGGTCGGCTGCGCCCAGGTGGCCGAGCTGACCCTGCTGATGCCACTGGTGTTGCCCGAGTCGGGTGCCGTGCGGCTCCAGGTCCGGATCGGCGCACCCGACGGCGAGACCCGGACCGTGACCATCCACTCACGACCGGACGGCCGGCACCCGGGCGAGTGGACCCGGCACGCCGTCGGCACGCTCACCGCGGCTCCGGTCGCGGTGTCGGAGTTCCCCACGGAGTGGCCACCCGAGAATGCCGAACCGGTCGACCTGACCGGTTGCTACGACCGGTTCGCCGACGCCGGCTACCTCTATGGCCCGACCTTCGAGGGACTGCGCGCACTCTGGCGCCGTGGCACAGAGACCTACGCCGAGGTCAGCCTCCCCGAGGAGGCAACGGATGCGTTCGGATTGCACCCCGCCCTGCTGGACACGGCGCTGCATCCCCTGCTCGTGAACCGCCCACCGGCAGGCGAGCAGCGACTGCCGTTCGCCTGGACCGGGGTGTCGCTGCACGCGACCGATGCGACCGCGCTGCGGATCCGGCTCGTCGACCACGGCACCGACGGAGTGTCGGTCACCGCGGCCGATGTCACCGGCGCCCCCGTCCTGACCGCCGAGCGCATGCTCGACCGGGCGGTGCCGGCCGACCAGCTCACCACCAGATCCACATCGGACGTCGACACGCTGTTCACCGTCGACTGGGTTCCCACCGCCGACCTCCCCGCCATGTCGGCGACCCTGCCGAACCTCGCCGCCCTGACCGAGGCTGGCCTGTCCGAGCCTGGCCTGACCGAGGACGGGGCCCCCCCGCTGGCGGTGGCGGACCTGGCACCTCCCGAGGGCGATCCGGTCACCGCCACCCATGAGGCGACCCGCTACACGCTGGCACTGGTCCATCGCTGGCTGACCGACGACCGGTTCGCCGACGCCCGGCTGGTTCTGCGCACACGGGGCGCGACCGACGGCACGGACCTGGCGGCGGCCGCCGCCGCAGGCCTGCTCCGCTCCACCCAGGCCGAACACCCCGGCCGTTTCATCCTCCTCGACACTCCCGATGATTCCGACACCGACCTGCGGGTGGCGCTGCCGCATCTCGTGGCCGGCGGGGAGTCCGAGCTGGTCGTGCGCGGTGGACGGGTGTTCGCGCCCCGGCTGCGGCGCGCTGTGCCGGACGTGGTCGGCGCCGAGTGGGACCCGGACGGGACCGTCCTGATCACCGGGGGGACCGGGGCGCTCGGCCGGGAACTGGCCCGCCACCTCGTCGAGCAGGGTTTCCGGCATCTCGTGCTCGCGAGCCGGCGGGGCCCGGCGGCCGAGGGGGCGCTGGAGCTGGGTACCGACCTCGCCGCCCACGGCGCCGACGTCCAGGTGGTCGCCTGTGACCTGGCCGACCCGGCGACCGTCGCCGACCTGGTGGCGGGCTGTCACGCCGATCGCCCGTTGACCGCCGTCGTGCACGTTGCCGGTGTCACCGGCGACGGCGTGGTCGAGGCGTTGACCGACGACCGACTCGCGACGGTACTGTCGCCGAAGGTCGACGCTTCCTGGCTGCTGCACACGGCGACCCAGGACCTCGACCTCGCCGGGTTCGTGCTCTTCTCCTCCGCCGCCGGCGCGTTCGGCGCCGCCGGGCAGGCCAACTACGCGGCGGCCAACTCCTTCCTCGACGCGCTCGCCCGCCACCGCAACGCCGCCGGGCTGCCGGCCGTGTCGCTCGCCTGGGGAGCGTGGGAAACCGGCATGGCCGGCGAGCTGTCCGAAGGGGACCGGCAGCGGATCGTCCGCGCCGGGTTCCGGCTGCTGTCCGTGCCCGCCGGCCTGGCCCTGTTCGACCGGGTGGTGCGGGCTGCCGGCCAGGTCGTCGTCGCCCCGCTGGACACCGCCGTGTTGCGTGGCCTGCGGGACGTCCCGTTGCTGCGTGCCGTGGTCGGGCCGCGTCGCAGGACCGCCGCCCGCACGAACCCCGGCGCCCTCGCCGGGGTGTCGGCCGAGTCGATGCGCGCCCTTGTCCGGGCCAGGGTCGCCGCGATCCTGGGGCACGCCGACGACACCGCGGTCGGGCTGCGTGAGTCGTTCCACGAGCTCGGCTTCGACTCGTTGACGGCCGTCGAGCTGCGCAACGAGCTGTCCGCAGCCACCGGCCTGCGGCTACCGGCCACCCTGGTGTTCGATCACCCGACGACCGCCGCGCTCGCCGACCACCTCCATCTGGCGCTGATCGGCGCCGACGCCGGCACAACGACGGTGACGGCGGCTGGGCCGGCGACCGGGTCGGACGAGCCGATCGCCATCATCGGCATCGGCTGCCGCTATCCCGGAGGGGTAGGCGGCCCGGACGACCTCTGGCGGCTGGTCGCCGACGGTGTGGACGCCATCACCGACCTTCCGACCGACCGCGGCTGGGACGTCCCGTTCGACCCCGACCCGGACCACGCCGGCACCTCCTACGTGCATACCGGCGGGTTCCTGCACGATGCGGCCGCGTTCGACGCCGGCTTCTTCGGCATGTCGCCGCGCGAGGCACTCGCCACCGACGCCCAGCAGCGCCTTCTGCTGGAGACGTCGTGGGAGGCGCTGGAACGCGCCGGGATCGACCCGACCTCGTTGCGCGGCAGCCGGACGGGCGTGTTCGCCGGTGTCATGTACAGCGATTACGCCTCCCTGCTCGGCGCCGAGTTCGAGGGCTACCAGGGCACCGGCAGCACCCCGAGCATCGTGTCCGGCCGGGTCGCCTACGCCCTCGGCCTGGAAGGCCCGGCGGTCAGCGTCGACACCGCGTGCTCCTCGTCGCTGGTGGCGCTGCACCTCGCCGCGCAGGCCCTGCGCACCGGCGAGTGCTCCCTCGCGCTGGCCGGCGGCGTGACGGTCATGTCCACGCCAGGCATCTTCATCGAGTTCTCCCGCCAGCGTGCACTGTCCCCGGACGGCCGCTGCAAGGCCTACTCCGACGCCGCGGACGGAACCGGCTGGTCCGAAGGCGTCGGCGTGCTCGTGCTGGAGCGCCTTTCCGACGCCCGCCGCGCGGGCCACCACGTGCTGGCCGTCGTGAAGGGTTCCGCGATCAACTCCGACGGTGCGTCCAACGGCCTCACCGCGCCGAACGGCCCGTCCCAGCAGCGGGTGATCCGGGCCGCTCTCGCCGCCGCCGGACTGTCCACATCGGATGTCGACGTCGTCGAGGGACACGGCACCGGAACCACGCTGGGCGACCCGATCGAGGCACAGGCGCTCCTCGCGACCTACGGCAAGGACCGCGCGACCCCGCTGCTGCTCGGGTCGGTGAAGTCGAACCTCGGCCATACCCAGGCCGCCGCCGGCGTTGCCAGCGTGATCAAGATGATCATGGCGATGCGGCACGGCGTCGCGCCGCGGACCCTGCACGTGGACGAGCCCTCCACCCACGTCGACTGGACCGAGGGCTCGGTCCGAGTGCTGACCGCGCAGGCCGACTGGCCCGCGGCGAACCGGCCGCGCCGGGCCGCGGTGTCGTCGTTCGGGATCAGCGGCACCAACGCGCACGTGATCCTGGAGCACGCTCCCGATGAACCGCCCGGCTCGCGAGCGGAGCGGGCGAATCCAACACTGCCATGGACGTTGTCGGCGAAGACCGAGGCGGCGCTGCGCGACCAGGGGGCCCGGCTCGCCGACCTGCTGCGGACCCCGGACGCCCCCGCACCGGCCGACGTCGCGCTGTCGCTGGCGACCACCCGCGCCGGCCTGAGCCACCGGGCGGTCGTCGTCGGCGCCGACACCGCCGACCTGTTGGCCGGCCTGGACGCCGTCGCCGCCGGTGATCCGGCCCCGACCGCGCTGGACGGGGTCGCCGGCGAGGTGGGCCGGACGGTGTTCGTCTTCCCTGGCCAGGGATCGCACTGGCACGGCATGGGCCGGGAGCTGATGGACACCTCGCCGGTGTTCGCCGACGCCATGGCCGAGTGCGCCGCCGCGCTGGCGCCGCACCTGGACTGGTCGTTGTCGGATGCGCTGGCCGACGAGGACATGATGGCCCGGGTCGACGTGGTACAACCCGTGGTGTGGGCGGTCATGGTGTCGCTCGCGGCGCTCTGGCGCTCGCTCGGCGTGACCCCGGCCGCGGTGGTCGGACACTCACAGGGCGAGGTGGCCGCTGCGGTCGTCGCCGGCGGGCTGTCCGTGGCCGACGCCGCGCTCGTGGTGGCCGGTCGCAGCCAGGCGCTCGCGGCGACGCTGTCCGGCCACGGCGGCATGGCGGCGGTGGCACTGCCGCTGGACCGGGTCGAGGCGCTGATCGAGCCGTTCGCCGGCCGGCTGACGGTGGCCGCGCTCAACGGCTCGAATGCTGTGTCGGTGTCCGGCGACAACGACGCGATCGACCAGCTGGTCGCTGCCTGCACCGCGGACGGGGTGCGGGCCAAGCGGCTGCGGACGGACTGCGCGGGGCACTCCGCCCAGGTCGAGGCGGTGGCCGACCGGCTGGCCGAACGGCTCGCGCCGATCGCACCGCGCACGGGGGATGTGCCGTTCTACTCCACGGTGACCGGCGGGTTGCTCGACACCGCCGAGCTGGACGCCGGCTACTGGTACCGCAACCTGCGCCAACCGGTGCTGTTCCAGCCGATCATGCAGGAGCTCGTCGCGGCCGGGCACGCCTGCGTGGTCGAGGTCAGCTCGCACCCGCTGCTGACCGGCGAGATCGAGGACACCCTCGCCGAGGCCGGTGTCCCGTTGGTGGTTACCGGCACGCTGCGCCGCGACGACGGCGGCCTTCGGCGCGTCATGACGTCGCTGGGCCACCTGTGGGCGCACGGCGGCGAGGTGGACTGGTCGCGGATGTTCGCCGGAACCGGCGCGGCCGCCGTCGACCTGCCGACGTACCCCTTCCAACACGAGCGGTTCTGGCCGGGGACCCGGGTGCAGACCGGGAATGCCGCCGGGTTCGGCGTCGTCGCCGCCAACCACCCGTTGCTGGCCGGCTCCGTGGACCTGGCCGAGGGGGCCGGTGCGGTGCTCACCGGCCGCCTGTCGCTGGAATCCCACCCCTGGCTCGCTGAGCACCGGGTGTTCGGCCGGGTCATCCTGCCCGGTACCGGGTTCGTCGAGCTCGCCGTGCGGGCCGGCGACGAGGTCGGCTGCGGGCGTCTCGACGAGCTGGTCCTCGCCGCGCCGCTGGTGTTCCCCGACCGCGGAGGGGTGCGGATCCAGGTTCGGGTCGACGCTGCCGACGAGCACGGCCGCCGGATCCTCACCATCCACTCGCGACCTGACGGGTCCGCCGACGTGCCGTGGACCCGGCACGCCACCGGCACCCTGCTCGGCGGCCGGCCCGACGCCCCGGACACCGGGTTCGCCCAGGTCTGGCCGCCACGCGGGGCCGAGGCGGTCGACCTGACCGGCTTCTACGCCGACGCGGGTGCCGGGGGCTACGAATACGGTGCGGTGTTCCAGGGCCTGCGGGAGGTCTGGCGACGCCATGGTTCCGGGGACGGCGCCGGCGTCGCCGAGGTGTTCGCCGAGGTCGCGCTGCCGGACGGCACCGACGCCGACGGCTACGTCCTGCACCCGGCACTGCTCGACGCCGCCCTGCAGTCCATCCTGGCCGCCGGCTTCGACCTCGAGTTCGGCATGCTGCCGTTCGCGTGGCAGGACGTCGGCCTGCACGCCTCCGGGGCGCGGGTGTTGCGGGTGCGGCTGACCCAGGTCGCCGGTGGTGACGCCCCGGTGATGTCGCTGGTCGCCGCAGACGCGGACGCGGAACCGGTGTTCTCGGTCGCCGCACTGGCACTGCGGGCCGCGGCCGCCGAACGTCCGGCCGCCACCGCGGACACGCTGTACACGGTGGACTGGACACCCGTGCCGAGCGCGGGGGTCGACCCGGCCGGGGTGGTCGCCCTGGTGGGCGATCCGGCGGAGCTGGCCGACCTGACCGAGGTGCCGGCCGTCGTGGTGGTCGACGTGCTCGGCACCGACCCCGGGATGGTCGGTGCTGGGATGGTCGGTGCTGGGATGGTTGGGGCCGCCCACGACGTGGCCGGGCGGGTCCTCGACCTGTCGCGGCGGTGGCTGACCGACGACCGGTTCGCCGACGCCCGCCTGGTGGTCTGCACGCGGGGTGCGATCACCGGCGAGGACCTCGCCGCGGCGACCGCCTGGGGCCTGGTCCGCACGGCGATCGCCGAGCACCCCGGCCGGTTCGGGCTCGTCGATCTGGGTGCCGTCGATCGGGGTGCCGGCGCGGACCCGACCGACGCCCTCGCGCGCGTCCTTCCGCACCTGGCCGCAGGCGCCGAGCCGGAGCTGGCGGTGATTGCCGGCGAGGTGTGCGTGCCCCGGCTGGTCGCCGACCGGGCGACGCTCGCCGTGCCGGTCGCCGACCGAGCCTGGCGAATGGACGTGCTGACCCCGGGCTCGGTGGACGGTCTCGGGTTCGTGCCGTCCACGGCGGTCGACGCGCCGCTGACCGGCCGCCAGGTTCGGCTCGCGGTGTCCGCCACCGGGCTGAACTTCCGGGACGTGCTCTCCACCCTCGGCTACCAGAAGGTGCTCAACGCGCTCACCAGCGACCGCTGGGACGCCGGGCTGATGGGCGTCGAATCCGCGGGCGTCGTCGTCGAGCTGGGACCGGAGGCCACCGGGTTCGCGGTTGGCGACCGGGTGCTGGGTGGGGTGACCGGCGGGTTCGGGCCGATGACGGTCGTGGACGAACGCTCGCTCGTGCCGGTGCCGGCGGACTGGTCCGACGTCACCGCCGCCGGCGTGCCGGCGGCGTTCCTGACGGCGCTGTTCGGGCTCGTCGACGTTTCCGGGCTGAAGCGGGGAGAGCGGGTGCTGGTGCACGCCGGTGCCGGCGGTGTCGGCATGGCCGCGATCCAGCTGGCCCATCACCTGGGCGCGGAGGTGTTCGCCACCGCCAGCGTGGGCAAGTGGGACGTGCTGCGCGGCCTCGGCGTGGCTGAGGATCACATCGCGTCCTCCCGCACGCTGGACTTCGAGCAGGCCTTCCGTGAGGTCGCCGGCGAGCGCGGGATCGACGTCGTGCTCAACTCGCTCGCCGACGAGTTCGTCGACGCGTCGTTGCGGCTGCTCGCCCCCGGCGGCCGGTTCACCGAGATGGGCAAGAACGACATCCGGGCGGCCGAGCAGTTCCCGGAGATCGCGTACCGCGCCTACGACCTCGACGAGGCGAGCCTCGACCGGGTGCACGAGATGCTCACCGAGGTGATGTCGCTGTTCGAGCGGGGCGTGCTGGCACCGCTACCGGTCCGCTCGTGGGACCTGCGCCGAGCCCCGGACGCGTTCCGGTTCATGGCGCAGGCCAAGCACGTCGGCAAGATCGTGCTGACCGTGCCGAGGGCCTGGGACCGGGACCGGGCGGTGCTCGTCACCGGCGGCACCGGCGGGCTCGGTCGCGAGCTCGCCAGGCACCTGGCCGGCCTCGGCTTCGGGAAACTCGTGCTGGCGAGCCGGTCCGGCCCGACCGCGCCGGACGTGGCGGAGCTCGAGGCAGAGCTGGCCATGGCGGGCTGTTCGGCCAGGATCGTCGCCTGCGACATCACCGACCCGGCCGCCACTCGCGCACTGGTGGCCGAGATCGTCGCCGACGGCGGGCTGACCGCCGTGGTGCACACCGCAGGCGTCCTCGACGACGGCGTCGTCTCCTCGCTCACCCCCGAGGCGCTGCACCGGGTGCTGCGACCCAAGGTCGACGCCGCCTGGCACCTGCACGAGGCGACGCGCGACCTCGACCTCGCCGGGTTCGTCATGTACTCCTCCGCAACCGGCGTGCTCGGCAACCCCGGTCAGGCCAACTACGCCGCGGCGAACACCTTCCTCGACGCCCTGTGCGCCCGCCGGCGGGCGCAGGGCCTGCCGGGCGTCTCGCTCGCGTGGGGCCAGTGGACACTGACGACCGGGATGAGCGGCGCCCTGACCCGGGCCGACCACGCCCGGCTGCGCCGCGGCGGATCGATCCCGTTTTCGGTGGAGCAAGGCCTCGCGATGTTCGATGCGGTGGTCACCACCGATACCGCGTTGGTCGTGCCGCTGCCGCTGGACCGGGCGGCGCTTCGGGACCGCGACGACCTGCCGGCCGTTCTGCGCGGCGTCGTGTCGGTGGCCGGGCGCCGGGCGGCGGCCAGGACGGGCGGGCTCACCAGCACGCTGGTCGACCGGTTGCTGGCACTGCCCCCCGCCGAGCGGCATGAGCTGCTTTCCGGGTTGGTGCGCGGCCAGGTGGCCGTCGTGCTCGGGTTCGCAGGCACGGACGCGATCGAGCCGGATCGCAAGTTCCGGGACCTCGGGTTCGACTCGCTGACCGCTGTGGAGCTGCGCAACAAGCTCGGCGCCGCGCTCGGCAGGCCGCTGCCGGTCTCGCTGGTGTTCGACTACCCGACGACCGACGCGCTCGTCGACCACCTGCTGAGCACCCTGGCCCCGGCGCAGGTGGCGCACTCCGGCTCCCCGCTGGACGTGCTCGACCAGCTCGAGACGGTGCTGAGCGTGCCGGCCGTGCTCAACGGCGACCGGCAGGACGTGGCGCTGCGCCTGGAGAAGCTGGCCGCCCGGCTGCGCCACGACGTGGCGGAGACCGCGGCGACCGGCCCGTCGGAGGAAGACATCAACTCGGTGTCGGTGAACGAGCTGTTCGACCTGATCGACGAGAACTTCTCGTCCACACAGGACTGACGCGGATTGGGGCAGAGCATGCCGGATGCCGACGAGAAACTGGTCGACTACCTGCGCCGGGTCACCGTCGATCTGCGCCGCGCCCGCAAGCGGATCGACGAGTTGGAGTCCACGGATCGAGAGCCGATCGCGATCGTCGGTATGGGCTGCCGCTACCCCGGCGGCGTCGCCTCCCCGGCGGACCTGTGGCGGCTGGTCGCCGACGGCACTGACGCGATCACATCGTTCCCGAACGACCGGGACTGGCGCACCGACGGCACGTCGTTCCCACCCTTCGGCGGGTTCCTCGACGATGCGGCCGCGTTCGACGCCGGGTTCTTCGACATGTCACCGCGCGAGGCGATGGCCAGCGACACGCAGCACCGGCTGCTGCTGGAGACCTCCTGGGAGGCGCTGGAGGACGCCGGGATCGACCCGCACACGTTGCGCGACAGCCGGACCGCGGTGTTCACCGGGGTGGTCTACAGCGACTACGGCACCCTGCTCGACCCCGAGGAGTTCAGCGGCTACCAGGGCCTCAACAGCGCGCCGAGCCTCGCGTCCGGGCGGGTGTCCTACGCGCTGGGCCTGGCCGGCCCCTCGATCACCGTGGACACCGCGTGCTCCTCCTCGCTGGTGGCCGTGCACCTCGCGGTGCGGGCGCTGCGCGGCGGCGAGTGCTCGATGGCACTGGTCGGCGGGGCGACCGTGATGGTCACGCCCAGGCCGTTCTCCGAGTTCGCGCGGCACGGCGGCCTCGCGGCCAACGGGCGGTGCAAGGCGTTCGCCGACGACGCGGACGGCACGGGGTGGTCCGAGGGTGTCGGGCTGGTGGTGCTGGAGCGGTTGTCCGATGCGCGGCGGAACGGGCATCGGGTGTTGGCCGTGGTGCGAGGTTCGGCGGTGAACTCCGACGGTGCGTCGAACGGCTTGACTGCGCCGAACGGTCCGGCGCAGCAGCGGGTGATTCGTGCGGCGTTGGCGTCGGCCGGGTTGTCGGCGCGGGATGTGGACGTCGTGGAGGCGCACGGGACGGGTACGCGGCTGGGTGATCCGATCGAGGCGCAGGCGCTGTTGGCGACGTATGGGCAGGACCGGGACCGGCCGGTGTTGTTGGGGTCGGTGAAGTCGAACCTCGGCCATACGCAGGCTGCCGCGGGTGTGGCGGGTGTGATCAAGATGGTGCTGGCGATGCGGCACGGGGTGGTGCCGCGGACATTGCACGCGGATCGTCCGTCGTCGCACGTGGATTGGTCGGCGGGCGCGGTGGAGTTGCTGACCGACCCCGTGGAGTGGCCTGAGGTGGATCGGCCGCGCCGGGCCGGGGTGTCGTCGTTCGGGATCAGTGGGACGAACGCGCACGTGATCCTGGAGCAGGCCCCGACAGCGCCGGCCGACCCGCCGCGGGTGGGGCGAACCGACGGCACTGTGCCGTGGGTGCTCTCTGCCCGATCCGCGATGGCGTTGGACGAGCAGATCCGCCGGGTGACCGAGCTGGCCGCGGACCCGGTGGACGTCGGGTTCTCGCTGGCGACCACACGGGCGGTGCTGGAGCACCGGGCGGTGGTGGTCGATGGTGTCGAGGTGGCTCGGGCGACAGCGGGCCCCGGCAAGGTCGCGTTCGTGTTCTCGGGTCAGGGGTCGCAGCGGCCCGGCATGGGTCGGGAGTTGTACGAGCGGTTCCCGGTGTTCGCGTCGGCGTTCGATGAGGTGGTCGCGCGGTTCGACGGCCTGCGGGAGGTGATGTGGGGGGCCGGTCCCGGTCTGGACGAGACGGGGTGGGCGCAGCCGGCGTTGTTCGCGGTCGAGGTGGCGTTGTTCCGGCTCGTCGAGTCGTGGGGTATGCGGCCGGACGTCCTGGTGGGGCACTCGATCGGTGAGCTGGCCGCCGCGCACGTGGCCGGGGTGATGTCGTTGGCCGACGCGTGCACGGTGGTGTCGGCGCGGGCCGGGTTGATGCAGGCGCTACCCAGTGGCGGGGCGATGGTCGCGGTGCGCGCCACCGAAGAGGAGGTGGTGCCGCTGCTGACCGGCGAGGTGTCGATCGCGGCGGTGAACGGGCCGTCGTCGGTGGTGATCTCGGGTACGTCGGATGCTGTCGCGGCGGTGGCCGGCCGGTTTGCGAAGTCCACGCCGCTGCGGACCTCGCACGCGTTCCACTCCGTGCTGATGGAGCCGATGCTGGCTGAGTTCGCGGCGGCTCTGGAGGGGATCTCGTTCGATGCCCCGACGATCCCCATCGTGTCCACCCTGGAGTCCGATGGCCGGTTCGATGCGGGGTACTGGGTTCGGCAGGTGCGTGAGCCGGTGCGGTTCGCCGACGCCGTCTCGTCCCTCCCCGGAGTGACCCGGGTCGTCGAGATCGGTCCCGACGGGTCGTTGTGCGCAGCGGTGCAGGAGACCCTGCCCGATGGCGTCGCCGTTCCGGTGCTGCGCAAGGAGCGGAAGGAAGAGGAGACCGCGGTCCGGGCGCTCGCCACCCTGTTCACAGCCGGGCACGCGGTCGACTGGGCCGCGTTGTTCGCCGGCACCGGCGCCCGTCGGGTCGATCTGCCCACCTACCCGTTCCAGCACGACCACTACTGGCCAGAGCCGGTACCGCGGACCGGGACCGACACGTTCTGGGACGACGTCGAGCGCCAGGACCTCACCGACCTCGCCACCCGCCTCGGCGTCGACGAGCAGCCCCTCGGCGCGGTCGTTGCCGCGCTGTCGACCTGGCGCACCACGCGTCGCGCCGAGTCCGAGGTGGACTCCTGGCGATACCGGGTGGTCTGGCGCCCGGTCCGGCACACCGGTGGCCCGACGCTCTCCGGAACCTGGCTCGTGGTGTCCTCGGCGGACACGCAGGCCGGACCGCTGGCCGACGTGCTCGCCGCGCACGGTGCCGTCGTCCGGTCCGTCGTGCTCGCCGACGGCATGGCCCGCGGCGAGGTGGCCGACCGGCTGGGCGAGCTGGCCGGGGCGACCGGGGTGGTGTCCCTGCTCGCCCACGACGAGCGGCCCAGTGCCGCTCATCCCGCCACGCCGACGGGTCTGCTGCTCACCCTTGCGCTTGTGCAGGCACTCGGTGACCGGGACGCCACCGCGCCGCTGTGGTGCCTGACCAGCGGTGCAGTGGCCACTGACGCGGCCGACCGGCTCGACCATCCGGTGCAGGCCCTCGTGCACGGGCTCGGTTACACGACTGCTCTCGAGCAGCCGCACCGCTGGGGCGGGATGATCGACCTCCCACCGGTCCTCGACGGCCGGGCCGCCGATCGGCTCGTCGCGAGCCTCACGGGCGGCGAGGACCAGCTGGCCATCCGGTCCACCGGCGTGTTCGCCCGCCGGATCGTCCGCTCGCCCGACACCGGTGCCACCCCGCGCCGCTGCTGGACCCCCACCGGCACCACGCTGATCACCGGCGGCACCGGGGTGCTCGGCGCGTCCCTCGCCCGACACCTCGCCCGGCAGGGCGCCGATCACCTCCTGCTGGTCAGCCGCAGCGGTCCGGACGCGCCGGGTGCCGCCGAGCTCGTCGATGGGCTGGCCGCGCTGGGCACCCAGGTCACCGTCGAGGTGTGCGACGTCGCCGACCGGGCCGCGGTCGCCGGCCTGCTGTCGCGGCACGAGCCTCGCCACGTCGTGCACGCCGCGGCGGCCATGCGGCTGGCACACATCGCCGATACCGGCACCGCGGAGTTCGCCGACACGGTGGCCGCGAAGGTCGCCGGTGCCCGGCACCTCGATGAGCTGCTCGATCCCGACACGGTCGAGTCGTTCGTCCTGTTCTCCTCCATCGCCGGCGTGTGGGGCAGCGGCGAGCACGCCGCCTACGCCGCCGGCAACGCCTACCTGGAGGCACTGGCCCGCGACCGGCGCGACCGCGGCCTACCCGCAACCACGATCTCCTGGAGCGTCTGGCGCGACGGCGCGGACCGGCTGCCGGTGGAGAAGATCGAGGGCAGCGGGCTCGAGCTCATGGACCGCGAGCCCACGATGGTCGCGCTACAGCGGGCCCTCGACGATGACGAGACCCTGCTGACGGTTGCCGACATCGACTGGGACCGATACCACCCGTCGTTCACCTCCGGCCGGCCGTCGCACCTGTTCGACGAGGTACCGGAGGTCCGCCGGCTGAATCGGACCGACGCCGCGACGCCCGCCAGCGGCGTGTTCGCCGCCTCCCTGCGCGACCTGCCGGCAGACGAACAGCGACGGAGTGTGCTGGAGCTGGTGCGCACTCAGGCCGCGCTCGTCCTCGGCCACTCCACGGTGAACGCCGTGCCGGTCGGGCTGCCCTTCCGCGAGATGGGCTTCGACTCGTTGATGGCCGTCGAACTGCGCGACCGGTTGAGCCGGCTGACCGACGTGCCGCTGCCGGCCACGATCGTGTTCGACCACCCGGACCCGACAGCGCTCGCGGCGTACCTGCACTCGACCGTCCTGGGCACCGCCCTGGCAGCGATCGCGCCGGCCACCGTCACCGTCGGCGGTGACGAACCGGTCGCGATCGTGGCGATGAGCTGCCGGTACCCGGGGGACGTGGGGGATGCCGACGACCTGTGGCGGCTGCTCGTCGACGGCGTCGACGCCATCAGCCCGCTCCCGACCGATCGCGGATGGGACCTCGACGCGCTCTACAGCGACGACCCGGACCGGACCGGCACGTCCTACAGCCGCCACGGTGGCTTCCTGACCGGTGCAGCGGAGTTCGACGCCGGCTTCTTCGGGATCTCGCCACGGGAAGCGTTAACCATGGACCCCCAGCAGCGGTTGCTGCTCGAGACCGTGTGGGAGACGTTCGAGCGGGCGCAGATCGATCCCACCCGGCTGCGGGGCAGCCAGACCGGAACGTTCGTCGGCGCGAGCTACCAGGACTACGGCGTCGGCCACGTCATGGACGACGAAGCGCACCTGGCGACCAGCACCATCGCCAGCATCCTGTCCGGTCGGGTGGCCTACCTGTTCGGCCTCGAGGGCCCCGCGCTGACCGTGGACACCGCCTGCTCGTCCTCGTTGGTGGCGCTGCACATGGCCTGCCAGGCTGTGCGGAGCGGTGAGACATCGCTCGCGCTGGCCGGCGGGGTGACGGTGTTGCCGTCGCCCGACACGTTCGTGGCGTTCAGCCGCCAGCGCGCGCTCGCGCGCGACGGCCGGTGCAAGCCGTTCGCCGACACCGCCGACGGCATGAGCATCGCCGAGGGAGTCGGCATGGTGCTGGTCGAACGCCTGTCCGACGCGCGGCGCAACGGGCACCCGGTGCTGGCCGTGGTGCGGGGTTCCGCGGTGAACTCCGACGGCGCCTCCAACGGCCTGACCGCGCCGAACGGGCCGTCGCAGCAGCGGGTGATCCGCCAGGCGCTGGCCAACGCCGGCCTGTCCACATCGGACGTCGAGGTGGTGGAAGCGCACGGCACCGGCACCACGCTCGGCGATCCGATCGAGGCCCAGGCACTGCTCGCCACCTACGGCCAGGACCGGACTCGGCCGGTGCTGCTGGGGTCGGTGAAGTCGAACCTGGGGCACACGCAGGCGGCCGCCGGGGTGGCCGGGGTGATCAAGATGGTGCAGGCGCTGCGGCACGGTGTCGTGCCGAGGACCTTGCACGCCGACGCCCCGTCGTCGCACGTCGACTGGTCGGCCGGGGCGGTCGAACTGGTGACCGACACGCGACCCTGGCCCGAGGTGGAGGGCCCCCGCCGAGCCGGGGTCTCCTCCTTCGGGATCAGCGGCACCAACGCGCACGTCATCCTGGAGCAGGCACCCGTCGTCGAGCCCGGAGCCGAATCGGCGGTCACCGTTCCGATCCTTCCGTGGGTGCTGTCCGCGAAGTCCGATGCCGCCCTGCGCCTGCAGGCGAGTCGGCTGGCCGAGGCGCTGGCGGGGCCGGCCGCGCCGGCCGCGCCGGATGTCGGCTTCTCGCTCGCCACCACGCGGGCCGGGATGCGGCACAGGTCAGTCGTCGTCGGCGCCGACGCCGACGAGTTGGTGGCAGGGCTGACCGCGCTGGCCGAGGATCGTCCGTCGCCCGCGGTCGTGACGGGGACCGCGAGCCAGGTCGAGAAGACGGTGTTCGTGTTCCCTGGCCAGGGTTCCCAGTGGGTGGGGATGGGCCGGGAGCTGCTGGCCGCGTCACCGGTGTTCGCGGAGTCGATGGCCGAGTGCGCCACCGCGCTGGCACCGCACGTGGAGTGGTTGTTGCCCGACGTACTGGACGACGAGGTGGCGCTGGCCCGGGTGGACGTGGTCCAGCCGGTGCTGTGGGCGATCATGGTGTCGCTCGCGGCAGTGTGGCGGTCGTTCGGAGTGCGGCCGGACGCCGTGATCGGGCACTCCCAGGGTGAGGTGGCGGCCGCCTGTGTCGCGGGTGGACTGTCCGTCGACGACGGCGCGCTGGTGGTGGCCCGGCGCAGCCAGGCGATCGCCACCGCGCTGTCCGGTCGCGGCGGGATGGCGTCGGTGTCGTTGCCGGTGGACGCGCTGAGTGCACGGCTGGAGCGGTTCGCCAGCCGGGTGTCGGTGGCGGCCGTCAACGGCCCGTCCGCGGTGGTGGTCTCCGGCGAGGTCGACGCGCTCGACGAGCTGATCGCTTCCTGCATCGAGGACGGTGTCCGAGCGAAGACGCTGCCGGTGGACTACGCCTCGCACTCGGCGCAGATGGAACAGCTGGCGGACCGGCTGCGCGAGGAGCTGGCGCCACTCGCCCCGCGGACCGGGGACGTGCCGTTCTACTCCACGGTGACCGGCGGCCTGCTGGACATGGCGGCTTTGGACGCCGAGTACTGGTACCGCAACCTGCGGGAACGGGTCGAGTTCCAGTCCGTCGTCGAGGCGATGGCGGCAACGGGGCACGACTGCTTCGTCGAGGTGGGTCCGCACCCGGTGCTGGGCATGGAGATCGTCGAGACCGTCACGGGGCGGGGCGGCAAGGCCGTGGTCGCCGAAAGCATCAGACGCGGTGACGGCGGCCTGCGGCGACTCCTGACCTCGCTGGGCCGCCTGTGGGCGCACGGTGCGGAGATCGACTGGGCCGCCTGCTACGCCGGCACGGGAGCGTCCGCAGTGGACCTACCGACCTACGCGTTCCAGCGGCGGCGGTACTGGCTCGCGCGCGGCGGTGGCACCGGAGACCCGTCCGCGCTCGGCATGGGCGCCACCGCGCACCCGCTGCTCGGCGCCGAGGTCGACCTGGCGTCCTCCGGCGGCGTCGTCTGCACCGGGGTGCTGTCCGCGCGGACCCAGCACTGGCCGGTTGAGGGGTTCCCGGAGGCCGGGTTCGTGGAGTTGGCGCTGCGGGCCGGCGCCGAGGTCGGCTGCACGTGCGTGGCCGAGCTGACGGTCGAGCGGCCCCTGCTGCTGGCCGAACAGGACCTCCAGGTCCAGGTGACGGTCGGCGCGGCGAACGACGCCGACCGGCGCCCGGTGTCCGTACACGCCCGCCCGCGTGGGACGGATCAGACGTGGATCCACTACGCGACCGGCCTACTGGCGCCCGGCGCGCGTGATGCACTGGACGACGGAGTTTCCGAGTGGCCGCCGCTCGGTGCCGAGCCGGTGGATCCGGCCGCCCTGGACGGGCTGGACGGCGTGGCGGTCACCCGCGCCTGGCGACGCGGCACCGATCTGTTCGCCGAGCTGGCGCTGCAGGAGCAGGCGACCACCGACGCCGCTCGGTACGTTTTGCATCCGCTGCTGGTGCAGGCCGCGGTCCACGCGGGTGCCACCGGCGAAGGCCGGGTGCTGGCGTCGCGCTGGCAGGGCGTGTCGGTGGTCGCCGCCGGCGCGACCGCACTGCGGGTGCGGGTACGCGAGACGGGCGCCGCGACGCTGTCGGTGACCGCGGCCGACAGCGCGGGAGAGCCGGTGATCACCGTCGACTCGGTGGAGCTCACGGCGGTCGATCCGGCGACCCTCGGCGCGTCCGTACCGTCCGACGCGGATGCGCTGTTCGAGATGCAGTGGACGCCGTTGCCCGAGCCGGTGCGCGGCGCAGCCATCGACCGGTGGGTGGTGCTCGGTTCCGGCCCGATCACCGATTCGTTCGCCGGGTGCGGCGTGCCGCGGCTCGCGACGAGCTCGGTGGCCCGGCTGGCGACCGGTGACGACGCGCCCGACGTGGTCCTGCTGCCGGTCCCCACGGCACCGGGCGACCTGGCCGGCGCCACCCACCGTTCGGTGCGCGCGGCGTTCGACGAGATCGTGTCGTGGCTGCAGGACGAGCGGTTCACCGGCAGGCGGCTGGTCCTGCTGACCCAGGGATCGGTGGCCGTCGAACCGGATGCGGACCTGGCCGATGTCGCGGGCGCGGGAGTGTGGGGCCTCGTGCGGTCGGCGCAGGCCGAGCACCCGGGCCGCTTCGTCCTCGCCGATGTGGACGGTGCGCCCGTCTCGGCCGCGGCGCTGCTCGACGCGCTGGCCGGCGCACCCGACGAGCCACAGCTCGCCGTCCGGGCCGGCGCCGTCACCGTGCCGCGGCTGGTCCGGGCGGACCGGACGGCGCCGGCATGGCGATGGCCCGACACCGGCACGGTCCTGATCACCGGGGGCACCGGCACGCTGGGTATCCAGCTCGCGCGCCACCTGGTCGAACGGCACGGCGTGCGCCGCATGCTGCTCACCAGCCGTCGGGGTTCCGCCGCGCCGGGCGCAGCCGCCCTGGTGGCGGAGTTGACGGAGCTGGGTGCAGACGTTCGGGTCGCGGCGTGTGACGCCGCCGACCGGGACGCGCTGGCCGCGCTCCTCGCGACGGTTCCCGCTGAGCACCCGCTGTCGGGCGTGGTGCACCTGGCGGGCGTGCTCGACGACGGCCTGCTGACCGGGCTCACCGAGGAGCGGATCGATCGGGTGCTGCGCCCGAAGGTCGACGCCGCGGTGCACCTGGACGAGCTGACTCACGAGCTCGACCTGACCGTCTTCATGCTGTACTCCGGCTTCGCCGGGGTGGTGGGCAGTCCTGGGCAGGCCGCCTACGCGGCGGCGAACGCGTTCCTCGACGGGCTGGCCCACCGGCGCCGGGCGCAGGGCCGGTGCGCGACCTCGGTGGCCTGGGGGCTCTGGGCGCGGCAGGGCGGCATGACGGACGACCTGACGGGGGCGGACGTGGCCCGGCTCCGGCGATCGGGTGTCGTGCCGATCACCGCGGATCGGGGTCTCGCCCTGCTCGACTCCATGGCCGAGGTGCCCGCGCCGTCCGTCGTCGCGGCACCGCTCGATCTCCGCGTGATCGGGCGGAGCGCGGTGCCGAGCATCCTGCGCGGGCTGGTCCGCGGCCCGCTGCGGCGCGCCGCGACCAACGGTGCAGCCGGCAGCGGCCGCCAGACCCTCGCCGAACGGCTGGCCGGGCGCCACCCGGACGAGCGCGAGAGCCTGCTGGTGGACCTGGTGTGCGGGGAGCTGGCCAGGGTGCTCGGACACGACTCGCCGGCCGAGATCGAACGCGACCGCGGCTTCCTCGACCTGGGAATGACCTCCCTGACCGGGGTGGAGATGCGCAACCTGCTCGCCGACCGGACCGGGCTGTCGCTCCCCGCCACCCTGATCTTCGACCACGCCACGCCCGTCGAGCTGGCCCGGCACCTGGGGACACTGGTCGGCCCCAACGGGTCCGAGCTGCCGGCGCTGGCCGAGCTGGCTCGGCTGGAGGCCGCCGTCGCGGCCTACCCGCCTGATGCGGATACCAGAACAAGACTGGTCAAAAGGCTGTCCTCGTTCCTGTGGACTCTGGAGGCCGACCACGCCGTGGAGGACGGGGACGTCGAGCTCGCCTCGGCGAGCGACGACGAGATGTTCGCGCTGATCGACGAGGAGCTCGGGCTTGGCTGAGCCCTCGTCGGGACGCGGTCGCAGAGCAGCGAGGACCGCCGCATGACGAGCACCGAGAGCAAGCTTCGGGACTATCTCAAGCTGGTCACGTCGGATCTGCGCCAGGCACGCCAGCGGCTGCGGGCGGTCGAGGCGCGGGATCGGGAGCCGATCGCCATCGTCGGCATGGCCTGCCGCTTCGCGGGTGGGATCGACTCGCCGGACGACCTGTGGACGCTGCTCGCCGACGGTGGGGACGCGGTCGGCGGCTTCCCGACCGACCGCGGCTGGGACCTCGACTCGCTGTACCACCCGGATCCGGACCACCCCGGGACCAGCTACGTCCGAGAAGGCGCCTTCCTCACCGGGGCGACCGGGTTCGACGCCGGGTTCTTCGGCATCTCCCCGCGCGAGGCGCTGGCGATGGACCCGCAGCAGCGGTTGATGCTGGAGGTGTCCTGGGAGGCGATCGAGCGTGCCGGGCTCGACCCACACGCGTTGCGGGGCAGCGACACCGGCACGTTCGTCGGCGCCGTTCAGCTGGACTACGGCGCGGGTGCCGCACCGCCTCCGGAGGTCGAGGGGCACCTGGCCACCGGCGTCACCGGAAGCGTGATCTCCGGCCGGGTGGCCTACGCACTGGGCTTGCGCGGACCCGCGCTCACCGTCGACACGGCCTGCTCGTCGTCGCTGGTGGCGCTGCACCTGGCCGTGCGGGCACTGCGCGGCGGCGAATGCGCACTCGCACTGGCCGGCGGCATCACCGTGTTGTCGAACCCGGGGGTCTTCACCGCGTACTCCCGGCAGCGTGCCCTCTCCGCCGACGGGCGCTGCAAGGCGTTCGCCGAGAGCGCGGACGGGGTCGGCTGGGGTGAGGGCGTCGGTGTGCTGCTGCTGGAGCGGCTGTCCGACGCCGAGCGCAACGGGCACCGGATCCTCGCGGTGGTACGGGGCTCCGCGGTGAACCAGGACGGCGCGAGCAGCGGGCTGACCGCGCCGAACGGTCCGTCGCAGCAGCGGGTGATCGAGGCCGCGCTGGACAACGCCACGCTCTCCCCGGCGCTGGTGGACGTCGTGGAAGCACACGGCACCGGCACGACCCTGGGTGATCCGATCGAGGCGCAGGCGTTGCTCGCGACCTACGGGCAGGACCGGGAGCGGCCGCTGCTGCTCGGATCGGTGAAGTCGAACGTCGGCCACACCATGGCTGCTGCCGGGGTGGCGGGCGTGATCAAGATGGTGCTGGCGATGCGGCATGGGGTGCTGCCGCGGACGCTGCACGTGGATCGTCCGTCGTCGCACGTTGATTGGTCGGCGGGCGCGGTGGAGCTGGCGACCGATCCGGTGGAGTGGCCTGAAGTGGGTCGGCCGCGCCGGGCCGGGGTGTCGTCGTTCGGGATCAGTGGGACGAACGCGCACGTGGTCCTGGAGCAGGCTCCCGACGTCGAACCGGCCTGCTCGGTGGAGCGGTCGCCCGGGGTGGTGCCGTGGGTGGTGTCCGCCAGGTCCTCGGCGGCGTTGGACGAGCAGATCCGGCGCGTGACGGAGTTGGGCGGCGACCCGGCGGACGTGGGCTTCTCGTTGGCCACCACCAGGTCGGTCTTCGACCACCGGGCTGTGCTGCTGGACGGGGTCGAGGTGGCGCGCGGGGTCGCCGGCGGCGGCAAGGTCGCGTTCGTGTTCTCGGGTCAGGGTTCCCAGCGCGTGGGTATGGGCCGCGAGCTGTACGAGCGGTTCCCGGTGTTCGCGGGTGCTTTCGACGAGGTCGCGGCGGAGTTCGAGGGTCTGCGGGAGGTGCTGTGGGGTACCGATTCGGTGCTGGAGGAGACGGGGTGGGCGCAGCCCGCCTTGTTCGCCGTCGAGGTGGCGCTGTTCCGGTTGGTCGAGTCGTGGGGTGTGCGCCCGGACCTCGTGGTGGGGCATTCGATCGGGGAGCTCGCCGCGGCGCATGTTGCCGGGGTGTTGAGCCTGCGCGATGCGTGTCGGGTGGTGTCGGCGCGGGCGCGGTTGATGCAGGCGCTGCCGGTCGGTGGGGCGATGGTCGTGGTGCGGGCGGCCGAGCCCGAAGTGGCCTCGTTGCTGACCGATGAGGTGTCGATCGCGGCGGTCAACGGGCCGTCGTCGGTGGTGATCTCGGGCTCGGCGGATGCCGTCGAGGCGGTGGCGGCGCGGTTCGCGAAATCCACGCGACTGCGGACGTCGCATGCGTTTCATTCGGTGCTGATGGAGCCGATGCTCGCCGAGTTCGCCGCGGCGGTGGCGGAGATCTCCTTCGGCGAGCCGACCATCCCGATCGTGTCCACGGTGGACCCATCGGCCGCGCGGTTCGATGCGGAGTACTGGGTTCGCCAGGTGCGGGAGCCGGTGCGGTTCGCCGACGCCGTCCGCGTGTGCGGGGACAGCGGCGTGTCCCGGTTCGTCGAGTTGGGTCCGGACGGGTCGTTGTGCGCGGCGGTGCAGGAGTCGGTGCCGGATGCGCTGGTCGCGTCGCTGCTGCGGCGAGATCGCGGGGAGGAGCAGACCGCGCTCGCCGGTGTGGGGAGCCTCTATGTCGCCGGTGTTCCCGTCGATTGGCGTGCCTTCGTCCCCGCGGGCTCCGTCGTGGACCTGCCGACCTATCCCTTCCAGCACGAGCACTTCTGGCTGTCCGGCGTGCCCACTGCCGGCGATGCCACCGGGGTAGGGCTGGAGCGGGCCGGCCACCCGCTGCTCGGCGCGATCGTCACGATGGCCGACTCCACCGGAGTGCTGTTCACGGGCCGGCTGTCCGTCGCGACCCATCCGTGGCTCGCCGACCACGTGGTCGGCGGCCGGATCCTGTTCCCCGGCACCGGATTCCTGGAGCTCGCGATCCGCGCCGGCGACGGGGTCGGCTGCGACCGGATCGACGAGCTGACCCTCGCCACCCCACTCGTCCTGCCCGAGCACGGCGCGGTCCAGGTGCAGGTGTCGGTCGGCCCCGACGAGCCGGGCGGGCACCGCACGATCACCGTCCACTCCCGACCGGAAGGCGCCCTCGATGCGCCGTGGACCCAGCACGCCAGTGGCGTCCTGGCCACCGGCACCGAACCGGCACCCCACCTGGACTGGCCTCCGGCCGACGCCGAATCCCTCGACCTGACCGGGTTCTACGACTGGTTCGCCGAGGTCGGGTTCGACTACGGGCCGTCCTTCCAGGGGGTTCGGGCGGTCTGGCGCCGGGGTGCGGAGGTCTTCGCCGAGGTCGCCCTGCCTCAGGACGCCGCCGGGTTCGGCCTGCACCCGGCGTTGCTGGACGCGGCGGTCCAGGCCCCGGGCGCGACGATCCGGGACACCGACGCGCCCGCCCGGCTGCCGTTCTCCTGGCAGGGCGTGACCCTGCACGCGTCCGGCGCCACCGCTCTGCGGGTCCAGGTGCGCCGCGTCGGCGACGACACGATGTCCCTGCTGGCCACCGACCCGGCCGGTGCACCGGTGCTGACCGTCGATGCATTGGTGCTCCGTCCCCTGCCGACCGACCGGGCCACCACGACGGTCGAGAACTCCCTCTTCGCCGTCGAGTGGACCCCGGTGCGCCCCGGTACGTCGGCCCCTCCTGAGACGGTCGAGCTGCTCGGCGGCAACGAGCCCGCCGACGTGCACCGGCTCACCGCCGAGGTACTCGCTCACCTGCACCTCCGGCTGGCCCCGGACGGCCCGACCGATCGGCTCGCGTTCATCACCAGGGGAGCGGTCGCCGGCCGCGACCTCGCCGCCGCCGCGGCGTGGGGACTCGTCCGCACCGCCCAGACCGAACACCCCGGCCGCTTCGTCCTGGTCGATCTCGACGGCCCCGATGATCTCGATGGGACCGACACCGACGGCCTCGCCGACGGCCTGACGACCGACGAGCCCCAGCTGCTGGTCCGCGACGGCCGCCCGCTCGCCGCCCGCCTGGCCCGCGTCCCCGCACCGGCCGAACCGTCCCGCTGGGACCCCGACGGCACCGTGCTGGTCACCGGTGGCACCGGCGGGCTCGGCCGCCTGCTCGCCCGCCACCTCGTCACCGAGCACGGTGTCCGGCGCCTCGTGCTCGTCAGCCGCACGGGTGCGGCGCCCGACCTCGATCTCGACGCCGACGTGCGGGTCGTGGCCTGCGACGTGTCCGATCGGGAGGCGGTGCACGATCTCGTCGCCGGCATCCCCGGCCTCACCGCGGTCGTGCACGCCGCCGGCGTCCTCGACGACGGCGTGATCGAGTCGCTCACGCCGGACCGGCTCGCCACCACGCTGCAGGCCAAGGCCGACGCCGCCTGGTACCTGCACGAGGCCACGCGCGACCTCGACCTCAGCGCGTTCGTGCTCTTCTCCTCCCTCGCCGGCACCTTCGGCGGCGCGGGCCAGGGCAACTACGCGGCCGCCAACGCCTACCTCGACGGCCTCGCCCGCCTGCGCCGCGGGCAGGGGCTGCCGGCCGTCTCGCTGGCCTGGGGGGTCTGGTCGGCGGGCATGTCGGGCGACCGGTCCCACCCCGGCCTGCCGCCGCTGTCCGCCGAGCACGGCCTGGCCCTGTTCGACGCGGCGCTGGCCACCGATCTCCCCGTCCTCCAGCCGACCCGGCTCGACCTGGCGGCCATGCGCTCGCTCGGCCCGCCGGACCACCTGCTGCGCGGCTTGATCCGCATGCCCCGGCGGATCGCGGGAGGGCAAGCCGGCGACGCGGGCGAGTTCGCGCGCCGGTTGGCCGGTCTGGCCGCCGCCGACCGCCGCGCCACCGTGCTCGACCTGGTCCGCGGCGCGGTCGCAGCCGTGCTGGGGCACGCCAACGCCGCCACGGTCGACCCGGCGCGCACCTTCCAGGAGCTGGGCTTCGACTCGCTCACCGCCGTCGAGTTGCGCAACCGGCTCAACGCGACCACCGGCCTGCGGCTGCCGGCCACCCTCGTCTTCGACCATCCCACGACCGCAGCGCTCACCGAGTTCCTGCTCGCCGGGCTGACCGACGTGCCCACCGCCGCGCCGACCCGTCGACCGGCCGCCGTCACCGACGAGCCGATCGCGATCATCGCGATGAGCTGCCGCTATCCAGGCGGCGTGCGCAGCCCCGAAGACCTGTGGCGGCTGGTGGACGAGGGCACCGACGCGATCACCGGATTCCCCGACAACCGAGGTTGGGACCTCGACAACCTCTACCACCCCGATCCGGCGCATCCCGGCACCAGCTACACCAGGCACGGCGGGTTCCTGCACGAGGCGGGGGAGTTCGACGCCGAGCTGTTCCGGATGAGCCCGCGCGAGGCGCTGGCCACCGACGCCCAGCAGCGGCTGCTGCTCGAGGCGTCGTGGGAGGCGTTCGAACGGGCCGGGATCGACCCGACCTCGTTGCGCGGCAGCGGAACCGGCGTGTTCGCCGGGATCATGTACAACGACTACGGCACCTTGCTCGACGCCGAGGAGTTCGAGGGCTTCCGCGGCAACGGCAGCGCGCCGAGCATCGCGTCGGGCCGGGTCGCCTACGCGTTCGGTCTCGAGGGCCCGGCGGTCACCGTGGACACCGCGTGCTCGTCGTCGCTGGTGGCACTGCACCTGGCCGGGCAGGCACTGCGGTCGGGGGAATGCACGCTGGCGCTCGCCGGCGGCGTCACGGTGATGTCCACCCCGGGTGTCTTCGTCGAGTTCTCCCGGCAGCGCGGCATGTCCCCGGACGGGCGCAGCAAGTCCTACTCGGACGGCGCGGACGGCGTGGCCTGGGCCGAGGGCGTCGGCATGCTCGTGCTGGAGCGGCTGTCCGACGCTCGCCGAAACGGGCACCCGGTGCTCGCGCTGGTCCGCGGCACCGCGATCAACTCCGACGGCGCGTCCAACGGTCTGACCGCGCCGAACGGACCGTCCCAGCAGCGGGTGATCAGGGCGGCGCTGGCTGCCGCTGGACTGTCCACATCGGACGTCGATGCCGTCGAGGGGCACGGCACCGGCACGACGCTGGGCGACCCGATCGAGGCGCAGGCTCTGCTCGCGACCTACGGCCAGGACCGCTCGACCCCGCTGCTGCTGGGCTCGGTGAAGTCGAACCTCGGGCACACCCAGGCGGCCGCCGGGGCGGCCGGCGTGATCAAGATGGCGACGGCGATGCGGCACGGAAGGCTGCCGCGGACGTTGCACGTCGACACCCCGTCGTCGCACGTGGACTGGTCGGCCGGCGACGTCGAGCTGCTGACCTCCCCGGTCGAGTGGCCCACGGTGGACCGGCCGCGGCGAGCTGCGGTGTCCTCGTTCGGCGTGAGCGGCACCAACGCGCACGCGATCCTGGAACAGGCCCCGGCAGCGCCGGCGCACCCTCCCCGAGCGGAGCAAGCCACCACCACCCCGTGGGTGCTGTCCGGGCACACGCCGGCTGCGCTGGCCGCACAGGCCGCCGCGCTCGCCGGTGCCGCCGCCGGGCTCGACCACGGCGACGTGGGCTTCTCGCTGGTCACCGGGCGCGCGACGCTGGCCCATCGAGCGGTCGTGCTCGGCACCGACACCGCAGGGCTGGTGGCCGGGCTCGATGCCCTCGCCGACGGTCGACCGGCCGGCGCGGTGGTCGTCGGCGAGGCTCGTGACTCCGGCCGCGGCGTGGTCTTCGCCTTCCCCGGTCAGGGTTCCTACTGGGCCGGGATGGGTGCCGAGCTGCTCGACGAGCCGGTGTTCGCCGAGTCCGTGGCCCGGTGCGAGGCCGCGCTGGCGCCGTTCGTGGACTGGTCGGTGCGCGACGTGCTGCTCGATGCAGACGGCACCTGGCTGGACCGGCTCGATGTCGCCCAGCCCGCGCTGTGGGCGGTGCTGGTGTCGCTGGCCGAGGTCTGGCGGGCGCACGGCGTCCGGCCGGCGGCCGTGCTCGGCCACTCGCAGGGCGAGGTCGCCGCCGCGTGCGTGGCCGGTGCGCTGTCTCTCGAGGACGGTGCGCGGATCGTCGTGGCGCGGAGCTCCGCGATTGCCCAGGAGCTGTGCGGCCGCGGTGGCATGGTGTCGGTGGCCCGGTCCCACGAGCGCGTGCTGGAGCTGCTGGCGCCCTTCGGCGACCGGCTGTCGGTGGCGGCGGTCAACGGACCCACCTCGGTCGTGGTGTCCGGCGACTACGACGCGCTGGACGAGCTGATCTCCGCGTGCGCGGCCGACGAGATCCGGACCAGGCCGGTGGCCGGTGACTTCCCGGCCCATTCGCCCCGGTTCGAGCAGGTGCGCGAGCGGGTGCTGGCCGCTTTCGCCGATGTCAGGCCGCGCACCGGCGACGTGCCCCTCCTGTCCACCGTGACCGGCGACTGGCTCGACCCCGCCGCCATGGACGCCACCTACTGGTACGCCAACATGCGGGAGCCGGTCCAGCTCCACACCGCCGTGCGGACGCTGGCCGAGCAGGGCTACTCCGTGTTCGTGGAGATCAGCCCGCACCCGGTGCTGACGACGAACATCGCGGACACCGCCGACGTGGTCACGGTCGCCACCTTGCGCCGCGCCGACGGCGGCCGTGCCCGGATCCTCCGGTCGCTCGCCGAACTGCACGTCGCCGGCATCCCGGTGGACTGGACCGGCTGCTTCCCCGGCGCGCGGCGGGTCGACCTGCCGACGTACGCCTTCGCGCGGACCCGGTACTGGCCGCGTCCCACGCCCCGGGTCGGCGATGCCGTCGCGCTCGGCCTGCGCCCGACCCGTCACCCGCTGCTCAACGGTGCGATGGAGCTCGCCGAGGGCGGCGAGGTGGTGCTCACCGGCCGGCTCTCGCTCGGCACCCACCTGTGGCTCGCCGACCACACCGTCGGTGGGCGGGTGATGCTTCCCGGCACCGGGTTCGTCGAGCTGGCCGTGCGCGCCGGTGACGAGGCCGGCTGTGACCAGGTCACCGAGCTGATCCTGGCCGAGCCGCTGGTGCTGCCCGAGAGCGGCACGGTCCAGGTACAGGTGCTCGTCGGTCCGCCGGACGGTGACCACCGGCGGGTCTCCATCCACTCGCGACCGGAGGGCGCCGACGACCTGGCGTGGACCACCCACGCCACCGGCATGCTCGGCGCGCGCGGATCGAGTGCCCGGACCGGGTTCGACGCGACCACGTGGCCGCCGCCGGGCGCCGAACCCGTCGACGTGACCGGGTGCTACGACGGATTCGCCGAGCGTGGATTCCACTACGGCCCGCTGTTCCAGGGCCTGCGGGCGGTGTGGCGCGAGGGGGAGACCCTGTTCGCCGAGGTCACACTGCCCGCGGAAGCCGGTGGGTTCGGCCTGCACCCGGCACTGTTCGACGCCATCCTGCACGCCTGCCTGATCGACGCCGACGGTCCCGGCCGGCTGCCGTTCTCCTGGACCGGGGTGGCGCTGCACGCCGCCGGCGCTACCGAGCTGCGGGTCCGGCTGACACCGTCCGGCACCGACGGCATCGCGATCGCCGCCGCCGACCCGCTCGGCGCGCCGGTCGTCACCCTCGACTCGCTGCGGTTTCGCGTGCCCGCGGGCCGCCGCACCGACCGGCCGGACTCGCTGTACGGCCTGCGGTGGCAGCCGGTCCCGCTGTCCACCCTGGACGACGCACCGGACGTTCTGGATCTCACACAGGTGCACGACGCGGCGCCGGAGTCGGTCCACGAGCTGACCGCCACGGTGCTGCCGGCCGTGCAGGAACGGCTGATCGACGGCCCCCGGCTCGTGATCGTGACCAGGGGTGCAACAGCCGGGTCGGACCTGGCTGCCGCCGCCGTGTGGGGGCTGGTCCGGTCGGCGCAGTCCGAACACCCGGGCCGGTTCACGCTGGTGGACCTGGACGAGGGGGAGTTGCCGGCCGAGGCGTTGGTGTCCGACGAGCCGCAGCTGGTGGTGCGGGATGGCGAGCTTCGGGCGGCGCGGTTGGTGCGGGTCGAGACCGGCGAGCCGCCTACGTGGCACGGCACGGTGCTGATCACCGGCGGCACGGGTGGTCTGGGTGTGGCGGTGGCCCGGCATCTGGTGGGGCGTGGGGTGCGGCGGCTGGTGTTGGCCAGCCGGAGCGGTGTGGCGCCGGAACTGGGTGTGGACGCGGATGTTCGGGTGGTGGCGTGTGATGTGTCCGATCGCGACTCGGTGGTCGAGCTGGTCGCCGGGATCCCCGATCTGGCGGCAGTGGTGCACGCTGCCGGAGTGCTCGACGACGGTGTCGTCGAGCAACTGACCCCCGACCGGCTCGCGGCCGTGCTGCGGCCGAAGGTCGACGCCGCGTGGCATCTGCACGAGGCCACCAAGGACCGTGCACTGGACGCGTTCGTGCTCTTCTCGTCCGCGGCCTGGATCAGCGGTGCCGCGGGCCAGGCCAACTACGCCGCCGCGAACTCCTACCTCGACGCGCTCGCCGTCCACCGACGCGCGCTCGGCCTGCCGGCGCAGTCGCTGGCCTGGGGCGCGTGGGCATCGGCCGGCATGGCCGCTGCACGCACCGAGGCCGAACTGGAGAAGATGGCCCGGCGCGGGATCCCGCCGCTGACCACAGAAGAGGGCCTGGCCCTGTTCGACGCCGCGACCGGCTCCGCCGAACCGGTGGTCGCGCCGATCCGCCTCGACCTGCCCGCCGTCCGCGCTGCCGGCACGGTGCCGCCACTGCTGCGCGGCCTGATCCGCACCACCGTCCGGCGCACCGCCTACCGGAGTTCGCAGACCGCCACCGGTCTGGCCGACCGCCTCGTCGGGCTGCTCCCTGCCGGGCGCACCGAGCTGGTGGACGACCTCGTCCGCACCCGGATCGCCGCCGTAC
>Ga0307513_10002059_pt1 | contig 28287 bp, 27 predicted proteins | sample 15_EM_MG_FD_202174 | JGI IMG/M metagenome (GOLD analysis project Ga0307513, IMG submission 202174) | Populus trichocarpa ectomycorrhiza microbial communities from riparian zone in the Pacific Northwest, United States - 15_EM | ecosystem: Host-associated > Plants > Roots > Unclassified | place... | reverse complement strand
GCCGGCGGCGATCCGGGGCAGGAAGAAGTCCTTCTGTTCCGGCGTCCCGAATCGCATGATGGTTGGCCCGATGGTGTTCAGCGTGAGGAACGGGACGGGAACCCCGGCCATCGCCGCCTCGTCGGTGAAAACCAGCTGGTCCAGCTGGGACCGGCCCTGCCCGCCGTACTCGCGTGGCCAGCTCAGCCCCAGCCAGCCGTCGGTTCCCAGCTGCCGGATGATGTCCTGGTAGACCGTTCCCTCGCCGTAGTCACCGCCCGCGAGCTCTGCGTCCTGCGGCACCTGATTGACCCACTGCAGCGCCGCGCGTCGGTCCGGGGTCATCAGGTCGGCGAAGTACTCGCGCAGCTGCCGGGACAGCGCCTCCTGCTCCGGGGCGTAACACAGGCGCATCCGCTCTCCCTGATTCATGATGCTGATTCATGATGGAACGTGTTCTATGCACGGTAGACCGCGCCCGAGATGCGCGCTAGCTTGGATCTGATTCTCATAGAACAGGTTCTAGAATCATGATCAGCCGCTGACCCAGCGAGCGGGCGGCGCGCTGATCGCGAACGGAGGGTGCATGGACGTCCGGGTGGATCCGCTGTTGTGCGAGGCGAACGGCCGCTGCGTAGCTGTCGCACCCGAGGTGTTTTCTCTGGATGACGACGAGATCCTGCAGATCGCGATGCCGGCGGAAGGCGTTGACGCCGCCCGGATCGAGCGCGCCGTCGCCGCCTGTCCGCTGAGTGCGCTGTCGCTGCACGAGGCCGACCGCCCAGTCTCGCACCCTTGATGAAAATAGGAACAGGTTCTACAGTGTTCGCGAACACCCGTGATCTTCAATCGGAGGTGGTGACCTTTGACTGAAGCCACCGGGCATCCGGCGCCTTCGCGGACCGGCCATGCTGATCTTGCCGGCCGGGTGGCGGTGGTCACCGGTGCCGGGGCTGGGCTCGGTCGGGCGGAGGCGCTGGCGCTCGCCGCGGCAGGAGCGGACCTGGTCATCAACGACATCAGCCCGGACGCCGGGGCTGTTGTTGACGAGCTCGTTGAGCTCGGCGTCAAAGCCGTCCTGGTGGCCGGGGACATTGGCGAGTCGAGCATCGCAACCGAGCTGGTACGGACGGCGGTGGACACCTTCGGGCGGCTCGACATCGTGGTGAACAACGCCGGGGTGCTGCGCGACCGCATGTTGTTCAGCCTGTCCGACGAGGAGTGGGACTTGGTCGTCCGGGTGCACTTGCGCGGGCACTTCCTGCTCTCCCGCAATGCCGCGGCGTACTGGCGCGACACCGCGAAGGCCGGTGGCGGGCCCGGTTACGGCCGATTGATCAACACCGCTTCCGAGGCCTGGCTGTTCGGTTCGCCGGGCCAGGCCAACTACGCCGCCGCGAAGGCCGGGATCGCCGCGCTGACCATCTCCGCCGCCCGCAGCCTGCACCGGTACGGGGTGCGGGCCAACGTGATCTGCCCGCGGGCCCGCACCGCCATGACGGCGGGGGTCTTCGGCCCGCCACCGGACACCACTGGGCCGGACGGTTCTGGGCCGGACGGTTCTGGGCAGGACGGGACAGCGCCGGACGGCATAGCGGACCCGCTCTCGGTGAACCATGTCGCGCCGTTTGTGGCCTTCCTGGCCGGACCGTCGGCGGATCCGATCAACGGCCAGGTCTTCATCGTGCACGGTGGAACGGTGGCGCTGCTGGCGCCGCCCACCGTGGCCCGGCGGTTCACCGATGCCGGAACCGGTTGGACCACCGAGACCCTGACATCAAGCGTCGGTGCGTATTTTGCCGATCGCGATCTGGATGACGTCTTCGCTTTAACGGATTCACTTTCGCCCTGAGGTACCCAGCGTACGACCGTGAACCGCTGCTGTGAGTAGCGGAGTCTTCGACGAGGAGGACGGCAGAGATGAGAGCCAAGTCGGCCCGTGGCCAGATTCTGGTGGCGGCGGTGGCGTTTTCGATGACGCTCTCGCTGGGTGCCTGTGCGGCGGACAAAGTGGAGGTGAACACTCAATCCGGCGGCGTGGTGCCGCTGACCGACACCGGCGGCCCGACCGTCGCGCCCGGCGACTGCGCCGGGATGAAGAACGGCAACGGCATCACCGACTCGACCATCACCATCGCCAACGCCTCGGACATCACCGGGCTGGTGCCAGGCCTGTTCAAGGATGTGCAACAAGCCGTGCAGGCCTATGTGGCCTACTTCAACGCCGCACAGTCGATCTGTGGTCGCAAGCTCAAATACCTGCCGCTGGACAGCCGGATCGACTCGGTCGGGGACCAGTCGGCCGCAAAGCAGGCCTGTAACAAGGCCTTCGCGATGATCGGATCGATGGCCGCCTTCGACAGCGGCGGCGCCACGGCAGTGCAGAGCTGCGGGATCCCGGACTTGCGGACGGCCACGCTCACCCCGGCCCGGCTGAAGTCCGATGTCACCTTCTCCGCCAACTCGTTGGCCGCCAACCTGATTCCGTCCGTGGTTCCGGACTACTTCAAGCAGAAGTACCCGGAGGCGGCGCAGAGCGCCGCCTTCCTCTACCTGAATGCCGGGTCCTCGCAGTCGAGTGCGGTGAACGAGATCGCGGCCTGGAAGAAGCGCGGCTTCAACTTCGTCTACACCCAGGGGATTGACGTCCTGGACGCCGACTACACGCCGTACGTCGTCCAATTGAAGAAGAAGAACGTCAAGTACGTCCAGTTCATCGGCAACTACAGCTCGGCGGCGAAGCTGGCCCAGGCGATGAAGTACCAGAACTACAAGCCGGACATCTACCTGCTCGATGCAGCCGGCTACGACTTCAAGTACAAGTCCTTCGGCCAGGATGCGGTGGAGGGTACGCGGGTCTTCATCAACAGCGCGCTGTTCGAGGAGGGCCAGTCGAACGAGGAGATGCGCCGGTACATGGGGTGGCTGTCGAAGACGTCGCCGCGCGCGTACCCGACGTACTTCGGGCTCTTCGCCTGGGCCTCGGCCCGGTTGTTCACCGAGCGGGCGATTGAGCTCGGCGGCCGGCTCGATCGAAAGACCTTGATCACCTCGCTGGAGGGGGTCAACGACTGGACCGGCCACGGGTTGTTCGCGCCGCAGAACGTCGGTCAGCGCAAGACCGGTGGCTGCACGGCGATCATCAAGCTGGAGAACGGCGTCTGGGTACGCGAAGCGCCGGTGGAGAAGGGGAAGTTCCTCTGCGGACCGCTGGTTGACAGCGGCGTCCCAGGTGCAGCTCGGTCATGACGGACCTGCTGTCCTTCACCATCGTCGGGTTGTTCACCGGCGCGGCGTACGCGATCGCCGCCAGTGGGCTGGTGCTGGTGTACGCCACAACGAAGGTGTTCAACCTGGCCCACGGCGCCATGGGCATGGTGATGTCCTTCGTGTTCTGGCAACTGTGTGTGGAGGGCGGCCTGCAGCGCTGGGCCGCCCTGCTCCTGGTCGTCCTGGTGATTGCTCCGGCGTTCGGTCTGCTGGTGGAGCGGGTGCTGATGCGCGGCCTGGGGTCGGCACCGGTGAGTGTCAGCCTGGTCGTCACGGTCGGGCTTTTTGTCGGGCTGATCGGACTGGCGCAGACCGTGTGGCCGCCCGACGCCCGGGTGGTTGAGCCGTTCTTCGGCCCGTCCGCGGTGGAGATCGGCGGCCTGCTGGTCAGCTATCACCAACTGCTGACCATGGCGCTGGCGATCGTGGTCGCCGTCGGCCTGTACGTGCTGTTGGAACGCACCCGGATCGGGCTGGCGATGCGGGGTTCGGTGGACGACCCGGTCCTGCTCGGCCTGTACGGCGGCAGCCCGGTCCGGGTGTCGCAGCTCAGTTGGGCCCTGGGCAGCTCGCTCGGTGCGCTGGCCGGCATCCTGCTGATTCCGTTGCTCTCGCTGGACTACTTCCAGCTGACCTTCCTGGTGATCAACGCCTACACCGCCGCAGTGCTGGGTCGGCTGCGAAGCCTTCCGCTCACCTTTGCCGGGGCCCTGCTGCTGGGGGTGCTGCAGGCGTATCTCGTCGGCTACCTGCCGACCGGGGAGCTGTTTGTCCGACTGCGCACGGTGATTCCCATCCTGCTGCTGTTCGTGCTGCTGGTCGGCCTGCCACCGGTGCGGTTCCGGCTCGGCCAGATCCGCGGCGTGCCGGCGCCTCCGGTGGCATCGCTGGGCAGATCGGTGGCGGCCGGAGTCGGCCTGGTGCTGGTGGTGGCCGTCGCCTGCACCCAGATGTCCGACTCCACCATCCTGCAGGTGGGTACCGGCCTGGTCTTCGCGATGGTCATGCTGTCCCTGGTGCTGCTCACCGGATACAGCGGCCACGTCTCCTTGGCCCAGCTCAGCTTTGCCGGGATCGGGGCGCTGACCGTGGCCCGCTTGGACTCGTCATCGATCTGGGCTCTCGGGCTGGCGGTACTGACCGCGGTCGTCGCGGGCGGGCTGGTGGCGCTGCCGGTGATGCGGTTGACCGGCCTGTACCTCGCGCTCGCCACGTTCGCCTTCGGGCAGCTGGTCGACCGATTGGTGTTCCAGTCCGAGCAGTTCGGCTTCGGCCAGAGTAATGGGCTGACCGCGCCGCGGCCGGGGATTTTCGGCACCGGTCTCGGCGGTGACCGGGTCTATCTGATCATGCTCGCGGCAGTGTTCGCGATCCTCGGGATCGCCCTGCTGGCGGTGCGCCGAGGCCGGTACGGGCGACTGCTGATCGCCATGCGAGACAGCCCGGCGGCCTGCGACACCCTCGGGCTGAATCCGCGCCGCTTCAAAGTGCTGCTGTTCATGGCCTCCGCCGGGATCGCCGGTTTGGCCGGTGTGTTGTGGGCGGGCCTGCGTCAGGGGGCGGGGTCGTCGGACTTCCAGGTGATGGCCAGCCTTCCGCTGCTGCTGCTTGCCGTCGTCTGCGGGGTCACCACGGTGAGTGGCGCGCTGATCGGCGGTTTTGCGCTGATGTTGCTGCCGGTGATCCAGTCCAACAGTGACAATGCGGTCGGCGGCGTGGTGCTGCTGGTGATCGGGCTGGCCGCGGTCGGGCTGGGCCGGGACCCGAATGGGCTGGTCAGTTTCGCGATCACCGCCGCTAGAAGAGTGCTGCCCACGGTTGGCCCTGAACCGGCGACCGCTGGGCCGGATGGGCCTTCGCCTCCGGCCGCCGCAGCCGCCGCGCCGGGCCCGCAGGCGCGACCGTCAGACGGGCAGTCGCAGTCGGACGGGCAGTCATCGGACGGGCACAGTGCCTCGGCCAGTGCGGAGGTGAGGACCGGTGGCAGTGCTTGAGGTACGTGATGTGACAGTGCGTTTCGGCGGTGTCACGGCAGTGGACGGCGTATCGCTAACCGTGCGGGCCGGTCTGGTCACCGGTCTGATCGGTCCCAATGGCGCAGGTAAGACCACGCTGTTCAACGTGATCAGCGGGCTGCAGGCGCCGCAACGCGGAGAGGTGGTCTTCGGCGGAAAGAACCTGCGGCACGTCTCGCCGAGCGGACGCAGCCGGGCCGGGCTCGGTCGCACCTTCCAGCGACTGGAGGCGTTCGGCTCGCTGACCGTCCGAGAGAACGTCCTGGTGGCCATCGAGATCCGACAAGGCCTGCGGTGGATGCGTTCGGCCGCCCAGCGCGCCGAGGCGGACCGCCTGTTGACGCTGGTCGGGATCGCCGAGTACGCGGATCGACGTGCCGACGCCGTCCCGACCGGAGTGGCGCGGCTGCTGGAGGTGGCCCGTTCCCTGGCCACCGAACCGCGGCTGTTGTTGCTGGACGAGCCGTCCTCCGGGCTGGTGGAGACCGAGACCGAGCGGTTCGGGCTGCTGTTGCGCAAGCTGGCCGAACAGCGCCGAGCGATCGTCATGGTGGAGCACGATATGGGACTGGTGATGAGCACCTGCGATTACGTCTACGTGCTCGACTTCGGCAAGGTGATCGCCGCCGGCACCCCGGCGGAGATCCGGTCCGACCCGCGAGTTCAGCAGGCCTACCTCGGAACCCTGGACGTGTCATGACGGCAGCCCTGGAATCAACAGGCCTGGAAACAGCAGCCCTGGAACTGAAGGGCATTCGCGCGGCGTACGGCAGGATCGAGATCCTGCGCGGCGTGGACCTCACGCTTGCCTCCGGCGTGGTGGCGCTGCTCGGGGCGAACGGCGCCGGAAAGACCACGCTGCTCAACGTGATCAGCGGCCAGCTCCGGCCCACGGCCGGCCAGATCCTGGTGGGCGGCCGTCAGTTCAAAGGCGGAAAGGTCACCGAACCCGTCCGCGCCGGGGTATGCCTGGTGCCGGAGGGGCGTGGTGTGTTCCCCGCCCTCACGGTTGAGGAAAACCTCGTCCTGGCATCGTCTTTCGGGGTGCCGGCCAAAGAGCTGAGAGACCGGGTCTACACGCTCTTTCCTCGGTTGTCCGGCCGGCGTCACCAGCGAGCCGGCAGCATGTCCGGCGGTGAGCAGCAGATGCTGTCCCTGGGCCGGGCGCTGGCCAGCCGCCCGTCGCTGCTCCTGCTGGACGAGGTGTCGATGGGTCTGGCGCCGAAGATCGTCACCGAGATCTACGACACCGTGGCCGCGGCCGCAGCGGACGGGACGTCCATCCTGCTCGTTGAGCAGTACGCCGAGCGGGCGCTCCAGGTGGCGCAGTCGGCCGCGGTGATGCAGGGGGGCAGGATCATCGCTTCCGGCCTGCCGGACGAGATTCGGCCCCGGCTCAAGGATCTCTACCTGGGTGGTCTGGGCGGCGGTGGTCTGGGCGGCGGTGGTCTGGGCGGCGGTGGTCTGAGTGACGGTGGTCTGGGTGGCGGTGGTCTGGGTGGCGGTGGTCTGGGTGGCGCAGCATGACCCGCGCCGGGAAGAAGTGAGGTAGCAATGGGACGACTCGACGACAAGGTTGCGCTGATTACCGGCGCCGCTCGCGGTCAGGGTGCGGCCGCGGCTCGGCGCTTCGTCGCCGAGGGGGCCCGGGTGATGATCAGCGATGTGCTCAACGAGGACGGCAAGGCGCTGGCCGAGGAACTCGGTGAGGCCGCCTGGTACCAGCCGCTGGATGTCGGTGACGAACAGGCCTGGTCGGAAGCGATAGCCGAAGTGGAGCGAGTTTTCGGCCGGCTGGACGTGCTGGTCAACAACGCCGGAATCCTGTTCTTCTCGCCGCTGGAGCAGACCTCGCTGGCGGACTACGAGCGGGTGATCCGCACCAACCAGATCGGCACCTTCCTCGGCATGCGCTCCGCCGTGCCGGTGATGAAGCGCAACGGTGGCGGTTCGATCGTCAACGTTTCGTCGGTTGAGGGGATCGCCGGGATGCCGATGCTGACCGCCTACTCGGCCAGCAAGTTCGCGATCCGAGGGATGACCAAGGTCGCGGCGATGGAACTGGGGCTGTCAGGTATCCGGGTCAACTCGGTGCATCCCGGGGCGATCAATACGACCATGGTGTCGAGCGCCCTTGGCGGGCTACCGGTGGACGTGAATCTGGTCGGGCAGCGGGTGCCGCTGGGCCGGGTCGCTCAGCCGGAGGAGGTCGCGAATCTGGTGCTGTTCCTGGCCAGCGACGAGAGTTCGTACTGCACCGGCGGCGAGTTCCTGGTGGACGGCGGCGCGACCGCGACTCATTCGCTGGCCGGCCCTCTGACCGGTAAGCGGCCCAGTGGCACATGAACGGACCGCGATCGGGATGGACCCGGACGAGGTGCGCGAGTTCCTCGACCGCGGTCAGATCATGACGGTCGCGTCCTTCAGTGACGACGGCACCATTCACCTGGTACCGATGTGGTACGCGCTGGCGGATGGGCATCCGGTGATGTGGACCAACGGGCGGTCCCAGAAGATCGTGAACCTGCGGCGAGATCCGCGGATCACCGCGCTGGTGGAGATGGGGCAGGAGTACCAGGACCTGATCGGTGTCCAATTGGTCGGTCGAGCCGAGCTGATTGACGACCGGGCGGCGGTTCTCACCATCGGGCGAACCGTCGCCGAGCGCTACGCGCTGCCGGCCACGGACGCCATCCTCGAATACCAGGCGACCAAGCGGGTGGCGATCCGGATCATCCCCGAACGCGTTGTCTCCTGGGATCACCGCAAGCTGCTGCCGCCGTCAGGGTGATCACGCCGGGTTTGGGGCCGGGTTCGGGGTGGGCAAGCCGAGGTGGGTGGCGAGCAGGTGCCGGTGGTGGGTCGGAGTGCCGAACAGGGCCGAGGTGGCATGGGCGTGCTTGAAGTACCGATGCGCCTGGTGCTCCCAGGTGAAGCCGATACCGCCATGCAGTTGAAGGGTTTCGGCGGTCACCGCTCGATACGCCTCGGAGCTGTACGACTTGGCCAGCGACGCCAGCACCGATGCGTCCTCCGCGTCGTCCGCCCAGGCCCGAGCCGCCGCCTGCGATGCCGACTGCGCCGACTCCACCAGCACCAGCAGATCGGCGAGCCGGTGCTTGATCGCCTGGAAGCTGCCGATCGGGCGACCGAACTGAACCCGGGTTTTGGTGTACTCAACGGTGAATTCCAGGCAGCGCCGGGCGCCGCCGACCTGCTCTGCGGTGATCGCCGTTGCGGCCAGGTCGGCCAGCCGGGACAGCACCGGCCGGGCCGGCTGCTGGTGGTCGAGTCGGGGCGCGTCCGAACTGCTCAGCCGGCGGGCCGGTACCGCGCGACAGCGCACCTCGGCCAGATGCAGAGATTGGTCCATGCTGGGCAGGAGGTCACGCTGCAGCCCGGGATGGGTGACGTCGAGCAGGAAGAGCGCCGGTCCGGGCTCAGGTCCGGGCTCGGCGAAGGCGAGCAGCAGGTCGGCGCGAGCGCCATCGAGGACATGCCGCATGCGCCCGTTGATCAGCCAGCCGGCCTCGGTCCGGGTCGCGGTCAGCGGGTCGCCGGTGCCCCAGACCAACGCTGCCGTCCGGGTTCCGGCGGCGAGGTCCGGCAGCAGCTCGGCCGCCGCTGTGTTCCCGGCGGCGCTGTCCCCGGCCGCACTATCCCCGGCCGCACTGTCCCCGGCCAGCAGCAGAGCCTGGGTAGCGAGGACGGCGGAGGCCAGGAACGGCGATGCCAGCACCGCGCGGCCGAGCTCCTCCAGCACCAAATGGCATTCGAGGTAGCCGAATCCGCTGCCGCCGAACCGTTCCGGAACGGCAAGACCGGCCACCCCGACCTGGTGCGTGAGCAGCTTCCACAGCTGCGGGTCGTAGCCGCCCGCCGGGGTCTGCGGCGAATCGGCCGCACTCGACGCGGCGTGCCGCTCCAGCACCCGGCGCACCGTGGACCGGAACTCCAAAAGCTCGGCGTCCCGGTTCACCTCGGCGCTGTCCACCTCAATGCTGTTCACCTCGATGCTGTCCACCTCACTCGCCGTTGAGGGCCCGATGACGCAATTGAGGCTTGACCACTTTGCCGCCCGCATTGCGCGGCAACGCGTCAACGATAACCACGGTTCGCGGGACCTTGAAGTTGGCCAACCGCTCGCGGCAATACGCGATGATCTCCTCGGTGTCCAGGGTTGCATCGTGCCGGGCGGACACGTAGGCCCGGCCGACCTCGCCCAGCCGGTCGTCGGGGACGCCGATCACCGCGCAATCCAGCACCGTGGAATGAGCGGTGATCACCTGCTCCACCTCGGCCGGGTAGACGTTGAATCCGCCGACCGTGAACATGTCGGTGAGCCGATCGGTGATCCGCAGGTAGCCGCGCTGATCGAGAATCCCGACGTCCCCGGTGTGCAGCCAGCCGTCGGCGTCGATCGCCGCCGCGGTGCTCTCCGGATCGTCCAGGTAGCCGAGCATCACGTGCGGTCCCCGAATCAGCACCTCGCCCGGACCGTCCGGCGATGCCGAGGTGCCGGTCCGCACCTCGGCCCATTCCAGCGGCCGACCGCACGTGGTGGCGACGGTGTGGTCATCGTCGTCCTGGGTGCACATCGTCACCACCGGCGCCTCGGTGAGGCCGTACCCGGTGAGCGTGCAGTCGATCCGCAGTTCTTCGCCGATTCGACGGATCAGCGTCTGCGGGACCATCGCAGCGCCGGTGACGGCGAGCCGCAACGAGGTCAGGTCCCGGTCCGCCAGCGAGGGATCCTCCAGCAGGGTTTGGTAGATCGCCGGCGGCCCGGGCAGAACGGTGATCCGCTCGCGCTCGATGAGGTCCAGTACCGCCCCCGGGGTGAACACCGATTGCGGCACGATCAGGGCGCCACTGAGCAGACAGGCGACGTAGCCGGCCTTGTAGCCGAAGCTGTGGAAGAACGGGTTGACGATCAGATACCGATCCTCAGCCGCCAGCCGAACCCGGCCGGCCCAGTCCCGAGCCAGCCCCAGCACCTGCCGGTGGTTGGCCATCGCGCCCTTCGAGCGCCCGGTCGTCCCGGAGGTGAAGAGGATGTCCGCGACGTCGTCCGGGCTGACCCCGTCGGCGAGGAGCTCCGCATGCTCGAGGTCGGCCGGCTTCGCGCCGGCCAGGAAGTCCTGCCAGGGAAGGCATCCCGGGCTTTCACCCTCCAGATTGACGATGGTCGCGAGTTCGGGCAGGCCGGAAACCGGACCGTCGCTGGCGGCACTGTCTGGCGCGACGGCACTCTTTGGCGCGACGGCACTGCCTGGTGCTGCGGCACTGCCTGGTGCTGCGGCACGCAGCATGCCGACGTAATCGGTGTCCAGGAAGCTCTGATCAACGACGAGCAACCGGGCGTGCGTGCGCGCCAGCACGTCGACCGCCTCGGCGCCGCGGTACCGGGTGTTGAGCGGCACCAGGACGGCGCCCAGGTACTGCGCGCCCAGGGCGGCCAGCATCCACTCCAGCCGATTCGGCGCCCAGAGGCAGACCCGATCCCCGGGCCCGATGCCATGGGCGATCAGAGCGCCGGCCGCCTGCCGCACCTGGTCGGCGAATTCGGCGTAGCTGAGCCGTCGGCCTCGGTCCAGCACCGCCTCGCGCTCGCCAAAGCTCTTCTGCGCAGTGCGGATTGCGGCGGCGACGGTGTCGACGGCGACGATGTCAGGCATGATTCTCCTAACCAAGTGCTTGCTCGGTTAGGCTACTCGCGAAGGGAGGCGCCGTGAACCCCGACGAACGGTTCCGCCAGAGCGTGCGCGACTGGCTGGCGGCGAACCTCACCGGGGACTTCGCCGAGGCCCGAGGGCTGGGCGGCCCGGGGCGCGAGCACGAGGCGTTTGACGTCCGGCTGGCCTGGGACCGGCATCTGGCGGAGAGCGGCTGGACCTGTCTCGGGTGGCCGGTGGAGTACGGCGGCCGGGGCGCGACTCTGCAGCAACAGGTGATCTTTCATGAGGAGTACGCCCGGGCGTCGGCGCCGGTCCGGGTGAACCACATCGGCGAGGAACTGCTCGGCCCCACCCTGATCGCGTTCGGCACGCCGGAGCAGCGCGCCCGCTTCCTGCCGGAAATCGTGGCGGTACGGGAGTTGTGGTGTCAGGGCTATTCCGAGCCGGGCGCCGGCTCGGACCTCGCCGCTGTCTCCACCCGGGCGGTGCTGGAGCCCGGACCCGACGGCGACGAGTGGGTGGTCACCGGACAGAAGGTATGGACGTCGCTGGCGCATCTGGCCGACTGGTGCTTTGTGCTGTGCCGCACGGATCCCGCTGCCCACCGCCACCATGGGCTGTCCTATCTGCTGGTCCCGATGCGGCAACCCGGTGTCGAGGTGCGCCCGATCGTCCAGCTGACCGGTACCTCGGAGTTCAACGAGGTGTTCTTCACCCAGGCCCGGACGGCGGCCGACCATCTGGTAGGCGAGGCCGGCCAGGGCTGGACCATCGCCATGGCCACCCTCGGATTCGAGCGTGGTGCCTCGACCCTCGGCCAGCAGGTCGGCTTCCAGCGGGAACTGCAGCGACTGATCGGCCGAGCCCACGAAACCGGGGCGGCCGACGACCCGCTGATCCGCGACCGGATCACCCAGGCCTGGATCGGCCTGCAGATCATGCGGCTGAACGCGCTGCGGATGCTCCGCTCGTCCGCGACCGGTACCGCCGGACCGGAAGCCTCGATCGCGAAGCTGTTCTGGGCCCAGTGGCATCGGGCGCTCGGAGAACTGGCGATCGACATCGAAGGGGTGGACGGGCTGGTCGCGGACGCCCCGCCGTACCAGCTGACCGAAGCGCAGCGACTGTTCTTGTTCAGCCGCGCAGACACGATTTACGGAGGGTCGGACGAGGTGCAGCGAAACATCATCGCCGAGCGAGTACTCGGCCTGCCGCGTGAGCCGCGGCCGGAGCCTCGATGACGGGCCTGGCCGGAGTTCCGAATTACCCGAGCGGACACGAGTTGCTCACCGGCCGGGTTGTGGTGGTGACTGCCGCGGCAGGGACCGGGATCGGCTCCGCGACCGCCCGGCGCTGCCTGGAGGAGGGCGCCACCGTGGTGATCAGCGACTGGCACAAGCGCCGGCTCGGCGAGATGGCCGAGCAGCTGGCCGAGGTCACCGGAATCGCGCCGCTGGCCGTGCCGTGTGACGTCACGGACGACGAGCAGGTGCAGGCGCTGATCGAGGCGACGGCGGCCGAGCACGGCCGGCTTGACGTCCTGGTGAACAACGCCGGGCTGGGCGGTGAGGTCACCCTCGAGCAGATGACCGACGACCAGTGGAGCCGGGTCCTCGACGTCACCCTGACCGGGACGTTCCGCTGCACCCGGGCCGCGCTTCGGCAGTTCCGCAAACAAGGCACCGGTGGCGCGATCGTCAACAACGCGTCGGTGATCGGCTGGCGGGCGCAGGCCGGTCAGGCGCACTACGCCGCGGCAAAGGCGGGGGTGATGGCGCTGACCCGATGCGCGGCGATCGAGGCGACCGAGTTGGGGGTGCGGGTGAACGCCGTCGCGCCCAGCCTCGCCATGCATCCCTTCCTCGCCAAGGTGACCACCGACGATCTGCTCGCCGAGCTCACCCAGCGCGAGGCCTTCGGCCGGGCCGCCGAGCCGTGGGAAGTGGCCAACGCCATCGTGTTCCTGGCCAGCGACTACGCGAGTTACCTCACCGGCGAGGTGCTGTCGGTCAGCAGCCAGCACCCGTGACCCCTACCTATCCAAGGAGAAACCGTGTCAATGACGATCGACCTCAGCGGCAAGGTGGCCCTGGTCACGGGCGGTGTGCGCGGCGTGGGCGCGGGCATCGCCCGATCCCTGCTCGAGGCCGGCGCCGAGGTGGTGACCTGTGCCCGGCACGAGCCCGAGCAGTTGCCGTCGGCGGATGGCCGGACGGCGCACTTCCGCAACTGCGATGTCCGCGATGTTGAGCCGGCGCAGCAGCTGGTGACCGGCGTGGCGGAGGAGTTCGGCCGGCTCGACATCCTGGTGAACAACGCGGGGGGCGCGCCGTACGTCGAGGCGGCGACCGCCTCGCCGCGCTTCCACTCCCGGGTGATGGACCTGAACCTGCTTGCCCCGCTGGTGCTTTCGCAGACCGCCAACGCGATCATGCAGCAACAGAAGGAGGGCGGCAGCATCATCATGATCAGCAGCCTGAGCAGCCTGCGGCCGTCACCGAACACCGCCGCGTACGGAGCGGCCAAGGCCGGGCTGAACAGCCTGGCCGGGACGCTCGCGGTGGAGTGGGCACCTCTGGTCCGGGTGAACTCGCTGGCCCTGGGCATGGTGATGACCGAGATGGCCTACCTAAACTACGGCGGCGAGGCGGGCCTGGCAAAGGTCGCCGCCACGGTGCCGCTCGGCCGGCTGGCCGGTCCGGACGACATCGGCGCGATGTGTGTGTTCCTCGCCTCGCCGCTGGCCGGGTACGTCAGCGGCGCGGTGATCCCGATCCACGGCGGCGGGGAGGAACCGGCCTACAAGACGGCGCTCGCTGGACTGCCTTCATGACCCAGATCTGCGCCGGCCGGATCGTCATCGTCACCGGTGCCGGGCGGGGCATCGGGCGTGCGCATGCCCTGGAGTTCGCCCGACAGGGCGCCCGGGTGGTGGTGAATGACGTCGGCGCGGCGCTGGACGGAGCCGGTCGTTCGGCTGCCCCGGCGGAACAGGTCGTCGAGGAGATCCGCGGCTTCGGCGGCGAGGCGCTCGCCAACGGCGATGACGTTGCCGACTGGGCCGGGGCCGGCCGGTTGGTGAACTCCGCGATCGAGGCTTTTGGTGGGTTGGACGTCCTGGTGAACAACGCGGGTTTCCTGCGGGACCGGATGCTGGTCGGGATGTCCGAGCAGGAATGGGACGACGTGATCCGGGTGCACCTCAAGGGCCACTTCGCGCCGCTGCGGCACGCCGCGGGCTACTGGCGGACACGGATCAAGGAGGGCCATCCGGTAGACGCCCGAATCATCAACACCAGTTCCGGTGCCGGGCTGCTCGGCAGCATCGGGCAGGGCAACTACGTGGCGGCCAAGGCCGCGATCGCCGGGCTCACCGTGGTGGCCGCCGCCGAGCTCGCCCGGTACGGCGTCACGGTCAATGCCATTGCCCCCGCCGCCCGGACCCGAATGACCGAGCAGGCCTTCGCGGACCGGATGGCGGCACCAGCCGACGGGTTCGACGCGATGGCACCGGAGAACATCGCGCCGCTCGTCGTCTGGCTGGGCAGCGACCGGTCCCAGCACGTGACGGGCCGGATGTTCGAGGTGGAAGGCGGCGCGATCTCGCTGGCCACCGGCTGGCGGCACGGCCCGCGGGTGGAGCGCGGGCGCCGCTGGGAGCCGGCCGAGCTTGACGATGCCGTCAAGCAGCTCTTGGCCGACTCCCCGCCCGCGGAACCCGTCTACGGCGCCTAGCTATCCCGCGGGTCGGTTGAGGAGGTAGATCGCGAGCGCGACAGCCAGCACGGCGAGTACCGCGAGCACCGCCCCGGCGATCTTCCACGCGCTGTAGGGGCGCTCGCCGATCACCTCGCCGGTTCTGGCGTTGATCATGACCCGCCAGGCACGGTCGCGATAGCGATACGCGGCGAGCCACGCCGGCAACAGCAACAGCTTGAAAGTGACCGCGCCCCAATCCGTCTCAGTGGTATCGATGCGCTGCTCGTCGCCGCCGATGTCGCTTCGGCAGTCGTTCTCGATGGTGGAGTGCACCGACTGCTTGAACAGCTCGTAGCCCTCCGGCGGCTCCACCTGGTATCGCAGCGTCTGGAAGCCGGCCAGGTACTCCGCGCGGTACGGAGTGACCTGCGGCATGTCCCAGGGCTCCAGCTCGGTGAGCTTGTCCGCCGGCAGGCTGGTGACCGCCGGAACCAGGATGTCGTCGAACACCCGCTGCACCGAGCCGTAGGCCGGGTACCAGCGGATGTGCCGGACCTGGCGGGTCTGCCGCTTGCCGTCGGAGTCGGTGTAGGACTCCGTTGTGTAGTAGTAGTCGCCGCGCTGACCCCGGTACATCGTGGTGGTGTCGCTGTCGAAGGTCCAGTGCGGCAGGTACGTCCCCTGGATGCCCTCGTGCGCGGCCAGCGTCTTCAACGAGGTCGGCGCGAACCAGCGGGAGTGGATCCACTCGCGGAACGACTCCAGCGCCTTGTCCTGCGGGATGCCGAACGGCAGCACGGCTTCCGGGGTGATCATCGCCTCGGCGTCCGGCTCGAGGACGATCGCGGCACCGCAGAACGGGCAGGCATCGGAGAGCTTGTCGGTCTCGGTCCGGGCCCCACATCCGGAGCAGTGCACCCCGTACGCGCCGACGTGCCCGGTCGGCTTGTCCGCCGAGTTGAGCCAACCGGTGAACGAGTGCTCACGAACCAGCTGCTCGACCGCCACCACGACTTCCTGCTGGTGACCGCAGTACGGGCAGCTCAGGGCCGTGGTCCCGGCCGCGAACTCCAGCCGCGCACCGCAGGCCGCGCACGGATACTGCTGCTGCTGCGCGACCGACGGGGCCTCGCGACCATCACCGCCGAAACTCGGCTCGCTCATCTGCTCCGTCATTGCTCAGCCCTGCTGCGGTAGCGGCGGTGGCGCCTGCGGGAGCAACCGAGCGATCTCGGGGACGGCGGAGGCCGCGGTCCACTCGGCCATCCCGGTTCGCCAGACCAGCGTTGCGCCGGTGAGCTGACCGCTGGCGACGTTCGACTGCAGGCCGGCGTCGTCCAACGGCCCCAACTGCTGGCCGCCGACACCGATGTACCACGCCGTTGCCGTCGGCAGCGGCGGTGGACCGGCAGCCGGGGCCGAGGCCGGGGTCGGCGGGGCAGGAGTCGGCTGGGCGGTGGCGGCACCCATCGCGGCGGCGGCCCGCTGGCCGAGCCCGATTCCGAGGCCGACGCCGAGGGCGTCCCCAGCTCCGCCCGGATTGTTCGCGGCGTCCTCCATTGCGTTGGCGGCCTGGAACTGGGTGTAGCGGCCGAGATCGCCGATCACGCCCATCTGGGTCCGGCGGTCCATCGCCGCCTCGACCTCGGCCGGCAACGAGACGTTCTCGATGATGAACTTCGGGATCGAGATGCCCATCGGCAGGCACTCTTCGGTGAGCGTCCCGGCCAACTGGGCGGAGATCTGCTCCTGGTGCGCCGCCAGGTCGAGGACCGCCACCTGAGCGGTGGCCAGCGCGCCGGCCAGTCGACCGACGATCATCTGCCGGAGGAACTCCTTGACCTCTTCGGTCTTGAACAGCGAGTCGGTCCCGACCAGCTCTTTGAGGAACGCCGCCGGGTCGACAACCCGGGCGGCGAAGGCGCCGAACGCCCGCACCCGGACCATCCCGAAGTCGGCGTCCCGCATCATGATCGGGTTCTGGGTGCCCCACTTGAGCTCGGTGAACTGCCGGGTGTTGACGAAGTACACCTCGGCCTTGAACGGCGAGTCGAAGCCGTACTTCCAGCCCTTGAGCGTCGTCAAGATCGGCATGTTCTGGGTCTGTAGCGTGTAGGTGCCGGGCTGGAAGACGTCGGCGATCGTGCCTTCGTTGATGAACACGGCGGTCTGCGACTCGCGGACGATGAGCTGCGCACCCATCTTGATCTCGTTCTGATACCGCGGGAACCGGTACACCATCGTGTCGCGGCTGTCGTCCAGCCATTCGATGATGTCGATCAGTTCGTTCCGGAGCTTGTCGATCAAGCCCATCGTGTCCTCCTCGAGTCAGCAGCGCACCCCCCGGCTCGCGGCCGCGACCCCGCTGGTCACGGGTCAGCAGTCACCGGCGTCCGGCTCACTTCGGGATGCTATCCGCCTGGTGATCAACCCTTCGGGCCGACGTCCAAGCCCCCCAAGGACGCCCACCGCCCAGTTTCTGTTGCAGCACCGGCGTCCGGAGTTTCAGAGCGACATGCTGATGGTTCGGTGTGGGGTTCAGAGGTTGAGCTATCATAGGCTGAGTTATCATAAGTCGAGTTATGTAAGATGTGGCAGCCACGGGAGGTGTTGATGCCGCCTCCGATCAAGCCCGCCGAGATGTTCGACCGGGAGTTCGAGTGGTCCGCTCTCACCGCGTTCGCGGGCGATGAACGTCCGGGCGCCACGCTCGGAGTGATCTCCGGACGCCGTCGGCAGGGCAAAACATTTCTGCTGCGTGCGCTGTGCGAGGCGACGGGCGGCTTCTACTTCGCGGCGGATCAGGCGACCGATAGTGAGTCACTGCGCAGCCTCGGCGTGGCGCTCGGCGAGCACATGGGAACTTCAGCGCCACTGGCGTTGTCGGGCTGGCACGAGGCCATCGACGCGCTGTTGGCCCTTGGCCGGGACCGCCCTGTCCCGATGGTCATCGACGAGTTTCCGTACTTGGCCCAGGCCAATCACTCGTTGCCCTCAATCATTCAGAACGCGCTGGCTCCGTTTCGGGAACAACGCGACAGCAGTCGGGCCCGTCTGCTGCTCTGCGGATCGGCGATGTCGTTCATGGGGCGCCTGCTCAGCGGCAATGCTCCGCTGCGCGGCCGTGCCGGCCTCGAGCTCGTCGTCCCCACCCTGGATCATCGGCTCGCCGCTGAGTTCTGGGGGATCGGCGATCCTTTGGCCGCCCTCAAAGTGAACGCGATCGTTGGCGGGACTCCCGCGTATCGCCGCGAGTTCGTGCGCGACGACACTCCTTCCGGGCCGGATGACTTTGATGCCTGGGTGATCCGGACGGTGCTTTCGCCGGCCAGTCCGTTGTTTCGGGAGGCTCGGTATTTGCTGGCTGATGAGCCCGGCGTGACGGATACCGGGCTGTACCACTCGGTGCTGGCCGCGATCGCGGAGGGCAATGCGCATCGCGGACACATCGCTTCGTACCTCGGGAAGAAGTCCGGGGACCTCGCGCATCCTCTGACCGTGCTGGAGGATTGCGGCCTGATCACGCGGGAGCCCGACGCGTTCAAGGACAATCGGTCGGCATTTCGGATTGCCGAGCCGCTGGTCACCTTCCATCACGCGGTGATGCGGCCGATCTGGTCCGACCTGGAGCACACTCGCGACGCCTCTCGGCTCTGGGCTCGCAGCCAGCGCCGATTCCTCGGTAATGTACTGGGGCCACATTTTGAGCATGTTTGCCGACACTGGACCCGGCACATGGCTGCGCCGGAGTTCTTCGGCGGCTATCCGAACCGGGTCGCGGCCGGAACCGTGAATGATCCGGGTCGCAAGGGTGCCCACGAGGTGGACGTCGTCGTTTTCGGACTGGATGACAACAACCGTTCGCCGCTGCTCGCCATCGGAGAGGCCAAGTGGAACGAGACGATGGGAGCGGGCCACGTCGACCGCTTGCGCCGCATTCGGGAGTTGCTCGTTGGGCAGGGTCGTTTCGGCGCGGAAACGGCGAAGCTGGTCTGCTACAGCGGCGCCGGATTCAGCGATCAGGTACAGGCCCAAGCCGCAGAGGACGACAGCATCGTGCTGATCGGGCTAGACGTCCTCTACGGCAGCTGAGGCTGAAGCCCTCGCGGCCACTCTAGAGTCGCTCGATGATCGTCACGTTGGCCTGGCCGCCGCCCTCGCACATGGTCTGCAGGCCGTACCGGCCGCCGGTGCGCTCCAGCTCGTGCAGCAGGGTGGTCATCAGCCGGGTTCCGGTGGCGCCGAGCGGATGGCCGAGGGCGATGGCCCCGCCGTTCACGTTCACCCGGTCCAGATCGGCGCCGGTGTCGTCGGCCCAGGCCAGCACCACGCTGGCGAAGGCCTCGTTGATCTCGATCAGGTCGATGTCGGCCAGCGACATGCCGGCTCGCTTCAGCGCGTGCGCGGTCGCCGGGATCGGTGCCGACAGCATCAGCACCGGATCGCCGCCACGGGCACTGAGGTGATGGATCCGGGCGCGCGGGGTGAGGCCATGCAGGCGCAGGCCGCGCTCGGAGACGACCAGCATTCCGCTCGCCGCGTCGGACAGCTGGCTGGACAGCGCCGCGGTCAACCGGCCGCCGGGGGTGAGCGTGCGGAGCCCGGCCAGTTGCTCGGGGGTGCTGCGCCGGGGCCCTTCGTCCCTGCTGACCCCGGCATAGGGCAGGATCTCGCGGTCGAAGCGGCCCTCGTCAATGGCGGTGAACGCCCGGTCGTGGCTGGTCAGGGCGTACTGCTCCATCCGCTCCCGGCTGATGCCCCATTGCTCGGCGATCAGCTCGGCGCCGCGGAACTGGGAGATCTCCTGGTCGCCGTAGCGCCGCCGCCAGCCCACCGAGCCGGAGAAGGGATCGTTGAACCCGAGGGGCTGCGCGGCGGTCATGGCGTAGCCGATCGGGATCATCGACATGTTTTGCACGCCACCGGCCAGCACCACATCGCTGGTTCCGCTCATCACGGCCTGGGCGGCGAAGTGCACGGCCTGCTGGGACGATCCGCACTGCCGGTCCACGGTCACCCCGGGCACCTCTTCCGGCAGGCCGGCGGCCAGCCAGGCGGTCCGGGCGATGTCGCCGGCCTGCGGGCCGAGCGCATCAACGCAGCCCAGCACCACGTCGTCCACCGCCACTGGGTCGATCCCGGAGCGCTCGATCAGCCCGGCGATCACGTGCGCGGCCAGGTCGGCCGGGTGCGCGGTGGACAGGCCGCCGCCGCGCTTTCCGACCGGGGTTCGGACGGCATCAACGATGTACGCCTCGCGGGCGGCTGCCTCGGGCATAGCGACTCCTGGGACCGGAGATGACCTGAGATGGAGATGACCTGAGATGGAGATGACCTGAGATAGGGACCTCGGGGGCTACGTTATTCTAACGAGCGCTTGCTTCGGTTCGTAGAGGGGTGCGAAAAGTGGTGAAACCAGCGACTGAGCGTCGCAGTGTCCGCCCGGCATCGTCGGCGCGTCGTGACGCCATGCTCGCGCTGGCCGCCGAATTGTTCGCGGAGAAGGGTTTCCGGGCGACCACGGTGCGCGACATCGCCGAGGCGGCCGGCGTCCTCTCCGGAAGCCTCTACCACCACTTCGACTCCAAGGAGTCGATCGTCGACCAACTGCTCTCCGAGTTCTTGAATGACCTGCTGGCTCGGTATCGCGAGGTCCTCGATGCGGGGGACCCGCCGCGGGCCACGCTGCAGCGGTTCATCGAGGTGGCCTTCGACGCGCTGCCTCGGCACCGCGCGGCCATCGTGGTGTTCCAGCAGGACGGCGCCTACCTGGCCGAGTTCGAGCGGTTCGGCTACATCAATGCGATCGCCTCCGAGATCGAGCGGATGTGGGTGACGGTGATCGAGCGCGGCGTCGCGGACGGTGAGCTGGTCACCGAAAACCCCAAGCTGGCGTACCACTTCATCAGGGATGCGGTGTGGGTGTCGGTGCGCTGGTATCGCCCGGACGGCGAGTGGAGCGCCGTCGATCTGGCCAGGCAGTTCATCGCGATCGTGATCGAGGGCCTGGCCCCTCGCTAGGACGCTGCCTGAGGACGCAGCCTGGTTCGGCCGGAGGGTTGTTCCCAGTCCGGTGCGCGGCTAGATTCAGACCAAGCAATCGCTTGGTAGGAGCTGAGATGATCACAACCCGGGTGAGCGACGGCGTCGCTGAGGTTGTGATGGACGTCCCCCCGGTCAACGCGCTCCCGGTCAAGGGCTGGTACGCGGTGGCCGAAGCGATCCGGGACTGCGGCGCCGATGCCCAGGTCAGGGTGGTGGTGCTGCGCGCCGAGGGGCGGGGCTTCAACGCCGGGGTCGACATCAAGGAGATCCAGCGCGACCCTGGGCACAGCGTGCTGATCGGCGCCAACCGCGGCTGTTTTGAGGCCTTCGCCGCCGTGTACGAGTGTCCGGTACCGGTGATCTCCGCCGTCCACGGCTACTGCCTCGGCGGCGGGATCGGCCTGGTCGGGAACTCCGATCTGATCATTGCCAGTGACGACGCCACCTTCGGCCTGCCCGAGGTGGACCGCGGCGCACTGGGCGCGGCCACCCACCTGTCCCGCCTGGTGCCACAGCACAAGGCCCGGGCGATGCTGTTGCTGGCCGAGACCGCCACCGCCGCCGAACTGCATGCCTTCGGCTCGGTGTACGCGGTGGTGCCGCCGGCGGAACTGCGGGAGCAGGCGTTTGCCGTCGCCCGGCGGATCGCCGCCAAACACCCGCAGGTGATCCGGGCGGCGAAAGAGTCGCTGAACGGCATCGACCCGTGGGACGTTCGCCGCAGCTACCGCTACGAGCAGGGCTTCACCTTCGAGCTGAACCTGTCCGGAGTCGCGGACGAGGTGCGAGACCAGTGAATGACAAGACGATGACCGAGGAGGACGTCGTCCATCGGTTGGTGGACGGGATGACGATCGGGATCGGCGGCTGGGGGAGTCGGCGCAAGCCGATGTCCGTCGTCCGGGCGATCCTGCGTTCCGAATTGCGCGACCTGACGGTGGTTTCGTTCGGCGGGCCGGACGTCGGCATGCTCTGCGCGGCGGGCAAGGTGCGGACGGTGATCTTCGCGTTCGTCTCGCTGGAGGTGATCGCGTTGGAACCGTACTTCCGCCGGGCCCGGGAGCGCGGCGAGATCACGGTGCGCGAGCTGGACGAGGGGATGATGGTGCTCGGCCTGCAGGCGGCGGCCTGGCGGGTGCCGTTCCTGCCGACCCGCGCCGGGTTGGGCACCGACCTGTTCCGGCTCGACCCGACCCTGCGAACCGTCACCTCACCGTATCCGGCGGCCGGCGGGCAGCTGGAGGAACTGGTGGCGGTGCCGGCGCTGGAGCTGGACGCGGCCGTCGTCCACGTCAACCGGGCCGATCGGCAGGGCAACGGGCAGTTGCTGGACGCCGATCCGTTCTTCGACCAGCTCTTTCTCGGCGCCGCCCGGGACCGCTACCTGACCTGCGACGCGCTGATCGAGCCGACGGAACTGCTGGCCGAGGGTGACTTTCGGACCCTGGCGGTCAGTCGCCACCTGGTGGACGGTGTGGTGTCCGCTCCCGGCGGCGCACACCCGACCTCGTGCGAACCCAGTCATCCACGGGATATCGCGTTCCTGCGGGAGTACGCCGGCAGCGCCGGTCAGGACGACGGTTGGGAGACGTTCCGGTCACGCTGGCTGGACGTCGGTCCGGAGTCTGCCTATCAGCAGAAGGTGGCGGCGCCATGACCCCGGACACGAGCACCGCCGCCGCGGCGGTCCCGAGCTCGGCAGGGGAGGGCCCGCGTCGCGGCGACGTCTGTGCTGCCGCCCTGGCCGAGGTGTTCCGCGGCGACGGTGAGATCATCGCCAACCCGATCGGCGCGCTGCCGAAGGTGGGCGCGCGCTTGGCTCGGGCGACGTTCGCGCCCTTGCTGCTGTTGATCGATCGGGACGCCTTCTTCGTCGGCACGGACGGCGATATCGAGGGCTGGAACCCGTACCGGCGGATGTTCGACGTGGTCTGGAGCGGGCGCCGGCACGTGGTGATGGGCGCCGGACAGCTCGATCGTTACGGGAACCAGAACCTGTCCGCGATCGGTGCCGACCCGGCCCGCCCGACCCGTCAGCTGCTCGGGTTCCGGGGCGCACCGGGCAACACGATCAATCACCCGACCAGCTACTGGATCCCGCGGCACTCACCGCGGGTCCTGGTCGAGCGGGTGGACGTGGTCTGCGGCATCGGTTACGACCGGGCTGCCGCGCTCGGCCCGGTCGCCGCGCGGTTCCACGAGATCCGCCGGGTGGTGACCGATCTCGCGGTGCTCGACTTCGCCACCCCGGACCACCGGATGCGGCTGGCCAGCGTGCATCCGGGGGTGAGTGTGGCGGACGTGGTCGCGGCCACCGGGTTCGAGCTGGCCATCGGACCGGATGTGCCGACCACACCCGTCCCCGATGACGAGACGGTGGCGCTGCTGAACCGGCTCGACCCGGACGGCACCCGGCACGCCGAGGTGCGGCAGTGAGCCGCGAGGTGCACCCGTGAGCTGCGAGGTGAACTGGTGAGCTGGCTGGACACGCCGGTCTGCGGGCTGCTGGGTGTCCGGTACCCGATCGTGCAGACCGGCATGGGCTGGGTCTCGGGGGCCAGGCTCACCGCCGCGACCTCCCAGGCCGGCGGATTCGGCATCCTCGCGGCGGTGACCCTGGATCCGGAGGCGATGGTTGCGGCGGTGCGCCGGGTGCAGAAGCGCACCACGGCGCCGTTCGGCGTCAATTTGCGTCCGGACCAGCCGGACCTGGCCGAGCGGATCGACCTGCTGGCGGCCGAGGGAGTGCCAGTGGTCAGCTTCGCCGGTGGCCCACCCGCGGCCGTGATCAAGCGCTTGCACGACGTCGGTCTGCTCAGCATCGTCACCGTCGGACGACCGCGGCACGCCGAGAAGATGCTGGCCGCCGGGGTGGACGTGCTGCTCGCGCAGGGCGCCGAAGGCGGTGGTCATACCGGTGACATCGCGACCTCGCTGCTGCTGCCGGCCGTGGTCGACCTGGCGCAGGGCCGAGTGCCGGTGCTGGCGGCCGGTGGCTTTTTCGACGGTCGAGGGCTGGCCGCGGCGATCGCCTGGGGCGCCGACGGCGTGGCGATGGGCACCCGCTTCCTGCTCACCCAGGAGAGCCGGGTGCCGGACGTCGTCAAACGTCGTTACTTCGATTCCAGCCTGCCCGACTCGGTGGTGTCGCGGGTTCTGGATGGTCAACCGATGCGGGTGCTGCCGAACGAGGCCTACACCACCGCTGCGGCGCGAGCGGCCGAACAGAGCGGAGTCTCCCGATGGCGGCGGCTGGCGAGCGCGGGTCGCAACGCCGCGCAGGTCCGCCGGATGACCGGGCAGAGCTGGCGGCAGGTGGCTCGGGAGGGCCTGGCGCTGCGCAACCGTGCGGGCCTCACCCTCGAGCAGGTCTCCCGCGCGGCGGACTCACCCCTGCTGATCAAGGCGGCGCTGGTGGACGGCGACCCGGTGCACGGCCTGCTGCCGACCGGTCAGGTCGCCGGATACCTGACCGACGAACCGACGGTTGCCGAGCTGATCGACGGCATCGTGGCACAGGCCGAGCTGGTTGCCCGCCGGTTTCGGACGTGAGCCGTGGATCTCACCTACTCGGCGCAGGATGACGCGTTTCGGCAGGAGGCCCGCGCCTGGCTGCGGGCCAATGTGCCCGCGGCCCCGTTGCCGTCCGGGGACACCCGCCGGGGATTCGCCGAGCACGTGCTGTGGGAACGGCTGCTGTTCCAGGCCGGCTGGTCGGTGGTCTCCTGGCCGAAGGAGTACGGCGGTCGGGAGGCCGACCTCTGGCAGTGGCTGATCTTCGAGGAGGAGTACTACCGGGCCGGGGCACCGCAGCGAGTGACCCAGAACGGGATCTTCCTGCTGGCGCCGACGCTGTTCCGGTTCGGCACCCAGGAGCAGCGGGACCGGATCCTGCCGCGAATGGCGGCGGCCGAGGACCTTTGGTGCCAGGCCTGGTCCGAGCCCGGCGCGGGCAGCGACCTGGCCGGCCTGACCAGCCGGGCGACCCGCGACGACGCGGCCGGTGGCTGGCTGCTCAACGGACAGAAGACCTGGAGCACGCGAGGGGCCTTCTGCACCCACACTTTCGGGCTGTTCCGCTCTGCCGTCCCGACCGACCCGGAGCGCTCGCGGCACCGCGGCCTGACCTATTTCCTCGTCCCCCTCGACGCGCCAGGCACCACCGTGCGCGGGTTCAGCCGATTGGACGGCGATGAGGGCTTCGCCGATCTCTACTTCCGGGACGTCTTTGTGCCCGACAGCGATGTCCTGGGCGAGGTGCACGACGGCTGGCGGGTGGCGATGGCGACCACCGGCAGCGAGCGCGGCCTGACCCTGCGATCGCCTGGGCGCTTCCGCGCGACCTTTGAGCGGCTGCGTGAGCTGGCCCGGTCCCGTCCCGGCGGGTTGGACGAGCGACTCGCCGACCGGCTGGTCAGCTGCTGGCTCGACGTTGAGGCCTACGCCCGCTACACGGAGCAGACGGTCACCCGCATCGTCGAGGGCACCGAGGGGGGCGCCCAATCGAGCCTGAACAAGCTGCACTGGTCCGATCTGGACGTTCGGTTGCACGAGCTGGCGCTGGAGTTGCTCGGCCCGCAGGCACAACTGGACGGACCCTGGACCCGGGGCCATCAGTTCTCGCTGGCCGGCCCGATCTACGCCGGGACCAACGAGATTCAGCGCGACATCGCCGCCGAACGACTGCTCGGACTGCCGAGGAGCCGCTGATGCGTTTCGCGTTCACCGACGACCAGCGCGCCTTTGCCGGCGGGGTGCGCGCGGTGCTGGACGACCTGTGCCCGCCGCCCGCCGTCCGTTCGGCCTGGAACGAGGAACCTGCCCCGGCGGAGGCGCTCTGGCGGCAGCTGGCGGGGATCGGGCTGCTCGGTGCGCTGGTCCCGGAGAGCGACGGTGGGCTCGGCCTGGACGAGCTGGACATTCTGCTCTGCCTGGAAGAGAGCGGACGAGCCGCGGCGGCGCTGCCGCTGGTGGAAACGGTTGTGGTGGCGGCCCGACTGCTGGCCGGGACCGAGCAGGCCTCTCGGCTGGCTGCACTGGCGGCCGGTGAGCTCCGCGTGTCGGCGATCTTGGACGGCTCATTCCTGGTGCCCTGGGCCGGGTTCTGCGACTGGGTGCTGGTCGACAGCGGGAACGCGGTGTACCTGCTTCCGGCCCAGGAGTGCGTGATCGAGCGGGTTCCCACCGTTGATCGGGCCCGGCCACTGGGGCGGCTGAGCGCTGTGGGGCAGCTGAGCGCTGTGCCCGGCGCCTGGCCGACCGGGCAGGAGTACCTGGTCAGCGATGACCCGCGGCGGATTGGCCGGGCCCGGCAGGCGGGCACGTTGGCCACCGCGGCACAGTTGATCGGGCTGGCGGAGCGGATGCTCTGGATGACGGTGGGCTATGTCAAGGCACGCGAGCAGTTCGGCGTGCCGATCGGCTCGTTCCAGGCGGTGAAGCACGCCCTGGCCGACGCCTTGCTGGCGGTGGAACTCGCCCGCCCGCTGGTCTACGCCGCCGCCTGGGCGCATGTCCACGACACCGACGACGCGGACCGCGACGTAGCGGCAGCCAAGATCCGAGCCGGCGAGGCGGCCGGGCTGGTCGCCCGAACCGCCCTGCAGTGTCATGGCGGGATGGGGTACACCCAGGAGTACGACCTGCACCTGTGGCTGAAACGGACCTGGGCGCTGCAGGCCAGCTGGGGTCAGCCCGGCGAGTTGCGCGCTCAGGTCGCGCGGTCACTGGGCTTGAGCATCGCAGTGCCGGCCGGCTGACGTCGGTCGGAGGGAATCCGGAGGAGATACATGACCGGGAACGACGAGGACGTCGTCCGCTACGAGCGCCGTGGAAACATCGCGCTGGTCACGATGAACCGGCCGAAGTACAGCAATGCGCAGAACAGTGCCATGACCTACGCGCTGGATGCGGCCTTCTACCGCGCCGTGGCGGACGACGAGGTCGCGGTGATCGTGCTGGCCGGTGCGGGAAAGCACTTCTCGGCCGGGCACGACATCGGCACGCCGGAGCGGGACATCGATCAATCCTTCCCGCGCACCGCCAGCCTCTGGTGGGACCACGTCGGAAAGCCAGGCGCCGAGAACCGGTTCGCCCGCGAGTCGGAGGTGTACCTGGGGATGTGCCGGCGCTGGCGGGAGATCCCCAAGCCGACCATCGCCATGGTGCAGGGCGCCTGCGTGGCCGGCGGGCTGATGCTGGCCTGGTGCTGTGACCTGGTGATCGCGGCGGACGACGCCTTCTTCGCCGATCCCGTTGTCCGGATGGGGATCCCGGGCGTTGAGTACTTCGCGCACCCTTGGGTGATGGGTCCGCGCTTTGCCAAGGAGTTCCTGTTCCTCGGCGAGCGGGTGGCCGCCGATCGGGCGTACCAGCTGGGCATGGTCAACCGGGTGGTGCCGCGGGCCGAGCTGGAGGAGTTCACCCTCGACATGGCGGGGCGAATCGCCACGATGCCTCGGCTGGGGCTGGCCTTGACCAAGAAGGCGGTCAACCAGAGCGAGGATCTGATGGGCCTGCGGGCCGGGATGGATTCGGTCTTCGGTTTGCATCATGTCGCCCATGCGCACAACGCCGAGGTGGGCGTTGACTCGCTCGGCGGGTTTGACGCCAGAAGCATGCGGGACGCCGGTAAGTGACGTGATCACGTTCGTCAATAGCGCGGTCGTCAATGTCACGCTCATCAATGGATTGGGAGTCCGATGAAATTCAGTATCTCAGTGGCGATGAACCCGCTGGACCAGCTCGGCGGGCTCGCGCAGGCGGCCGAGGAGAACGGGTTCACCTCGGTGGCGCTGCCCGACTCACTCTTCTTCTCCGAGACGGTCTCGGCCGATTACCCGTACACCCCGGACGGGAGCAGATTCTGGAACGCCGAGACCCCGTGGGTCGACCCGCTGGTCGCGGTGGCCTCGATGGGCGCGGTCACCCGGAACATCGAGTTCTACACCTCGGTACTGAAGCTCGGCTCGCGCAACCCGGTATTGCTGGCACGGCAGGTCGGTTCGGTCGCGAACCTGACCGGAAACCGTTTCGGGCTCGGGCTCGGGGTCGGCTGGTCGCCGGAGGAGTTCGAGTGGTGCGGCGCGCCGTACGCCGATCGGGGCAAGCGGGTGGACGAGGCGATCGACGTCCTGCGGCTCATTCTCGGTGGCGGGATGGTTGAGTATCACGGCCAGTTCTTCGATTTCGACAAGTTGCAGATGAGTCCCGCGCCCGCTCGACCGGTGCCGTTCTACATCGGCGGCCACACCGAGGTGGCGCTGCGCCGCGCCGCCCGGGTCGGGGATGGCTGGGCCTCGGCGATGATGAAGTACGAGGACATGAAGCAGACGATCGAGCGACTTGGCGTGCTGCGCAAGGAGTACGGCCGGGACGGCGAACCGTTTGAGATCCAGTCCGTTTGCATCGACCGCTTCGGCCTCGACGGCTACCGGCAGCTGGCCGAAATCGGCGTCACCGACGTGATCGCGATGCCGTGGATCCTCGATGGCGTCGGCTTCGAGGCGGACATCGAGCCGAAGAAGGACTCGATCAAGAAGTTCGCCGACAAGATCATCGCCAACTTCTGAGATCTGGTGGCGCGCGTGGTTGTGCAGGAA
>Ga0307513_10002058_pt1 | contig 28296 bp, 13 predicted proteins | sample 15_EM_MG_FD_202174 | JGI IMG/M metagenome (GOLD analysis project Ga0307513, IMG submission 202174) | Populus trichocarpa ectomycorrhiza microbial communities from riparian zone in the Pacific Northwest, United States - 15_EM | ecosystem: Host-associated > Plants > Roots > Unclassified | place... | reverse complement strand
AACAACAGCAGTCGAGTATTAGTAATTGCTTAAAAGATTTAGTAATAACGAGGAAGTGTTTTCTTATTATTGTTATTTTATTTTTAAACAAGCCCATGTATAACAATCGATGATTGTTAATGTTAGATATAAGGGGGCGTCGGACATTACATTTCAATTACAATCACCCAAAAAAATAAAAAGAACTTGTAGCAAAAGTGCCGTGGCACAGGAGGGGAAATATTATGCATTCTTTTTCTCCTTCAGATTTTTTAATTTCGATTCTTTAGATTCTTTTTATTAGTATTTGTTTTGTTTTGGTTATTTTTTAATTGAATTTTTTTTAATTTAATCCATTAACAATAAATTAATTGGAAAATAAACTTTATAATTATAAACTTCTACATAAAAGTATGATCGAGGATAATAAAGTCTTGACGAGCAATGAAAGTTCGGGATGAAAAAAGGTGGAAAATGATGGAGATAATAATAATTGTGATATATCATGGGAAGGATGACCTCAATAAATAAATTTAAAGGTATTGTTGAAATTGAAATAAGAATTCTGAATTTTAGATTAAAACTCATAACATTGATGAGACTAGTAACTTGTTTTGATGGATAAAAGAATAAAAAAAAATAAAAAAACAAACTCAAAGAATTAGTATGGTCATAAAGAATAAACTTTAAGAGAGGACACTACAAAAAGGGAAAAGTAATGTTGTGAGCACGAGTCAAAAATTCAAAAATCAGTAACGTTACCGTGAAACAGTAAAAAGTCTGTAAATTTTAAAAATTGTGAAAAGGCCAAATAAATACATTTTGGAATAATAAAATGTTCTTAGGGATTTATTAGAATAATTGGTATGATTTATGCAGGTATTTAACAAGAAAATCTGGATTTTTAGCGTAAAACCACCTACCAACTAGTTTTATATCTTCAAGCATAACTTTTAACCCGATTATTGAATTAAGCTAAAATTTTGCATCAATTCTCCTGAATGTTTTTCTACCTTGGGTTAAAATTTTAAGTCAAACAGAGGTTTTAAAGGGCTCTCGATTTAAGCGCAAAACCAAGTAGTCTACGTGAGAAATCTAAAGAGATATAAATGAATGGCAAACTTATAAATAAATTGAACAGTGTCGCCCTTTTCCTCTTTAAAACTCCAACCAATAGTTGAATAGAAAGAAAGAGAGGTTTTTTATTTTTCTTGTAAAATTAAGTGATTTTCTCAAGAGTTTTGTGAGATTAGTACGTGTAAATCAATAAACGTTGAGGTCTGACGAATTGATTGGCATCTGAAAGGGATCGCCATAATGATTAGCATCTAAGTGGGATAGCTAGAGTTATTGGCAATCATAAGGGTTAGCTGGATTTATTGACATCCGTGATGGATAGCTAGAGTTATTGGAAACTGTAAAGATTAGCCGGATTTATTGACATCCTTAAGAGATAGATAACCATAAGGGTTAATCGGATTTATTGGCGTCTATGAAGGATAGTTGGAGTTGTTGGCAACAGTAAGGGTTAGCAAGATTTATTGGAGTCCGTAAGGGATAAACGGGGTTGTTGGCAAGTACAAGGGTTAACAAGATTTATTGGCATCTATAAAGGATAACCAAAGTTGTTGGCAACCATAAGGGTTATCCAGATTTATTAGCGTCCGTGAGGGATAGCTGAAAATAATTAGCCGTCATGTTGGATGGTTGAGAGTAATTTAGCATCAATGATGATGATCATTCAAAGTGGACTAGATAATTGAAAAGCATAGATGAAAAGTAAGATTGTTAGTATTCAGAATATAATTGTTGGAAATGCAATAGATGTAGGTTGCATTGAGAATTAAGGAAAAATGGAGAAAAAAAAAGAAATATAGAATATAGAATGGGTTGGATAAAAGTTTTATAACTAACCGCAAGAATGGAAAAGGTTGACGAGTTAACCTTAAAGTGAGGGCCAGAGAAATCGATGATTTGTGAGGATTGAGCTTGATTTGATTAATATGTCATTTGATGGGATATATGATATCTTTTTTTTATGTTTGTGGCAAGAAAAAAGACTAGTAGTATTAGATGATAACGATATTAGAACTTATTGGGTAGTTAGTCACGAGGGTGTTGACTAATGATACTAAATGTGTTGTGTTTTGGTCTATATTAGGGTGTAATTTGTAGTCTATTTTGTCAACATATTATATGAGTTAGAGAGTTGTTAGGGGAACAACAATGAGAAGCATTTCAAATGTTGTTTCGGACAATGTATGCATGAGAACTCTAAGGATTATAATGATAGTAAAATGGGTTTTAACAAAGGGTTGATTTGAACAATGCAGTGTGGTTGAATGAATGTAGTTTTAATGTTGTTCTTGTGAAGAAAAAGGTGGATGTTTAATCGTATATAAAGGCCTAAATACAGGTCGATTCGGGTATTGTATGGTAAGAGATTTGAGAATTGTTTTGATGGCCTAATAGAACAAGAATATGGGCATCTATGTTTGCATATTTCAAGTGATATGATAGTAAATCTAAGAGATGGATAAGTGTATTGATGCATGCGAGGACCTGTGTTTATAAAAGTTGTTGTAAGATGAACAACTAATGATGTGTTGGCTCAAACTGATTCAATGTTAAAGATTCGTTATGGAAAATAAAAATCAATAAATTATTGGTTTTACTTATTTGAAATTGTAGGGTAATACCGATAAAGGGTTAGATTTCTCAGAGAACATATAGAATAAATAGTACAGAGGATAATTTATCATTGATAAACATATGGTTTAGGGTAAGATGAGTGGAACAGACCTTTACCATCAATAAAACTTTAGGGTTAGTTTCGATGGATAAAGATACCGAGATGGATTTCCAAATAAGGTGTAACTTCTGGATGGAAAGATAAAGCTTGGAATTACCTTGACGAGGTGATTATACAATACTCAAGGTTAATAGAGATTATGGTAAAGGAGTCAATTATGTTATTATCAAAAGAAATCATAGAGGTTTGTTCCATGAAGAATCATGTACATGTTGTATATGACATACCTTAATTGTGTTGTGATATATATCAAAAGAAATTATGGATGTTTGTTCCATGAAGAATCATGAACATGTTGTATATGCCATACCTTAATTGTGTTGTAATATTTATATTTTTTGCAGGTTCATAATATGGAATACCATATGTTTTGACAGGGCTTTGATTTTCTTTGTTACAGTATTAGGTAGATTTTTAATATTATATTGTAATTCAAATGGATGGAAATTGTAATATGAATAAATATTTATAATATTTTTCTTGTAATAAAATGCTCTTTTGATGAAAAGTTAAGCTTAAATTGTTTAAATGTACTCGGTAAATTTTAGTTCGTGTGTACTATTATGAATTGATTAAATGACATGAGGCCCAATACTTGGATATGAATTGTTGTGTATGGGATTTGGAACTCCCTTTAATCATTATGTAGGTTTTTAAGAGAAGTAAAAAACTATTTAATAACTTGAATAGAGAAGGCTCTGCTGAAATTTTAGTAGAAATTAGAAACACAAATCATAATTGTGTGATTTCTATAATGTATATGAATGCATTAAATAACAATTCAAATTTAACCATGAGATTAAAATGCCAACATGGATCACTGACATTAAGTGTAGAAAAAAAAAACATGACCCTGTTTTCTTGACTTCAAGGCTCAATCTAGCATTTAATGTTGTTAGATTTTCAATTTGCATTCTATAAGGTAATTACAGTCTCATGACCTGAGTCACGGGCCTGAAAAGTTAGCTTGGGTTGATGTCAATTTTTTTAGATCATTTTTTTAAAAAAAAAATCAATTTTCTCCAACATTTGGTTGGTTGGTTAGCTCGGGTTAACTCAAGTTTTTTTTTATTAATTTGTTTTTCAATTTTACCCTTCAACATTAGTGTCATAACCTATTTTTGTGTTATTCCCCAAATTTAATTTTTCTCTTCCAAAAATCAAAATATATATTCAGACTAAAAAAAACAAAATCCAAAAAAAATAATAACTGTGGGAAGAGGATGCCAAAACATCCAGAAAATAACTAAAAAATTGGTTGAGGAGGTTTAAAAATACAAGAATTGAAATTTGATTGTATATTGTTGACTAATGAGCTCGACTAACAAAAAAAATTCAATTTGAGGAAGAAATGTTCAAAATCAAATGTTTATTGAACTCAATTAAATTTATTAAAGGTTTAATTGAGTTTATTAAGAATTTGATTGTAAGAAAAATTGATTTTGCTTCGGGTTGACCTGGGTTGGATTTTTTGTTTTTTTTAAGTAATTTTTTTAATTCATCATTCAACATTGGATTAGTTATGGATTGAATGTTTTTTTTTTCTTTCTATGGAATTATCCTCTTCTTATGACCTTAGTCTCGTGTTTGACAGTTTAACCCGGATTGACTCGAGTTATTATTTTTTTTTCTAAACGTTATTTATTTTTCTCAATCTCTTCCTTCAACATTGAGTTGATTATGAATTAGCCTTCATAATTTATTTATTTTATTTGTTTATCATCGGGTTTTCTCGTTCTTATGATCTAAATCACAAGTTTGACATGTTTATCCTAGTTTACTCGAGTTATTTTTTTTTATCATATTCACCCTTTAATATTAGGTTTATTGGGAATCAAGTTTCGTAATTTATTTTGACTTGTTGTTCATGAGGTTATCTTGGTTCCATGACTTGAGTCGTGAATTTTGCAAGTGAATCAGGGTTGGGTTGGGTCGATTCAAAATATCTCCATCTATTTTTTAAAAAAAATGTTCAGTATTTATAGTCTAATATGTTTTATTTATTTTTTATTAATAGTTAATTTTTTTTGTACTAAAGAACACGTTAACAATGCTTTTATATATTTTATTTATTTTAAAATTTTTTTGATCCGAGAACAACAAAAAATCTAGTAATATCTAACATGATTGGGCATTAAATTAGAGAACCACGTCAAGGATTTAAAAAAAATAAAAATAAAATTTGGCCATAACTTGTATTAAATTTCTAGAATTTGTTTTTAGATTTTTGTTAAGAATGAAGCCCGTGATAATTTATTTATTTTCTTAGTAAAATATCAAGACGCCATTGCCAATCAACGAAAAGCCCTTTATTTATTACAACGGCGTGGTGAGAGGATGGCTGGCTCCTCAATCAATAAACACGTTTCAAAACATGTGACGCTCCCTTTCTTTTTTGACTTTTGGGAAATAGAAATTGACCAATCCGCCCACGCTGAGTCCTAACGTCAAACGGAGATCATTTATTAGAAAACACAGCGACCACAATAACATTTCTTACTAAAATACTCAACATTGTAGTTCCCTTGAAAGAGGGAAACATGTCCGATATTACTAGTTGATATTCACTAACTAAAAAAAAAAAGGCTAGGCAAAATCAAGCTACAACATAGCACCCCAGGAAAATATTTGAACCCCAAGCCTGAGCCTTGAGTGGTTCTAAAATCTTGAGAGCTGAACAAGAATACAGTGGCCATTTTTCACTGCCATCAAGTTTTAAATCTGGGTCAAAGAAACATTAAGAAAAAAAATCCAATTTATAGATGAACAAGAGGGGAGGAATACGGGTCAAGGTAGTGGAGAGATTTGAATAAGTACATCTGATTGAATACACCCAGAGCAGTTGTGGACCAAGCTTTTTGCTGCAATTGAATTCAGCTTCTCAGGCCTGTCTGTTTCCATTTAATCAGCTGACACTTTTACTGCATACATTGAAATCTAGAGTTCATCCAGGCTCGGAGCCACTACTTCCAAACTCTTCTCAGCTCAATGAGAAAAAACAACCCTGCTTCGAGTGTAACAGCACACCAGTACATTCATGATTTACAACAATGCACAGTGCTGAGCTCCTAATGATGAGCCTTCTCATCACTGTCAAAATTCAGACTCTCAAATCCTTTAAGGGTGGTCTCATATGTCTTCATGTGAGAGGTGTTTCTACTTGATGAAGTGCGCCTTGGGTCTGAAGATCCAAGAGGAGGACTTCTTTGCCCGCTAGAAATTTTATGTATTGCTCCAGGGCTAGCCTCAGTTGTGCAAGACCGTTGGGGATCAGACTCGCTTCCAACAAATACATCACGGCTGCTGGAAACAGCTGCAGCTCGCCTTGAGGATCCACTTGATCGGCCCAAAAAAGTGGAGTTGGGTAACTGCAGCAGCCAATTATAATGCAGTTTAGATCTGAAACACAAATGCGGGGGAAGAAAACTAATTGCGGACTATCAGTATGTATGTGAAATCTTCATGATATAAAAGATTAGCTAACATCAATAGCAGAGAAAGCAAGAACAAAGAAAATCAATATCAATCCAGGAAAGATATTAAACAACATACAATAAAGGGAGAATTTCACACATGCAAGTTAACAGAACACTGCATATGTAGGGTAAAATTTTTTAACCAACTGCATGAACAGAAGATAATGCATAGCCACAAACACTCAGGTTAGCCAGCAATGATGAATACACAAAGCAACTTGGAGGCCATGGCCTGATGATACTATGCTAGTAGGAGTTTGACTGTCAGTGAGCCCAGAAACCGGCCAAGATTTTAAGGGGCAGGATTGATGGGATTTACCAAATGCAAGTTAAAAGAACAAGTTGCAAACATTTATATGAAAAATAGAACGCTTAATATTCAACATGCATCAGGCCATACTTAAAGCTTGATCATGCATTATAAGACAATAGGAAGCTTTGCACAATTTGGGGCAGAAAAAGAAAAAACAAATCCAAGCAACTTACCATGGCATCCTTTGTAATTGGAGATTCGTTAGCAACTAGACTTTTCTGCTTTGAAGAACTTCCAGCATTTATGATCTGTCCTGATAGCCTCCGGCGAGAGGATTCCATTGTTTGGCCAGCTGCTCGCACTTCTTCTCCACCTGCATTGAAGAAAGAAAAGGTATTAAACCCAAGCATATGTTAAGGGATAATGATTCACCTTCTCTTTAGAGTTTATTCTTCATCAATTAACTGCTATTTGGTATTCGCCCAAGTGGGAACATGTAGGCAGTATTTAGCTAGATTCTAGATCCATAACACAGAGAGAGGGAGAGAGAGAGAGAGTACTGGCAAATTAAAAGACTGAAATTAAATTGGAGAATGACTAAATAAAAGTAATAAAAAATCTTACAACAAGAGACCATCACTATAGAAAAGACAGTTTATGAAATGAAGAAACCATTATGTGAAGGAATACTTGGAACCAATTTAAAAACTCAACATAAACTACCTGTTTGTCTATCCGCACTGACAATAGGAGGTGGCATTCCAGAACTGGTTCCAACACCGAGGCCCTAACAGAAACAAGAAAAATTCAAATCTATTCCACACCAATAACTAAAAGAAGTAAAATGTTCCACGAACACTTACAAGGCCGCGAGTTGGAGGATTAGCCAGCTGTGATTGCTGATACTTCAATATTGTCCAGTCAAAGACATAATCAAACTGGAAGCCTGAAATATAAGATCAATAGGTACAATTCAAATGCCACTTCTATTATTCTATCAAAGCCAATAGAAGTGAAATACAGAGACTAGTACAGACACTGTGGACTTGAAGGCATTTAACTACTAGAACATCCTTACCCTCGCGAATAAAGAGGTCGCGGAATATTCTCTTCAAATAAGCATAATCTGGCTTATCATCAAATCGAAGTGAACGGCAGTAATGAAAGTAAGAGGCAAATTCAGTTGGATAACCCCGAGACAGTGCCTGAGGAAGCATCATATCTCAGGTTAGATTATTAGACTTGGCAACAGAATTTGCAGGCAACCTTGGTAATTAGAACCACTTTACCTCAATCGAAGTAGAAACCTTTTTTTCACTAATTTTCTCATACTTTTGTTTCTTAGTTCCAGCTTTTAGTCCCTGCCAAGGAAGGCTACATGGACAAACATATCAGTGATCAAATTTGCAAAAGAGGATACACAGCAAGGTAGGGTAAGTAGGCAGGCAAAGAGAATCACCTTCCTCTCAGGAAGTACATAAGGACATAACCAAGAGATTCTAGATCATCCCTCCGGCTTTGCTCTGTGCAGCCCAACAAGTCAAAAATAGAGCAATCAATGTTATGAAACAAAGGGCACAAAACGGAAGGCCAATAGATTACCACGCACAAAAAAAGACAAGGCACATACCAATGCCCAGGTGAGTGTTCATGCTTGCATATCTAGCAGTTCCAGTCAAATTTTTATTTTCCCTGTAGTGTGTCAATTCCAGTAATGACTTAATTACCACATATTATCAACAGAAATACCAAAGGTGAAAAACAAAAGAGTATACATGAGATAGCTGAATGAAATACTTCTACAATCACATCAACAGTAAAACAAAGACAAGTCACCAATATTCTGTATTTCAGAACCCAATTATCAATGCAATTAAGTACCAAAAAAATAACAGCAGCATATATATTACAACTATTGAGGATATTGGCAGATGACATGAATTTCCATATGCAGTTTTATTTAATATAATCCCAAACAGAGCAAAAGAGCATCAAAATATATTTAAGGTAACACAAGCACCCACAAATGTGTGTACAATGTGCACATGCACACAAAACACAATCTATTCACCTGTAAGGAATGTGTTGATGGGTTGAACTATCTCTGTATTTCTTTGCCAAACCAAAGTCAATGATGTATACCTATGTACAAGTGAACAACACAATATTTATATGGATTTCCTGAAAGAAAAAAGAGAGAGAGATGAAATATATCTATATATATATAAAAAAGAAAACATATACTTCATATCAAGACCTGATTTGCACGCCTTCCCAAGCCCATAAGAAAGTTGTCTGGCTTGATATCTCGATGAAGAAATGATTTCGAGTGAACAAACTCGACACGGTTGATCTTGAGAGAAGAAAAGGACACAACAACATAAATAGATAATATTTCTGAAAGATAAGTACTCACACTGAAAATGGAAAATTTGATGGAACTCACCATCTGATCAGCAAGCATAAGAACTGACTTCAAAGAGAGTTTCCGACTGCAGAAGTTAAAGAGATCTTCAAGACTAGGTCCAAGCAAATCCATCACCAGAACATTATAGTCTCCCTCAACCCCGAACCACCTCACATTTGGAATACCAGCTGCCAAGATAGAAAATGATCAGAAAAAAGATAGAAAAAATAATAGAAGAATGCGCAAACAACAACACACTCATACAAAAATAAATTTAAAAAAAATAAATAAACAGAAAAAAAATCATGAAAAAGATGTCAGGAAATATCATTACTTCCTCCCTGCAGGATTCTGTATAACTTGGATTCATATAGCAACTGAGGATGCTTTGTTTTGACGTTTTCCTGAACAATTCAAGGATCACAGAGAGCTAAGAATATAATCATTTCGGCTCAAACCCACAAAGAAAATTAAATAAGAAAAATCATTAAATTAAAAACACATCAAAACAATTAATTGATTGAAAAGCAATCCAACATTAGTAAAGTTGTGCAGTAAGAAGAAATAGAAAATTTAGTTCACAACACTACTAAATTCTTGATTAAAAATTGAAACCAAACATAAATAAAAAAAATAGGTGGAGTCCAAATATAGCAAATCCTCCCCTGCAGCTAAAAGAAATTAGTGACAACATTAATTAGACCACCTATATAGCAAAATCAAATTAAATAATTAACTGAACTGAATCCAACATAAAATAAAAAAAGGAAAAACGAAGAGGAATTGAACAAAATAATCAAAACGAAAAATCACATTAGTTAAAAGGAAACTTACGAGCTTAATGGCGACTTCTTCATTAGTCTGGATATTCGTACCTAATTCAATCCAAAAAGCCAATGAGAAAAAATTAAAAAATATTATTTAAATCAAATTAAAAAAAAAAAAAAAAAAAACCTAGATAGATCTCTCCAAAGGAGCCGCTGCCGATCTTTCGGCCGAGCCTGAACTTGTTACCAACACGCGGCTCCATTAAAGAAGCCGAAACCCTAACCGACAAATATCAGGCAAAAGTCGACACCCAACAGTAAATCGATACAAGAATGGCGGAATTGGAGATCTACAAAAACAAACAAACAAACTTCCTAATCGAATAATATTTAGAAAAAACAAAATAAAGGGTTAGATAGATAGCGTCTGTCACTCTATCATCTTTCCTTTCCCTTCTTTCTGTGTTGCTTTGAATGAAATTGAATTGAATTTTGATCATCCAAAACCATAGTGTTCGGGGCAAAAAAAAAAAAAAAGACAACTTGGAGTAGATTATAAATTAGTCCCTCTATGTTTTCAAAACGGATCGAATAGTCCTTTTGTGTTTCAAAAACTAATCAATTAGTTTTTTCTTTTTGTCTATCTCATGTTCTTTATCAATTATTTTGTTTTTTTTTTTTAAAAAGAGTAAATATATATACTCTCTCTTTTTATAATATATTTTTTTAATAATTTTTTTAATTCTCCAAAATTAATTTTTACGCTTACACAACCTTAAAATATTATTTTTAATATATATTGAGTGATGTTATCCTTCGTGTTATTTATAATTTTCAAAAATACTTGTGATAATAAATATTGAAAAGATAAATATAGTATAAGAACTTATTTTGTAAAGAAGTTTCTACTCAAAATCTTCCAACTTCAAAGTTAAATGAAATATTCTCCTAAAATTTAATAATTTATATTTAATATTAAAATTAAATAATAATAATAATAATAATAATAATAATAACAATAACAACAACAACAACATTTCATGTTGTTAAAGAAAATTTTAGGATTGAAAACAGTTGCCATATTTTCTTTAATTTTAGGAAATCAAATTGAATTCCTTGGAGAAAAAATACACACACAAATGAAAGCCTAAATAGATAATATAATTATTATCTAATATGGTTTTTAGAACAAGTAGATAATATCATAATAAAGAAAGAAAGAATAAAGGTTATGAATATTTTACTTCAGTTTTAAAAAAAAAAATCAATTTTAAAATAATAAAAATAAATAAATTTCATTATTTTATTGGCACAAACACATTTATGTTATGAGACTTTATGGACAATGGTCTTTTCATTTTTAAATTAAATAAAAAGCATTAATAAAATCTAAGAGGTCATGGGAAAACATTATAACTACAACATAAAAATATTGTTTATTAGAACAGTATAATTATAAGTTATTTCTTTACATAAAAAAAACTTAAAACCAATTATTGGAGGCATTAAAGTCTTGTCACAAGATACATTGGTTATTACTAAATTGATCAGAGACAAATAAGTTTTTTTTAAAAAAAACAAAGTGAATAACCAAAATATCATTAAAAACAAAAATTTTAAATACAGCTTTAAAGAAGCAATTTGGTCATTTCACAAAGGTTTTTTTTAACTATCATGTCAGATAAGAAACACTTTGGTGTTTGACTAGACATAGAAAAAAAAAACACGTATAGTAAAACGACTAAAATGATTTTATAAGTAAAAAAAATAGCCTTGGAGCATCTCCAATAGGAAATGATATATTAAAGAGGTAAATTGATAAAATAGCTTTTTGAATAGTGTAAATATAGCTTTTTTTATTATGTGCATTCCAATGGTAAAAAACTGTTTAGAAAAGCCAATTATATTTTAAAATATTTCATGTTAAATTAATTTTAATATAATTATATAACTAATTTAGATATTTTATATATAATATAATTATGATGTTATTAATTATATAATTAATATGAGTAATTTATAAAAGTAATATAAAATTAATGAAGTAATATGAAAGTTAAAAGATATAATTTAAAATTTATTTATATGAATATTTTTAATTTTCAGTTTTATATGTTATTGTTAAAAAATTAATTTTTTAAAAGTAAATTCAAATTCAAACTTTGAAAAAAACCGCCAATATTTTAAATTTTTATTTTCAATTTTTTTAAAAACAAATTCAAGCTTTGAAAAAATGACCGCCAACATTTTAGATTTTAAAATTTTAAATTTTGAAAAAATGACCGCTAACATTCTAAGATTTTAAAATTTGAAAAAATAATCCATCTATAAATATTCTCATATACCTTAACATTTCTTCTCATCATTTTCTTCTCTCCAAACTTTATTATATTTCATTAAAATTCATCATGAATCATTCTAATTTTAATTTTTATGATGCTTTTAATTTTGATGATGACACTCCTGTGTTCGCTTTTCAAGTTGCTACCGCTGTAGTTGCTGAAGAAGAATCGAATAATCAAGGGCGGAGAACAGGGTATCGTGGCTCTGTTATTGGTCACAATATTGTCAATCGTAATAGAAAGGAAGGTGAGTTAAGGTTATATAATGATTATTTTGCTGAAAATCCTAAATTCACTGAAAGTCAATTTCGAATAAGATTTAGGATGAGTCGTCGTCTTTTTCTTCGAATTGCAAATGCAGTGGAAGCTCATAATCCATATTTCAAACAAAGGACAGATGTTCTTATTGTTCTTGGTTTATCTTGCCTTCAAAAGGTAACTGCAGCTCATAGAATACTTGCATATGGTATTCCTATAGATCTTACTGATGAATATCTTCGAATTGGAGAAACCATTGCGATAGAAAGTCTTAGAGCTTTCGTTAAAGCAATCGTAGAAGTTTTTGGTGATTGGTCTAAGGGCACCAAACGAGGCTGATATTTGTCGATTATTATCAATTGAAGAGCAGCATGAATTTCCAGGGATGTTAGGGAGCATTGACTGTATGCATTGGAAATGGGAGAAATGCCCAATTGCATGGCATGAGATGCATACTGGTCATTGTCGTGAACCAATTATAATTCTAAAGGCGGTGGCTTCACAAGATCTTTAGATATGGCATGCCTTTTTTGGAATGCCTGGATCATTAAATGATATTAATGTTCTTGATCGGTCACCTATATTCGCTGCACTTGCTAAAGGTCATACTGCTCCTGTCAATTTTACAATTAATGGGCATGAATATACAATGGGATACTATTTAGCAGATGGGATTTATCCTAATTGGTCAACCTTTGTTAAGACAATCCCAAAGCCATTAGGAGCAAAGAGAAAATATTTTGCAAGTAAGCAAGAGTCTGCAAGAAGGATGTGGAGTAGGCATTTGGGGTGCTCCAATCTCGTTTTACAATTGTATATGGACCTGTTCGATACTGGGATGAAGAAACGCTTGCAAATATTATGAAAACTTGCATAATAATGCATAATATGATTATTGAGGATGAAGGAGCAATGAACCTTGGATTTGACCATAACGTGAAGTCAATTCCTATATATCAGTGTCACATGATGAAATACCAGAACTACATGATTTTCTTCAAACTCATAATCGAATCAGGGATAGAACAACTAGCTCTCAACTACAAGAAGATTTGGTTGAACATTTGTGGGAACAATATGGCAACAAATAGAATCATTAGATTTGAACTTCTTATGTCATCATAAGTTTCAAGTTTTTTATGTTTTTTTTTTCATTATGGTTGTTATCTTTTAAGTTAATTAATCCTACTTATTATTATTAAGTGTTAGAGGAACTTCAAAAAAGTATTATGAATTGATATCAATTTTATAACAATATATTTAAAATAACCAAGAATTTTCTACATATTTAATTAAAAATACATTACATTACAATAAATCAATCAAGTTAATTAAAAATTAAAACCTCTCTTTTGCATAATTTCTAACTTTCTATTTTAAAAATATGTTGTAGAAATTGGATCCAAATTAGAAATATTCATTTTCATAATTTGTTCTTCTTTCTCAATCCTGTCCAATTCGTGTTTCTCTTGACTTTATTGAATCATCATGGCTTGTTGCTCTAACATAATTTTCCTGTCTTGTTTCTTCTAATCCTTAATTTCAACTAGATTATCCCTGAATTGTTGTAAGAGATTTGTTACAGTTACCTCTCCAACTTTATATTTTTCTTGTCTACGTTTAAGTCGTTCCTTTGCAGCCTTCTGACCAATTGGTCTATCTTGATAAATCAATGGTTCACCATCTTCTCCTAAACTAATAGAATCAGGGGTAGATAGAGTTGATGAAGCCGAACTTGCATTGACATGACTTCTTTATTTCTTGTCTGACCTTTGATGTTGACTTGCACGTTCAAATTGTCATTTGGGTTCTTTTCTTAAGATAACCCAACAATGTTCTAGTTGAAATCGTTTGTCAACGCAAGAAGCATACATTTGCCGAGCATCATTAATCTGGTAAAAAATTAAAGAAATTCAATAATGTGAAAATATGTGTTAAATAATTTAACATGGAAATGAATATTAAAATTACCCTTGATTCTTCGGTCATTCCACTTTGCTGATGATTTTCAATTTGAGTAACCAATCCAACAAATTTACCGACTTCTCTATTTATTTCTTGCCATCAACTTGAGATGCTTATTTGGGAACGATTATTCAAGTTTCCTCCATTCTCTACAAAGTAAGCATGTACTCGAGCCCATAATTGTTTTGTTTGTTGTTCAACTCCTGTAATTGGATCCTTGCTTGTATTTAACCATGCAGAGACAAGTAAACAATCTTCTTCTGGTGAGAAGTTTTTACTTCTTTGTGATTTTTTTATTATATGGGCATTTAAATTCGAGTATGTTAAGTCACTAATTAATTGATTAGAATCACTTGGTTGAGAGAGAATATCTTCTGACTTGCTCATAAGAAAGTTGGTAAAAGAGCTTGGAAAATTTGAATCGATTTACTTAAAAAAAAAAAAACTCAAGTTAAAACCTTATAAAAGGGTGTAAAGGAAGCTCACATTCAATGTCTAGCAATTTTGTAGTTTCCATACATGTGAATTAATAATAAGAATTGCCTTCTACTTGTTATAACATTAATCTAATCATACAACCATTACAATTTGATCATCTTTTGGAACTAAAAGAGGATTGATATACTGGTTTAGTTGCATTTTTAACCAGACAAAATATAATTAACCTCAAATTAAAACAGGCCATCAAAAATAATTTTAAGATATGTCACTCCATATTTTTATCAATATCAGCTACCATCATTACTTCCTTTCAATTTTGTCAAAGATAACAATATAAATAAAAATTCCTTAACTCATATCAAAAACATAAAATAACAAAGAAATAAAAATCATCACAAATAGCAAATTAACAACAAAAGGTCTCAAGAATCAAGAGATGCAAAAGAAAAAATATAAAAAGTCTTTAAGCAAACATACCTTTTGATTTCAGCTAATTAACACAATCGATGTTATTAATTAACCGGGGGACAATTGATTCTTGTTTTTCTAAATTAGAGAGAAGGGTGAGGCACAATGCAAGTTTTGAAATTTGCAGGTAAGTTTTCTAAATTTTGTTCTGCTTTTAAAAGAAAAAAATTAAACGTTGTTTTCTTCCTTCTGTTCGTTCTGCTTTTAAAAGAAAAAAATTAACGTTGGCCAACGAATACAAAATAAAGACGTTGGTCAACAGATATAAACCAACTGAAAAAAAACGGTAGCTAGTACTGTTATTTACATTTGCCTTTTGCTACATAGAAATGTAGAAATAGTAATTACTATGTTCAACAGCTATTTTAGCTGTCTATTTAGCTGACCGGTTGGAGTGCATAGAAACAAACATAAAAGCTAAAAGTACAACATTTTCCTTTTACCTGTTCTTTTAGCTGCCCGGTTGAAGATGCTTTAAGAGAAGGAGCGGAGCAGAGCAGAGCAGAGCAGACCAGACTAAACCACACGTGCGGAAGGAAACTTCTAATTTTCCTTTGTGGTCCTCGATTTAGGATACAAGATTCCAAATGGTCCTTTTTACAAAAAAAAATAGAAATACATGGGTTAGGTTTTCCCGTCTACTACTTCGATTGAAGCCACATTGCGCCAAGTTAATTTTTTTTTAAAAAATTGATTTATTTTTATTAGGTTGTGGATATATTTTTTTTATAGTGTGCTTTGCTGTGTTTTTAAAAATTTTAAATTTTTTTTATTATTTAAAATAAAATATTTTTTATATTTTTAGATCGTTTTGATATATTAATGTAAAAATAATTTTTAAAAAATAAAAATAATTTATTTTAATATATTTTTAAATAAAAAACACTTTAAATCATAATTATTATCACAATTTAAAACATATCATGCTTCACTTTTTCATTAAATTAGAAGCAGTTTTTAAAAATATAGTAAAAATCATGTATTTTTTTAAAAAATTTAAAATAAAAAAATATTATTTTAATATAAATACTTTAAACTACAATATTCGAACTAAAAAAAATCATACTTGTCAGATTTTGGCCTTTAAAACTTGAGGGCTCCGACAAGAATTTCAGAGTTTATCAAGTTCCGGCCACATAAGAGTCCGGGCTCCAATCCATTTTGATCCGTAAAGAGCTTCTCAGTCGCCTTCTTACGTCGGGTTATAAACTCTTTTTCTCAAGTTTCTCTTACAATTTTCAATCTCCTCTCGTTATGTGCTGCACATAACTTTTCTCTCCTACAAAATTTTTTCGCCGAAAATGGGAATCGACAGGAAGGGGAAGGAGAAGAAGAGCAGGAAGAGAACCTCCTCTCTGTCGTCATCTGAAGGTTCTCATTTTTTGGGGGGGATTTTCTGTTTTTTTTTTTTTTTTTTTTTTTTTTTTTTTTTTTATCTCGAGAAAATGAAAAGGAAAACGAAAATTGAAAGCATCCTGAATTGATATGATATCTTTTCATTTTTGGGCTTCTTATATAATGAAAACTCACCTCAATTAAGCTATGAAGTTGCAGTAGGAACCCAAAAGTCCGGATTTTTATGTGCTATTGGTCTCAATTGTTTGCTTTCTTGCACTTTCTCAGCAACCAAACTGAGCCTTTTCTTGCCGGGATTTGAATTAAATGGAACAACCCACCACAATTATGTCAGTAGTTTTATCAGGAAAAAAAAAAGAAAATGATTTTCTTATGGTCTTTAAGGTCTCAAACAGTAGGAATTTCTTCTTTCTCTTTGTTTTATCAGCAACCAAACAGAAGATGGGATTGTTATGTTGTGTTCTAAATTTGGCATTGATTGTGAATGTGTAGATGAAGGAAGAAGAAGGAAAAGACGGAGAAGTGATGATGAAAGGAGAAATAGAAAGAGTGATAAGAAAGAGAAGAGAAAGGACAAGAAGTCTCATAGGCACCACTCTGATAAAGGTATACTTTTGTAGTTTCTTTGTGTTTGTTATGTATGTGAAGCATTAAGTACTATCAACGCTGTTGTTTTGCCTTCACATTGCTATTATTCATTGCCTCAGAGAAGAAGTCTAAGGATAAGCACAAAAGTAAACGACACGAAGGGGATCACCTCTCGGTATGTTTTGTTAATCATGTAATCTTGAAGCTAGCTTGATGTTTTCTTGTTTTGTGATTTGTGAATGTATTTGGGGTTTTGATTCTGCTGCCGCTGGTACTATGAATTTTTAACCTTGGTGTCATTAACCCTTCACTTTACCAACTCGCGCACCTAAACCTGAATGGAAGAGTGTGTTTTGTTTATGAAGCTATAGATTGTGATTTTGAATAATTTCAGTTCTTATAATGGTAAGATATTCCGAGAAATAGATGTTTGGATAAAATGTGAAATAAGTTTGAGTTGGTGCAAGTCGATTTTGATAATTTAAATGTAACAAAAAATACAATGTTAATAGAATTCACTTTTAGTCGATTTTGATAGTTTCTCTTTGTGCTGTAATAGTATCTGAGGCTTTGCAATGAGTTTTTGATTGAGATACATCTAGAATTCCTAACTATGTAAGCTGAAGTACAAGCAAATCTAAATGGGGAGACTAGTTAGTTCCCTCAGCAGATGTGTAGGCGGTCATAAATAATGCTAGATGTACTATTTGGTGATGTGATATCAGGTGACAGGAAAAAAAATCCACTTGTGTGTTGCATTCATTATAAAGAAATCTTATTCTGCAATGATACTTTCAGTTACAGAGAGAAAGTCAATTACTGTTTTGGAAACTTGATTTTGCAAGTTGTATCCACCGCTTGCATGGCCATTGTCCTTGGGCTGGGGAAGAATTTTTATTGTACTCTGCAAACTTGAACATAATTCTTAATCTACACATCAATTATCGGGCCCTACACAGCAAAATGGAAGATAGTTCTAAATGCCCTTTGTTTCATGTAATGCATGGCGCTAAGCTCTACCTATGTAATAGCTAAATGCAGTTTTCCTATTTCAATGGCAAAAGCACTAATTCTTTTGAAGTCAGGAGATTTTAGGGCCTGATTATTTGTAAAATCTGTTCAAAGTTTTACTTGGGTGTTGTTAATGGTGGTATAAGTAAATAGGCCAAGGAAGCATCCTATTCCAAGAGTGGAAATAATTCCTAAATTCTATAAATGGCTGGAACGGTTATTGCACTTAATTTGGTTGTCTTTGATGCAGATCATGCATGGAGTATTCTGCTAGGAAGAATTTGCTTAGATTGGAAGTTCTTGATTAGAGCAGTCAAAAGTAGGAAATCTTTATGCCATACACATCCTATATCTTTATCATAGGTATACAAGTCAAAATTTGAAGTGCTGAAAGTTGACAAATTAGTGTGGAACTTTCAGGTGTTATATATTTGAATTTGAATGTGATGTTGGATGGTCAGCATCTATAGATTTATTTATAGTGTTTAAACATTATTTCACTAATGTCTGCTGTTAATTCTTGTCCCCTCAGAAATCTGAGTTTCAAGAGCTGTCTAATGACGACTACTTCTCCAAGAATAATGAGTTCGCCACATGGCTAAAAGAGAAGAAGAAAATGTTTTTCTCTGATCTTTCGTCTGAGTCTGCACGAGAATTGTTTTCAGTTTTTGTCAAAGACTGGAACTCTCAGAAGCTTGAATCTCGATATTATGAGGGCATTTCAAGTGCACCTCGGAGTGCCCATAACTGGGCATTCAAGCGTTAGAAAAGAAAATAGCACCGGTGGTTTGCTTTGCTTTGTTTCTGTTTGTCTCTGTATCCTGTTCTTCCGACACCGAAGAACACATAACTTTTGAATCAACTTATGTTAGAATGTTGGCATTTTGGGCCATTCAACGAATTGCTTGTAGGGCACACACACTTGCTTGATGTGTTTGATATATTTCAATTTTCAAGAATAGTCGTTGTTCAACTTTAAGGAAAGCAGATACAAGGACTGTTACGAGTGAGTTGATTCAGTATCCGGGGAGCATTACCACTGAAAATACGCTGTGTTCCGAGTGAGTTGCTACCTTGCCACAATATGTTGTCAATTGAATCGAATGAACAAGGCAAGAGCCAAGAGTCAGAGAGGGTCTGTGTCCTCGGCCATGAAATAACAAAGCAGCTCTTCACCAATTAAATATTCAGTGACGTGCACTATAATTAATTATACAAGGGAAAAGAAGAGGCGCCAAGATGAACCGTGGAAGTCCATAGCACACAGATTCATCATCCACGTTCCCAACACAGTGATTTTCCTATATTTTTAAGAGTTTCTGTTGAACTACATAGGTGATTCGATATAAATTACGGACTGGATAAAAAAAAAATTAATGTATTTTATAAAAAATAAAAAAATCTAAAACTTAATTCATTGGCTTGAGCTTGAAATGATTCAATAAACTCAGCTAGTTTAATAATATAATTAAAAAAAGACATTGAAAATAAATAAAAATAATAATAATAATAATTAACTATAAAAATTGAGTCTCAATATCATACTTAGAAAAAGAAAGAAAAGCTTGTTGGAGATTCATCATCGTTTTGTCGTGGACACCGTTTCATTACCAGAAAGAGCTCACTAAAATAAGTTTAACGTCAATGTGAAAGGCAACATGATGACACCGAAAGAAGTCGTATGCGCCATAAGATCAACAACCCGAAAAGTAAACTAGACAAAACATATGAAATGAGCATCTCATGCATATATTTAATTAATTAATTTAATTTAATTTTTAAACAAGATTTCTTTTTAAAAAGCTAAATTTAATATAGAACAACAAATAAAAAGATCCAAGATAACCTAAGTTATTTTCAGAATTAGTAAAAAAACCAATAGAAAGAAAATAAAAAAGAAATGGAGCTTAATCTCCAATTAAATAAATATTGAAGGATGAAACTAAAAAAATATGAGCTTAAAAAAATCAAGCAAATCTTGGATGAATCTTCTAAATTTGGGTTAATATCTCAAACTAACAACCCATGAAATCCAATATATACACTCAATCAAGAAGCTCAATTACCAACCAATTCAATATTGAATGATTAAATTAGAAAAAAAATATCAATTTAAAAAAATCACCAAAGTAAAAAAAAAAATAGTAATCAAAAGAATGAGGATCGAATAGAAAACAAAAATGAAGGAGGATGAAGTGGTAAAAAAATCAATTTTAAAAATTATCTCAAATAAAACAAATAGAAATCAAAAGAATTGGAACCAAATATGACAGATAAAAAAATTGAAAACGGAGCTCAATATTCAATTAAATAAATGTTTAAGGATAAAACTGAAAAAAATTGAGATTTAACAAAAGGAGAAAAAAAAACTAAGTAAACCTGAGCGAATCTTCTAAACCTGAATTAATGTAACAACCCTTAATTTTCGAGACAAAACATATTTAAATACAGAATTATTGTAACAACCCTTAAGACATATACGCATTATGTAATGAGTATGTCTTATTGGATGAGAACTCTAAAATAACTAACATGTTAGATAGTCGGCAGGTGAACAGATATTGTTGTGAAAAAGGTATTTGACAACTTGATATTTTATTCAAAAAATTCATTATTCCAAGTAATGGCAAATACGTTAAATGTAATATGTTCTTAATTTCATATTAATATGAATGGAACTAGTTACTTGGTAATGAAGCTAGTGTCTAGTAATGGGCGTTGGAACTAGTTACCCTAGTTAATGGGACTAGTGCCTTGGTTAATGGTCTATTGGAGAAAATATTTACCCTGATGAATGGGACTAGTGCCCTAGTTAATAGGCAATCAGAGAAACTAGTTGCCCTAATTAATGGAACTAGTGCCCTAGTAAATGGGTAATTAGAGAGACGAGTTAATTTAGTAATGAAACAAATGTCTAGTTTGGGCTAGAGAGGATATTGATATGTCCTTAATTTGTGCTAATTGTACTGATTTGTGAGGTTAAAGGTAAAATAAAAAATTAATTGTTTTTATAATTGATGTGGTAAATATATAAAAGAGACAGTAGCAAATAATCATTATGTATAAAGCAGATTGTGTTTTATATTAAGTAAATTTTTAGGTATCTCGCAACACCGTGCCAAGTAGTAGGTCATGTTTTTGTATTAATAATAACATGTAATAAAGCAAGATGTATATGAGTTTGGTTGTGTTGACAGGTTAATGATCGGGTATTCAATTAGCCCTTCTAACAAAGTTTAACAAAAAAACAAAGATGATTGGAGCATGTCTTGAAAGTATAAAAGTAATGGAAGATTATGTGAAATTGCCCTTTACCCTCTTATTGCTGACCATCGGGTTATAACAGAGACAATAGCCAAAGTGGTTTGACCGGTTTATGTAAATCAGTCTTGCCTTTTCTCAAATCAGCTAGACCGTTTTTGCTATTGAAAAAATGGGCATTTTCAACCATAAACTCTTCTTTTTTTATCTCCTTAACTCTATTTTTTTTTATTTTTTTTATTTCATTGCATTACACCTTAATTTTTATTATATTATTATTTTCAATTTATCCTGGAGTTTACAAGAGAGAAATTAAGAGGGGAAATGTCATCGGTGCCAAATTAGAAGTCGGTAAGCCACACACGCCGCATGGAGAGTGGAAGGGTTGTCGAGGCAATTCAAACATTGCCCTAGAAGCCATTTTCTCTCCATATGCCCCTACAGGCGTCGCCCAAATAATACAAAAATAATCCACACTCTAATATGTGCAATACGCGCATTAATCACTTTTGCTTTTTAAATAATATTTATATTTATTAAATTATCAAATTACTCCTAAATCAACTTAATTATATATATATAAAAAAAACTCGGCTGAATATATATATAAAAACCCTTAGACTCTGATTAAAAAGATTTTGTTTTTAAAGGTAATGTAATTATTTTATTGTGCGTCAAAAAGTGAATTATAGGAAAAAAAAAACAAAATAAACCTTAGTTCCCAGTTAAATAATTTGTTCTTTTAGAGTAATTTAATTATTTTAATATATTTTAAAAGTTGAAAAAAATGATATACATAATGATTAATGAACCTTGAAAAAAAAACCATATTACTCTATAATCAATTCAATAATTTTTATTGAGAATGAATAAATAATTATTATATTATTTAAAACCACAATGTTTTGTGTTTGTATGCATAATGAAACCATGATTCCTTTTATGTTTTTCTTAATAAGGTTTTTCTATTGAATACTTGATCACCCTGTTTTAAGATAGTGCAACCAATTCCTGAGCTATTTTTTAACAGTTGCTAGATTTCATTATCTTGAGTGAAGTCGTCCCAATAATTTATAGACTCGAAATCTCACATGGATGGAGTTTTATTTCAAATTAGTTTAAAGATCAACTCGATCAAACCCAGTTTACTTACCAAGTCAACTTTAAAGATTTTCCCTTCTAAAATGATGGTTTTTAAAAAAAGAAAAATTAAAAAGACGTGGTTTTGAGATTTACATGGTAACTAAGATCCAACTTTTATGGTAAATGGATGACTCTGTATCAATATAGAAAATCTCATTAGTATATTATGGTGAATGTCACCATCAAGGTTGTAAGAGCTCGTACGAGCATACACTGCTTTTTCTCAGCCTCTCTCCGGGGCAAAACAAGTAGTTAAACCTGGCTATGTGCTGCAGAAAACTCTCTACTTTCAAACCCAAGCCTCCACTAATACCCCCCATTTTTTCCCGCCGGTACTCCTTAAACCCAAAATCCATCTCAAAAATTTCCTTAGAATGCCGAATCATAGAAGAAGAACCCACAAACATGAACACAAACAGACATTATGGGACATGTGTTTCCCTCTTAAACCACCCAAACCCCGAAATCTCCTGTTTTTATCAGAAGGGTTTCTCTCAAATCACCAAAGAAGTAACTGGAAAGGCTTTACATGCACTTTGCATTAAGGGATTAGTCAATTTAACCGTGTTTTACAGTAACACTTTGATTAATATGTACTCAAAGTTTGGCCATATAGGTTTTTCTCGTTACCTGTTCGATAAAATGTCTGAAAGAAATGATGCTTCTTGGAATAATATGATGTCGGGGTTTGTTCGTGCGGGCTTTTACAGGGAATCGATGCGGTTCTTTAATGAAATGAGGGATTTTGGGGTTAAGCCAAGTGGGATTGCTGTTGCTAGTTTGGTAACGGCCTGTGAGAGGTCAGAATGGATGCTTATTGAAGGGGTTCAAGTTCATGGCTTTATTGTTAAAGTTGGTCTTCTGAGTGATGTTTTTGTTGGCACTTCGCTTGTGCATTTATATGGAAATTATGGATTGGCTGCAGATGCAATGAAGGTCTTTCAGGAGATGATTTATAAGAACGTAGTTTCTTGGACTGCATTGATGGTTGCTTATGTGGACTATGGAGAACCAAGCATGGTAATGAATATATATCGGCGAATGAGGTCTGAAGGAATGAGTTGCAATGACAACACAATGTCTTCTGTGATTAGTACTTGTGTGTCACTTGAAAATGAATTGTTGGGTTATCAAGTTCTTGGACATGTAATAAAGTATGGATTAGAAACTAACGTTTCAGTTGCAAACTCTCTTATATCAATGTTTGGTTATTTTGGTAGCGTGGAAGAAGCTTGCTATGTTTTTAGTGGCATGGATGAACATGACACGATATCATGGAACTCAATGATTGCGGCATACATACGTAATGGTCTTTGTAAGGAATCATTAAGATGTTTTTCTTGGATGTTCCGTGTTCACAAGGAAATAAATTCTACTACACTTTCAACTATGTTAGCAGGCTGTGGTTCTGTGGATAACTTGAAGTGGGGCAGAGGAATTCATTCTTTGGTGTTGAAATTTGGGTGGAACTCAAATGTTTGTGCATCCAATACTCTAATAACCATGTACTCTGATGCTGGAAGATGTGAAGATGCAGAATTGGTATTCCAAGGGATGGTGGAGAAGGATATGATTTCATGGAATTCCATGATGGCTTGTTATGCTCAGGATGGGAACTGCCTGGATGCCCTGAAACTTCTTGCTACAATGTTTTACATGAGAAGAGGAGCGAATTATGTGACCTTTACAAGTGCATTGGCTGCATGTTCAGATCCTGAATTTGCTACTGAAGGCAAGATTCTTCATGCCCTTGTAATTCATATTGGTCTTTATGAAAATGTGATTGTTGGCAATGCATTGGTTACACTGTATGCAAAGTCTGGTCTAATGATTGAAGCAAAAAAGGTATTTCAAACAATGCCTAAGCGAGATGGAGTAACTTGGAATGCTCTCATTGGTGGTCATGCGGACAGTGAAGAACCAGATGAGGCATTAAAAGCATTCAAATTGATGAGAGAAGAAGGTGTACCTATAAACTATATTACAATTTCAAATGTTCTTGGTGCTTGCTTGGCTCCTAATGATCTATTGGAACACGGGATGCCCATCCATGCTTTTATAATTCTGACAGGATTTCAGTCTGATGAATATGTGCAGAATTCACTTATAACAATGTATGCTAAGTGTGGTGATCTTAATTCGAGCAACAACATATTTGACAGGTTAACTTCTAAGAATGCTAGTGCGTGGAATGCTATGATGGCAGCAAATGCTCATCATGGTCATATGGAAGAGGCTCTGAAATTCCTTCTGGAGATGAGGCGTGCCGGAGTAAATGTGGATCAGTTTAGTTTTTCTGAATGCCTTGCTGCTGCTGCCAAGCTGGCAATATTGGAGGAAGGCCAGCAGCTTCATGGTTTGGCAGTCAAACTTGGTTGTGACTCAAATCCTTTTGTTGCAAGTGCCACAATGGATATGTATGGAAAATGTGGGGAAATTGATGATGTGTTAAGAATAATTCCTCGACCAATCGACCGGTCACGGTTATCATGGAATATATTGACGTCATCTTTTTCCAGACACGGGTTTTATGAGAAGGCTAAGGAAACTTTTCATGAGATGATAAATCTGGGAGTAAAACCAGATCATGTTACCTTTGTTTCTCTTCTTTCTGCCTGCAGTCATGGGGGTATGGTGGAGGAGGGTCTGTCGTACTATGATTCAATGATAAAAGAGTTTGGTATTCCAGCAAAAATTGGGCATTGCGTATGCATTATTGATCTTCTTGGACGATCAGGAAGGTTTGCCGAGGCTGAAACTTTCATTAAGGAAATGCCAGTTTCACCAACTGATCATGTTTGGAGGAGTTTATTGGCAGCATGTAAAACCCATGGCAATCTGGAGCTTGGAAGAAAAGCTGTAGAAAATCTTTTGAAGTTGGACCCCTCGGATGATTCTGCTTATGTTCTCTATTCAAATATTTGTGCAACCACTGGGAAATGGGAAGATGTAGAGAAAATCAGGAGGCAAATGGGATTAAATAAAATAAAGAAGAAACCTGCGTGCAGCTGGGTCAAATTGAAGAACAAGTGGAGTTTATTTGGAATGGGAGACCAGTCCCATCCACAGGCTAGTGAAATATATACAAAGTTGGAAGAACTTAAGAAGATGATTAAAGAAGCAGGCTATGTCCCTGATACAAGCTATGCCTTGCAAGATACAGATGAAGAACAAAAGGAGCACAATCTTTGGAACCATAGCGAGAGACTCGCCTTGGCATATGGCTTGATCAGTTCTCCTGAAGGTTCAACTCTTAAAATTTTCAAGAACCTTCGTGTTTGTGGTGATTGCCATTCTGTATATAAGCTTGCTAGTGGAATTCTTGGGCGGAAAATCGTATTACGAGACCCTTATCGGTTTCATCAGTTTAGCGGTGGCCAATGTTCATGTACTGACTATTGGTAATTGATCTATTAATCTATTATTGGTAACTTAGGGTATCGGAGTTGCATTAATCTAATATCAGGTATGGAAGAGAATCGTCATGCCTAGTTTCATGATCATCGGCATGGGGAAACAAGAATTGGTTCATGCGTGCTTGTGTAGAAAGAGGATCTCGAATCATCAGAAGCTGGTAAATCCAGTTTTCTGTCATCAAGCAGAGATGACTTGCCTGCCGTCTGGATTAGAGCCTTTTAGTGGATCTAAAAGTCTGGACACCCAGAATCAGACTATAGCATTTAGTCAAAGAACTTGAAAATTGGATCTAAGTATTTTCCATGCATTATTTTATCGATGTACATCAAACGATCCTTTTGTTGCAACGTGTATATGAGCTCCCAAACCTGGGAGATTGAAAGGGAGAAGCAAAATGCAATCTATTTATTTAATAAAGTGGCTCAAGTCTTCCGGTAAAATAACAATGAAAAGGATGGCTCAAGTCCAATGATAATTTCTATCTCGACCAATCTCAAATTAAGAATTGTTTCAGAATCATTAGTTTTTGGACTCTGAAACCATAATAACATTTTCAGTGCACAACAACAACTATACCAACAGGATCAAGCTTTTCCTGTCCCTAACCTGGAAGCCTGTCTCATCAAGAGCAGTCGGAGAAAGTTTCTGCTATTTATATGATCAATGGAGGCACAAGTCTCACCATGTTTCTTTTGCCAAAACTTGAAACTGGAAGGCTAGAATACGACAAGCATTAATAAGTGGTGAAACTGGTAAAACCGTTCAATTACAAGCTTCATTGTTAATTCTCTTTGAGGTATAGCCCTTTATTTGAATGAAACACACACCAGCCAAAGTTTCTGGTTTTGAGATTTTCTCCAGAACTGTACGTACGGCCCGCATCACAGACTAGGGAACCAACAGCAAAATGCACTTAAATGGTCACCAGTATTCATGGATGAAGCATCTATTTCAGTTACCAACACAGCACCCACTCTTTCCCTCCACCATCTATCATAAACAATCTTCCTCCCTCCTTGTTATTTTCCCTATCATACTTCGAAACATTGCTGCACATTGAAGCTTTTGGCTTATTTTCCACTGTTCTACGGGTCTCATTTCTTACCATGAGGAGCATGCCATGTTAAATGATAGAATGAGCAACTGGGGATACAATGAAGGAAAACAATTTTCTCGAGAAAACGAAAATACCCAAGGTCAGTGAAAGAACTTGACCGTGGTGTTATAATCTCCAAAACCCCACAAAACAAACAAAATTGGCACCCGAGAACAAAATTCGTAGATGATCACAAAGGCATAGATGTTCATGTTCTACTGACTGAACCATCTCGAAGACCTGTAATGTGTCCTCAAAGAAGTGAAAGCGGCTAATGCTAGCTCTTCCACACTACTTTTACTGAATCCACTGAAAAAATTTCCAACATGTCATAAATTGCTGGCACATCTAAGAGATAAAGAGAATTTGGCTAGTTCTCTATATATTGCTGTCTGTAAAGAGGATTGTCTAAATACGAGTCTCAGGTGATACAAGCTAGCAATGTCATGCATCTTACAGTTAACAATGGAACCTATGGTAAGTTTCGAAAAATAAAATTGAAATAGTAAAAATAGAGTTGTGAAAAGAAAAGGTGCAACAACTAAAGTAAATGGTGGGTTTTCTTGTGTGCCTGGACAGAGATGTTGGGAAATAGCTCGATCTATTACTTTTTTGTTGGAAGATTAGGATATCCTAATCCATTTTATTAAATTTTATTATTGGACTTTAATTTATGTTATTTTGTTAGTTTTTAATTATTTAGTGAATTTTAAACCCAAATTTAGTTTTGATTTGAGTTTTAATAGTTATATATAATTTTAAAAATTATTTTTTGTTTTTTATAAATTAATAAAATTTATAGAGTTGCAAATTTCCCCCATCCTTTATCTCTTTTTTTCTTCAGCTTTTCTAGTTTTTTTTCTTTCTTTCTTCTTAGCTTCTTCTTTCTCTCTTTACTTCTTTTTTTAATTTTTACTTTGTTATGCATCAACTTTGATCCTAGAGTAAGGTCTTTAGTTGTTCCTACAACTAAATCAAAAAGCTTTGTTTAAATTCCTAAAATTCATCACAGCTCAAACCCTAATATTTATGGAAAGCTCTCATCAATTCAATAGTGTTGTAGAAAAGAAAAATAGCATTACAAGATCCTTAGCGTGACCTAAGAAAAAATAAAATAAAAATTATTTACACCCTAGCTAAAGCCCTTAAGCTTATTCCCATATATATATATATATATATATATATATATATATATATATATATATATAAAAATATCAAAAAAAAATAATATCGACAAATATAACAACAAACATAAC
>Ga0307513_10002057_pt1 | contig 28297 bp, 23 predicted proteins | sample 15_EM_MG_FD_202174 | JGI IMG/M metagenome (GOLD analysis project Ga0307513, IMG submission 202174) | Populus trichocarpa ectomycorrhiza microbial communities from riparian zone in the Pacific Northwest, United States - 15_EM | ecosystem: Host-associated > Plants > Roots > Unclassified | place... | reverse complement strand
TTCCCAGTCAGTGAAGAAGATCCTTGTCCCTTGCTGTAACAGTCATACTAGCAATACAAGTAATTTGCACTGTACTTCAGTTTTCAAGTCATCACAGTTTCAAGTCATCACACCATCAATTATTACACGTCAAGTATTCAGTTACTCCGTACGTCTCTTTACAGTCTTATTTCAGTTCAGTATTACGCTTGTCACATTCATTTGTTTGCAGATAATCATCCTCAACCTTTGATCAACATCTTAGTCACTTAGGCACTGCAAGTCTCTAGGATAGTATTGTTGTTGGCATAATTATTTTACAAACCCGTTTGTTTCACATAAACACAACCATTCTCATATAGTGCAGGTTCCTCTTAGATTTTATTATCTATTTGCCCTTGAACCCATATACTTGAATATTAAGGGTATTGATCTGTTACTTATTATTATTGAATGACTGGAATATACCCCGCCCCTATTTTGGACAAGGCCGGTGAAACCCAGGTTAATAACATATCAATTGTTATTCGACGCGACACCGCTTGCCTAATTGGGAAAAAATTGATTAATATGGGACCATATACATGCTTTGCAGCCTCCTCCCATTCCCCCTCAGGCACCAAAACATCCCAGATGGGTGTAACATACCCTACTACCCCCAAAATATACAATTTCCTGCCCCCAATGCACCCAACAGTGAGCACACCCACCTGCCTGCCACATCTGGCATTATTGTCATCTATTTACTAGCACCCCCTACCCCCTGCTCAACACCCCTGCCCTACTACACACCCCTGCCCTCCCATCCGGCACCCTCGGCATATCCAATACCCTACCCACTCACTCAAAAGACCCTATTTGTCATCCTAATGAGCCCCAGCTCTCTGGCATACACCCTGATTTACTCTGTTTTTTGGGTGGTGGGATTAGTCCCATATACATTGATCATGTATAGTGGGCTAAACCCCAGTTTGAAGGCTTGGGGGTAGTAGCTACAGGTGACAATTAATCAAACACCAGAGGACTTTTTGTGTGCCAACCCACCAAACGATGCTGATGCCTATATCATTAGCTGGATCATGAATGAATATAGTCCCTTCAATCACTACATGTAGAAGAATTACCTCTGATGGTTGATGGTTGTGTAGGTGTGATGCAATACAGCTCGATGGCTCTCACAAGCCTTTGGGGGTTGTCCGCAGCAAGTACACCCATGCACAGAAAATGAGAGCCTCTATGACTCATGTTTTTGGGCGCGACCTTGGCCTCAGGAACGAGAAATGGCACAAGAGTGAAACGATGGGTAACATGGCAGGAAACCCATCAGTTTCCACTCTGCTAGCATCATACATGGTTAGCTTGCGAAATCAAAAGGTATGTAGTTTTTTTCCTGTTGTTTTTGCTATTTCTGAAGACATTATTCATGGTTAGGTTTGTGCTGGTGATGTCGCAACTAGCACTAGGGTGATCACTCCAGTATGCTTACTGTTTCTATTTCAGAGTTCTTTACAGTCCTCCACGTATTCCTGCCGGAATCCGCCGGAATCCGGTCGATTCTGGGAATTCTGTGGAATGGAATTTTAGCAGTACTGTCTGCTAAAATTGTTATTTCTGTTCCACGGAATTCCGGCGGATTCCGGAATGGCCACGGAATCACCAGAATGGAATCGACCGGAATGGAATCCACGGAATTTTTTTTAATAGTAATTAAATTTTAAATGTAATATGTAGTAATTATTTAATAGTAATTACTGTTAATTATTAATAGGCGCCCGCGGGTTGCCAAATCGAGCAACCGCCTTTGAAACATTACCCACGTCACACATTGTGACCATCCCATCTTTCCACTCACCACCACCACAACCCACCACCACTACCACCACCACCACGCGCGGCCAGCACCGCCGCCGTCAAGCCCCCCAGTGACTGCCCACTCTTGGGCCAATCCAGGGCGGGCTCGTCGATCCCGCCGGCACCCAACGACGCCACGTCACGGCCCCCAAACGCCGCCAACAACGCCCCCCACTGACGCCACATCACCGGCCCCAACAACGCCAACAACGATGGCTGACAATGCCACGTCACCAGCCCCCAACCACGCCAACACCGCCAACCATGCCACGTCACCACCACCGCCCATATGTCGAACGCCCCCCACATCGAGTGCCACCATTGCCACGTCACTACCGAACGGAAACAGCAGGAGGTGGGGACGGTGGGGAAGGATGGACGAGGGGCAGGGGAATGGGGAGAGAAGGCGAGGAGAAGGCGAAGAGGAGAAGGGGGAACGACGATGCTCGTCGTTGTTCCCCGGAGTTCTCGTTGACAACGGGGGAGGGTGGAGGGCAACAACGACGGGGGTGGCGTGTGTAACCCACATACCGCCCCATTCCCACTTGTTTACCCCCTGTCAACGGGGGGATCCCACTTGAGCGGCAATGACGATGGGGTAGCGTGTGGTTACATGCCGCCCTATTCTAACTTGTTTACCCCCCCAACGATTGGGGGGGATCGTTGACGACGGGGGTGGCGTATTACCCACACGCTGCCCCCCGTTTAACTTCATCTACCCCCCCTCGTTGGGGGGTTTTTTTCCTGCATCGTTAACGACGACGGGGGCGGCGTGTGGATTACACACCGCCCCATTCTATTTTTTTTTTTTGCTCCCCCTGTTGGGGGGAGCTTCTTTCCCATGGGCAACGAGGTGGCGTGTAACCCACATGCCGCCTCCATTTCATCCCCCCCCATCATTTAGGAGGGGGTTGCTTATTCACCCCCCGTCGATTGGGGGGATCCTTTCAAATAACGATGGGGCAGCGCATAACCTACAGGCTGCCCCCTCATTTAACTTCGTTTACCCCCCTTTTGGGGGGGAATGTATTTAATTTAATAAAAATATTTGATGTATTAAAAATAAATTAAAATATATACTTTACATATTCATAATGGGCAAGGCCCTTATATAAGTAATTACATGAAGTATGTGCACTTTAAATTAAGTCTGATAGTGAATTGAAGGCAAATTCCTGTGAATTCTGATGGATTCCGGTGGAATTCCAGAATTCCAGTCAATTCCTGTGGATTCCGGCGGAATTCCAGAATTCCAGTCAATTCCTGTGGAATCCGTCGGAATTCCCGGATTCCAGCGGATTCCAGCAGAATCTGTGGAGGAATAAAAAGTATTGCTATTTCATTTAGCCAAAAACCACCTATGCTTACCTTTATACCAAGGAAATTCTCAAGAAATTATATGATTTCAATGGTAATCTATCAGACAACATTCCCAAGAATGCCAATAGTGGCAACAATTTAAAGAAGAAATCCATCCATGAATGGGGGGGACCCACAACATGACAGGCACTGCATGCCATTTACACACTTGCATTCATCTGCCTTCTGTGCTCTGATGAAGTTCTGAAGATCTGCCAACAAGATCTCAAACTTGTGAAAGAAGATGACCAGACGGTGTACATGATAGTCACCCTGCCCTTCTGTAAAACACATCAGGATGGTTGTGCATTTTTTTAAAGTAAATTCATTCACACATCATGTAATGCCCCAATGCCAGAGATTCAACCATTCTATGTCTACCCCCTCAATGAGGATGAGGCACATCTGTGCCCTGTTTGTGCTATGGCAGAATGGATCAATGCAAGCCAAATCACCTCAGGGTTTATGTTTCAAAAGTCACTGCTCAAGATGACCTTAAAGATGCTCCCATGGTAAGCAATCTTTACATTTGACCTATTGTAACCAGCAAACTTTTTGATCCTTCATGCAGACTTGGGAAAAATTCCCTGAGTTTTTTCGAAACAACTTGCTTGACATCCCATAGATCCTTTATCATACAGAACCCACTCATTCCGTCATGGAGGCTGTCAGTACCTTGCATTGCAGAGGCGTTGGGGGCTGCACACAATTTGCGAATGGGGAGGGTGGAGTACAGAGTTTTCCAACCTTACAATTGTGCATTACCTCATCTCTGCAAACAATGACCCAACACACAGGAGGGAGGATTTCTTCAACCCTAAAAAGATGCCGGCAGTCAAGTGCCCCAAGTGTGGATATAGTTGTCACTGTGCTTAGTAGATGTTTCTAAACTTTTTGTTTTTGTCATCGTTTTCAATGCATTAATAAATCTATTGCCTGCTACGTAAAATAAAGAATGAGGGAGTGACAATAAACAACAAGTCCTCATGAGACCTCCTCCTCCTCTTCTCCCTCATCATCATTGTCATCGTCGCAGATGTTTTTCAACAAATAGTACTGCTTTGCAATGTCACCTGCCTTGGTTTTCACATGGTGTTGACCACTCTTCATGTAGGAGAACTTGGCATCAAAGCTGGAGCTGAATTCATCCCATGCTTTTTGAGCCCACATCTTGTTCTTCTCCTTTCATTGTGCCGCTGTCAGGCTTGGTTTTTGTTTGGAGTGAAGTTCAATCCAAGACGCAGGACAACTCTATAACAAAGTAACAGAAATATGACATGTCCTATATGATCGTTATTGTGGCCCACAGCTCGCATCACCCCTCATAAGCTTGTATCATCCACCCCTACATCCCAGCACCTGACTTAGGGTTAGATAAGGATATCAACCACAGCCTCAAGAAGGAAATGACTCTTCATGACTCACATGACTCTTTGCGACTCATATGACTCCTCGTGACTTGTTACGACTCCCCATGACTCTTCATGACTCATATGACTCCCCGTGACTTATTACGACTCACCATGACTCTTTATGACTCTTATGACTCACCTACGACTTGTTAATACTCAGTAGGACTCACACATGAGTCAGATTCTTAGATAGAATGAGTCAGAGTGGCAGTGCCACTGAGACTTTTGTAGAGTATAAAAGGGGTCCAGTTTCTGGCCAAGAAGAATATCTAGACCCAGAAACAGTCTGTGTGCAAAGTGCACTTGTCTATACATCTAGACCCAGATACAGCTCTGTGTGCAAAGTGCACTAGTCTATACCCCACATTCTTCCAGGCTAGTATTGGTCCCTTTTAGCTTGTAACAGGTACTTGCAATACAAGGTAGACTTTACTCCCAAATTCACACTATATCGATTTATATTCTTGACGACATTCACGACATCCTACACAACACTTTGGACAACATACACAGGTAATTCTTCAGCTTCCAGGACAACTTCACAGCACTTCGACGTCACATGCTACAGTAATTTCACATTTCAAAGTACGCACATTATATTCTTGCACATTTCAACTGACATTACACTTTATTTCCCAAAGCCTTTTTCAGGACATCCAGCACATTCTTCCCCAGTACATACCACATTCTTTAGGGTTTCTCCTCATTGGAGTGATTAGCAGAGAACTCCATTATTTACATGTCCAGTTCTTAGTTAGCCCGTTCAATTTAGACAATACTAGTCTATTACCCATTGAACCCCTACCTTTGAATTGTTGAGATAGAGATCACTTTCACCCCTCAAAGAACAAACAAGAATAGTCTGATTATTGATTGATCCAGTGAACCCCTGGTGAATCTAAATTCACGCAGACACTGCCAATCGAGTGAGGATGCTCTTGTAGCCCAAGGTTTCCCCTCCTTCTGAGAACTCCTCCCAGTATTGGTCCAAAGTGCCCTTCCTCCATCGTCTGACCAGAATCTAGGAAAAAGGAGGTTAAAAATGAGCTGCGTCAAAAATAAAATAAACACACCTTCTAATCAAACATGTTTTCTTTTTGGATCTTCCACTGCCCAGGCTTTCAGCCAGTTCCTTGCTTCGAAGTGTAAATGGCTTTCCAATAAATGATAGGAATGGGGTGGTCTTTGATGTGGAGGAAGGATTTTCCACCCCAATGGTGGCTCATGTCATCCCACATGGCATTCAACTGAGGGAAGTCTTCCCTCACGTTTCGAGTGAAGGAGATGGAGGACGCTGTGCATACATCATCTTCATTAAAAATGATGCGCATGCTGCTGGCTATCGTGACCATTCAAGTGGGAACTGAATGGATGTGAGGCTCAGGCAAAGGGGCTGAGGTTGACATGAATGTTGCCAGTGGAAGGAGGGCCAAAGTGGGTGAGCAAAGACAAGCCAGGTGCCGATCTGGATTCCTGGAATGGCAGTTCAACAGTGGCCACCCACGAATTGACCCAGTCCAAACTGGTTGAGGAAAGTTGGGGCAGTAAGTGAGGGTTCGTCAAGGACAAACATGCAGCAGGGTTCTCGATGATAAAGGTGGTGGGCACTGGCAGAATGGGATAGAAGGAGGATGCTTGAGGTGGCAGAGCAGACGTTGCTGGGACAATGGCCTAAAATCAAGCGGTTGAAGCAGTGAAAACAGATTCTTAGGAACCAGTACATACCTTTAACCCCAGAGACATGCAGTCCCTTTGGTTCTTGCCATTGATCTGCATTCCAATTGGCATTCCAGTTGAGTTGCTGCTGCTGGGGCTGCGGTTGCAAGGAAACAATGCCCTGATGAATGAAGCCTGTTTTAAAACCTGTCAGCTGAATGGAATAGTGAAAGGAATCAAATCAGGCACAGCTTACCCATTCCAGAGTCTGCTTCCTCACCATTTCGCTGGACTCAGCTAACACAAGAGGAATACCACGGGTGGTGGTGGCCTCTCTGGTGTTTTCAAACATGATTTCGTGCTGTTTCATCAATTTCTTCTGTGGTGCACTGGCCTTCTTTTTCCTGGTTGGACCAAGGTGCAACCTGCGAGCAGCAGGTTTGAGCCTAGAAAAGTAAGATTTCATTAGAATAGGATGAGCGATAATGACCAAGCCGCTTACCCTTCCCATAGGTTTCTATTGCTGCTAAATTCATGGAGGCACTCGATGAGGGTGGGTTTTTTCCCACTGTGCTTGAGGCCAAAGATCTGGCAGGGGTTGGCCAGCTGCCCTTTGTTCAATGTTCTTCTGTTCTCAAAGGGATCAGATTTAAGAATGAAGGTAGAAGAAAATAGAAAAATATGCACATGCTGATGTATTGGATGGTGTGCTGGCCATTGCTATCCTCAGTGTGAGGAAACGGAAGGCCTCTCGCCATGTTCTCCTCCTGTGGTGGCAGCTACAGCAGCAGCAGCAGCTCGTTGTTGTTGCTGCTGTCCACATCCATATTGTTGGGTTGGACTCAACGACGTCCATCTCTTCTTTCGTTGTGAGCTGGGAAAAATGGACGCCAAGGAGACAGAGGTGGGCTACAAGGCCAGCAGAGACGACGAGGATGATGGAGGTCACACAAGCAGAGACGACGACATCAGGAAAAGGTCACCTAGCTCTGGCTGTCTTTAGATGCTTTAGCTGTCCTAGGACATCCTAGGACATAGTGGAATGTCTTGGGATGTCCTAGGACAGCTAAAGCATCTAAAGACAGCCAGAGCTAGGTGACCTTTTCCTGATGGACGAAAGTGGTTGAGTTGGCTCAAGCGAGGAGAGACCCCCATTGTGTATCAGAGGCGCCAGACCCGATCACAGCCAGTGCATCCAAGACCCTGTCGATGGGCCAAGGCTCTGAGACAAGGGTCGATGGGCCAAGGCTCTGAGACAAGGGTCGATCGCCTAAAAATAAAAGAAAAGAAAAGGAATTAGCACACAAACTCAATTGGGACAATTCAGAGAGTGAGGGGAGATGATGGAGTTGGATTCAAACAAACACCCCAGCAGATGCAGCTCAGGGTGACAGGTGATCAAATGAGGAAACCGTCCCCAGTGACTGGAACCATGGTTTGGGTGTGACCACCTGCAGGAACACGTGCCTGGACCATTGCCATCTCAAGAGAAGAGAAAAGGCTGAGGATCCCCAGGTGGCAGGGTGATGTGTCACTATATATGGCTAGGTCACATGATCTAACTACTAGAATGGATAGGGACAACAGAAGAGGAGGCAATCCCCTTACAATGCCTAAATCATTGGCAGGTAAAGTATCAAGAACAGGTTGCCATGCAATACAAAATAAAAGATCATATGCTGCAGAAATATTGAGCATATGTAGAAACATGAATAAATGATGACATCTACTCACCCATGGCAAGCGTCTGGGTCTCATCATGCAACACAGGGTTTTTCTGTGTAGCAGCCTCATTACCTCTTCTCTGTGGATGATAAGGAACTGTAGGCGATGACACTGTCTCCTGAAGGTAAGTCTCAATGTTTTGATAACGATGACGTTGACCTCTAAAAGATGTAGGAGTGACACTCTTGAAAAGAAATAAAATTGAGGATTGCATCAGTTTCACAGGCAGAAAAACTTATGGAGATAATTTTTGGCAGTCTCCATATTATACATGGCCGATAGGATGGGCAGCATATACGTACAGATTTTTGAGTCAGCTCTTGAGACATGATGTGACAGTGGAAAGAAAAGAAAAGTTACATTTGTTGTGACCCACTCATGAAGGTCACAATGCTGAGGTGCACAAATAAGTGGAGCACCCCCAACAAAGCATGATAGCACCATGGCATAATGGCCTCACTTTCGATAGTGAAAGGCATGGAGATAGTGACGATTCTGTGTGTGAGATCTGACTGTGGCACACAGGGATCTTACTTGGCACCTGAATCACACTTGCCTTGTAAGGGGAACTTCCCCCTTACTGCTTCCTATCTTCTTGTCTCTCCCTTATCTTATCTCTCTATACCCAGTCCACTTTTTATTTTATCCTACTTCTTGTCTAGATTACCCTTTGGACCCTTTGGTTATGCTTGGATAAGTTTCCCACATATCTAGTTGATATGTAGTGTCACACCCATGGTGGAGATCCTTAGTTGTTTCTCTAAGGATCTCCCCCAAGGTGTGTCATAGATAGCCTCTCCACTTTTTCCAATATATTCTAAGGATCTCCCCCAAGGTTGTTGTGTTGCCCCCCATAGCTCACTGACAACAGGGGTCCCTGCCCTTACATGCCTCAGTCTCGAGAATGCATGGGAAATGTGTCGGCATCTACATATTTTAGTAGTACTGACTAGCATGTCCCCTCACTGTGCTCAGGTACTTGCAGAATCTCAATTCGATTTGCCAAAGTTTGCCAGTCTATTTTTCAGTCAGTAATATATGTTTTATATCTTCAAATGGTGAAAGTTATGTTGTACATTTTTTGTAGTATGATAAATTTAAAAAATTCATTCTTTATCACCTTTTTTGTTATCATCAAAGGTTCCCTGTTGTTCAATTTCATCATTCTTCTTGCTTTTTTCCTCTCATTTTCTTTTTCCCTGCATAGCGGAGGAAGAAGATGCTGTGTGAGAAGGCTGAGATTATTTTCGAAGGTCATAAAATTTGATTCTTCATCACCTTCTTTGTTATTATCAAAGGTTCCCTGTTCTTCCTCTTGTTTTCTTTTTCCTTGCATAGTAGAGGAAGAAGACGAGGCTGTGTGAGAAGACTGAGATGATTTTTGAAGCTCATTCCAGCTCCACTTTTTTCAAGATCCCGTAGCAGGAGCTGAAGAAATATGTTGAGTTTCCAATCTCAGTAACATAATAATAAAAATACCAGTAGAGCTATTCGTAAGATTACTGTGAGTGCCAAGGTAAGCGATGCTTGCAACCTCGACCTGTATGAATTCGAGTGTCCTGTCCAAAGTATGCTCTCATACAACTCTTTCAAATAAACCACCAAATGTTATGGTTGATCTGACTGTCACTCTCGGTGCATCCGCTCCCCATCTTTTTTTAGAATCCCAGTCAGCAAAATGTGCCTGGATGGGCAATACAGAGTAAGAATGCATTAGAACAATATATTGATTTGGCCTCATAGTGAAAGTGCAGTCTTCAGTGTTAAATTGATCCATGGTTCCAGTGACAGTAATGTATGGATTAATTTCCATATTTACGTCACTATCAATAGTGATGAGCTTTATCAAAGTTATTTTCAATATTTTGCTTTTCTGAAAGATTTCTGATACATACTTGATAAATGTCTCTAGTGAATGCATAGTCAGATAGATCATTATCTGCAGTAATTAAAGCAGGGGGAATCTTGTCTGCAGCAATGGATGCTATCTGTACTATTATTAGTATCTAATTTGGGTGAGTTTGTAAAGAATGCACATTCACAACAACAAATGCTCTTTGAAATGGCTTATCAGCCATTTTTTGAATTTCATTTGTCATTTCATTTGAAGCGAAGTAACGAAGAAGGCCCATAGTGACTGTTTCTGACCCTTCAACAACACAAAAGTTGGCATCAAAAACAACATGTCGTGGCCCTTTTTTTGGCTCAACGGCTCAAGGAGACTGAAGAACGACAACTCCAGCAATCAAAACAGAGCCTGTGGAATTTGAAGTCATGTTTTTAAGAGGAGTGTGAAGAAGAAAGGTGTTTCAGAATTTTGTTTCAGGTCTGAAATATAAGTTTATGTTGGAGCAGGATATCTAATCTAATCTTAAGTGACAGATGGTGGACATGGACATGTCATCTATAATTTTCTACAATTAAATGGGATTTACATTGGTTGGGATGCTGGGTTTATGAGAAGCTACAAACTATTCCTGGTATGTCATTTCTCAAATAACATGCTCATTTTTGCATATTTTTCCATCAAACTTTGGATCCAGGATCTTTAGGATACTTTTAAAATTATTTTTATTTTTATTTTATTATCGGATGTACGAGTGTTCATATCAATCTCTATCTTTGTGGTGAGAGTAGAGCTTTAATTGCATATCAACTGCATCATGGTTGATGTTCACTCATTCTCTCTCCTTTCTCTACTACCACAACCATCATCGGCACCACATTTTGCTCCCAACCACACCCAATGACGCGGACACGAGCCTCTCCCCTCATTTGAGGGATGTGGGCTCATCCAACACCACCTCAGCTTCCTCAGAAGCAAGGATGAAGCCACAGCCACCCCTCCCCTTTCCAAAGGAATGTGGATTGCTTCTTGTCGCTGGAAGGAGGAATTGGGGAGTGAGAGATGTGCTGCTGTGCAATGCTTATGCTGGACTTTTTATATATCTAAAGCAGGTCTTCAGGTGAGTTTCATTTTTCAATTGTCCACCACTGTCCACCTCATCACACATTCACAGGTATATAGCATGGCACATCACACCAGGCATCATTGGCAATCCATTTGTCATCCACAACTCCCATGTGGATCTCCAGGTAAGTTTTATTCTTCAACTGTCCATGGCTGTTCACCTCATTGCACATTCACAGGTATATGACATGGCATGTCACACCAGGCATCATTGGCGATCCATTTGGTGCCTGTGACTCTTAGTGCCTCCAAGCAGCCATCACAGAAGGTGTGGAAGAGTTATTACTCCTCGCGCATTGAAACTCGAGCTGCAGGTTATTTTTTTTGGGATTTTCAATACAGCTACCACTACTTAAGATTTAAAGACTGGTTGGCTTCTCTGGTGTGTGCTTTATTTCTTTCTTTTACACAGGAGAATTGCCTACCACTGTTTTACAGAATGTATTGTGGAGTCCACAATGAACCCTTCGATGCACACTACTCCAGCCTTGCCCTTCATGTTGCTCGCTAGACTCTAGACTCATTTTTGGTGCAATGATCATGATCCATAAAGCTGTGTATTAACACTGGAAGGTCGGTTCGGAGTATAAATTTGAGTTTCTGGTGTTTAAAGGCAGCCAGGGGGCAAGTGAGGCAGTGGATGTACGGATTCTTTGTTTCCAGGTGTTTCGACACTGTTTCTGCTGCCATTCAAACAAAAATACAACACATTATCAAGGGAATTTGTGCTGTCTCTACCTTCCTTGTGGTGCACCAGCTCTCTCAAAAACTGCTTCCAAGGCACCTATGCCTAAGCTGTGGATTCCCCATCAATCTCTCACACCCAGCTATGCATCCTTTAGCCTCCATTCTAACTGCTGTCTTTGGAGTTGTGTAGAGACCCTCATCATTGCATAGGCCTGACGTGGATTTGGGGTGGTATTGTGGGCTTTCTACCCATTTCTGAGCCACCTTCTCTGAGGTTTCCATGATAGAATACATCGCTGCGGTCAATTACCCTTACGTCCGCAATATAAGATGTTCTTCTTTCTTCGTCATGAATGTATGTGTAGTGCTTTTTATTATTCTATTTCCTATTGAATATAGTTGGATAATCTGAAGGTTAGTGTATGCTTCATTTGCTCTTGCAGTTCTTGGGCATTGCTTCGATCACCAGTGTTAACAATATCAATGCTACAGAATACATAGTCCTGTTTTTACCATGCCCTTCAAACCATGTCAGAAAATGCTTATGTAAAGTGCAGAGTTCTAATTATCGTCACATCGATTGGATGCAATGGAGTAGGTGTTTTTATATTTCTTGGAGACAAAGTATATATATTTAGTTCAAGGAAGACTAATTAAAAAAAATTTACATTGTGAGGAGGATATATCGTTGTCCTTTTGATATCAGTGGGTTTGAGAGCAGAACAACATCACATGATCTTCAGCCAGGCAGCCTCGGACAACCAGTTCCCTAACTTCCCCATATCACCTTGCTGCATCCTCAAATTTTAACACAGGATTTATTAGGACTTTTTAAATATCTTTCTCTCCAAAATATCTCAAAAAGGATTCCCCTCATCTTGTTAAGTGAACGCGACTGAATGTTTAAAGTCCGCACTTTACATAAGCATTTTCTGACACAGTTCGGAGGGTGTGGTAAATAACAGACTTCATATATCATGATCCCATGGGCACATCACATATATCGAAGTCTGTCTAGGAGAGACTACAGAATACATTGTTCTGACTTGAAGAAGCATAGGCAGATTATTTTCCCTTTCTCTCTGTGTGCCATGTTGATTTTAATTGTAAGGGATATTGGTATAATAGTGGTTCTAATCTATAAGAACTTCAGGATAGACTATGTTTGCTGTCTTTCATTGAAGACCTGTCAGATTTTCAGGTAAAAGAACATGTACATTACAAGAAGAAGTCGCTCTAGAGAGAGTGACATAAAGTTGGCCATGACAAAAAACCGAGGACAGTAAATGAAGGCCAACATATTTCAGAAACTGTCCTTGAGCTTTGTTGATTGTCATCACAAAGGATAACCTGACTGGAAATTGATGGCATTTGAGGGTAAAAGCATACTGGCGAGAGGATGGTTTGAGAGTGATCCTTAGAATGAAGGCCTTCTCTCCGTGATGGTCTCCACCGATGATTAAAACTTCAAGGATACAGCGATAAGTGTTGAGGAGGATCATGCGAGTACCATTGCATAAGTCTTTGCTTGGATCAAGGTTGCAAAGGAGCATCAACAGACATCCGATCTTCATCTTCAGCTCTGACAATGGCAGCGACGAAGGCTCCAATGCACAGAGAAAGTCTTGTGGGGTATTGTCATGCGATGGCACAGGACAGCCCTCTGTTTCCACGCTGTCAGCACTGTGATACACCAATTCCTCTCCTGGCAGTCTGTCCAGTATCTTTTGGTTCATCTGCTGGACATTGATGTTCCATGGCATGAGTATTGCATGGTGCAAGAAATATTCAGGAGGAGGTGGACCTTCTGAACGGCAGATGTCTTTATATATTCTGTTGATGAGCTCATCTTCACTGTAAGTGATCATGTTTTCAGGAATTTCTGTGTTCCCTGCATCATCCACAGTATGGCCATGTCCAATGTCCAACAACCACTGGAAAAACTGAGCTTGATCAGGTGCATGTTGCAAACACATGTTGACTCATAATGGCAGCACTTCCATCAGATTCCACAGGTACAATTTTCATAAGGATGCCTCAATGATGTCGGCTCGAGAACCATCAGGAATAACAGGAAGAATCTGTTGAAAGCCCCCTCCAAACACTATTGTCAGTCCTCCAAAGGGTCTTTGGCAGTTGTGAACATCCTGAAGGGTGTGGTCCAGTGCTTCAAAGCAGTGCCGGTGAGCCATTAAACATTCATCATAGATGATAGCATCTGCTACTTTCAGAAGTTCAGCACACAGACTTTCTTTCGGAATATGGCACATGGAATCTTCGGCGAGAGTGTCGATGGGGATCTTGAACATGGAATGCGCTGTCTGTCCTCCTGGTAACAACAAACCTGCAAGCCCAGTAGAAGCCACACAGATGACGATGATGTTTTGCGCTCAGATGGCATGACATAATGTTTGGTAAAGGTACGTCTTTCCAGTTCCTCCAAACCCATCCATGAAGAACATCTTGCCTTGTTTTCCTAAGATAGATTGGCAGATGTGATTGAAGGCAGATCTCTGGTGACTATTAAGTGAGTCGATTTGAGCGTGAGCGAGCATGCTTTCTGATTGAGGGTCATAGTTCATTTTCTGTGCGATTAACCAATTGTGGGTGATGGAGGTCCAGTTTTGCATAGGCCGAGGCATGGATGGAAAGTCAGATAATGTGTGGCCTGAGTCATGAAGGATTTCATCCATGAGGTATAACCTGAAATCAAAGATGTCTTCTGCTGATATTGATGTCCTTCCCAGCTCCCATAATCTGTGCTCAACATCATCGCAAATCTGTCTGTGAAACTCCAACCAGAGTTGATTTGGCTCCGATGGGGTACAGAAAAGGTGAAGAGTTGTAAAGAGGTGGCGCAGCTGGACACCAGTTTGTATTTCTGCTGCATCGCGAAGGCAGATTCTCCATTCACCATCATCCTCTAGTAGCCCATGCTTCAAGCATGCTTCATGAAAGGTCTCACAAATGACGCCATCGATGGTTTTCAAGTCGTCAAATGATTTGGGACCCTTGGCAACCATAAGGAGTGTTGCGCTAGATCATGAACAGGAAAGGTATCTGATACAGGTCATCAAGTGATAGAAAATAAAGGCATCCACACTTGAAATCATCATGAGCATATTTCTTTTGTTTCAGCATCGTAAAAACACGTACTCATTCCTTCCAAATCCTCCACCTCATTCTCAGGCACTACTACATTCTCTCGTGAATTGATGTCCATAGGCTCTGCTGCTAGGGAATGTCACGGGCTACCCTGGGGTTTTCCAGAGTAACCAGCGCCCATACCTGTCAAAACCCATACCTGTGTCCATGGGCACGGGTTTTTGCGGGTACGGGTAGCGGGTTTATGAAAACCTGCTGGTACCCCAACCTGCACAGGGGTATGCCGCCAGAAATGACCAATAAACCTTGCAAGGGCAGTGCAAGTGTCAATCGACACTGCTGTGCAACCCTGTGAGGATCGGAAAGTCAGGGAATGGTAACTGGGGCGCAGGGCATGCACCAGCGTTTTGATGGCATCATGTTGTGTGGTGGTGAGCAACTGCATGCAACTTGCTCGCACTGACCATGTTCAAGGCGTTGGTCTGTGAGGTGGGGTCCATTGGCAGGTGTCGTTGTTGTGGGGAATGACGCGGATGTGGCAGGTTGCCTTGGGTCATGGTGCTGTTGTAATAGTCAGTAGATGAAAATAAAAGAAAACTTTGTGGGCACACCTTGTAAGCCCCACCCTCTGGTTGTGTCTATCCCCCCCTCATATTCCATCGCATTTGACTCGTTGTTCTCGCATTTGCTGTGGTTGTAAATAACTGCGTGTCACTACTACTGACTGACACATCCATCCCGTTGAGCCTTTTGCATTGTTGTTGCTGTGCCATGTTGTCTTGTAACCGTGCTGGAGGGTACAGTGGCGGTGGTTGGTGAGCGTGGTGGTGAGTAATGATCAAGGTGACACGTTCATGATTGGCACATCACACCTGTCACACCTGTGTCACAGGTACAGGTTTTTCTGGGGTACGAAAATGCCAACCCGTACCCGTACCCATACCCACCCGTGACCTCAACCCGTGACATTCCCTACCGCTGGCTGGATATAAGGAACAATAGGAGGCTCTGTTGACGACGGCTGACATGAACATCAACGTCAGGCCACTTTAAAAGAAAAAAATGAAGGAGAAAAGATCCTTATATGCATGGTCTGTGATATCGCCAAGGATTCATATGCACATTGTTGGAATTGAGAAGAGTGCTGTGATGAAGGTGCCACACCCTGTTTCATTTATACCACCTCAATTTCATGCTGAGGATTTATGTATAGAAGGACTCACTGAAACTATCTCAGGCAGTCTCCATGTCGTCCACAGTCGATAAGACACACTGCGAATGGGTGCAGATTGGCGAGTAGGCTGAAGAACCAGGATAATTGACAATGACGGTGGAAAGGAAAACACTGGAACTTCGTGTGATCGACTCTGTCACATGTGACTGCCAGAGTGAACAGGTGGGGCGCCCCCAACAAAGAATGGGAATCATCGTCAAGTGGCATTCTTGCACAGATAGTGAAAAGGGACAGCAGGTCACCCATCTGAATCTCTGAATAAGTATGTCCACTGGCAGACCAAAAACAGGGAGATAAAGCAACATCGCAGGTGCGTTCGCGATGCTGGTGGCCTGGGAAACTGTGGAGCACCTAGCCTCTTTCATAGTAGTGATGCATAGCACTCTATCGTGCTCCAGGAGAGGTAAACCCTAGCTTAGGGTCTGTTTGGTTTTGTTTGTTTTCAAATTGCCCAAAGTGACGACCGCCAAGGGGGTGTCAGGAATAAAATTCATGACATGGGGTCGGAATTTTTTTTAGTGGCTCAAGGGTTGGACTAACTAACTGGGGGTGGGAATATTATACTATATATAGTAATATTATATAATCTTTATTGACACAATCTAATCAAAATCTGCTTTATCTCTACCCTAATTGATGCTGTTTTTTTGGCTTAATCATTCCGTCCTTGGCTGCATTGCTGACATGTCACAAAAGGTACTTAATTGGCAATACCAACTTTTCCAACTTGAACAAGTGTGTCACACTGTGGACAGAGGACACAGCTGTCTGGATGAATAAGGGTGTTAATCACTTGTAAATTATTTATTTCGATACATTAGAACTATTAAAACTTGCTATTCCTGTTTTATTAGATGAGGATACCTCTGATTGACCTCTGATCCAGGGTGTTTACTAGTTATCATCTTTCGGGGCATTGCTTATAGAAAAATATGAAAAGAAATTGCATTGCATCTGCTTATATGGCTGCTGCTGCCAAATGGGCCAGCTTCATTGTGTCACAAGTGGTTTGTATCATTCACAAGTGTGCTTCTTCATGGCCCACCAACCTGATCAATGTGCACTGGGCCAACTTTAGTTATCTTATCATGATCTTATCAATATTTTCACATGGGTCAGAAAAAAATTTAGTGGGGTTTCTGAGGGGACTAACTAACCAACCCTATGTCAGGAAATCAACATGTGACACCCCCTTGACAACCGCCAACCTTTTTGTAAAAACAAAAATTTGGGAATGTCTCTATTGAATTTAGATTTTAATATGACTACAACACCTGTTTATGAGGTGCTCCTTCAGATCTGAGGGACTTAATATGATGCTGTGGACCCATTACATCTCATAACCACTTGTGAGCCCTGAGAACACCCCACTTCTTTGGTTAACACCCGTGTCAAGCTCAAATTTGATGCTAATGTTGCAGGAAAACTTATTACAGTGTGATTCAGGTCAAAAAATCGTTATCATATGTCAAAACATTAAAATTTTTAGCCCTTTGGGCTCAACCCCCCCCCCTACCCTGGGTCACAGAACAACAGGCTGGGCCCCCCTTGAGTCAGTGTGACCCCGTTTACTAACCACAGTGAAATGATCAGATCCTGTACACATAGCTCTATGCCTGCCCAAATTAAATGTACTCTTATTATTTTGTTGTCGCCAACCGAGAATTTAGGAAATGAGATTGCAGCTGCAAGTGAAATTATCCAATATGGCGAAACGTGGCACATCTGCTTGATTACAGCTGAAAATATGATAAAGAAGTCAACTTCTAGCACCCAACCTTGAAGTGGAGTGGCATTGAATGTGGTTTCAGTCAAATCTCCATAGATTCCAATTATATAAATATTGTATCGATCGCTAATTGGACCCAAGAGGGTTCGAAGACTCAGAATGCGATCGAGATGCAAACAGAACGAGCCAAGTTTTTCATCGGTGGTTCAGTGGAAAGAGAAATAAATGTCCACAGGAGCGTCACGCGCGTTCAGCCAGAACCAGTCCTCCGAGTCCAAACATCTGTCCAAGTCGAAGCTACAGGTTACCGAAAAAATTCACATACATACGACAATTTCAGTCTCCACTTCTCAAGCGACTTCCATGGCCAATTAAAAGAAGATTCACAGCCTTAGATTGTAATACTACGATGGGATGCGACTAAATGAAGAGAGAATGCCCGAACAAACAGAGAAAGAGATGAAAGAAACAGAAAAAGAAAAAAACGGAAAAAAAAGAGTGGTGGACCCGATCGGCAGTAACTACCACCCCCAACTACCTACGCCAACTATGCGCTATCACGATGAGAAACGCAAGATGTAAAAGAAAAAAAGAGAGAAAAGAAAAAGGTAAAAGGTAAAAAGCGAGCACAGTCGCCTCGGCACGATACATTATCATATCTTAACGTTCGAGACTTCAGTTAGATGGGGACGTACTGCGTAGTGTGGATTGATGGATCGATGGATACGGGATATGTGCGAATGCATATGTAGCGTGCGTAGTGTAGGATTGTAGCGACTGCGTTGTATGGGGTTGGTTGTACGGAATGGATTGTCTTGGTGGTTGTTGAAAAAAAAAAACGAGTCGGTTCGTGATGGAGCAATGGCAGCACATCTAATGGTCATGAACACAAAACTGAAGTGGCGGTTGGTAGATTGCTGGTGGGTTGGGTTGGATATGTATGCATGTATATTCGCAGAAACGGTGGTGGCGAGCTCTGCATGCGTGGTCGAAGAGGCGGTGGGACCTCCAAACGGTAGGCGGGCAAATAGATAACATTTGTTCATCCAAGAACCATATCATCCTGATCCTCCTCACTAGCCTGCGTTCTCACAGCATTCGCATTCGAAATCCTCTGGTAATGCGCATGAGCATGATGATGCCGCCTCGAAGGTCCCGCAGAAGGCGATCCCGCCATCGGCCAATCCGGGTTCGTCGTCGTCGGCGACACCGAAACTCTACTTCCAGTCGTTGCTGTCGTCATCGTCGCCGGTGGGGGCCGTGGCGGTATAACATTCGGAGGAACCTCTACTGGGGTAACCGTCCTAGCCGTTCCACTCCTCGACATGGAAGCAGCCATCGACGCAGAACTCGAAGACGACCCCACACCCGTCGAAGTGGTCGTAATCGTTTCCGCCCTCCTTCTACCCGCCTCCGAGTTTTGTCCAGCCGCAGATTGTACATGGAACGTCAAATAATTGGCATTCGTCGGGTCCTGCATCGAATGTTGATACTGGTGTTGACTCCGCGCCGTACTAGGCATTGCTGGTTCTCTCGTCCTCGCTCTTGAAGCCAAAGGCGTCTGAATATGGTGTGGCTGAATCGTCCGATCCCTGCTCATACTGCTCTCCGCACGCGCAGCCGTCGTCGACGTCGTGGGGTTCACATACGACGTCGTCGATGACCCACCCGCAGAAGAAGGCGGTAGGGGTGGTATCATAGGGGGTCGATGAGGATGATGGGAAGTCCGCACGGTGCCCGTATCGCTATCGCCATCGTACCTCGACGCCCGTCTCCTCTCTCGCTCTCTCTCGGTTCTCTCCGGCCGCTGCGTGGTATGCACAGGAACGCGAACCTCCGCACCTCCACCTTCCACTGCGATGTGGATGCTAGCAGCCGACGATTCCGTCGACGGCGTGTTGACGGCGTTGGTGGTACTGGCGCTGGTTTGGTTTGACTGCGAATGATCGCCGAGAGTGTCTTCCTCCACGTCTTTTGCGCTACACCAGAACCTATGTCCTTCGCTCCATGCTGTGCTTTGGCATTCTTTGCCGCAGTACTTGGCTTTTCTACATCTCCGGCATTTCGCAAATTCGCGAGGGTACGTTTCCCATTTGCCGCACATCACTAGAAAAAAAGTAAGAGGAAGGTTAGTTTCTCATCATACAGGAAAACGAAAGAAATAAATAAAAGGAAAAAAAAACTTCATCTCTCCATCAAAGGAAAACGACAAAGTGCAGCCAAGATCAAAGCCCGAAAATCATCCAAAAAATCACTCACTATTCGCACACTGCCGAATCCCACCTCTACTATCATCCTTCCTACACGCATTCCGCATAATCACACCCGCCCAGTACTGAATCTCCGACGGAAGCCTCGGCGGCGGGTTCGGCAAATCCGTCTCTGTCGAACTCGGCTTAAACGTAAATCGCTCCACCAACGAAAACACATTCGTTTGGCGTGCAGAGGAAGGCGCTCCCCCTGAGGTGGCAGCAGTGGTGGTAAGAACTGGGGTTTGCGTTGCCTGCGTTTGCGTAGACGTTGAAGTGGAGGAGGGCGGTGGCGCTTGTGCGCGGTCTTTACCCCGCGAGGAGCCTCCTGTTGCAGCATTTGCAAACGCTCTAAGCAATCCTTCCTTTGTCGAGGTAGCTGCACTGGTTGACGAAGATGTTGATTTCTCCTTTTCTTTTTCCCTTTCCTTCTCCTTCTCCTTCTCTTTTTCCCTCTCCTTTTCCTTCTCTCGCTCCTTCCCTCTATCTCTCCCAAGGGAATTCACCCCAACACCAAATCTCGCCCCTGGCAAGTTCACACTCGCCGGATGAAACGTAACACGCGGCTTATAAAACGCCTGCCGCACATGTGGGTACTTGCTCAGATAGGCGAGCAGCTGCAAACTCAACAATACGTCCTCATCACGGTAAGGCCCCGAATCAATATCGCGATGCTGATGCGCAGACGGGCTCGGTCGTCCTCCGCCTAGAGTATTGTTAAGACTGGCAGCTGCAGCTGCAGCCGCCGTAGCCGTGGTATTGGCGTCGATGTTATCCATCGCATTAGGCACAGCGGGGCGTCCACGGATAGTCGCAGTCCGCTGGTGCTGTCCACCCCTAACCGTGATATTCCCAGCGACCATTGGTAAACCCACCACTGCTGCGCGGGGCGTGACATCCGGCGCATCTGGCATGGCAGTGTTCCTTCTCCGTCCTGTATCCAGATTCAAGTTGAGCATGCGAGGTGTCGTTCCTTCGCCGACCAATGCGCCAGGTGCGCCAGGCGGAGCACCCATCGCGAAATCATCGTTGGGTTCGAGTGATACGATCCCATCTTCGACGCCTACTTCCACACTATCGCCTACGCCGCCATGTCCACCCGCATCGTTGATGATGATATGGACGTCTGTGTCCAACCTTCCGACTTGAAGAGTCTGCGGACCAGCAGTGGGCTCGTCTGACACGATACCGACAGCACGTCGTCCATGGTGCACATTCCGTGGGCGTCGTTCGGGTGATGACGAGTCGACTTGTTCGCCACGATCCATGTCGATGTCGCCGTCGTCCTCCGTTTCTGTCTCGGCACGTGAGGCGCTGGTGGATGGGGATGGAGATTCGGGTGGCAGTTCGCGGTGGCGTCGCACCCGACGGGCTGCAGTGGGGGTTGTCGGTGGTAGTTGGTCCCATATTGGACGGGCGATGATGGTGCCACTGCGGTCGCGGCTGGGTACGACGACGGATCCGGTGGGTGTGCCTGTTCCTTGTGGTGTGGCTGCGATAGAGTTGTCTGTGGAGACGTCGGTATCGCTTGAGGGTTGAGAAAAGTTGTCGGAAAGCAAGAGGATGTGGTTTGTTGAGCTCGGAGAAAAATCCATCGATTCGTCCTGGAAATAAGTTAGAGACTTGATAAATAAGAAATGAATAAAAATCTACCTGTTCTTCGGGGTCGAGATGAATACCCAACCTTTCAGCCTCTCTGACACGGCGATGTTGCATTTGTTCCACCAACAGCTGACGTTGAAGGGCCCTCTGCAATTCGGCTGCCTCTTCTCTCTGTCTCTGCTCCAACTGAGCCAACCTCCGCAACTGCCTCTGTTCCCTCGTCTCCCTGGGCATCCCCGTCGCACTCGCACTCGGTCCAACTGCAAACCCCTTGTTCGCCAACCATGCTTCCAAAATACACCCGACCACATCCAGTGTGCCCGCCTGCGCCACCCTACTCCTGATCGGCTCACTCCCCCGAACCCCGATATTCACAATACACTGAAACGCCAACGAAAATCGATACGCGGCGTGTTTGTCGAACGTTGGCGGGTTCAGTGCGGGGGTCAGTTTCGGCTGGCGCGCCGAAGGTGGGGTAAGTCCGTAGAGCATGGCTGGGTTTTCTGGAGGTGGGGGGCACATGCAAAAGTCGTGCAGGATGCGCACGAGTCGCTCGAGACCGCCGTCCATGGTCATGATCTCGCGGATGCGCGGCGAGGTCGACGTTAGGTACGTCAGATGTGTCAGCGAGTTGAACAGTGGCAGGGCCGCCGTAGTGTCCAGCGCTGGTTGGAAAAAAATCCCAATAAAATTAGCTAAAATTCCAGAAAAAAAAGAGAGATAGCAAACATACCACGCCGGTCATATAACTGCGAGGTTATGCAAACGCATGCCTTGTTCTGCGCTGGAAATGCGAAATTGGACTCCCGCATTGCTTAGTGATCAACTGGGCTAGTTCGGATGATCTTGAGCCCTTTCTTGCTCCAAAAACCGTCAAAGCCGACTAATGTGCTTGTATGAGAGTCTGAAAGGCGATATTCGCCTGGAGATATCGCGGAAATGGTGGAAATGGGAAAGGGTCGTGTGTTGCAGTGGGAGAAGGGGAACCCGAATGTTTGTCCCTGTTTGGCTAGTGGCCTACTTTGTTTAAAGTACAAAGCCTCAACGTTTCAACTTCAAGTTGGTAACCGTCCATGACCATTGACCATCATCTATTGTCTGGTTTTACTTGATTCTATCTCAGTGCAAATCATTTATTGTAGTCGGAGGACCCGCCACTGTGCCAGACCCTGACTCCATTGACAGTGGCTCAGGCAAGGGACCATCCTTCTGATGAGTCAGACCGAGTTAGGAGTCATATTCCTGCATAGTTGCGTCGTCGTTGACTAATTACACATTAGAGCGCTTACGGACCCTGATCTGGAAAACATGGACAATTTCGTCCATCGGAGGAAATACATCCACCCGGTCCGACGCTCATTACGATATGAAAACACACCCGAAAACATATTTAGCCTGACCCACCGGTTAAGCTCCAAATCATTTCTCGGCAACGGTTAATATATCAATTATCTCATCTATCTGTCATTTACATCAGCGTTGGCATTTGAATTTAAGGGACGGTTGCCTGCCCATCAATCTGATACAACTTTGGCGCGTGGGGATGGACGGAACTTGAAGGCAACTTCTAACCCTGAACGTCATCTTAATTCTTAGGGAAGATATTCACCAGCTGACAAAGGCAGGCGCCTGCAGGAGCCAGTAAAGGGAATAAAAGGGTCGTCGAGGGTTCAAGACCAAAGGGAGAACGGATATGCGCCTAACGCCACACACCATTTCCGACCCTTGTACATTTAGCGGCAGCGTTACTCGAAGAAACCAACGCTTCTTGTATATGATCAAGGTTACCCCAAACTGGCGTGCAAATACAAACACCGCTCCACCTCTCGGAGTTGCACAGACCAACCAGGCTCGGTCTGTATCCACGATCCCCGAGGCCGAAGACGCAAGGAACACGCCTCGACCTCGTTGCATATACAAGCAACTGTAGTCAGCACGTCTCGGAGTGATCTTACCAAGCATCAGTATTTCAAGTCAGCGAGACCTCGCTCATGCTCTCAGATAAGTTATGGATATTATTATTATTTCTTTGTGGCCTGCTTCAGTTTGAGCTGGATGGCCGTTAGGATGTTTTAGTCAACAATACTGTCTATCAAGCAAACCTCGCAAATAATGCATCTGCCAATTAGTATCCTTGGTAACACAATCGAGCGGCCTTGTTCTTAAATACCAACAAGAACAAGTCAAGAACACAACGAACAACATTCTGTCACCACTGAACAACTCATGTATACTTCATCCGACGCACCGTGCTCACAGGATCCTAAAATTAAAGCTAAGATGAAGACGTTATATACTGATAACCTTATCCGAGCACTGTCCCTTGTTATTCCAGACCAATGAAGCGGTTTGAAGCATTGCTAGACACCTCTCGATATTTCAACCATAGCCTCTTTTATACTCATTTTCCCTAGAGGGCTTTTTGGACACCCCGACGAGCGGTGCGCGCTCCCCAGATGGACGGATTGATGGGGAAGAAACATCACAGATGCTGGTTGGGAAAGCGAGAAGACCATGAATGTATCCGTTAAATTAGATGTTCGGAAACCCGGAATATGCATGTATGCGTGCGTAGCTGTCCATGACCTTTGAGACGGGTTACGAAGAAACCAAAGAAAAGAACTCACCGGTGAGTCAAGATCATTTGTTGGACATTTCGTCTGTAGAATGGAGTGCACGCCTTCGTGATAGGAACAATGGGCCTATGAATCTGCGTGAAGGGTGTCAGAAGGACCCAAGGGAATGTCGTCGAAAAGATTACGCACTTGTTTGCACCTTCATATCGTTCTTTTACACTGTCGAGTTCATCTGTGGCAATTCCATGATCTTGATACCCTTTTACCATTGGCACAGGTTCCATTGGCACAGGTGGGAAGGCCACGGGTAGCTGAGGTGCAGGGAACGACTCTAATGTCGCTCTGGGGTCAGCTCGTTCTGGACCCCGTTTCTCCAAGAAAAGAAAAAAAAAAGCAAATGATTACTGTCTGAACTATTCTAGCTCGCCCCATCGACACTCACCTGGCATCGCACACATACATATGTCAGGGGCTCAACACCCAAAGAGATAACGCAGGGCCAATGATGCCATTCAGAGCAGCTCGTACATCGAACAGTTGGCATAGATTCATCATCTACTGAAGTGGTCAACCTTCAGAAAATCACAGGCGCGCATTTACTCACCATCACCACCACATATGCAGTTGAAGACGTCTGTACATTCAACAAATTCTTTGCAAACAGGACATATTTCGTGCGGAATAGGACTAGGATATGAAACAATAGCACTGCACGCAATGTTTGCAGTCAAAGTAATCTCAATACGGTTATATCCTGGACACCGATGAGCAGTTCGAGTCGTATATCGTCCGCGACTGCGGTTGAGAGCGGGTTCCGAAGACAACAGGTGGGCATTTAGGAAGTTTTGGAATTGATGTGAGATATCATGGAGACTGACGGCTTCTGCCGTTGGAGATTTCCACACCAATTCCTGACGACGTCCGCTAGAAAGCACTTTTTGGGGCGGTATTCGTGTTGATGGCCTTCCCGAGGTCGGCGAGGACGGAGCACCGCTCGAATCTAGTTCTTCATACCGATTCTCGGGTAGATCATTCACATTGAGATCGAATTCACCGACATAAGCACGTTTAATTCGTTGGTCTTGGGGGTTGTTACTTATTACGAGTGATAACGATGACGAGAATGCAAAAACTCACTTTTATAGTTCGCTTTGCGAGCGCTGTCAAAAGTCTGACATAAATAATGAGTTGATTTCGTGATTCCGACGCCAGAAAATTTTACCCTTTTGCAAAGTTCGTGAAAAACAGCCTCTGGAGTATTAGATACGTCAAGTGGATGGTCAGATTGGTTTATCTGACTCAGGTCATCCGGGTCGAAGCTGATTACTGGTTTCCCCTTACGGCTCAAGACGACAAGATGCTAGAAGACATTCAGTGGTAGCGAGGCAAAAAATTGTCACTTGTCGCTCACGTCTAATTCCGCAGATGCCAAAGGGTATTTCACATCTTGAAGATAATCTAAACCTGACTGTGAAAGTGGGTTAGTATTCCATGGGATATTCATCGAGTGTAGTTCGTACCGTGAGCCCAACGACCTTGGAAATTTTGAGAACAGTTATGAAGTCGCCAAAAATAGCTTACATACCGTCTGGAGCCCTAAAGTCAGAATTTGCTTGAGATCCTTCTTGAGAGCCTGACCAAGAATATCGTGAATAGCTCCTTCATACTCTGTTCCGACATATCCTTAGCAAAATTGGCAACTACAAACGGTTTTCTACGGACCTCCATCAAAGATAAGATAAGAAAGGTCGGATTTAAGAGGAGAAACTCCAATCATCTGTGGGATATTTGGGTGGCTGGTGACCGAATCGTCAGTTCCAAACCATAGTTGAATATGCAGGCCGACGCCATACATAACTTTCTGATTGAATCTGGCAGCTTCCGAACAACGCTTCAACGAAATAGTCAGGATAAATGTAGTTCGTCGTCGTAAGGCCTACTACCTCGCGTGCGCGATTGCCTTCATAGACCTTCATCGCGACGATCTTTCCCGACATTTTGGCTGCGTGTAGCCGATATCTACGGCCCTTATAAAGTTCTCGTTCTATGGAAACATCCTCGACGGAGATCTGTGCCATGGTCAATGAAAGGAACTGCAACGGATACAAGAACATACAACGGGGAAGCCTTTGATGATGCCATTCGAGCTTCCAGTTCGCGAATCTATATCGAACGTAAGCTTTGAAATAGGACACAAACCAACAGGCTCCAAGGTGAGATATACAGACCTGGATCACTTATTTCCGCCACAGCTATGTAATCACCAAGGATGTTGTTAAACGTTCCCCCATTGGATACACAATTTTGGGCGCCAAAGAAATGGGATGCACTAGGGAGGATCAGTATGCTAGCAGAAAGTCAAGACGCCGCCACAACCTGAAATGATTTTTTTGTAGACTATCTAGGGAGGTCTGGGATTGCTGGAAAGTAGGAATTGAGTATAGTCAGATAAAAGAGAATTGTCCTTTTTGATGCTTACGGAACCGGAGCTGCTCTCCTGCGCCATAGCGGAGGTCCAGTTGGCCTGGAATGACCCCTGACTTGAAACAGATTTCTGTAGGACCAACAGTTAGAACAACCCCATATAAATAGGACAATACGCCATACTTTGATGCGTTTCCGCGGGTTGGAGGGGAGCTCATGATTGCCAGCCATCTTCCTTTTCTCGCGATCGCCTGCCATAGTCTCACGCTCGACGTTATCATTCGCATTCATGATGGATAGTACTCGGGAGCTCGGTATAGTGGTGTTGGGGGAAAGAACAGAGAGGAATTATATAAGAAGCGCTGTTCCTAGTGAAGGCTGTACCAAGGGCTGTACGTTTGTAATTGTTTGTTAGTCTAGAAAGATAACATGAGAATCATAAGATAATGTGCCAGGTAAGTCGAGTAAAGTTTATTGCGCACTTGAGTAAGTACTTAGTATTGAAATTCTGGTTTAATGAATAAATGGTTGCGGGGAACTTCGTGGCAAACAAGTGCCCATCATCATTAAAGACCAGAGATTAAATATGTAGGTAACAATGATGCATGTGATAAATACATAGGTAACATGTGGTAAGTACCAAGCATTTCATACCGCCAAGCGAGCAAAGCTAAGGAGTTTCCAATACTTAGTACCTTTGTAGTCCCAGGATTCAGTCAGGGAAAGTCTGTGTCAACCACATGATTGTCCATCAATGCATCAAGCACCGTTGTATTATGTAACACGAATCATCATTCTTGCATACACCGCCGCTTGCTACATTCTGATTCCTCATAGAGATGTCTCTACGTCAGCAGTCAGCTATACGCATTCCTACACTCAGTCGTTCATTCAATTTCGTCACTTGTTCATCTTTACACGCCATTTCGCTCATATCCCCTGTGGTTCGCCCGCATTCGTACACCCTGCGCTAGCACGACCTCTCAGTCGGATGCCTTTGTGTGCTTTTGATCTGCATCCAGACCTTTTTCTATAACTGTGCATGGACGAACACCCCTGGTTCTTTCACACTACACAGGAGCCTCCAGACGAGTAGCTGAAACGAAGGTATAAGGTTCTCGCAAACACCACGGCCCTTCACCACGTCCCAATTTAAATGCATGTCAGATGAACTCCTGCAGCTGCGAGTTTCCGTTCTAGTGTGTGTGTGTGGGAAGGATGGGTAGCGGCGGCGTTGGCACAGTGAGATGGGGGTTGTAAGGCTTGGGATACTGAGGTGCTGCTTTGTTGTTCAGTGGGCAGGGAATTCATCTCAAAACGAGACAGCAATCGGCTGAGAATCCCTGCCCAGTGTGCGCCTGTGCAAAATGGGGGTGTTGCGTTCAATGGAAAGTTCACGTCAATCGACCGCAACCAATCCATGTCGAGTGTCAGACTGCACTGGCCGCTAGCGCGAACGTTAAACAGATCACTGTCATTCATCCCGGAGTTCCGAGTCGTGTTTAATTGTTTCTAGAGAACCGGGCTTCGAATGTATTACCCTGCCTGTGGATATCATTTCACTTGTTGTAAGAATAGGCTGCCTTGGGTTCTTAGCAATGCAGCGACACCTAAGAATTTGCTCGTCTGAGACTGACTTGAAACTCAATCACCATGGAAGATACACTCAGAACGATCACCTTCGATGGGAGTTACGGTACCAATAGACTCGGCTTGGAATTACGAATACTGACTCGTT